>Ga0222651_1000028_pt1 | contig 110132 bp, 106 predicted proteins | sample AntAcemetagen369_FD_179855 | JGI IMG/M metagenome (GOLD analysis project Ga0222651, IMG submission 179855) | Saline water microbial communities from Ace Lake, Antarctica - #369 | ecosystem: Environmental > Aquatic > Non-marine Saline and Alkaline > Saline | place: Antarctica: Ace Lake...
GACTACATCGAGATGTTCTACAATCCGAAGCGCAAGCACGTAAGAAACGGGATGCTGTCACCCGTTGAGTTCGAACGGCAGCAGGAAACGAAAACCGAGGGCGTCTAGAAAACTCGGGGCTATTCAGCCTAAGGCCGTATGTCAGCGACTGTATTGTCCTGATGTAGGATCGCGAGTGCCATTTTTTTCAAGGCAGCGTCATATTCCTGAGCCAGTTCAAGTTTCCGGTTTTTCAAACGGGCCTGAATATCGGGACATTGTTTGGAAAGCGCGTCAAATCTCTCAACTAGGTGCGCCGTCGTGACGCCTGATGCGGGCAGGCACCATTCCTCCAGGCCCAGAGCCTCGAATAGCATTATGTGCTTTATGTCATAGCTCAGGCAAAGGGTCGGGATTGCTGCGCTGGTCGAAAAAATGGCGGAATGCATCATTTGGCAGATGTGCATATCCATTGCGGCGTATGCGCCCAGCATTTTTTCAGCCGGAAGGTCCACCATTTCGAACTTAATTCCTGATCCCTTCAGCAGGCTGGCTAATGTTATCTCACCATGTTCATGAACGAAGTAGTGAAGACGGATATCGTCTCTGTTACTCAGGGCCTTCAGGAATGGAAAATACTCGGCGATGGTTGTTTTCTGCAGGCTATAAGCAAAATTGCCATGCACGGCCAAATTGATTCCGACATTCAATTTTCCGTCGACGCGTTCTATCTGTGTGCTGACTTCCGTTGAATTGAGGAGGAACGCAGGGTCTACCGTCTGAACCAAATCGGCGCCTCCGGCGCCAAGCAGTTGTGCTGCAAGTCGATCCCGTACGGTTCCGAATCGGATGGCTTCTCCAAGCCGTTTTAAGGCGGCACTTTCATTCTGGTTCAGGACGACATCTACCTTAACGTCATCGGACTGGAGCATGTTGGCACCCGTGCCGAAGCAGAATACGGGGCAGGTGATTGTCGGTATTAGGTTACAATCAGTTATTCTGTCAGCGGCAAATCTGCCCGCTGGACTGAAGAAGAAAAAGCCGCCGCCACCGATAATGAATGCATCGGCACGTTCATTAAGTTCCTTGATATCAGTTGGACTCAGTTGTCCCCAGACAATTTCCCGGAACTCCAAGGGGGTGGGCGCCAGACAAGCGCTTAAATGCTCCCGTGCGGCGATAGATAATGCAATGTCACCGCGGTTGGCGAAATTTTCAGATGTGAGGTCAGTATAGTGGCCGACCAGCTTGTGACGAAACTTCCAGTTCAGTCGTATGTGCAATCTGCGAAGCCATCGTTTAACCTGCCGCGACTTCGAAAACGTTTGTTGTTGATGGCCAAGTTCCTGTGGTATCGCAGAGTATAGATAAATGACGAGCTTGCGCATCAAAATGGTTTCCTGCATATTATTCAATACTATACGATGCGAAATTGATTGTAGGCAATCTTCTTCCGTCCGCATTTTCTTAATCAAATTATAACCGGCATCGACGAACGGTATTCTATGAAGTCCATGCTAAAAACCATGCTCCACCGTTCTGGATTGAGCATGGGTCTTCACAATTTACGTAATGCCGACGCGTTGACGGTCGCAATGTTTCATCGTGTGTTGCCGCCGGAAGATCCAAGATTTATCGGTGCAAATCCGTCTTATACGGTAACGCCGGATGAACTAGAGCAATGTATTAATCTTTTTAAGAAACTTTATACGATTGTTTCAATTGATGATGTTTTTGACGCCTATACGGGCAAGGACAAACTACCGCGATGTCCGCTGCTGATTACGTTTGATGACGGTTGGCAGGATAACCGGCAATACGCCGCGCCCGTACTGGAACGACATGAATTGCCTTCGGTACTTTTTGTTGCAACAGGGCATGTCGGCTCAGAAACCGGGTTTTGGCAGGAAGAAGTTTACGATGCTGTTTTACGTGGCCACACCCCTGCAGACGCGGATCAACAGGGAGCCAGAATGTTACTGGCAGAATTGAACGGGCTGGATGCGGCGCAACGGGAATTGCGGCTCCGTGAGATGACGGTATCGACGGATTTACCACGGCGCATGGCGGACCGGGATGACCTTGATGCCGCGCGGCGTGCCGGTATGGCCCTGGGAGGCCATGGCCACAGCCATGAACCTTTGGCGACTGTTGAGGATGCAAAGGAAGAACTCGTGACATGCCGTCGGATCATGGCATCGCTGGATCCTGATGCGTCATACGCTTTCCTGTCGTTCCCGCATGGGAGCTATAATAAGGACGTGCTGGAGACGGCGAAACAGGCCGGATTCGACCTTCTGTTTTCCAGTGACCCGGGGCTGGTTTCCATTCAGGGGATGCAAAATGCGCCTGTTTTGGGCAGAGTCGAGATCGACCTGTCGGCATTTCGCCGAACCAATGGAGATATTGACGATGCCGCGCTGGTTTTTTCGCTGATCCTGCAGCCCCATGTCGCGGCCCGTTCCGGGGGAATGCTGTAATGACTGGCGTTTCATCACCGGATTCTGCATCACCATATACATTCGAATGTGTTGCGCCGCTGGATCTCAGCGCAGTGGATATTCAGGCCTGGCATAATTTGATGGCGCAGACGCCGGCACTGCAACGGGCTTTCTTTGCACCGGAATTCGCACAGTCGACCCAGCGGGCTCTTGCGCAAACGGGTGGGCAGGCATCTGTATTGATTGTCCGGCAGGGCGGTATTGCGGTCGCATTTTTCCCGCACCAGTTTGCGAGCAACTGGCACATGCGCTTGGGGTCGGCCGAACGGGTCGGTGAACCCTTATCGGATCATACGGGGCTTGTCGCCGGGCCGGATTTCCGTATTTCGCCATCAGAGCTGCTTCGCGCCGCCGGCCTCTCCGAACTGTATCTTCATCACGTGCCCGAGTATCAGGCCAGTTTCGGGCTGGTTGCGGAAGATTATCTTACGGGACATGCAATCGACCTGACGAAGGGGCCGGAAGCCTATTTTGCCGAACTCCTGCAGACCCGAAAAAGTTTTGTTCAGGATACCAAGCGCAGGATGCGCAATGCGGAAAAACAATACCCCGGACTGACATTCAAGTTTGAGCCGGAACCAGATCATGATGCCGTGCGGCAGGTTCTGAAGTTGAAGCAGGAACAATATGCCCGGACAGGCGTTGGTGACATGTTTTTGAACGATCCCCGGGCAATGGCTGTTATTGACGCTCTCCTTGAAAACGCATCACCGGCTTGTCAGCCTGTTGTTGCCCGCCTGAGTACCGACGACTACAGCTTGGCTTGGCATCTTGGCTTGCTGTCCAATGGAGTCCTCAGTTATTGGTTTCCTGTCTATGACGTGGATGCGCGTAAATTATCGCCTGGCCGCCTGTTGCTCTGGATGACAATAAATGCTGCCGATTCACTCGGGATTTCTTATATTGACCGGGGCGAGGGGGATACGCCGGCGAAGCGCGATTTCTCCAATCAGGTTCAGGCGTTCGGAAAGCTGGCTGTGCATGGTCGCGGTGCGAAGGCCCTGGTGGCTCGCGGGATACGCTCGCTGTCCTGGCGTCTGAAATAGCTGTCGTGTTGTGAGTTTTCGAAAATGATCCTGAAAGGCACATGATGCCGGCCCGCGTGAGTGTCATTATTCCGAGTCATAACTCATCCGCGACAATAGAGCGGGCAATCGATTCTGTTGCCGCACAGACCTATCCGTATGTGAAAGTCTATCTTGTCGATGACGCAAGTCAGGACGATACGGTTACGCTTGTTGAGGCAGCATTGTCGAAGGTTGCCCAGACACGAGAGCATTTTGACTATGAAATCGTAGCACTTAGCGTCAATGGCGGCCCGGCTGCGGCGCGTAATGCTGGCGTGCGCAAGGCTGATGATGAATACGTTGCGTTTCTAGATTCAGACGACGTCTGGCTCCCGGAAAAACTAGAACGGCAGGTCGCGCTGCTCGATGCGAATCCTAATGTGCGCCTGTGCGGCTGTCAGGCTGATTGGGTGGACGAAGAGGGGCGGTTCCAGAGCAAGCTGTATGAGGGACTGCCGGATATGATGACGGATGGCTGGAAGGTGCTGCTTTGGAACTGTTTCATAGCAACGCCTTGCGCTGTCGTCAGGCGCTGCGATCTTGGTACCGAGCCATTCGACACGTCATTGCCCATCGGCGAGGATCGAGATCTGTGGATTCGGCTCGCGAGTAATGGCGATGTGGCTTTGGTGCCAGAGGTCATGGTTGAGATAACCGTATCAAGTTTCAGCTACATGTCACGAAATTCGTCCTTAATAACAAGTGTAACGCGGCCTATGCTGGAAAAGCACATGCGGGATTTTTCCGATTCGATTTCGGGGCTGGAAATGTTGCGCGCGCGGGGGAAGCTGTGTAGCGATATCGGCAAAGTCATGTGTAGTGACCCGGCGCAATACTGGGATGGTTTTCCCTATATGGTTCAGGCAATTTTATTTCACAGCCGTCGGTTCGACTGTCTTCGGTATCTGGTTCTAAATGCGCCTGGATTTAACAAAACAAAGAATCACTTGAAAAAAGCATACATCCATTTGACCAAATAGAAATTTTCCGGGCCCTGTTACGTGATGAAAAATGATATCGGATCGACCTGTCGGAGAATTGATTTTTCATCTTCCAAGAATCCGATGTTATGCGTCAACGTCGATACGGAGGAGGAATTCCAATGGGCCAAGACTTTTTCCAAGGAAAACACGTCCACGCGCGCTTCCAGATATTTGCATCTAGGTCAGGACATATTCAAAAAATATGGATTGAAACCGACCTATCTTATTGATTATCCCATCACAAATGATGAATACGCGGCAGAGTTATTGGGCGATTGGTCTCGGTCTGGTGAGTGTCTGGTTGGTGCGCAATTACATCCGTGGGTGAACCCGCCTTACGAAGAAGTTGTCTGTGTACAGAACAGTTATCCCTGTAATTTGCCCCTGGATCTGGAGAAGCGAAAACTCGAAGTATTGACGCAGGCAATAACTGAAGCCATCGGGACGGCACCAAGGATTTACAAGGCGGGTCGATACGGGATCGATATTCGGCGAACCGGTATATTGGAATCCCTTGGATACTGTGTTGATACGAGTGTTGTTCCGTATCGCAGTTATGCTGGGGCTGGTGGGGGAACGGATTTTTATGGATTTCCAAGTCAGCCGTTTTGGATAGAAGAGCAGGACAATGTTTTATTCCTGCCGGTCACCCAGGAATTGGTCGGCCTGCTGCGTCACATCGGCCGCAAGGGCGGCAGCCGCTATCTGTTCAACAGGCTGTCATCCAAATTTCATCTCCCCGGTTTGTTTTCGCGAATGGGATTGCTGGAACGTATCATGCTCTCGCCGGAAGGTCTGAGTGACAAGGATCTTTTGCGCCTGCTGGATTGTATGGTTTCCGACGGACATAAGGTGTTTTGCCTGTCGTTTCACAGTCCGACCCTGATGACAGGCAGCACGCCATATACGCGCAATTCCGAAGACCTGAATCGGTTTCTTCGCCGTATCGAGATGGTTTTGGATCATTTTTTTGGCAAACTTGGCGGCGTCGCGACCAACCCGATTGCACTTTACGATTTGTGGAAAGGCAATATGCCGGCCGACATACGGCAAGTGCAGAGCTCTTAATACTGAATGACCCTTTCGAATCCGGACCTTTGTTCCAGGAGACGGTATTCGAATTGGAGGTTCGGGCCTGGCCCGGCTCCCCTGTGCAGACTGACAGGCGTTTGGCAGTGAAATAAAAAAACAGGGCGGCAGAATGATCTGCCGCCCTGTTCTTATTCAACAGTAGCCGTGCTGATATCAGCGCTTGTCCATCGGAATGAACGTGCGGTCGATATGACCCGTATAAAGCTGCCGCGGACGGGAAATTTTCTGCGACGGATCCTCGATCATTTCCTTCCACTGGGAAATCCAGCCGACGGTCCGCGCCACGGCGAACAGCACCGTGAACATGGAAGTCGGAAAGCCCAATGCCTTCAAAATGATGCCGGAATAGAAATCGACATTCGGGAACAGCTTGCGCTGGATGAAATACTCGTCCTCCAGTGCGATCCGCTCCAGCTCCAAGGCGATATCGAGCAGGGGCTCGTCCTTGATGCCAAGTTCGTCCAGCACGTCATGCGCTGATTTCATCAGCACGCGGGCGCGCGGGTCATGGTTCTTGTAGACCCGGTGGCCGAAGCCCATGAGCTTGAAGTTGTCATTCGGGTCCTTGACCCGCTTGATGACTTCACCGATGCGATCCTTGCTGCCGATTTCGTTCAGCATGATCAGCACGGCTTCGTTGGCGCCGCCATGTGCCGGGCCCCAAAGCGATGCGATACCGGCCGCGATGCAGGCGAAAGGATTGGCACCTGACGAACCAGCCGTCCGTACTGTCGATGTGGACGCATTCTGCTCATGATCAGCATGCAGGATCAGGATCTTTTCCATCGCATCGGCGACAACGGGGCTGACCTTGTAATCTTCCGCCGGCACAGAGAACATCATGTGCAGGAAGTTTTCCGCATAACCCATGTCGTTGCTCGGATACACGAAAGGCTGGCCGATGGAGTATTTGTAGGCCATGGCCGCAATGGTCGGCATCTTGGCAACCAGTCGGTGAGTGGCAACCATACGTTGGTGCGGGTCGTTAATGTCGGTCGAGTCGTGATAGAAGGCGGAAAGTGCCCCCGCAACGCCACACATGATGGCCATGGGGTGCGCATCGCGCCGGAACCCACGATAGAAGTTGTGAAGCTGTTCATGCACCATCGTATGATTGGTGATGGTGGTATCGAATTTTGCCTTCTCGGCGGCATTCGGCAGTTCGCCATTGAGCAGCAGGTAGCAGACTTCAAGGAAGTTGCAATTCGCTGCCAGGTCCTCGATCGCGTAGCCGCGATGCGTCAGGATGCCTTCGTCCCCGTCGATATAGGTGATTTTCGATTCGCAGGCGCCGGTTGACGTATAGCCCGGATCGTATGTGAAGTGCCCGGTCTGACCGTAAAGGGGGCGTACATCGATTACTTTCGGTCCCACGGTGCCCGGCATCAGCGGAAAATCGTACGTTTTGCCGGTACTGTGGTCTGTCAGTGTCACATACTCGTTTCCGGATGCACCTTTCGCTTTATCGCTCATTGCAGACCTTTCTATGCTTCTGATTATACAACGACTGTGTCGCGGGCAGGCATTGAATATCGCGCCGCAGCATTTCCATGTACGGCGCGGCCCCCCTCCGCGTTGCACTGCATTATAAAGTGCTATTTGCCGCGGAGCAAACAGCGTGGTTAACAGGACGCCCAATATGACGCGCGATCGATGCGTTTCGGGCGTTTACTCCGAAATAGAATAAAGGATCAAGCTATTCCAATTCGTTAACGATCGCTTGCCAATAACGGTTTTTTTCTATGCACCGGGGGCGAAGCCCGGAAACCGCGCAAGGCGCGACAGAGTTTCATCTTTTCCTAGAATTCGGATGACTTCGAATATTCCGGGGGATGCATTGGATCCTGTCAGTGCCGCCCTTAGTGGTTGCGCAATTTTCCCGAGGCCGATTTCCCTGGCTTCCGCGAGGTTTCGCGCCGCCTGTTCCAGCGATTCATCGCTCCAATCCTCCAAATTGCCCAGCACTGTTGCGAATTCACCAAGGATGGCCGTCCCGTCGGGATCCAGCAGCTTGGCGGCTTTTGCATTTGCCAGTGGGTACTCGGGCGGAAAGGCATAAAATTTAGCGCTTTCAGTTAGTTCGACTAAATTTTTTATGCGCTGTGACAGGCTGTTGACGCCCTGTTCCAGCCGGGCCTTTACGGTTTCACGCTGATCTTCGGCAAGCGTATCGCCATAGCTCTGCAGGATCATATCGGCGAGGTCCGATGGGTTCCCGTTGCGCAGATAGTGGCTGTTGATGCTGTCCAGTTTTGCAAAGTCAAACCGGGCGGCGGATTTCCCGACCCCGGCAAGATCGAACCATTCGGTCGCCTGTTTGGTATCGATAATCTCTTCATCGCCGTGGCTCCAGCCGAGCCGGAGCAGATAGTTGCGGATCGCTTCCGGCAGGTAACCGATGTCGCGATATGCGTCGACACCCAGCGCGCCATGACGTTTTGACAGTTTCTGCCCGTCAGCGCCGTGAATCAGCGGTATATGGGCGAATTCCGGGACGGACCAGCCACAGGCCTGAAACAGCTGGGTTTGGCGAAAGGCGTTTGTCAGGTGGTCATCGCCGCGGATGACATGGGTGATGGCCATATCGTGATCGTCGACCACGACCGAGAGCATATAGGTAGGGCTGCCGTCGCTGCGCAGCAGGATCATATCGTCAAGCTGACTGTTGGCGACACGGACGGTTCCCTGAACCAGGTCCTCGATGACCGTTTCACCATCTTGCGGTGCCTTGAGCCGGATAACCGGTTCTATGCCGGCCGGTGCCTCGGACGGATCGCGGTCGCGCCAGCGTCCGTCATACCGGACGGAGCGTCCTTCCTTGCGTGCGGTGTCGCGCATTTCCGTCAATTCTTCAGGCGTGCAGTAGCAGCGATAGGCGTTGCCGCTTGCCAGCAGGGAATTGGCGATCTCGGTATGTCGCGCCAGATGCTGTGACTGGAAATAGACATCCCCATCCCATTTGAGATCAAGCCATTGCAGCCCGTCGAGAATGGCATCGACCGCTTCCGGGGTGGACCTTTTGCGGTCGGTATCCTCGATCCGCAGCAAATATTTGCCACCGTGATGCCTGGAGAAAAGCCAGTTGAACAGCGCCGTTCGCGCACCGCCGATATGGAGGAATCCGGTCGGAGAGGGGGCAAATCGCGTTACGACGGTCATGGGCGTTCTTTCGGTGTCGGCGGGTCAGCGCGGTTTAGCACGCAGGCACGTGGGGATCAAAATGCGAATGCTCAAGATGAAAAGGCATGGCGTACAACTTGGGATTGCTGCGATAACCTTCCTGCGAGGTGATACGTGACGATTGCAAGTGTCGTGAACGACGATGTCGCCACAAAGGGGGCGTTGTCGGGATTGTCCGAGTTGTTTGATGGCGAGCGCGAACGCTGGGCGCTCTGGTCGCCGGTGCTAATGGGGGCCGGAATTGCCGCGTATTTCGCCATGCCCTTTGAACCGCCGGTCTGGTCGGCGCTCAGTCTCCCGATTCTCGCTTCGGTCGTTTTTCTGTTGCGGACGAGATGGTCGATACTGAGCCTGTTTATGCTGGCGGCCCTGCTTGCTGCGACCGGGTTCACTACGGCGCAGGTCCGCAGCATATACGTCGCGGCACCCGTGCTGGCGAAAGCCTATGGCCCGGCGCCGGTGCAGGGCAGGGTCGTGCGGCTTGAGTCTTTTGCGACAAGTTCCCGGATATTGCTGGATCAGGTGCGGTTGCGGGGGATCGCGGAGTCAGCGACACCGCAATATGTCCGTATCCGCCTGAATCGGTCCGAACAGCCGGTATTGGGAACGCGGGTATCTGTTTTTGCCAAACTGATGCCGCCATCCGCCCCGGTGATACCCGGCGGCTACGATTTTCGACGCCGGGCATGGTTTGAGCGTCTGGGCGGGGTGGGGTTTGCAATGGGCGGTGTCCGATTGCTTGAAAACGATGTTGGGGCAGGGGAACCGGACCTTCGCACCGGAGTTGCAATTTTTCGACAGGGTGTCACGGACCGCATCCGCGCGGCGGTGCCGGGTGCTGCTGGCGCGGTTGCCGCGGCATTGATCACCGGCGACCGCAGCGCCATTCCAACGGATGTCATCGACGCAATGCGGAATTCCGGTTTGGCGCATCTGCTTGCCATTTCAGGACTGCATATGGGGCTGGTCGCAGCCTGCCTCTTTCTTGGTTTTCGTATTCTCCTGGCGGTCAGCGAAACGGTGACACTGAGGTTTCCGATCAAGAAATGGGCGGCGGTTTTTGCCCTGGTGGGCAGTGCGGGATATCTGATCCTGGCGGGCGCAACCGTGCCGACGCAACGTGCCTTTCTGATGACAGGGCTGGTGCTGATTGCTGTTTTCTTTGATCGTATCGCGATATCCTTGCGTCTGGTTGCCTGGGCAGCGGCGGTCATTCTTCTGACCACACCTGAAAGTCTTCTGGGCGCTAGTTTCCAGATGTCTTTTGCAGCCGTCGTGGCGCTTGTATCGGTGTACGAACAGGGATGGCGTCCAATGAAAGGGCGCTTTGGCAGTGGTTGGCCCGGTCGCCTGGCTCTGTATTTCGGGGGTGTCGCTCTGACGACGTTGATCGCGGGGGCGGTTACCGGGCTATTCGCGATGTATCATTTCGGGCGGATTACCCATTTTGGCCTGGCGGCGAACTTGCTTGCAGTTCCGATGACAGCATTATGGATCATGCCGTGGGCCGTTGTTTCGCTGCTGCTGATGCCGTTCGGGCTGGAGGCTCTGGGATTGGTCCCCATGGGATGGGGCATCGAGCAGGTCATCGGCATTGCCGACACCGTCGGGCATTGGCCGGGGGCGGTCAGTCTGGTGCCGACCATGCCGAGTTGGGGGCTTGCGTCTATTGCCCTTGGGGGATTGTGGCTATGCCTTTGGCGGCTGCGTTGGCGGTATCTGGGCATTGTCGGGATTGTGGCCGGGCTCTTGTCCATGGCGTTGCATATCCCGCCCGATGTGCTTGTTTCGGATGACGGCGGGGTGATGGCGGTCCGGTCTCCCGAAGGGGAGCTCGTCATGAACAACAACCGGCGGGACAGGCGCGTGGTTGAAGCCTGGCTCACCGCGTCAGGACAGCAGGTCGCGCGGTATGGCGGCGGCGAAGACGTGCCCGCGACAATGATGTCCTGCGATCCGCTCGCTTGCGTTGCCCATCTTCGCGGGCAGGCAATTGCGCTGGTGGAAAATGCCCGTGCGCTACAGGAAGACTGCAGCTCGGCGGATATCGTGATCAGCGCGGTGCCTGTCCGTGGGCTATGTCGCTCGGCGGGGCTTGTTATCGACCGCTTCGACTTGTGGCGTCACGGCGCGCATGCTGTCTGGATTACCCCGCCCGGCCGTCCGGTTGTCAAAACCGTCGCGGATGATTCCGGCACGCGTCCGTGGTCGCCCGCGCGGGCAAAGGCTTTGCGCGCCGGTACCGATCAGTAGCGCCGCAGCAGCCCGATCAGCTTGCCCTGCACCTTCACCCGATCCGGCCCGAAAATGCGCGTTTCATAGGCGGCATTTGCCGGTTCCAGAGCGATTGACTGGCTCTTTTTACGGAATCGCTTGAGAGTGACCTCGTTCTCATCGATCAGAGCGACAACAATTGCACCGGTTTCTGCATTGTCGCAGCGTTGAATGATGACGGTGTCGCCATCCAGTATTCCGGCGTCGACCATAGAATCCCCATCAACTTCGAGCGCGTAATGTTCGCCCCCGCCAAGCATACTGACCGGTATCTCGACCGCATTGGACTGGTCCCGCAAAGCTTCGATCGGCGTGCCGGCCGCGATTTTTCCGTATAGTGGCAGCGGAACGCTTTCAACGCCGCCATCGAAATTACCGCTAGGGAGCGGCGGCGCATATTCGTCGTTGCTGATGACGGTTGGGGAAAAACCGGACCGGGAACCCAATCCTGCACTTTCGGCATTTTCCGGTAATTTCAGAATTTCCAGTGCCCGTGCCCGATGCGGCAGCCGGCGGATGAATTCACGTTCTTCCAGACCGGTAATTAGCCGGTGAATGCCGGATTTTGATTTCAGTCCGAGCGCTTCCTTCATTTCTTCAAAGGATGGCGATACACCGGTATCGGCCAGTCGTTCCTGAATGAACATCAGTAGCTCGTACTGTTTACGCGTCAGCATGGAAATTCCCCTCTCCGCTTGCCGTACCCGTTTAGGCACCACAAGATATGGAACAAAACCAAAACACTTGCACATGTTCTAGTTTGGTTCGCGTTTTGGATCAAGCGGAAATTCGAAATTTCGCGATTTGGGCGAGATGGGGCCTGTCTACACGCCTAACATGCCATCCGGCAGTGGAACATAATGGACCGTATCGCCGGGTTTCGCGGCCGGCGCATGTGGTTCGCGAATGACAAGGCAATCGGCATGGGCAAGGCGGGAGAACATTGAACTGTCCTGTTTGGGAAACGGCGTCACCAGCGGGCCACCAGTGGAATCATAGGAAAGTTGCGCCCGCAAGTAATCCTCACGGCGATCGTTTTCTCCCAAGGGCATTGTCAGGCGGGCTGATTTGCGCGGTTGCGCGGTGCTAATGACGCCCTGCATGCGATCCAGTGCCGGTAACATGAAAATAATGGCGCAAACCAGCGATGAAACCGGGTTTCCGGGCAGCCCCAGAACCGGTGTACCGTGAACATGACCGAACAAAAGGGGTTTGCCGGGTCGCATGGCAATTTGCCAGAAATCGAGATCGAGGCCGGCTTCGCCAAGAACGCTCTGCACCAGGTCGTGCTCGCCGACGGAAACACCGCCTGTCGTGACCAGAAGGTCGGCGCCGCGTGCGCCGCTGGCCATGGATGCCAGCGCGTCGCGGTTATCCGGGGCGATGCCCAGTGAAATGGGGATTCCGCCACGTGCCTGCACAAAGGCGGCAAGGGCCAGGCCGTTCGAGCTGACGATCTGATTGGGGCCCACGGGGTCGCCGGGCATGACCACTTCGTCGCCGGTCGCGAGAATGGCAACGCGCGGCTGTCGGTGTACCATCAGCCAGGGCCGGTTCATGGCTGCGGCGAGGCCGATATCGCGCGCCGAAATGGTTTTCCCTGCCTTGATCAGGATGTTGCCTTCCTGAAAGTCCAGGCCTGCCGGTCTGACGTAGTGGCCTACCGGAACGGAAACTTTCACAGCGACAAGATTATCTTCCGCGACCGTATCTTCCTGAATGACGATGGCATCGGCGCCGGCAGGTACGGGACCGCCGGTAAATATCCGGACACATTGCCCGGGCCCGATTTCCCCTTGATGGGCGCCGCCGGCGGGCGCGGCACCAACGACTTCAAGCGTGGCGGGCACATTGGCGGTATCTGCGGCGCGGACGGCATATCCATCCATCGCGGAAACCGCCATTGGCGGCTGTGTCCGGCGGGATGCCAGGTCTTCGGCCATAACCCGGCCCAGTGCATCCGTCAGGCTGACCTGTTCGGCGGGCAAGGGGGAAAAGGCGTCGAGTATGCGTTGACGGGCTTCAGCGACTGCGAGCATCAGGTACCTTCATAAACGCCGGATTTACCGCCGGCTTTGTGGATCAGGCGGATATCGCCAATCCGCATGCCGCGATCGACGGCTTTGCACATGTCGTAGACCGTAAGCGCCGCGATGGAGACCGCGGTAAGGGCTTCCATTTCGACACCGGTGCGACCCTTCAGCTTGCAGGTTGCTTTGATATCGACGGCGTTACGTTCAGCATCGACGACAAGGTCGACCTTGACCGAACTGAGCGCCAGCGGATGGCACAGGGGAATCAGGTCGGGCGTTTTCTTTGCCCCCATGATCCCGGCCAATTGGGCGACGGAAAGGACGTCACCCTTTTTGACCCCCCCGTCAAGGATCAGCCGGACGGTTTCGGGAAGCATCGTGATGCTGCCTGCCGCCGTGGCGGTGCGCTCGGTTTCATCCTTGCCGCCGACATCGACCATGATCGCATTGCCGTCGTCGTCGAAATGGGTTAGCGCGGTCATTTGCTGCCTCAAGCCGTTGCGGCGAGAGGGTGGGAGAGGATTGCACGCGTGGCGGCGGTGACATCTTCCTGCCGCATCAGGGATTCGCCGATCAGAAAACAGCGCACCCCGACAGTGGCGCAGCGCGCGAGGTCTTCTGGCGAACCGAGCCCGCTTTCGCCCACTGCAATACGATCTGCCGGAACCAGCGTTGCGAGCCGTTCCGTTGTCGCCAGATCGACGTCGAGGGTCTTCAGATTCCGGTTATTGACGCCGAGCAGACGGGATTTGAGGTTCAGCGCACGATCGAGTTCGGTCTCGTCATGGACTTCAACCAGCACATCCATGCCGAGTTCATGCGCCAGCGCTTCGAGTTCAGATGCCTGGATGTCATCGAGCGCAGCCATGATCAGCAGGATGCAGTCGGCACCAATCGCCCGGGCTTCATAGAACTGATAGGGGTCGAGCATGAAATCCTTGCGCAAGACCGGCAGGTCCGTCGCCATGCGCGCGGCGGTCAGATAGTCGTTGCGGCCCTGGAAATACGGCGTATCCGTCAGGATGGACAGGCATGTTGCCCCGCCGGACTGATACGCCCGCGCCAGCGCCGAAGGGGCGAAATCCTCACGGATCAGGCCTTTGCTTGGCGATGCCTTTTTCAATTCCGCGATCAGCCCGTAGCCACTCGCCGATGCGGCGGCAAGACTGTCTGCGAAAGGACGAATTGTCGGTGCGCTGAGGGCGCGCGCCTTCATATCCTCAAGCGAGACCTGCGCCTTCATCGTGGCGATATGATCGCGTTTGTCGTTGCAGATGCGTTCCAGCACGTCGCTCATACGCTGACCTCATTGGTGATGGCGACCAGCGCTTCGAGGCTGCGCCGGGCGCTGCCGTCGGCGATCGCGTTCGACGCAATTTCAACGCCGTCCCGCAGGTCCGACGCTTTTCCGGCAATTTTCAACGCGGCGGCGGCGCCGAAAAGCACGATGTCGCGATAGGCGCTTTTCTCACCATCGAGCACCGCACGAATGGCGGCTGCATTGTATTCCGCATCGCCACCCTTCAGGTCAGCCGCCAGACCGAGCGGCAGCCCGGCATCCTGTGGTGAAAGCTCGAACCGGTTGATCTTGCCGTTGTGGTACTCGCAGACCGTTGAGGGGCCTGTCGTGGTCAATTCGTCCAGTCCATCGGAACCATGTACGACCCAGGCCCGCTCCGCGCCCAGTACGCCCAGCGTTTCCGCCATCGGCTCAACCCATTTTTCGAGATAGGTGCCGACCAGCAGGAACTTTACATCGGCGGGGTTGGATAGCGGGCCGAGGATATTGAAAATGGTTGGTGTGCCGAGTTCAATGCGTGTCGGCATCACGTTGCGCATGGCGCCATGATGGCGCTGGGCCATCATGAAACAGATTCCGGCTTCGTCGAGCGCCTTTTCCAGCAAGGGAAAATCCGCGTCGAGATTGAGGCCCAGCGCGCTGAGCACGTCCGCTGCACCGGATTTCGACGTCGCTGCCCGGTTGCCATGCTTGGCGACGGGCACGCCACAGCCGGCAACAACCAGTGCCGTGCACGTTGATATGTTATAGGTCCCCGAACGGTCACCGCCGGTGCCGACGATGTCCATGGCGCCTTCCGGTGCCCTGATATGCGTCGCCTTCGCCCGCATCGTGGTGGCGGCGCCGGTGATTTCCTCCACCGTTTCGCCGCGCGTCCGCAGGGCCAACAGCAATCCGCCCATCTGGGACGCGGTGGCGTCGCCCGACATCATGATGTCGAATGCCTGCCGGGATTCATCGGCCGTCAGGGTGCCGCCGCCGGCGACTTTTCCCAGCAATGCCTTGAATGTTTCGGCGTTATCGCTCATGCCGCTTCCCTGTATTTTCGGGTCATTTCCAGGAAATTGCCAAGCAGTTCATGCCCCTGCTGCGAAGCAATGCTTTCCGGGTGGAACTGCACGCCATAAAGCGGGAAGTCCTTGTGCGCGATGCCCATGATGATTCCGTCATCGGTCTCTGCGGTGATGTTCAGGCAGTCGGGCAGGGAGTCCCGCTCGATGATCAGCGAATGATACCGCGTTGCCGTGAAGGGGTTTGGCAGGCCTTTGAAGACATCCGTGCCGTGATGGCGCATTTCGCTCATCTTGCCGTGCATACAGACGGGGGCGCGGACGATCTTGCCGCCCATGGCCTGGCCGATGCACTGATGACCAAGGCAGACACCCAGCAGGGGAATCTTGCCCGCAACCGCATTCACGAGGTCAAGGCATATGCCGGCCCGGTCCGGATCGCAGGGGCCCGGTGAAATCACGATCCCCTGTGGGTTCAATGCCAGGATTTCGTCAACCGTGATGGCGTCGTTGCGGTGGACCTTGAAGTCCGCACCCAGCTCGCCCAGGAAATGCCACAGATTATAGGTGAAGCTGTCGTAATTATCGATTAACAGGTACATTTCAATGCCTTGTCACGCCTTCTTCAGACGCGGACTTTGTTATGGATGCGCCCGTTATAGCAGGTACCGATTGACGACGGAAGGAATCTGCGGGTCCGTGAAGAACCGACGTGTCAGCGTCCCTTGAACACCGGTTTGCGTTTTTCCTTGAAGGCGCGACCACCTTCTTTCTGGTCTTCGCTGCGCGTAATCGCCAGCAGGTCACGGCGAGCCAGTGCGGCCTGTTCGGAGGGACCGCGGGGCATGACCTCATTGCGGATAAACCGCTTCAGGGTGCTCATCACCAGTGGGGCGCTGTCCCGGAATATTTCGGCATATTCCATCGCGGCCTCGATATGCTTTCCCTTGGGGACGACCTTGTTGACCATGCCGACTTCATAGGCGCGCTGGGCGCTGAAATGTTTGCCCGACAGCATGAACTCCATGGCGATCTTATAGGGGATGCGCGCGGCGCAACCGGCGATAAGTCCGCCGCAGAACCCGACCTGTGCTTCCGGATACAGGAAATCGGCCGTTTCGTCGGCGATGGCCATGTCACAGAACTGCACCAGAACATAGGCGCCACCGACACAATATCCGTTGACGGCAGCGATAATGGGCTTGTCCACATCAACGCCGACACCCGGCATGCACTCCCAAAGTTCAGGGTCCGAGGGAGGATCGGTCAGGTCGGCACCGACGGAAAAGGCGCGCTCCCCGGTTCCCGTGACAATAGCGCAGCGATCGTCACTATCCCTGAATCGGATAAAGGCATCGCGAATCTGCGCAACAACGTCGTTGCTCAGTGCGTTCAGTTTCTCCGGGCGGTTGATGGCGATCGTCGCAATCATGTCTTTGGATGTGTAGGTAACCAGTTCGCTGCTCAAGATGATTCTCACATGCTGATTGTTTGAATTCGGATGCCTGAATTGCAGCACAATGCCGGGTGCTTGGCAATCCGCCGCCGGGTCATGTGGAAACAGGACGGCCGAAGACCCGTGCAGGCGCGCCGTCAGAATGGGTAATGTTCAGGGCGGAGAACATGAACTCCGCGCGGTTGCCGGCCAGCGGTTTCAGATTGCGAAGATGCTCGCCGATGATGACGCCATGGGCCAGCAGGGTGCGATGGACCGGAAAGGCGAAATCGTCCGGGCGTTGCGCCGAAGGCAGGTCTGGGGTCGGCCAGTCGACCGCCAGCATCTTCACCTTTTTCGCGACAACCCATTCTGCCGCCTCGCGGTTCAACCAGGGATGTTTGTTATCGTATTCATCGGTACCGACGCGGTCGCTCCAGTTCGAATTCAGCACCAGGATGTCGCCCGGCCCGATATCATCGTCGAATGCCGCAAGCTGCGCCGCCGTAATCTCGCCGGTCGGACTGACATCAATTTCGCAGACGGGGCCATCGCCATGCAGGCGTTCGACCGGAATTTCGTCGAATGACGGACCATCCATGAAGAAGTGGCGCGGCGCGTCGACATGGGTACCCAGATGAACCACCATCTGGATTTCCGTCACGTTGGAATGGTGGTCGGGCATCGTCTGGACCTGCTCGAAGCGGGGCGCGGGAAAGAACGGGATGCGCGGCATGCGATCGTTCAACTGATGAGACAGGTCGATCCAGGGACCGGTCGGAACCGGTAGCGGTGCCGCTGGCAGATCCATCCAGCCTTTCCAGCCCAATCCCACGCTGCTTGGTGTGTCGCACATACCTTGATGTTCCTCCCTGGTTGTTTCCTTGGGCCCCATTGTACAGGCAAATCGCCTTGCACTAAGCTATCAGTTGAAAATCGGTGTCCGGGAGCGAAAAATTGCCGGGCGCCGTAACCTAGGGAGGAACTGTGAAAATGGCGTTGAATGGATCCGAGATCATTGCCCGTGCCCTGAAACGGCACGGCGTCGAGAATTTTTTCTACATCATGGGCGGCCCGATGATGTCGGCTGAGCTGGAGACCATGGGGCAGGATATTCGCGGTGTCGATGTGCGCCACGAGCAGGCCGCTGCCTTGATGGCGCATGCCTATGCGCGGCTTCGCAACGTGCCGGGTATTTGCATGGCGGCATCCGGCCCGGGGGTCACGAACCTTGTTACCGGTATTGCTCATGCCTGGGCCGATTGTACGCCGGTTATCGCGCTTGGCGGATCGTCGCCCTACGGCATGTCGGGGCAGGGTGGGTTCCAGGAGATTGACCAGGTGACGATGATGGCACCCTGCACCAAATGGTCCGAACGGGTTTATGATCCGGCGCGGATCCCCGAATACATCAACAGGGCTTTTCAGACGGCAATGTCAGGTAAACCCGGGCCGGTCTATCTCGATTTTCCCGGCGACGTGCTGTACCGCAAGGTTGAGGAAGATACGATTGTCTGGCCGGAACCCTGGGACCCCGCCAAGCGCTCGCGTCCGCAGGCCGGCAGTGAGCAGGTCAGCGAAATCATTGCGATGCTGGAACAGGCGGAACGGCCGGTCATCGTTTCCGGTAGCGGCATCCAGTGGTCCGGCGCCGAAACGGCGATGCAGGATTTTGTCGAAACGGCTGGTATCCCGTTTTACACGACTCCGCAAAGCCGTGGTGTCATTCCCGAAGACCATGAATATTGTTACCTGACCGCGCGGTCGGCGGCGTTCCGGGAAGCGGACCTGATCTTTGTGCTTGGCACGCGCATGAACTACGTGATCGGCCATGCGGCACCGCCGCGTTTCAATGCGGATGCAAAGATCGTGCGGATTGATGTAGACCCGCTCGAACTTGAAAGCAGCCCGCGCAAGCTCGACCTTGGCGTTGTCGGTGACGCGAAAGTGGTCCTGGAACAATTGACGGCAGCGGCAAAAGGCAGATTGTCACCGTCCAGTTTCCAAAGCTGGCGCGAACGGCTTGGCGGCAGCAATGCCAGCAAGGTGGCGGAACAGGAAAAGGTCCTTTCCAACAGTTCGGAACCGATCCATCCGCTGCGCCTGTGCAAGGAAATCCGGGACTTCCTCGACCGTGACGCCATTCTCGTGGTCGACGGGCAGGAAATCCTGAACTTCGGTCGCCAGTCGATTCCGACATTCGCGCCACGCCACCGGATGAATTCCGGCTGTTTTGGCACGATGGGCGTCGGCCTGCCGATGGGGCTGGGGGCGAAAGTCGCTTCGCCGGACAAGCAGGTCATTGTGCTGCATGGTGATGGGTCCTTTGGCATGAATGCCATGGAGATGGATACCGCCGCCCGCCACAACATCCCCGTTACCTGTGTCATCAGCATGAACGGTGGCTGGACTGCCGATCCGGACAAGGTCAAGCCGGGCCGGGACCTTGGTTACAAACGCTACGACAAGATGGCGGAAGCGCTGGGGGCACATGGCGAATATGTCGAGAAGCCGGAGGATATCCGTGGTGCGCTGGAACGCGCGCGCGAGGCCAACAAGGCGGGTAAACCGGCATTGGTCAACGTTCTGACCGACGCGAATGCCGGTGCCACAACCACGGCATTTACCCGCTACGCGACCTGATCGTTTGCAACGCGGTTATGTGACAAGCCGCGCATGAATATGACCGGCGGCGCCGATGCCGGGTTCGACAATAACGTTGAATCCGGCATCGGCGAACGTCAGGGACTTTTCGCGGTCCCGTGTTCCGTGTCCGCTCAACAGGTGGATACCGCCGGCGAGACCGGCATTCTTCCCGGCTTCGATGTCACTGGCGGAATCACCGATAATCCAGGACCTTGCAAGGTCGAGATTCAGGGCTGTCGCGGCATCGTGTATCATGCCGGGTCCCGGCTTGCGCCATGCATGGCCCGCGCGGTCATAGGGCGGTTTCCCTTCCGCGTGATAGGCGCAGGCGAGCACCATGTCGAAATGCGCATCGGCGGTGGCAAGATGGCGCGACAGGGCTTCCTGAATCGCGGCGAATTCCGGCCAGCCATAATAGCCCCGCCCGACACCGGACTGGTTCGTGACCAGAATGACGGGAATACGCGAGGCATTGCACAGGCGAATGGTTTCCGCGGCGCCGGAGAGAACCTCCATATCCTCGATCCGGTGCAGGTAGTTGGTTTCCGCAACGACAACCCCGTCACGGTCCAGAAATATCGCCGGGCGAGGGGTCGCTGCCGGAGATGCATCAGAATTAATCTGCCGCCACAATCCGGGGCTGCCCGGAACGGTCGATAGCGGATCCGGTTCCCTCACGGATCGGACGCGCGCAGTTGCAGGATTTCAAAGCTGGTCCGCAGCGGTTGGACGCGGTCGGATTCAAACTTGGCCGGCCAGACTTCACGAAGGAGTCCGGACAGGGTCATGCTGGTATCCGGGGAAATACCAATTGTCTGGAATGCATCGAATGATGCGAGCATGTGTATCGGCCATTGCATCGCCGCAATACGCTGCAGCATTTCATAGGGGCCGCTATAGGCGCCCGCGTAATAGGCGCTTTCGTCCAGTCCGCCCGCCGCAATGGCCGATTCGCGGCGCATGAACACGGTGTGTACGGAGTGTTCGTCGACCGTGTCGCCATAGGGGTTTGCGAGCACGGTGTTTTCATCCGGAGAAGAATCGGCCTGCTGCAGCCACTCTGTCAGTGCGTTATCGGGAAGTTCCGCATCTGCATCGAAATAGACGACATATTTGCCGCGCGCCATTGTCAGTGCGGTATTGAAGCCGATATTGCGGTTGTACAGGAACTCGTTCTGGCCGTAGACGAAGACGTAGTCAGCTTTTGCCATCATTTGCGGGCTTTCTCGGTCAAAAGCGTCGCTGCAGATGATTTCGTAGTCCTGGCGGTCCAGCGTCTGGCGCTCGAGATGACGGATCAGGCTGTCGTAGCGGGACCCGTTGGTATCGGACAACAGAATGGAAAGCCGCGGCGTCCCCGTCTGTTTGGCGGGTGATTTCCGCATTTCATATCCGGTGTTCGTGGCCAGCGAAAGGCGCTGCATCCGGAAATAGGGGCCGTAGCGCAGCCCGATATAGCCTTCGTCGATAACGGTTCGGCGCTCCATCTGATGGGCCAGAGGGGACAGCGTTTTCTCTTCGGGAATTTCGAGGCCGTATTCGTTCTTGATCGCCTGAAGGAGTGTCCAGGCTTCCGGTGCATACAGGATTTCCTGGACGGCCCGGGACAATACTGGGATTGCGCTGGCTGCGGATTCAGCGTCGGCACGCCGGATCAGTTCCTTCGCATGCCACATACGGTAGGCCGTGAATTCCGGATCGAGCGCTGCTGCTTTTTCGAAATGGCCGCTTTTACCGGACATGCGCCCATAATAGTAATGCAGGCTGGCCATGATCAGCGTTTTCAGTTCGCCGCGCCTGTCCGATTGGTCGCGCAGTGCCTCGGTGACAATCTGCAGATAGGTTCGGTAGTTGAAGAAACCCTGGCAATAATCCCAGGTCATGATGTCGTCGAGAGGCTGGAGCGTCAAAACCTGGGGGCCGGCATCGAGTGTCGATTTGACGACGTCCAGCGCCTGCTTGATGTCTTCGCTGGTGCCAAAATGAAAGGCGGCGCGCGCAAAATTAAAGCGCAGCGCCAGCGACAGGGGAAAGCGTTCGAGTGCGGTTCTGTAAACCTCGAATGCCATGTCGCGGAGTGGTTCAAACGTTGTCGGTTTCGGCAGCAGTAACCGGTAAACGTATTCGAGCATCAATTCACGGGCGGGCTGGGATATCGATGCCAGTGTATGTTTTTCGTCCGGGGTGTGCTGCCATACCTCGATGCTTCTGCCGAGCATGTCCTGGAATGTTTTTTCACCGCCGGCCTGGTAGGGGCCCTTGTAAGCCACGATGCGCGATTGCACGGGCTGTGCCGCACATGGTTTTCGCGCGCCCCGCGGTCGGGAAGCGAGGAATGCTATCATACGCAAATACTGCCGGGATGCGTATTGATGTTCGAATTCGCGGCGGACGATCGACATGCCCCGCTGCGCGCCTTCCGCGTATTTGTCGTAATCGGACAGGACGGTTTCGACGGCCTCCCTTAGACCGTCTTTTTCCAGCGAAAACGGGACAACGCCTTCATTGTCGCCGGTGAACAGGCGCTGACAGGATTCCTGCGGCGTCAACAATACCGTGCCCATGGCGAGGGCTTCGTATCCGCGCGATGGAATGGCGCCAAGATGGCGGGGCAGGGCAATGGCGATCTTGCTGCGTGCGAGCAGTGGATAATATTCGTAGATACTGAAGAAGCCATTGTAGAAAAACGGCTTCAGATTTCGGGTGCTCAGGACCTGCCGGACCATTTCCGCCTTGTCGGGATAATAGGTATGAAACAGCGATCCGGTGATGACCAGGTCGAGGTCCTTTTCGCCGTCAATCGGGTCAGGCAGGACGGGCGCAAGCGAGACCGGTTTGCAAAATGTCGACACCGGAACATCGACGAGACCGGATACGTCGGCATATTCGGTCGTGTCGGTCACGACCATTTCGTCGAAAACCTGCAGCCACGGATACATTGTCTGGATATGCAGGTCGTAATCACCGGTATGTCCGATAATCGGGCAGGGTAATTCCTGGATATTCGGGGGAATTACATGCCACTCCAGCATTTCGGACAGATAAAGGTCCGGCGGGTTGGCGGCATCGTAATAGTCATGGATGTCGGCATCCGGTTTGTTCGGCAGGTCGTCTGCGCCGAAACTGATATTGCGGATATGGAACTTGGGGTCATTTTCTGCGACGTGCAGGATGTTATGGGGGCCGGCGAGGGATCGCTTCCACGACAACTGGGACAGTATCGAAATCTGAGGTTTCAGGATCAGGCGCAGCAGATTATCGGCATGTTCACTGTCCAGCGGCGACAGTAACCGGATTGCGCTGATTTCATCGCCGTCGATCCAGTGGATGACGCCCTGATAAAACCGGGCTTCCTCATTGGTGAACTCCGGTAGTCTGGCCAGTGCCGGCCCGGCATGACCGCACAGGCCCCGGGCGGCATGGGTACGCCAGTCACTGTCGGCGCCGATGGTCGCGACCTTGTGGTAGTCGCCCTTTTCGAAAATTTCGGGAATAGAGGGAAGAGGCATTACTGTCGAAACCCCCGTCGTTTGCGTGTGGCTTTGCTGTATCGTGGAAGATTCTGCCGGGTTTGGGCGTATCTGATGCGAATCATGTCAGTGTTTGGCGACATTTGCGGACATTTTGAGGGAATGCAGCCATTGCGAAGTACAGCTGTATTCGAAACAGGAGCCGGGATATCGGGATGGATTTGCCCTGGCCTTGAATTCCGCAGCCTCGATGCGGGGCATCGAGTAATTCTCCCGCAAGTGTAAAAAGCCAGTTAAAGCAAAGTACTGGGAATCTTGAACAACGGAACCATTACTGTTTGGGAACATTTCGGGTTCGCGAAGAACACCAGAGCATATGATTTCAAGACTATCCTGCAACGGTCTGTCCTACTGTTCGGCTTTACTTCACGATACGCATCTTTACCCTATATTTACTATATCCGTGCCACGATTCACGCTGTAAGGCAAAAGTACTAAGAAGAGCGTAACGGTTTGGAAAGACCCTAAGCGTCACATTGGTATTGGATTTGCAGGTGTCACGCGGCGCGACAAAGACAGGTGGTACAGAGGCCGGTCATGAAAACGGTATATTTCAACGAGTATAACGTCCGGATGGGGAACGCGACTTACTTCCCCCTGGTGTCGGGTATTTTACGGGCGATGGTGGAATCGGTTCCGCGGTTGCGGGATGCGTATCACTTCAAACCCTTTATTTTCCATCTCGATTCGGCTGACAACGTGCTCGCCTGCTACGACGAAGCGCCGGACGTGGCCTGCTTCTCGGTGGCAATGTGGAACGAACAACTCAGCCTGCACATTGCGCGGACGCTGAAAGAACGCTGGCCAGAATGCCTGATCGTTTTTGGCGGGCCGCAACTGCCGCATTATCCGGAAGATTATTTCGCCGAACATCCCTTTATCGATGTCGGGGTGCGTGCAGAAGGCGAGGAAGCCTTCCTGCAGTTGCTCGACCGCTTTACTGATTCGCGGGATTTCGCGGGGGTTCCGAACGTTTCATACCGTGATCCAGAAACCGGTGCCTTCCGGCATAATACGGAAACGCCGGAATTTGACCGCGACATGCTGAAATACCCGTCGCCCTATCTGGCGGGCGTCTATGACTACATGTTCGAGGCGCATCCGGATATCGACTTTCAGGCCATCATCGAAACCAATCGCGGGTGCCCGTTCCTGTGCACCTTCTGCTACTGGGGCCGGGGCGGGAACAGTCGCCGCTATCGCTACCATTCAATGGAACGGCTGGCAGCGGAAATCGACTGGTTCGGACGAAACAATATCCGCTATGTGTTCAATGCGGATTCCAATTTCGGCATGCATCGCCGTGATCCGGAAATTGCCGGTTTGATTGTGGAAGCCAAGAAAAAATACGGCTTCCCGGAAAAATTCCGGACGTGCTGGGGCAAGAATACGGACGAGAATATCTTTCGGATTGCCGGCATGTTGCATGAGCATGACCTTGAAAAGGGCATCACGCTGGCGCGACAGAGCCAGAGCAAGGAAGTGCTCGGCAATATCAAGCGCGGCAATATCAAGCTGGATACCTATTCCAGCCTGCAACGGCGCTTCAACGACCTCGACGTGCCGGTTTATACCGAGATGATCCTGGGCCTGCCGGGTGAAAGCTATGAAAGCTGGAGCGGCGGGATCGAGGAGATGCTGCAATCGGGGCTGAAGAATCAGCTGTTCGTCTATCAATGCGAAGTCTATCCGAACACGGAATTGCATGAGGCGGAGTACCGCGAGAAATTTGGCATCAAGCTGCAGCGGCTCGAACTGCGTGAAATCCACGGCAGCGTTCGCGATGAATCCTGGGTGCCCGAATACAACGACATCATTGTCGAAACCAACGCCATGTCGAACCATGACTGGCGGCGGATGAGCAAGCTGTCGATGGTGACCATGCTGTTGCACAGCATGAAGCTTGGTTTCTATGTCATGCGGCACATGGCGGATCGATACAGCACGGGGTATGTGCCGTTCATCGAATTCTGCAGTGACCTGCTGATGGCGGAAGGCACCGGCGGACATTTCCGGCGTGAGGTAGCGGTCTTTGACAAATACCTGGACGGGATGATGGCCGGTGAGGGGCGTGGCGTTGTCATGCCGGACCATGGCGTCATCTACTGGGATAGTGAGGAAGCGGCATTCCTGCGCGTCGCCGAAGACCTTGACGGGTTCTATGCGGAATTGCGGGATGTGGTCTGTCAGTTCCTCGATCAGAATGATATCGACTATGCGCCGGATGAAATTGCCGAAGTTGTGCGCTATCAGCGGATGCGCATGCCGCAGCCGACCCTGCCGAAGCAGACGGAATGGACCTATCAGTACAATCTGCCGGAATATTTCCATCGTTCGTTTGGGACAGATCCCGTCGGCGTGTCTCGCGATACGCAGGTTGTGACGTGCGACCCGATAGATTTCGCAGGTGACCGCGCTGATTTCGCGAAGCGGACAATCTTGTGGGGTCGAAAAAGCGGGGCTCTACTGGTGAAATGCCGTTGGGAATCAGCCGACCGTCCCTGGGTGAATTCCGAAACGCATTACGGTCTTGCAGAAGAATCCGGGCTGGCGGCATTGCCGCGCGCGGCAAATCTCGGCGGCGAATAAGGCGTGCACGCGCAGACGAAGCGTATGGGCGTACCCAGGTTATTAACCATAAAACTGCAGGCGGCATGACACGTAAAAACGATATCGATACGGCGACAGGCGAGCGGCTGTATCGAATGCTTCGATTGATCCGGCGGGTCGAGGAAGAAGTCGGACGGATATATCCGAGCGACAGAATCAAGAGCCCGGTCCATCTTTCCATTGGCCAGGAATCCGTTGCCGTCGGCGTATGTGATCCGCTGCGCCCGGATGACGTTGTCTCCGCAACCTACCGAAGCCATGCGGGCTATCTTGCAAAAGGTGGTGACCTGCGCGCGATGTTCGCCGAGCTGTATGGCAAGGCAACGGGCAACGCGGGCGGCAAGGCCGGCTCGATGCATCTTGTCGATATGGCACATAATGTTCTGGGGTCGTCGGCCGTTGTCGGTACGACCGTACCTATTGCGCTTGGGTATGCTTTCGCGATCAAACAGCGCAAGGAAGACCGGGTGGTTGTGGCGTTCTTTGGCGATGGCGCGACCGAGGAAGGCGTGTTTCACGAGAGTCTGAATTTTGCGTCGTTGAAGAAACTGCCGGTTCTGTTCGTCTGCGAAAATAACCACTTTGCTATTCACCAGCCGCTGAACAAACGCTGGGCGACGGATCAAATCTGCGCGCGGGTTGAAACCTACGGCATTCCGGCCGAACGCATCACCGACGCCAATACGGAAACGATCCGCGATTGCACGCAGGAAGCGCTCGCCAATATCCGGTCCGGTCAAGGCCCGGCCTTCCTGGAATGCCTGACCTGGCGCTGGCGCGAACATGTCGGTCCGGGCGAGGATTATGACGCCGGGTTCCGTGACCGCAGCGCACTGGAAGCCTGGCAGGAAAAGGACGAGGTGGAACGCATGGGCGCGGCCCTTGATGGTGCGAGCCGTTCACGGATCGATGCCGAAATCGAAGCTGAGATCGCGGATGCCATCGAATTTGCGGAACGCAGCCCGTTCCCGGAAGGCAAGGAGCTGTATGCGCATGTCTACGCCGAGTGAATCGGGCCGTCTACTGACTTATGTCGATGCCCTGTGCGAAGGGCAGGCGATGGAAATGCGCCGTGATGACGAGGTGTTCGTCTTCGGCCTCGACGTGGATGATCACAAGGCCATTCAGGGGTCGACCCGTGGGTTGCTGGATGAATTCGGACCCGAACGTGTCTTCACCACACCGCTGAGCGAGGACGCCATGACCGGCGTTGCGATCGGCGCGGCCATGGCGGGGATGCGGCCGGTGCATGTGCATATTCGCATGGACTTCCTGATGCTGTGCATGAACCAGCTCGTTAACATGGCGGCCAAAAGCCATTACATGTATGGCGGTCAGGTCTCCGTGCCGATGGTCGTGCGCTGCATGATCGGCAAGTCCTGGGGGCAGGGGGCGCAACACAGTCAGGGGCTGCATTCGATGTTGATGCATGTCCCTGGGCTGAAAGTGGTGGCGCCGTCGAATGCCTATGACGCCAAGGGCCTGCTGGCCACGGCCATTCGCGACAACAACCCCGTGATCTTTGTCGAACATCGGTTGCTGTATTTCACTGAGGCCTATGTGCCCGAGGAAAATTATGCGGTGCCGTTCGGCGTGGCCCGAATCGTCCGCAAGGGGGATGCGCTGACCATTGTCGGGGTCTCCAACATGCTGGTCGAATGCTTGCGTGCGGCGGAACTGCTGGCGGAAGTCGGGATCGAAGCGGAAGTGATCGATCCGGTATCGCTGGTGCCACTGGATATCGAAACGATCACCCGGTCAGCCGCACGTACGGGCAAGTTGCTGGTCGTTGACAATGCCTGGACCAATTGTGGCGCCAGCGCGGAAATCATCGCCGGTGTTGTGGAACGTACCGACCGTCCGGTGATGGCACGCCGCATGGGCTATGCGCCCGTGACCTGCCCGACCACGCCGGTGCTGGAAGACGACTATTATCCGAACCCGGTGACCATTGCGACCGCTGTTCATACGATGGTGCGCCCGGATCAACCCGTCTGGGAGCCCGATCCGGAACATGCGAAACTTGCCTATCAGGCCCAGTTCAGGGGACCGTTCTAGACAATGTTTTATGAACTGGCGGTATCAAACTGGGGCGATGAAGAAAAGGCCGCGATAGCCGGCTGTGTCGAGGAAGACCGTTTTACCATGGGGCCCAAGGTGGCGGCGTTTGAGCAGGCCTTCGCCGATTATCTGGGCTGTCGCCACGGTGTGATGGTGAATTCCGGCTCGTCGGCCAACCTGGTCGCCGTCGCCAGTCTGTTCTTCAAGAAAGATAACCCGTTGAAGCCCGGTGACGAGGTGATTGTTCCGGCCCTGTCCTGGAGCACCAGCTACCACCCGCTGCAACAATACGGGCTGAAGCTGAAGTTCGTGGATATCGAGCTCGATACGCTGAACGCGGATTGTTCCCAGCTTGAAGCGGCGATGAGTGACCGGACACGGATGATCATGGCGGTGAGTATCCTTGGCAATCCGGCGGCGCTGGACGTGATGCGTGATTTCGCCGATGCGAAGGGGCTGTACTTCCTGGAAGACAATTGTGAATCGCTGGACGCGGAACTGAATGGCCGCAAAGCCGGTAGCTTCGGTGATATGGGGACGCACAGTTTTTTCTTTTCGCATCATATCGCGACGATGGAAGGGGGGATGGTCGTTACCGACAACACCGAACTGTTCCATCTGATGCGCAGCCTGCGCGCGCATGGCTGGACCCGCGATCTTCCGCGCGACAGCGACGTCTTCGAAGCGCGGGATGACGATTTTTTCGAGGCCTATCGGTTTATCCTGCCGGGATACAATGTGCGGCCGATGGAAATGTCGGGCGCGATCGGTATCGAACAGTTGAAAAAACTGCCGGCGATGACGCTGGTGCGGCGGGCCAACCTGAAGCTGTTTCAAGACCTGTTTGGCGGTGACGAGCGCTTTATCATCCAGCGCGAAAACGGCAAGAGTTCAAGTTTCTGTTTTCCGATTATCCTCAATCCGGCATGCAACATCGATCGCACTGCCGTATTCGCCGCATTGCAGAAGGCGGATATCGGCTACCGGATTATCACGGGTGGCTGCTTCCCGCGGCATGATGCGATCCGCCATTTCGATTTTGAGATCACGGACGGTATCGACCGGGCGAATATCGCGCATGATTGCGGGTTCTTCGTCGGCAATCATCCTTTCGATTTAACTCCGCAGATCGAGCGGGTTCATGCCGTTCTCGACAAGGTTTGCAAATAGGAACTGTCATGAGCGAAAAGCCTTCCATTCTTGTCACCGGTGGCGCCGGGTATCTTGGTTCAACGCTTGTACCAATGCTGCTGGCGGAAGGGCATAGGGTGACCGTGCTGGACAGTTTCATGTTCCAGCAGGCGTCGCTGAATCATATCTGCGCCGACCCGAATCTTGATATCCAGCGGGGCGACACGCGTGATGAACGGGCCGTGCTGCCGCTGCTGGAAAAACATGACATCGTGATTCCGCTTGCCGCACTGGTCGGTGCGCCGCTCTGCGCGCGTGATGCCGTCGGGGCGGAGACGATTAACCGGGATGCGATCCGGATGCTGGCTGACAAGATGTCCCGTGATCAATGGATGCTGACCCCGATCACCAACAGCGGCTATGGCGTCGGGGAGGCAGGCAAGTTCTGTACCGAGGAAACGCCGATGCGGCCTATCTCACTGTATGGCCGGACCAAGGTCGAAGCCGAAATCGCCGCGCTTGGCCGGGAGAACGCGATCAGTTTCCGCCTGGCCACCGTCTTCGGTATGTCGCCGCGTATGCGGTTGGACCTGCTGGTCAATGACTTTGTCTATCGCGCAGTGAACGATCGCACGATTGTTCTGTTTGAGGCACATTTCAAACGCAACTTCATCCATGTTCGGGATGTGGCGCGCGCTTTCCTGCATGGCATTTCGAATTTCGAGAGCATGAAGGGTGAGCCCTATAATGTGGGCCTGTCGGATGCCAACCTGTCCAAGGCCGAACTCTGTTCGGTCATCCGCCAGCATCTGCCGAACTTCATGCCGCTGGAGGCGGAAGTAGGCGAGGACCCGGACAAGCGGGACTATATTGTTTCCAACGAGAAAGTGGAAGCGACGGGGTTCAAGCCCGCGTATTCGCTGGACGACGGTATTCGCGAATTGATCAAGGGCTACAGGATGATCAACGACAGCCGCTACAGCAATGTCTGACGGATTGGCGGATATCGATGTGGTTGTCCTCGCGGGCGGATTGGGGACCCGGTTGGCCGGGGTACTGGAAGGTACTCCGAAGGTTCTGGCGCCGATTGACGGCCAACCCTATATCGCCTTCCTGCTTGGCTGGTTGCGACGGTTCGGCGTCCGGCGGGTGATCTTCTGCCTGGGGCATCTGGCGGAACAGGTCGAAGACTGGCTGACGGAACACCCCATAAAAGGCATGAGTGTCGAAACCGTCCGCGAGCCGGCACCGGCGGGCACGGCCGGTGCCTTGCACTACGCCATGGCGAAAATTGAAAGTGACCCGGTCATGGTTATGAATGGCGATTCCTTTATCGACGGCGATCTGTCCGGTTTTGCCGGGGATTTTTTATCGACGGAGGCTGCTGCCTCTGTGATGTGTGTCGAGGTTCCGGACTGCGCCCGGTTCGGCCGCATCCAGTTGACCCCGGAGGGCAGTATCGAAAAGTTTGCCGAGAAGGACCCGGCGATGGCTGGACCGGGGTTGATCAATGCCGGGGTCTATCTGTTCAGTCGCCGGTTTCTGGAATCGGAAACCGTTAGTCGTGCAACATCGCTGGAACGCGACGTGTTTGCCACCGCTGCGCCGGGAACGATTCATTGCTTCCCGGAAAAAGGGACGTTTCATGATATTGGAACGCCGCAAAGCCTCGCGGCTGCGGCGGCCATTCTGGCGCCCTATCGGGACAGCGCCAGCGGAGGGCCCGCGTTATGATCATTTGCCGCACGCCGTTTCGGGTATCGCTGTTTGGGGGCGGCACGGATTTCCCTGCCTGGTATCTCAGCCATGGCGGGTCGGTGCTTGGCACCACCATCAACAAATACTGCTATCTGACCGTACGGTCCTTGCCGCCGTTCTTTGAACACCGTCACCGTGTCGTTTATTCCCGCATCGAACTGGTGAAGGAAATCAGCGAAATCCAGCATCCGTCCGTGCGGGCGGTGATGGGCGAGATGGGCATGGAGCACGGGCTTGAAATTCACCATGACGGCGATTTGCCAGCCCGGTCGGGTCTAGGTTCCAGTTCGTCCTTTACGGTTGGGTTGCTGAACGTGTTGCATGCGTTTCGCGGCGAAATGGTTTCCGCCAAGGAACTGGCCCGCGAGGCAATCCGAATTGAGCAGTAAGTGATCGGCGAAGCGGTTGGCTCACAGGATCAGGTCTGGGCTGCCTATGGCGGGTTGAACCGGATCAATTTTTCGCAGGACGGCTCATTCGATGTGCAGCCGGTGGTCATCGACCCGGAACGCCGGGAATTGCTGAACGATCATATCATGCTGTTCTTCACCGGGTTTTCCCGGATTGCGGCAAATGTGGAGAAAGAAAAAATTGCCAATGTCGACAGTCGCAAGACCCAGCTTCGCGCGCTGGGCGCGATGGTCGATGAGGGAATCCAGATACTGCAGAACCGGAATAGTGACATTACGGAAATCGGCGAACTGCTCAATGAAGCATGGCGCCTGAAGAAGGAAATGTCGGACAAGGTGTCCACCAGCGCCATCGACGACATCTACGATGCGGCGTTAGACGCGGGTGCGCTCGGCGGCAAACTGCTGGGTGCCGGGGGCGGGGGCTTCCTTTTGTTGTTCGTTGCGCCGGAGAACCAGCCGGCGGTGCGCGAGCGGCTCACGGACCTGACCCATGTATCGGTAGAGATCGGCAGCCCCGGCAGCCGCATCGTCGTGTACGAGCCGGATGGAACGGGAACCCACTGAGGGACCGGGCAGCATGAGCGTGCCTGAAGCGGTTCACGTCGTCCGGCAGGCGCTTGAAAAAGGAAATATCGGCCGGGCGGATATTTTGAGCCGCCATATGCTGGAAGCGATATCGGATAGCCCGTGGCCGCCATTGCTGCTTGCCGAGGTCGCGCTGCGGGTGGGCGACGTTGCGTCGGCCCGCCGCTGGAATGCCGAAGCATCACGGGCGTTCATCCTGCGGGATAATGGCACGTTTCCCGAAGCGGAAGCGGAACTGAGGCGGCTGGACGTTGCACTGGATAAAGCCGTTCCGCCGCTCCGTCAGGGCGGTTTTCTGCTGATCAAATGCTGGGGTTACGGCCTGTGGTCCGATGTCGAACATGTGCTGTCGTCGCTGCTTCTGGCGGAGATGACGGACCGGGTTCCGATTGTCCATTGGGGCGACAACAGTTTCTACATTGACGACGGTACCGATGATGCGTTTGGGTCGCTGTTCGAGGCGATAGCGCCGCTGACATTGGAGAAACTGACCGCTGAAGAAGGGGATATCTATCCGCCGAAATATCGCCGGAATAATCTCGACGAGGTTGGGTTGAATATCTGGGATGGGCCGTATTCGCGCCTGTCTGGCCTTTACCTGCTGAACCGGCCGGAGCGGATCGTCGTCAGCGATTTCTTTACCCAGGTTGCCGAATTGCTGCCCTGGTTATCCCCCGGACATTGGCTGTACGGAAAACCGGTGCTGACGGCCATCCGCCTGCTGCACGAAAAGTATCTGGCCCCCGCGCCGGATATCCGAACCCAGATTGATGATTTCGTTGCTCAACACTTTGAAAGCCGGCCGGTGTTGGGTGTGCATGTCCGAAACGTGGACAAGGCGCTGGAAGACCCGGCCTTTGCGGAAGAGAACCACGCGATCCCGGCTATGGTTAACAAGCATATGACCGAAGCCGCGCAGCTACGCCTGTTTCTGATGACGGATTCCGCGCAGGTGATCGAAACCTACAGGGCCCGGTACGGCGAGCGGGTTTTTCATACGGATTGCGCGCGGGCGAACAATCTCGTGCCGCTGACATGGCGTGACACGGCCGACAGGCGACAGCTTGGCGTCGAGGTTATCCTGGATACCTATATCGCCGCCGCCTGCGACTATTTCATCGGGCATGGTGGGTCGAATGTCGCCTGCATGGTTGCCTGTTTGAAACAATGGAAACCGGGAACAATTCAATTGATCGGAGACAACATAAAGACCCGTCGAAACTGGCTGCTACACGATTGGTAGCGGACTATTCCTTTGCGCTGCTGCCATACAATGCGGACGGGTCCACTTCGACGTTGGCGATGGTGACGAGTTCACCGTCGCGCACTGACTGGAAAAAGCAGTTTCGTCGCCCGGTATGGCAGGCGACGCCTTTCTGGTCGACCAGCAGCAGCAGGGTATCGCCGTCGCAATCAATGCGCATTTCGACGAGGTGCTGTGTCTGGCCCGAACTTTCGCCCTTTCGCCAGAGCGACTGCCGCGACCGCGACCAGTAACAGACCTTCTTGGTGTCCAGGGTCTCGGTGACGGAATCGACATTCATCCAGGCTACCATCAGAACTTCGCCGGTATCATGCTGTTGTGCGATAGCGGGGACCAGGCCGTTGGAATCGAAGGTGATGGCGTCCAGGATGCTGTTTGTCGTCATGATCGTTTCCGGTTTCAGGCAGCGCTGTACCGGTCGAGGCCGGCAGACAGGTCTGCGATTAGGTCGTCAATATCTTCCAACCCGACATGGATGCGCATCGTCTGGCCGCCGGGCTCCCAGGTTGTGGCGGTCCGGTTGCTTGCCGGTGAATTGGGAAGCAGCAGGCTTTCATAGCCGCCCCAACTGGCGCCCATTCCGTAGAATTTGAGCGTATCCAGCAAGGCCGACAGTTTCGCGCGTGACGGATCTTTCAGGACGAAGCCGAACAAGCCGCTGGCGCCCGTAAAATCACGCTTCCACAAAGCATGGCCCGGATCGTCGGGCAGGCCGGGATGCATGACCTTGATGACTTCGGGATGCGCGTTCAGCCAATTGGCCATTTTCAGGCCGTTATCGTTGTGCCGATCCATGCGCACGCCGATGGTCCGCAAGCCGCGCAGGGCGAGGTAGACATCGTCCGGACCGGCGCAAAGCCCGTAACTTCCGGCTGCGTCTTTCACCTGTGCAAAGGTTTTTTCGTTACAGGCAATCGTTCCCATCATGACGTCGGAATGGCCGACGATATATTTGGTCGCTGCCTGCACCGATACATCAACGCCATGGTCCAGCGGTTTGTAGAAATATCCGCCGGCCCAGGTGTTATCCATGACGACGAGGACGTCGCGGGCATGGGCCGCTGCGACGATGGCCGGCGTGTCCTGCACATCAAAGGTCTGGGACCCCGGGCTTTCGGTCCAGATAATCTTCGTGTTGTCGCGAATCAGATCGGCAATCCCGGCACCGATGGTGGGATCATAGTATTCAGCCTCGATCCCGAATTTCTTGAGGATCTTGTTGGAAAAGTTCCGTGTTGGCGCATAGGCGCTGTCGGTGATCAGAATATGATCGCCGGTTTCGGTCAGGGCGCTCAGCGTCATGGTAATAGCGGCGAGCCCCGAGGGCGCCAAAACTGTGCCATACGCGCGCTCCAGCGCCGTCATGGCCTCTTCCAGCGCGAAGGTCGTCGGTGTACCACGGCGACCGTAGCGGACTTTGGCGTCCGTCCTGTCCAGGAAATCCTCGTAGGTACGCGTCAGCACCGTGGATGCGTGATAGACCGGCGGATTGACGATACCGTGGTTGTCGTAGGGGTGGTTGCCGCTATGGGTGACGATCGTATTGTCTTTCATGAGCCTACCGTTATTGTAGTCGTGTGAATTTGATCGGGACGCGCGGTCGCGACCGTCCCCCTAAGGGTTCTAGTGATACCACCCGCGTTTTCCCATGAGCAAGCGAGACATTTGAGATGATTGAGAAAGTAGACTGCGTCGTTATCGGCGCCGGAGTCGTGGGATTGGCAACAGCGCGTGCGCTGGCAATGGCGGGCCGCGAAGTCATCGTTCTGGAATCCGAATATATGATCGGTACGGGGACGAGTTCGCGAAACAGCGAGGTTATTCATGCCGGTATATATTATACGCCCGGCAGCCTGAAAGCGCAGTATTGCGTGGCAGGCAAGAACACCCTGTATAAATATTGCGCCGAACACGGCATTGCCCACCGCCGCTGCGGAAAGCTGATTGTGGCGACGTCAGAGGATCAGATCGAGACGTTCGAGGGAATCCGAAAACGCGCGGCAGAATGCGGAGTCACTGACCTGGAAATGCTCAGTGCCGAGGATGCGAAGGCGATGGAGCCGGAATTGTCCTGTGTGGCCGCGTTGTATTCACCATCGACGGGGATCATCGATTCTCATGGGCTGATGCTGGAATTGCAGGGCGATGCTGAAGACCATGGCGCCATGCTGGCGTTTCTCAGCCCCGTGAAAGGGGGTGAAATCCGCGATGATGGTATCCTGCTGAATGTCGGCGGCGATGACCCGATGCAGTTGCTGTGCCGCACTGTCATCAATAGTGCCGGCCTTTATGCGACCGAGATCGCGGGAAACATGCAGGGCATGCCACAGGACCTTGTGCCGCAGACCTATTACACCAAGGGTAATTACTATTCACTGACGGGGAAGACACCGTTCAACCGGCTGGTCTATCCGGCGCCGACGACGGAATTTCTGGGGGTGCATATCTCGATTGATATGGGCGGGCAGGCGCGGTTCGGACCGGATGTCGAGCAATCGCCGGTTATCGATTATGACGTCGATCCCGGGCGCGCAGATCACTTTTATGATTCGGTTCGGCGCTACTGGCCGGGTCTGAAGGACGGGGCGTTGCAGCCGTCCTATTCCGGTATCCGGCCCAGAATTACCGCTCCGGGCGTGCCGCTGTGCGATTTTGTTATTCAGGGACCGCGTGAACACGGGATTGCGGGGCTGGTGAATCTTTTTGGTATCGAGTCCCCTGGACTGACCAGCTCGATGCCGATCGCAGCCCATGTCGCAGAATTGTTGCGGGGTGGAAACTGACTGCCTTTAGAGCGCGGACCGGACAAAAATAAGGCCCGGATGCTGGAAAGCATCCGGGCCATTTTTTGTTCCGGGTAAAGACGTTACCCGAAGACCTTCACCACCATCTGCATGGGCAGCCACAGGGCTATGATGGGGAAGAGGAGTACCAGTACGAGTACGACGCCATCCGTTATGAGGAATGGTATCGCACCCCTCATAACCTTGGTTACCGGGACCCCGGTTGTACCACTTACAGCAAACAGGTTGAGCCCGACCGGTGGGATCACCCCTCCCATTTCGATGCAGAGGGCGACCATAATCCCGAGATGAACCGGATCGACCCCGAGGGTCAACGCAACCGGGAAGAAGATCGGCACGGTCAAAACGAGGATCGCAACACCTGTCAGGAACATCGACAGTACCAGCAGGATGATCAGCAGGACGACCAGGAAGCCCATCTGGGACAGGCCCAGCGTGTTGACCCAGTTTGCCAGATCCTGCGGCCAGCCCTTGTTTGCCAGAAGGAACTGAAACACGCCGACACAGCCCAGAAGGAAGAAGACGATGGCTGTCAGGTTGGTGGCGCGAATTGTCACCGGCATCAGTTCCTTCAGGAACGCGCCGCGCTTGAACAGCAAGCCGTACAACAAGGCGTAACCCGATGCGGCCGCACCGGCTTCTGTCGGGGTGAACAACCCGCCATAAAGACCGCCAAGCACCGCAACCGGCATCAGCAGGGCAGGCCATGATTCCCACAATGCTTCGCCAAGATACTTCCAGCTGAACGTGCCGGATGGCAGTTTCATATAGAAGGACATCAGGACGATAATCGCCGCGTCGCTGAGCGCCAGCATGAGGCCCGGAATAAAGCCGGCAAAGAACAGTTCGACGATCGAACCTTCTGTAATGATGCCATACAGGATCAGCGTGATACTGGGCGGAATCAGGATCGCGATGCCGCCACCGCAGGCGATGATGCCTGCTGCCATCCAGACCGGATAGCCGCGCCGTATCATTTCCGGATAGGCGATAACGCCCATTGCCGCCGCCATGGCTGTACTGGAGCCTGAAATCGCACCAAAAAGGACAGCGGCCAGCAGGGTTGCATATGCAAATCCACCAGGCAGCCAGCCGATAATGGCGTCAGCCAGTTTGAACAGCTTCGAGATCAGTCCCGTTCGCTCCATCAGGAAACCGGCATAGATGAAGAACGGAATTGCCATCAACGTATATTTGTTGACGAAGCTGAAGAATGACCGGAACAGCGCTACGGGCGATATGATCGGGTCGGAAATTATGACCATAATCACCGCTGCCGCGAGCGCGATACCGATCGGCGCACCGGCAACCAAAAGGGCGACTAACCCTCCACCAAGCAGGCCCATTTTATTTTGTCTCCCCCAATGCCCTTAAGCGGGCATCGATTCATTGAATGATTATACTTCGATGCCTTCTTCAACTGGCGCCCATGGAAATACCTCTTTGCCACGAATGGCCTGGATATCCTGGTACAGCTGGAAAAGGGTGGTCAGTGCCATCAAGGCGAAGGCAATGACGAGGCAAAGCATGAACGGCCACAGTTCAAGAACCATGCTCTGGCTCTTGCGGTGCAGCAGGTGCATGCGTTCAACCGTCGGGATTCCCCACCAGGCAAATGATGTAAATAGTGTCAGGCTAATGGCGCTAATGATGGCCCGGACGGTCAGCGTCAGCTTTATGAAGCCCTTTGCGCGAAGCACATCCATTGCCGCGCTCATCGCGAGATGCGAGCGGCGTGCCTGGGTTACGGCACAAAAAAGAAAAACAGCGCCAACCATGTAATAGGTGACAGCGTCCTGTCCCCAGTCGAATACGACACCCAGAGCATAGCGGCGAAGGATTTCAACAATTGCCAGGATTGTCGACGCAAGCAGAACGAATGCGGCGCAGTTGGCGATAATCACGTCGAGAAAGAACCGTACACCCCGGTACGTTTTGTCGATTGCATCTTCCATGAATGATCCCGATCGAGAGATTAAGGACAAGGAGAGGCCACAACTAGGTTGTGGCCTCTCTTATTGATAGACAAACAGTGAACGGTACCGGGGAAATGCCGGTACCGCTCACATGATATTGTCCTAAGCTTACTTCGCGCCGCGAGCTGCTGCGCCGCGCTTCTTCTCGGCTGCCTTATCAATCTTGGAGTACTTCGAGAACCAAGGCTGCAGGGCTGCACAATCGGTCTTTTCAAGCGGATCGCTGCCCATCGGGTTTGCGGCAACGGCTGCTTTGGCTTCCATCTTGAACTTCCCGATCCACTCGTGAGCGTCATCCGGGGTATTCTTTTTCAGCCAGTCGACGGTTGCATTGCCCAGCTTGTCGGCAAGTGCCTTCTTTTCAGCGTCATTGGCAATGTAGATGCCGGGCTTCGAAGGATCCGAGGTCTGGTAAAGGTCAAGCACGCGCTTGTCATTGCACCAGTTCATCTGCTTTTCGAAGGGCATAATGTCGTTCTTGACGGTGTCGCCAATGATCTTCTGTGTTTCGGCGCTCAGTGAATTCCACCATTTGGAACTGGCACCAATCCAGTAGTAATCACCCACAATGCCGTTGATGCCGGCAACAGTGAAGAACGGTGCCTGATCCTTGGTGGCATTGAAGCCGCCGAGGCTGGTCAGCAGGCCGTCGATGACACCGGTCTGAAGTGCCGGCGGGACATCGCCGAATGCCATTGTCGTCGGGTTTGCACCCCAGGCGCCAAGCGCTGCGTTCTCAGCCGGGCCCATGCTGCGGATTTTCTTGCCCGCGAAATCATCGGGGCTCAGCAGGCGATTGCCCGAACCGGCACCCATGAACATGCTCATGTGGCCATAGCCGAGCGTCATGATATCATGAAGCTTTTCAAGGCGTTCACGAAGCATCTTGACGGTTTCGAAATCACCGATGGAATTGATGGCACCCGGCGTCGAAAGGTTCATCGGACCAACGACAACACTCATATACGGCTCGACCTGTGCGGATTTACCGAACTGGCCCCAAGCCATTTCGAGGTTACCCTCGGTCATGGCTTCCATGGCTTCGGGAATGTTGTAAAGCGCGCCGGCATAATAGGTCTGGACCTTGCTGCCGGGGAGCCGCTTTTCAATCAGTTCCTTGAAATATTCTTTCGAAATGGCTGCCGGATGTGGCGGGCCCGTAAGGTCGCTCGCGAAACGAATGGTAACCGCGTCGGCGGCGGAAACGGTCGAAACCGGTCCTGCAAAAGCGACGCTGATGGCTGCGGCAGCAAGACCCGCACGCAACAGATTGCGCCTGTTTGAAACACGCATCAAATAACCTCCCTGAAACTAGTGGATAGCTCTTAATAGTTAGGTTCAGCCTTATTGCTAAACCGTTCAATCGGACGAAAGGTTACCGATTTACTAAGGCGCTAGCAACCCCTGAAACGTCAGAAATAGGGGAGTTATACGTGATTCACTGGATTGTTTTGGTTAAAATACACCCCTGCGTTGCGTTGGCGTGTCAGCCCGTGAAATAAGGCAATTCCCGCGGGTCTGGAATGGTAATTCTTTCCTGTTGGCAAGGTTCAAAACCGGCTTTCTGATAGAGCGGCAGGGCCGTGGGGTGATCCAGGTTGCAGGTGTGGATACGGACCCGCTCCGGGTTCGATTGCCAGGCGGTGTCGAGCGACCAGTCGACGAGGTACCGTCCCAGTCCCCTGCCGATGAATTCCGGCATCAGGCCGAGATACGCTATTTCGATATCGGGAAAGCGGTGCGAGTCTATTTCCGTATAGCCGGCGGGAACGCCACCAACATAGAGAACATAAATCGAGACCGATTCATCGTGGATGAACGTGACCAGTGCCTCGTCGGTCATCTGGCGGCGTTCGTACCACAGCCAGTCATGCCCGATTGTGTTGTACAGAAAACGATAGAACGAAATCGTTGGCCGCTCTGCCCGCAACAGCATGACGGGGCGGGAGAGGCTCGGTGGTCGCGCGGGCGCCCGCGCCGGTGCTGTGCGCATATCCAGTGTCGTGACTGTGACGACGATTTCGCCGGTCTGGTCGTGTTCAGTCATCGGGTAACGCCGTCGGCGTTGTCAGCCAACGTGACATGGTTATGACGGGTTCGGTGCGGTAGCCCACGGATTCATAAAACTGCGTCATGTCGCGGTTGGTGTCCCGAATCATGAGTTCGATCTTTGGCGCGCCCTGCTGTCGCAGCCAGTTTTCCGCATGTTCAACGATCGCGCGGCCCAGGCCCTGCCGTTGCCGGTTCGGGGCAACCGCGAGGTAATAGAGCCAGGCCCGATGCCCGTCATGACCGCACATGACAGCAGCGATCAGGGCGCCGGGCTCCTCCGTACCAATGAATATCTCGGCGCTTGCTGTTTGCCGGGCCCGACGGATGTCGGCAACCGGGTCATTCCAGGGACGCGTCAGATCGCATTGGGTCCACAACGCGATAACAGATTCTACGTCGCTGTCGACTATTGGGCGGATCAGCATCTTTTTCGCCGACTATTTCTGGACCGGTGTGTCCTCGCGCGCGCCCCATTCTGACCAGGACCCGTCATAGACAGGAACGTCTTTATTGCCGACGAGGTAGAGGCCAAGTGATATCAGGCACGCTGCCACGCCCGAACCGCAACTCGTGACGATGGGTTGCTGGTGATCGATACGCTGGTTGGACAGGACATTGCGGATATCGTCGGCAGACACGAATGTCTTTGTTTCCGGGTTGATGAAGTTTTCAACGGGCAGGCTGACCGAGCCTGGCATATGTCCTGATCTCAGGCCGGGCCGGGGCTCTGCATCGACGCCGACAAACCGCCCCGCAGGCCGCGCGTCGATGACGAGTTCCTGGCGGGCGTCCTGGTTTTTCAGCATCTGATCGATGTCGCGGATGAGCCTGTTGTTCACGGTCGCACGGAAATCCGTGCGTTGCGGGTCATCGATCTCGTCCGAGACGGCCCGGTGCTCGCTCAACCACTTGGGCAGCCCCCCATTGAGAACCGCGACCTTTTCATGGCCAAACACCCGGAATGTCCACCAGGCGCGGGGGGACGTGCGAATGCCGTGTACATCATAGATGACGACCAAATCCTCGTTGCTGATTCCCAGCGTGCTCATCTGGGCGCCGAACTGCTCTGCCGTTGGCAGCATGTGCGGCAAGGATATGTTGCGGTCGCTGACGTCTTCGATGTCGAATAGCATCGCGCCGGGAATATGCCGCTGTGAAAATTCGGTTTCCGCGTCGCGGCCGGTGCCGGGCAGGTGATAACTGGCATCCAGAACCTTGACGTTCGTGGATCCCATGTGTTCGGCCAGCCATTCGGTTTCGATCAAGGCATCAGCATTCACATAGGTCATTTTGGCAATTCCCTTCGCTCAAATTCAGTTATCTGCAAAGACAATATTGACGCGCCGGTTACGCTTTCCCTTATTCTCGATCTTGCCCACACGGACCGGTCCGACTTCTCCTGTATGGGCCAGATGTGTGCCGCCGCAAGGCTGAAGGTCGACTTTTGGAATTTCCAGCAGCCTGACCTTGCCGGAGCCACGGGGCGGTTGTACCGACATCGTCCGGACCAGTTCCGGGTTGGCGTCCAGTTCGGCATCGTCGACCCAGCGTGCTCCTACCGGATGGTTTTCCGTCACCAGTTTGTTGATCGCTTCGGTAATGGCTTCCTTGTCCAGACTGCCGTCACTGATGTCGAAATCCAGACTGCTGCGGGCCTCGCCGATCTTGCCGCCAGTCACGCCATAGGGAACAACGGCGCAGAGCAGGTGGAGGCAGGTATGCATCCGCATATGATTGTAGCGGCGGTCCCAGTCGAGCCGGACGGTGACCGTATCACCGGGAACAGGCAGTGCCGCGCCGGTTTCGGGGACATGGACGACGTTTTCGTCGCCGTCACCCTTTACGGTCGTGGCGATTCGGATTTCACGGCCATCTGCCAGAAACATGCTGCCGGTATCGCCCGGCTGTCCGCCGCCGGTCGGGTAGAAAACCGACCTATCGAGAATGATTCCACCCAGATCGTTTACCGCGACAACGGATGCTTCGCATTCGCGCAAATAAGAATCGGCGCGGAACAGTTCTTCGGTAATCACTTTGTATCCAGCCATTCGGGGACCGGCAGATCCTTTTCGCGCAGAAAGGCCGGATTAAACAGTTTGGACATGTAGCGCGTTCCTGAATCGCAAAGAATTGTGACGATGGTCTTGCCGGGGCCGAGTTCCCGGGCGAGGCGCATCGCGCCGGCGACGTTGACGCCGCTGGAACTGCCAACGCAGAGCCCTTCGTATTTGAGCAGATCAAAGCAGATCTGCACGGATTCGGCGTCAGGAATTCGATACGCCGTATCGGCACGCGCATCTTTGATATTGCCTGTAACGCGGCCCTGCCCAATGCCTTCGGTGATCGAGCTGCCTTCGGATTTCAATTCACCGTTCTTGAAATACTCATACATGGCGGCGCCCGGCGGATCGGCCACGGCGGTCATGATGGCGCTGTTCTGGTCTTTCAGATAATCGCTGATGCCCGAAAACGTGCCGCCAGTACCCATGGCGCAACTGAAACCGTCGACTTTGCCGTCTGTCTGATTCCAGATTTCGGGGCCGGTCGACTTGTAGTGGCCGCCACGGTTTGCAGGGTTGTCCCACTGATTGGCCCAAAGCGCGCCGTTTGGCTCCGTTTTCGCGAGTTCTGCGGCGAGTCGCTCCGAGACGTGGACGTAATTATCGGGGTTTTTGTAGGGCAGGGCAGGCACTTCCTTCAACTCCGCGCCGCACAGGCGAAGCATGTCCTTTTTTTCCTGCGATTGGGTCTCCGGGATAACGATAACGGTACGGTAGCCCCGGGCATTCCCGACAAGAGCCAGACCGATCCCGGTGTTGCCCGCCGTGCCTTCGACGATGACCCCGCCGGGTTGCAGGACGCCGCGTTCTTCTGCATCCAGGATGATGTACATCGCCGCGCGGTCCTTGACCGACCCGCCGGGGTTCAGGAATTCGGCCTTGCCCAGAATATTGCAGCCGGTTTCCTCCGATGCCTTGCGCAGCTTGATCAGCGGTGTGTTGCCGATACTGCCGATAAGTCCGTCCCGAACATCCATGTTATCTGTCTTTCACCCCTAGAAAATCAGCCGTTCATCCCGTGCCGCTACGGCGAGCCCATTGGATGTCTTTCAAGCATTTAGAGCGGGCGCGGGTCAAGTCCAGCGGCGGCGCAACGCGTCCCGGTTCATGGCCAGCCATTGCAGGCCGACAAGGCCGACGGCGTTGTCGATGGCGCCCGTAGAAAGCATGTCGAAGACATCGTCTGCCGGCAGGGAAAATGCGCGGATATCCTCGCCTTCCGCATCAAGCCCATAGACACCGTCGATGTCTACAGCGGACACTTCGGCGCAATACATGACGACCCGTTGGGATGACCCGCCCGGGCTGGAATAGAATGTCATGACCCGTTCCAGTCGTCCGATTTCACATCCCGCTTCTTCCATGGTTTCGCGCCGGGCCATGTCGTCGGCCGACTCACCGGGTTCAACGATTCCAGCGATGATTTCCGTGCTCCAGGGATTTGGGTCGCCGGCGGCATACAGGCCGACGCGGAATTGCTCGATCAGGACGATCTCGTCACGGACCGGATCGTAGGGAATGACTGCCGCGACTTCGCCGCGCAGCATGGTTTCGCGGCTTAGCGATTCGCTCCATCCGCCCCGGTGAAGGCGGTGGCGCAGGTGGAAGCGGTCAACCCGGATGAAGCCGTCATGCAGCGTTTCCTGCGCCTGCAGTTCGACGTCCTCGCGGCTCAACCCTTGGGGTTTGCGGTTCATTATTCTGCTACTCCCCAACGCTGGCGCAGGCTCTGCCGGTTCAATGCCAGCCACTGGATTCCGATAATGCCGATCGAGTTGTTGATTGCGCCCGACATGACCTGCGCCATGGCGTCGTCGGTTGTCTCCGAGAAAACACGGATATCCTCGCCTTCTGCGGCATTGCCGTGAATGCCGCCGACGCCTTCGGTGGAGACTTCACCGCAGAATACCGCGACACATTCCGAACAACCGCCGGGGCTGGGATAGTAATCCATGACCTTTTGAAGCCTTGCGATCGTGCAGCCCGTTTCTTCCAGTGTTTCCCGTCGCGCCATGTCTTCGGCGGTTTCATCCGGTTCGATGATCCCGGCGACAACCTCGATACTCCAGGGGTGCGGGTCTCCGGCGGCAAACATGCCGCCACGGAACTGTTCAATCAGAACAACCCTGTCCAGAATGGGGTCATAGGGGATGACGGCGGCAACCGGATTGCGAAGCATGATTTCCCGACTGAGGGCCGGGCTCCACCCGCCCGCGAACAAGCGATGCCGCAGCATAAAGTGGTCCATCCGGAAAAAACCCTGGTGGAGGATTTCGCTTCCTTCCAGTTCGACGTCATCTCGATTCATGTCAAAGCTCCGATCCGCGCGGGAAGGCCAGATAGTCAAAGTCGAAGATAATGTTCGACGCCTTGGCGAACAATTGCCCATGCCGGAATTTTTCCCGGGTGACTACTGCAATATCGCGTTTAAGCAAGTGTTTACGGTATAAGCAGCATAGTGCCATGGGGGACGGAGTATCCACGAATGAGTTTAACGAGTGACGAAGCAGGCTCGAACAGCGGGCAGCCCGGTGCCGCCGAGCCTGTGACGGCGGGTGGCCATACTCTGTTGTTCTATGGGCAGGTGGAGAGTCTGGACCCGGCGCTGCATGCTGACCTTGCCTTGTCGGATGCGGTCAAGAGCTATGCATTCGCCCGTCCTACGAACTCTGTCCCGTTAAACGCTCTCGAATTCATGTCTTCGGCGCGGCACTATCCCATACTGTTTAATGGTGACGAGCGGGGTATGCCTTTGGCCCTTGTCGGATTGCGGTCGCACGAGAATCTTTTCGTGGAAGACGGCGGGATCTGGGCGGAAGGATGCTATATCCCGGCGTTTGTTCGACGATATCCGTTTGTTTTGCTGAACGGTGATGATTCCGACGCCATATCGCTGTGTTTCGACCCTACGGCCGAACAAATACAGTCCGGTGGCGCCCAGGCGCTGTTTGAAGGCGGTAACCCGAGCGGGCTGTTGAAAAGCGTGGCGAAATTCTGCGCCTCATATGCACGGGAACAGAACGGAACACGGCGGTTCGTCGCGGCATTGCGGGAAGCAGACGTGCTGATTGACCGGACAGTCGATATTGCGCTGCGGGACGGTGAAAAGGTCGCCATGCGCGGGTTTCGTGTCATCGACGAGACGAAACTGAAGGCGTTGCCGGACGAAGTTATCGTTGAATGGTGGCGCAATGGCTGGATGGCCGCCATTCACGCCCATATGGTTTCTCTGGGCAATTTCGGCAGGCTGTATGTCCGGGCCGGCGGTCGCGGCGAACTCTGAACCGGCGCGATCACGATACCATCGCCAAACCGTGACGTGCGGTTGACCCGCGGGGCCGTTATTCTGGCGGCATGAAATCGATTTTCCGCGTTGTTATATTCCTCGTCTTTTTTCCGGCGCCCGTGTGGGCGCAGGTACAGGGTATCCCGCTGGTCCTTGGCGGGGATGTTCTGGTGATTGACGGTATTCGCATCCAGTTGCAGGGGCTCGATTCGCCCCAACCGGAGCAGCAATGCGGTACAGATGAGAAACCATTCCCTTGCGGTGCCGTCGCCCGTACGGCGCTGATGGACCTGATATTCGGGGACGTTGTCTCGTGCAAGATTCTGGGCGATGGAAATGATGGCGCGAAGCTCGCGACCTGCACGGCCGGCGGCTTCGATGTTGCCGGGAATATGGTGCATACGGGCTGGGTCGTGGCGGATCGTGCGACCGGTCAACGGTACCGGGCGATTGAAGACAAAGCCCGTGTTGCGCGTCGTGGATTGTGGCGCCGTCCGGACGCCCCGGCCTGGCGCCGCGACTGATCCCTTAAGTTAGTCGACTGTCCTGGATTGGAATCCGCCTGTCGTCGAATGCCTTGCACCGAAAGCGCTTTGGCGGTTTTATCGACGGCAGGGGGACCAGCGCGATGTTTCTGCAAATTCCGGATGTATTAAACGCTGACGCGTTATTAGCGATCGACAAGGTTATCGAGGAGGGTCGTTTTTCCGATGGAAAGGCGACGGCGACCGGACCTGCCGGGCAGGTCAAGAACAACCATCAGATGGAAGCCGGTTCACAAGCGGACGAGATTTCCGCGACCGTGGTGCAGGCCCTGGTGCGGCATGAACTGATCCGCAGTGCCTGCCTGCCATCCCGGGTCGTGCGCCCGACCTTCAGCCGCTATGAAACCGGCATGTCCTACGGCTGGCATATCGACAATCCCTTGATGGGGGATGGTCGACCGGTTCGCACCGATATCGCCATAACCGTCTTCCTGACCGATCCGGATGCATATGAAGGTGGGGCGCTTTTGGTGAATGCCGCCGGCGGGCAGGCCCGGTTCCGGTTGCCGCGCGGGCATGCCGTGGCCTATCCCGCGACGACGCTGCATTGCGTTGAGCCGGTGACCAAAGGCGTGCGTCATGCTGCGGTCACATGGATACAAAGCATGATTGCCGATGGCGCGCGCCGCGAGCTTCTGCATGACCTCGACAGGGCCTCGCGGATCGTGCGAGAAAAGACACCGAACTCGGATGAAGCCCGCCTGCTGATGAAGAGCCATGTCAATCTGATGCGGATGTGGGTGGAAACCTGATGGGCCGTACCGGGTTTCGGCAGGCACCCGTTTCCAGGCGATATTCAAATACCTCCCGACAGCCTCTGGCCGATCGGGGAAATAGGATCGATGGGAGAAGATCATGGACGTAAGAATGGATGGCAGGACTGCGCTGATCACAGGCAGCAGTCTGGGGCTGGGATTGGCGATGGGGCACCGTTTTGCCGAGTCCGGCGCCAATGTCGCATTGGTCGGACGCCGGGCTGATGTTGCCAAGGAAGCCGAGGAAGCCGTCCGCAAATCTGCGGGTGGCAACGGCGGAAAGATCGCTTCTTTTGCCTGTGACGTCAGTACGGCCGAAGGTGTTCAGTCGCTGCATAAATCGGTCGTCGAGACGCTGGGACCGATTGATGTTCTGGTGAACAATGCGGGGACGTCGCAGACCGGTAAGTTCGACGATATTACGGACGAGGTATGGCAGGCGGATATCGACCTGAAACTGTTCGCGGCGATCCGCCTGTGCCGGCTGGTCATGCCGGGAATGCGGGACCGCAAATGGGGCCGTATCATCAATGTGCTTAACCTTGGTGCGAAAGCGCCGCGCGCCGGTGGGGCGCCGACGGCGGTATCGCGAGCGGCCGGTATGGCGTTGACCAAAATTCTGGCCGGTGAGGGCGCGCCGGACAACGTGCTGGTCAACGGGCTGCTGGTCGGCAATATCCAGAGCGACCAGTGGGTGCAGCGGCACAAGAACGAAGGCGGCGGCAAGACGCTGGAGGAATATTATGCACAGCTTGGCCAGCGCATCCCGCTGGGCCGCCTTGGTACGGCAGAAGAATTCGCCAACATGGCCTGCTTCCTCGCCTCCGAACAGGGTTCCTACATCACTGGCGTTGCGATCAACGTCGATGGTGGCATGAGCCCGGTGGTCTGAGATGAGCAACCTTCGCAAGGTTATATCCGAGGGCAAGTTCGCGGTCACGGCTGAGATCGTTCCGCCGCTTTCCGCCGCACCGGAAAAGCTGCTGGCCAAGGCGGTACCGTTACGTGGTCTGGTCGACGCGGTGAATGTTACCGACGCCGCCGGCGCGCGGGTCACCATGTCCAGCACGGCTGCTGCGTCCATCCTTTTGAACAGCGGCGTCGAGCCGGTCCTGCAAATGACCTGCCGTACCCGGAACCGGGTTGCCATCGAGGGCGACCTGATCGGCAATGCGGCGCTGGGCATCAACAATGTATTGGTCCTGACGGGGGATGATCCAACAACCGGCGATGAACCGGAATCGGTGATGGTCAATGACCTGAACTCGCAGGGCGTCGTCGCGATTGCCAAACGTATGCGGGATGAAGGCGTCATCCCGTCCGGCCGGAATATCGAGCCGGCGCCGGATCTGTTTCTCGGCGTGGCGGATAGCCCGATTGATCCGAAACCGGACTGGCAGCCCAAAAGCCTGCTCGACAAGGCGGAAGCCGGTGCGAATTTTGTTCAGACCCAGTTCTGCTTCGATGTCGCGCCCTTGCGCCGGTACATGGAAGTACTGGCGAATTTCGGGTTGACCGAGAAGCTTTCCTTCCTGATCGGTGTGGGGCCGATCGCGTCGGTTCGCTCAGCGCGGTGGATGAATGAGAACCTGTACGGTGTGACGGTGCCGGACAGTATCGTCGAGCGGCTTGAAGGGGCGGAAGACCAGAAAGCCGAGGGAAAGCGGATTTGTGTTGAAATCATCCAGCAATTGCAGGAAGTACCTGGGGTGGCAGGGGTTCATATCATGGCCCCGAACCAGGACATGGAAGCGATAGCGGCTGTGATATCTGATTCCGGCATTCGTGCAGGCCGATAGAGACAATTTTTAGGGAGATCAAGGTATGGAGACGCCGGCTTGGCATCTTGAAGCGCAGAAAATCACGGCCGCGGCCGGCGGTCTGAAAACCGATGTGGATCAGTTCTTTTTCCTGCGGCATGGGGAAACGGAACACAACAAGCAACGCATTATCCAGACCCAGCGTGGCGTGACCCTGAATGATACGGGGCGAGGCCAGGCGCGGGCGGCGGCGCAGATTCTCAAAAATGTCGATTTCCTTGAAATTCACGCCAGTGATCTGGAGCGTGCGTGGGAGACGGCTGAAATCGTCAATGCGGAATGCAACAAGCCGATCCACAAGGCGCCGGGCCTGTATGAGCGGAACTGGGGTGACTGGGCCGGTGGTAGCAATGTCGACCTGGACTGGGGCGGTAACCCGGGCAATGGCGAGACGCTGGAAGAATTTACACTTCGGACCCTGGAAGGGTTCAATGACGTGCTGCGGCATGGCGAGATCCTCGTCGTTGCGCATGGCGGCAACTACGCGGTCCTGCTGGCGGCAATCGGCCTCTCCGTCGCGGGCCCGCCACTGATCAAGAATGCGACGCCAATGCGGATTGCACGTGACAGCAATGCACCGGGGGGGTGGCGGCCGGAGGCGCTTTAACTTCAGCTTGCCCTCCCGCTGAAGAACAGGGGAGTAATGCGGATGGAAACGACGGCCAAGCGAGCAAGTTTCGTCGTTCAGCCCGGCGAAGGTGAAAGCTACTGGCAGCCCGTGCCGGCCAACGGTTATGCCGAAGTAACCGTGTCGAAACGGAACGATCCGAGCGTTTCCGGTTTCTCCAGCGGCATTCAGGTTATCGCGCCGGGGTCGTATATCCGCGAGCATCAGCACGGCATCGAACAGGAACTGCTGTTCTTTTTCGAGGGGAAGGGAACCGTCGTCGTCAATGGCGTCGACCATCCAGTGGTTCCCGGGACCACGGTTTATGCGGGGCCGGGCAATTCCCACAAGATCGTCAATGAGGGAACCACCGATCCGAAAATGATGTGGGTTCTGATGCCGGGCGGGCTGGAGGATTTTTTCCAGGCAATCGGTCGCGCGCGCCAGCTTGGCGAAACCCCGCCGGTACCGTTTGACCGGCCCGTGAATGTCGCGGAAATAGAGGCGGAAACGGTGTTTGCCGCACTCGACAAAGCGAAGAGCGAATAGACGCATGCCGCATCTCACCCTGTCCGACGGCGAACAGCTTTACTATGAAGATCACGGCACCGGCAGGCCGTTGCTGCTGGTTTCAGGACTGGGCGGGACGGCATCGTTCTGGGCGCCGCATGTCACGCCGCTGGCAGAAAATTTCCGCGTTATCCTGCACGATCATCGCGGCACTGGTTCCAGCAGCAAATCTCTGATCGATTATTCCATTGCCCAGATGACCGGCGACCTGCTGGAACTGATGGACCATCTGGATATTGCCCGCGCCGATTTTGTCGGCCACTCCACGGGCGGTGCTATCGGGCAGACGATGGCGCTGGACCATCCCGAACGGATTGACCGTTTGGTTCTGAGCGCAACATGGACGGCAGCCGATGACTATTTCCGGCGGCTGTTCGACATGCGCAGCAATATCCTGCGTACCGGGGGTGTCGAAGCCTATGTTCGGTCGCAGGCGGTATTCATGTTCCCGCCGGGCTGGGTTCGGGACCGGATGTCAGGCATGCTGCAGCAGGAGAACGCGAGTATTGCGGCGTTCCCGCCGCCCGAAGTGATGCTGCGCCGTATTCAGGCGATCCTGCGCTTTGGCAGACAGGACGAACTGGGTAATATTTCCGCGCCCTGCCTTGTTATCGGCGCGCAGGATGACATGATTACGCCGGTCTATTTCACCGAGGAACTCGGCCGGCTTATTCCCGGTGCGCAGACCGTCATTCTGCCCGGTGGCGGCCATTTCTTTCCGATCTCACAGGCGGAATTGTTCCGCGACCACCTGACAGGGTTCCTTGCCTCTACAGAAAGCATTGATGATGACTGATATCGATCCCGCGTTTAGCACCGCCCATGACCTTGCCGATGCGATACAGGCGGGGCGGCTGTCGCCCGTTACCCTGATGGAAGCATTGCTGGACCGTATTTCCCGGCATGACGAAAAGCTGCATTCCTTCGTGACCGTTTACGGCAAAGACGCGCTGCAGGCGGCGGAGGCAGCGGAGAAGGCGATCCGGTCAGGCCATGCGGTCGGGCCACTGCACGGCATTCCGGTGGCGTTGAAGGACATTATCGATCTGGAAGGGCGCGTTACGACAGGCGGGTCCTTCGCACTGAAGGACAGGGTATCGACCGTCACCGCGACGCTGGCGAAAAAGCTGATTGCCGCCGGCATGATTGTCATCGGCAAGACACATTCGGTGGAATTTGCCATGGGTGGCTGGGGCACGAACCAGCATATGGGAACGCCCTGGAACCCATGGGACCTGGAAACCCACCGCGCGCCGGGTGGTTCCAGCGCCGGGACCGGCGTGGCGATCGGCGCCGGGCTGGCGCCATGGGGGCTGGGGACCGACACTGGCGGTTCGGTGCGGTTGCCGGCTGCGTGGTGCGGGCTGACTGGCTTGAAGACGACAGTGGGGCGGATAAGCTGTTTTGGCGTGCTGCCGCTGGCCAGTTCACTGGATACCCCGGGCCCCATGACCCGTTGTGTCGAGGATGCGGCACTGCTGTACAACGCGATGCAGGGGCCGGACTCTCTGGACCCGCTGACGAAGGGCGTTGCGTTTGAGGACCCGCTGCCGGAAATGCGGCGCGGTGTTGCGGGGCTGAAACTTGCCTTGATGCCCGCGAGCGAGAGAGAAGGTGTCGATCCGGAGGTTCTGGCGGCGTTCGATGCCTCCGTCGAAAAATTGCGAGAACTGGGTGCGACGATCGAGGAAGTATCCCTGCCACTGCCATTCGCGGCGATGGGCGGCATGACCGGCCGGATTATTGGTGCTGAAGGCTATCATTTCGTCGGTGATCTGGTCGACGACATGGACCTGCCCATTGACGAGGCCGTGCGGCCCCGTATCTGGATCGGCAAGGACATGACCGCGAAAACCTATCTGGGCACGCTTAAAAAGCGAGAGTTCGTAAAGCGGGAATACGATCTTTCCCTGGCTGGTTACGATGCGCTGCTTACCCCGACGACGGCAACGCCCGCGCCGGCGGTCGATAGCATTGACCAGTCGCAAACGCCGGCGCTGTTCACACGGATGGTGAACCTGCTTGATCGTTGCGCGCTGGCACTTCCGAACGGCTTTACGGCGAGTGGTTTGCCGACCTCGCTGCAGATCGTCTGTGACGGCTATGACGAGGCGATGGCGCTGCGGATCGGCTGGGCCTATGAGCAGGCAACCGATTGGAATTCCCGCCGGCCACCGCTCTGATCGGTGCCGCCGTGCAAGGGCTGCACGGCGGATCAACGTTCTTCGGTTTCGGTAAACTCAGGATGACCTAGCCGGGGTAGTTTTCCTTGAACTTGCTCAGTTGTTCCAGATGCGCGTCCATGGAACCAAGGCCGGATGCCATTGTGCGAACGGTCAGGTGTGTGGCGCCCATCTGCTTCCATGTGTCGGCATCGGCTGCCCATGCCTGCGGGCCGCGATCTTCGGTCAGGATCGTTGCTTCATAGCCCAGTGTCTTGATGTCGCGACCGGCCTTGATGGCCGCTTCGCAGAACACTTCGCGATGGCGGTTGGCCTCGTCACCGGGCCCAACGCGCGGGTTGGTCAGAAGGCCGTCGGCGATACGCCCGGCCCGGGCAATGGCCGGCTCGACAAAGCCGCCGATCCAGACCGGAATAGGCCGCTGTACCGGCAGCGGGTTGATGCCCGCATCCTCGATCTTGTGCCACTGGCCGTCATAGGTGACGAGTTCATTGGTCCAGAGCTGACGCATCACGTCGATCTGTTCCTCGACCCGTTTACCGCGATTGTGGAAGTCTTCGTGCAGTGCCTCGAATTCCATTTTGTTCCAGCCGATGCCGACGCCCAGCCGCAGCCGCCCGCCGCTCAACAGGTCAAGTTCGGCAGCCTGTTTGGCGACAACGGCCGTCTGCCGCTGGGGCAGGATCAAAATCGCGGTCGTGAGCTGAATTTTTTTCGTCAGCGCGGCGATATAGGCGAAGAAGATAAGCGGTTCATGGAACATGTTTTCGCGCGTGTAGAATGCGCGCCAGTCATCGGCAACCGCCGTGCCCTGCTGCAGCACATGGTCGATCAGGGTCAGGTGTTCGTAACCCATTTCCTCGATCGCCTGGGCAAAGTCGCGGATGGCAACCGGGTCGGTGCCGATTTCGGTCGTTGGAATTGATATTCCGATTTGCATGTTGGAGCGTCTCCCTTCGCTGTTGGCGCAATCCTGAAGAATGTTGCTATCCTTTGCAAGGTAACGGAACGGGAGGATTGAAAATGGGAAATCTGCTGGACGGTCATATCGCGGTTGTCACTGGCGGTGGCTCGGGAATCGGCCGGGCAATTTGCCTGGGATATGCGGCAGAAGGCGCCAGAGTTGCGGTGGCCGATGTAAACGAGGCCGGGGCTGCTGAAACTGCGGAAATGATTGCGCGGGCTTCCGGCGAGGCGCGCAGTTATGCGCTGGATGTGACCGACCGGGGTTCCTGCAAGACCCTCGCGGATTCGGTCGCGCGGGATTTCGGCGCTGTTTCCATACTCGTGAACAATGCGGGCATTGTCCGGCGCGAAAAATTGACAGCGGCAGACGCGGATGCGGACTGGGATGCCGTCATCGACGTGAATCTGATGGGGCCGTACAACGTCACCAAAGCGTTTCTGGATGTGCTGAAACAGACGAAAGGACGAATCATCAATCTCGGTTCGATCCAGTCGTTCGTGCATACCGGAAACGCGATTGCCTATACGGCGTCCAAAACCGGCATTCTGGGCTTCACCAAGGCGCTGGCGGCCGAGCTGGGACCGGATGGGGTGCGGGTGAATGCTATTGGCCCCGGATTGATCCAGACGCCGCTCAACGCGGAAAGCCGTGCCAGCAACGCGGGTATGGTGGAAAATTTCATGCGCCATACCCCGCTTGGACGGCCGGGTGAATCCGAAGACATCGCCGGTCCGGCGATCTTCCTTGCATCAGACATGTCGGCGTATGTGACCGGGGTCCTGCTGCCGGTCGACGGCGGATACCTGACGGTCTGATTGACGCGTCAGAGTTCGCCGGAATCGGGCCAATCCGCGAGCAAGACCTGATAGGCAGGGTCGTCATAGCGCGCGGGGTCGAAAGCCTGTGCGTAGGCGGGCAGGGCGATGTCCATTGCATGGGCGGCCAGTAATTCGCCACCGGCCATTGCCATCATGATGCCGAATCCGGAATACGCGCTGCTGATGAAGGCGCCTTTCACCGATAGGGGGCCGATCAGGGGCCGGTTTTCCGGTGTCTTCGTGTAGTAGCCACCGTCGATATAGGGTTTCGGCAGGTGATCGAAATACTGCGCAAGGGCCGGAACCGCTGCCGACATGCCGCGAGTCACGATTTCCGGATAGGCCGGATCAAACGGAACCGGGAAGACCGGCGCATCGGACAGCACGTCATAGGTCCAGTACAGGATCACGCTGTCGCCGCGTCCTTCCGGTCGGCCATGGACACCGGCAGGGAACTGGTTCAGCAAGTGAGCGGTATCCGCCGAAGACGCCAGTGCAGCGCGTTCTTCTGGCTGCCAGGGCAGCGTGACCGGATCGGTCCAGATTATCAGCGGCGCATCGCGCGGTATGGCCATACGGGAATCGGCGAAGCTGATCTTGACGTGCCCTTCCAGTGCCAGCGGCAGTGCGATGCCCAGCTTGCGGTTGATGTCCGGCGCGAACGGCCCCGCGGCATTGATGAAAACAGGTGTCGTAATTGTTTCGCTACCGCCGGGTGTTTCGACCCGGACGCCGCAGACCTGTCCACCGGTTACATCGATATCGGCCAGTTGGCCCCGGATGAGGCGTGTTCCGTTTTCCCGCGCGGCTTCGAGCAGGGTCATGCCCAATTGCTGGGCGCTCAGCCAGCCGCATCGCCGGGCATGGGCAACCATCGTGGTTTCGGCTGTCAGATAGGGGAATCGTTGGCGAATCATATCCCGGTCGCGAATGATGTCGATGCCGTCGGGCTGACCTTCGAATTTGGCCGGATGATGGGTTTCGTAAGATGCAGAATTGGCGCTGCCATTGTGAATACGGACGGGACCTGCGCCCATGTCGGATGCCTCGCGGGCGAGTTCGACAAGTGAGAGGCCGTCACCGGCGGTCGCGAACAGATAGCCACGGCGGTTCATATGAAAGGCGTTGTCTGTCTCCCGGGCGAGGCCCTCGAGCAAATCGATGCTCCGATTCGCCAAAGCAACCATCGCGTTACCGGGGCCCGGCCACCAGTTGCGGTAACATTCCGTCGATTTGTCGCTGGTCAGCGTCAGCGGGGGGCGCTCATCGACCAGGACGACGCGGTTCATCCCATGCCGGACCGACAGATGATACGCGGCGGCGATTCCGGCAATTCCAGCGCCGCAAATGACGGCGTCAGCCTGCATGGTATCCGGCGATTCTGAAGCTGATCTGGCGGTGCATCGACATCCCGTGTTTGGCAAGCGGCTGTGCCAAGCTATAACAGGGCAAGATGATTTGGCGAGTGCCGTTTTCCAGCGCATCGCCGGGATACCGGGAGGAATACAGGATGAAGATGACAGCCGCGGTTCTGCGAACAACGGATGCGCCACAGCCATTTGCAAAGAGTTTGCCGCTGAGTATCGAGGAAGTAACCCTTGATCCGCCCGGACTGAACGAAGTGCTGGTCAAAATCGGCGGCGCCGGGCTGTGCCATTCGGACCTGTCGGTCATAAACGGGGATCGACCGCGACCGGTACCATTGGTAATGGGACATGAAGGTGCGGGGTCTGTCGTCGAAATCGGTCCCGGGATAACCGATGTCGCCGAAGGCGATCACGTTGTCTTCCAGTTCAGCCCCAGCTGCGGTCGTTGCCGCCGCTGCCTGGAAGGCCGGCCGCAGGTGTGCGAAACCGGGGCAAAGGCGAAGGCGGTGGGTGACCTGATGGGGGGCGGACGCCGCCTGCACGATGCCGATGGCGTATCGCTGGCGCACCACACGGGGGTTTCCTGCTTCGCGGAATATGCTGTCGTTGACCGGGGCTCGGTTGTCGTCATCGACAAGGACCTGCCACTGACGGAAGCCGCGCTGTTCGGTTGCGCCGTGATGACCGGCGTCGGCGCTGTTATCAATACCGCGCGTATTCTGCCCGGGGATTGTGTGGCCATTATCGGGCTTGGTGGTGTTGGTCTGAACGGCGTGCTGGGTGCGAAGCTTGGCGGCGCTGAAACGATCATCGCCATTGACCTGAATGACGACAAGCTGGGGCTGGCGCGTCAGATGGGCGCGACGCATACGGTAAATGCAAACGATGCGAATTGTGTCGAACAGGTGCGCGATCTCACCAATGGCGGCGTCGATTTCGCGATTGACCTCGCGGGTGCCATTCCGGCGATGAAGACGGCCTATGCGATTACCCGGTACGGCGGAACGGTCGTAACGGCCGGCCTGTCCCCGTCTTCGGCTGAATTTGCATTCAATCAGGGCAACCTTGTTGCCGAGGAAAAATCGATCAAGGGCAGCTATATGGGAAGCTGCGTCCCCGTGCGGGATATTCCGCGGTTCATCAGCCTTTACCGGCAGGGCCGTCTGCCGATCGACAGGCTGATCAACCGGCATGTCGGCTTCGACGAAATCAATTCAGGATTCGACCAGTTGCAGCAGGGTGAAACCGTGCGCCAAATTCTGGTGCCGCACGGCTGAAGCGACAGGTGGCCGGGTGAAATTAATGTTCGCCGTGATTGCGCAGTGTTACAATTATAGCGGGTAGGGGGCTCAGCCAGGATGACCGGACCACTTGATGGTTTCAGGATCGTCGATCTGACGACAATGATCGCCGGACCGTGGGCGACAATGATACTGGGCGACCAGGGTGCTGATGTGATCAAGGTGGAATCACGCGGCAGTGGCGACCATGTGCGATCCGGTGGTAACCGGCGCGCCGGGCTCGCGGCACATTTCCTCAATAACAATCGTAACAAGCGGTCCATCAGTATGGATCTAAAGGACCCGCGCGGACGCGATGCCTTCCTGCGACTGGCAGCAACGGCCGACGTGGTGGTGCAGAATTTTCGGCCAGGGGTGGTCGAGCGGCTTGGCATTGACGAGCCGGCGGTTCGGGCGCTGGCCCCCAATGTGGTCTATGTCTCGATCAGTGGCTTTGGTGAGACCGGACCGTATTCGGGAAAGCCGGTTTACGACCCGATTGTTCAGGCAATTTCGGGGCTCGCATCCGTGCAGGGCGGCGCTGATGACCGTCGGCCGCGGCTGATCCGCACCATCGTTCCCGACAAGGTGACGGCGATTACCGCATCACAGGCGATCACCGCGGCGCTGTTGGCGCGGGAGCGTACGGGCGAGGGGCAGCATGTTCGCCTGTCCATGCTCGATTCAATTGTTTCGTTCCTGTGGGCATCGGATATGGGCAGCCAGACCTTTCCGGATTCTGAAATCAGTGAACAGCGCGCCGCCAGTTTTGTTGACCTGATCTATGAAACGCAGAACGGCCATATGAGTGTCGCGGTGATGACCAACCGCCAGTGGGCCGGGCTGTGCCGCGTGCTGGAAAAGCCGGAATGGCTTGACGATGAACGTTTCAACAGCCCCGAGATGCGGGATCGGAATATCGACGAACGATTGCGTCTGACGCAGGAAGTTCTGCTGACCCGGAATACCGAAGAATGGATGGCGCTTCTGGAGCAGGAACATGTGCCCTGTGCGCCGGTTCTGCATCGTCGGCAGTTGCGCGACGATCCGCAGGTTCAGGCAAACGGGATCATTGTTGAAACAGATCATCCCTATGCGGGCCGGTTGCGGCAGGCACGGGCGGCGGCGCGCTTTGAGGCGACACCGTCATCGATACGACGCGGCGCCCCGCAATTGGGCGAACATACTGACGAGCTATTGGGCGAAGCCGGGTTTTCCGGCGATGAAATCGCGGCGCTGCGCAGCGCTGCCGTTGTGGGGGAATAATGCCGCAGAAACCGCCGGCTCTCAGTCTCGTTGCCGTGCCGGGCAGACGGATCATGACGCTTGAACTTGCCCGCGAAATTGAAGCGCGCGGGTTTTCCGGAATTTACTGCCCCAGTATTGCGGGCGGTCTGGCCTTGTGCGAAGGCATTGCCCAGGTGACGGAAACCATCAAGTTCGGTACCTCCGTGTCGCCGATCTATACGCGACCACCGATGGATTATGCCCAGAATGCCAGCTTCATTCACGAAGTGTCGGGCGGGCGATTCCGGTTTGGTGTCGGCGTCAGCCATGCGCCATCAATGTCACGGATGGGGCTAGAGGTCGGGAAGCCCGTTACGGAAATGCGGGCCTTCGCGGAAGCCTATCACAAGGTCACCGGTGTCGGTAACAAGCCGCCGCTCGTTCTGGCGACATTGCGCAAGCGTATGATCGCGTTGGCCGGGGAAGTTGGTGACGGCATGGTCTTCGCCAACGGTGCCCGTTCGCATATGCGGGAATCGCTGTCTGCCGTGCCGCAGTCGCGGCGCGATGACCGGAAGTTCTTTATCGGAAATATGATTCCCGTCTGCATCAGTGATGATCTTGAAGCCGCACGGGCGGTGCACCGGCGCAATCTGACCCATTATGCGAAGCTGCCCAATTACCGGAATTATTGGCGGGAAGCGGGTTACGAGGAAGAAATGGCGGCGATTGAAGCCGTTATTGCATCCGGCAATGAAGAACGCATTCCCGCGCTACTGACGAACCGGTGGCTGGATGACACGACGCTGTCCGGACCGCCATCCCGGGTCAGGGAAGGGCTGGATGCCTGGTATGATGCGGGGATTAAAACGCCAATTCTTGTACCGTCATCGGCTGCCGGCAACCAGATGAAAGCCTTTCAGGAAGTGTTCTCCACGTTCGGCAATTGACGTGTCGTTTCGGTAGGCCCGGGGCAGCTTGAATGACGGCGGCAAGGCTGCCCGGCGATGCCGAGGGCACTCCGGACAGCCTTGTTTCGCGCTATTTCTGCGACTCGCGGAAATTTATCATTTTGATGACATCCTGTGGGTCCATCCGGCCAATCGGTCCCGAACTGTATGTGGACGACACCACGGTACCATCCTGGGCAAGAATGAATTCGGTGGCGTGGAAAATGCCCCGCCGTTCTTCCCACCATGCACCGATACTGTCCGCGTCGTCCCGGGTCAGGCCAAATCCAACCGGATAGGACAGGGGTTCCGCTATCTCTGTTGCCTTATCTTCGGCATCGACGCTGGCAGCATAAACGCTGGCGCCGATCTCTCGCAAAGCATCACTTTCCTTTTCAAAGGCGGCTAACTGCCGCCGGCAGTAAGGTCACCAATGGCCCCGATAAAACAGGACGATATTGTATTTGGTATCGAATGCTTCCGGGATCTTCAGCGTGCCACCGCCAACAAGATTCCATGACATGCCGGGAAACGTATTTCCCGTTTCGAGTTTCTGCCCCATATTTAGACTCCTGAAGTTGTGCAGAGCGTGAAACGAACGGAGACCAGTTGAACAGAGTCGCCACAATCTGACAATGCCGCGACACTATTCTGCTCATGCCCGGAACAACCGGTTTCTAGGAGTTCAGCGCTTCGTGGACTTTTTGTGCGAGTATGGCGCGCCGGAACGGTTTTTGTAGCAGACCAATGTCTTTCACGGTGCTATCCGGAAAGGTGGAATGTTCGGAATAGCCGGACATAAACAGGACATTGATATCGGATTGATGCTTGGTCATCTCGCGGGCGAGTGCCGTACCGTCCATGCCGCCAGGCAATACAACATCGGTCAGTAACAGATCAATTCTTCCCGTAATCGTCTTCTGTTGCAGTGCGTCACGGGCATTTTCAGCGGCGAATATCGTGTACCCAAGACCTTCCAGCTGCGCGACAGCCAGCATTCGCAGGTCAGGGTCGTCTTCCACGACAAGTATTTTCTCACCCTGACCAACAGGGATTTCCTGTGCCAGGCTGGGGGCGATAGCCGTCTCAAACGCAGATGATCTCGGCAGGTACAAGCTTACTGTTGTGCCCTGGTCAACTTTGCTTTTCAGGGAGACATGCCCTTTGGATTGCTTGGCAAACCCAAACACCATGCTGAGACCGAGACCCGAACCCTGACCGACTTTCTTGGTCGTGAAAAAGGGTTCGAATGCGTGGTCGATAACGTCGTGTGACATGCCGGTGCCCGTATCGGTGACAGACAACTCGACATATTCTCCGGGCTCCAGATCCTGCTCTGCGGCGGTGAATGTTTTGTCGAGAACGATGTTTGCCGTCGAAAGGGTCAATCGACCGCCGTTCGGCATTGAGTCTCTGGCATTGATGGCGAGGTTCAATATGGCGGCTTCAACCTGTGACGGGTCGGCATTGCATTGCCATAGATTGGGGGCCTTCACCAGGCTGGTCTCGACCGTTTCGCCAAGGGTGCGGATTAACATCTCGTGCATCTGGGAGATCTGTATGTTCAGGTCGATACTTTTCGGCGCCAGCGGCTGACGGCGCGAGAACGCGAGAAGCTGTCGGGTCAGTTCGCCGCCATGCAGCGCAGCCTTCGTTGCCACTTTCACCATTTCGTGCAGTTCGTGCTGATCGCGCAGTTGTTCTTCCAGAAAATCCAGATTGCCGATAACCACGCCCAGAAGATTGTTGAAGTCATGGGCGACACCGCCGGTCAATTGACCGACCACTTCCATCTTCTGGGACTGGCGGAGTTGTTCTTCGACCTTTCGCTGTTCGGAAATGTCGACGGAGACGGTGCCAATACTGATGATTTCATCATGCTCATCGAAGACAGGGAACTTGGTAATGCTCATCCTGGTCCGCTCTTCGACGCCGATCATCATCCGGTCCTGAGTGATGGCTTTTCTGGTCTCCATGACGCGCCGAATATGCTCGTCGATTATTTGCAGGTCTTCGGGGTTTTTGTGCACATCGGCGTCTGTCAGTCCGACGATGTCATCCTTGTCGAGTCCGATGATCTGGTTGAAACGCTCATTTGTTAACTGGAAGGTGGAGTCGCTGACCCGCAGCAGGGTGAGAAAGGCCGGTATATGTTCGACGATGGCGTTTAGAAGCGCTTCACGTTCCCGGATTGCGGCCTGTGCTCGTGACAGATCTGTTACATCCTGTGCGACGACAAGAACGCTGGATGAATCGTCTTCAGATCCAGCCATCGGGACAATGTTCAACAGGGCTTCGCTATCGGTCCAGTGTACTGGCTGTATTGTCGCATTTACGAGTGGAACGCGGGACTGCATAACCTCCATGGCGAGGGACCGGAAATTCGCGCCGTCCTTGGGGCCGAACAGCTCTTCGTCGAGCTTTCCTTTAAAATCCACCGTAGCCCGGCCCATCTTATCGGCACCGTATTTGTTGATGAAAATGTAGCGTCCATCGCTGTTCAGCAGGGAGACATGGACCGGCAGGTTGTCCAGAATACTACTTAACAAAGTCGACTGTGCGGAAAGTTTTTTTTCCAGCCTGACCTGTCTGGTTACATCGGTTCCCGTGCCCCGGTATCCGGTAAAATTACCCTGGATGTCGAAAACAGGGCGCCCATTTATTGAGAGGTAATAGTCCGAGCCATCAAGGGTATAGGTGTATTGGAAATTCCGGAACGGACGGTGGGCGTTCATGTCCTCCCAGTTCTGCCGCGATTGTTCGTCATTGAGGTTCACGTTCGCTATTTCCTGGCGAGTCTTGCCCAGATGGTCATGGCGCTCCGCTTCCGGAATCATATTCTGCGGGTCGAAGAACGACTTGAACCGATGATTTGTGTCTGTTTCCCAGAACCAGTCCGACGCTGATTTTGCAAAATCCTGAAAGCGGGCTTCGCTTTCCCGCAGTGATTCCTCGATGCGCTGTCTTTCGATATTTTCCTGCTGTAGCGCCGCATTGGAGGCATCGAGTTTGCTGGTCCGTTCGATGGCTCGTTGTTCCAGCTTTTCGTTGGCTTCCCGCAGCAGTTGTTCGGTGCGCCTGCGTTCGGTTGTATCAACGGTATGCGCGACGAAATATTGCGGTGCGCCATTCTCATCGCGGACAAGCGATCCCGTGACTTCCCCCCAGACAATTTCACCATCCATCCGGCGGTAGCTGCGTTCGTTGTTGTAGGTCGTTCTAATTCCCTGGATGACCTCCTGACGAAGCTTATTGTCTGTCCGGTAGTCTTCAGGGTTGGTGATTGCCGTATTCATGGATGTATCAAGCAGCGCTTCGACCGAGGAGCCAAGGAATTCGGCCAAAGCATGATTCAGCTTCAGGCGCTTTCCTTCAGGTGATAACAGCGCGATGCCGTTCGGGGCGAACTCGAATGCATGGCGGAACCGTCGTTCACTTTCCGCCAGGGCTTTTTCCGCGCGTTCCCGTTCGGCGATTTCATGATGGATTTCCTGAGTACGGGCTTCGACATGCTCTTCCAGAGTGGCCCGAATTTTCAGTAATTCCGCTTCTGATCGTTGGAGGGCGAGTTCCGCTGTTTTTTCAGCCGTGATATCGCGCCCGATGCCGCGATAGCCTTTGAATTGACCGGTTTCGTCAAAAAATGGCTGACCGCTTACGGACAGCCATTTGGATTCCAGATCATCGGCAACCCGGAAATAGCTGAAGTTCTGAAACGGTTCCCTGTTGCGCAGATGAAGCAGGTGTTCTGCCCAAACGGACCTGTCATAATCATCGCCTAACATGTCTTCCCGCGTTTTCCCGTAATACCAATCCGGCGGTGTACCAAGAACCTGTTCAATATTCGGCGAACAATAAACAAACCGGAGATTCTCGTCGGTCTCCCAAAGCCATTCTGAAGAGGACTTTGCGAAATAGCGCAACTTGTCGTCACTATTGGCTTCGATGTCTCCGGCGTTTTTCAGATCGGTGATATCGATACTGGTGCACACAAGACCGCCGCCCGGCGTTTCTTGCTCCATAACGCGGATGACACGACCGTCGAGCAGCGTGACATCCTTGATCTTTTCGATGCTGGCCAGCGATGCCAGACGCGCGTCCAGCCAGCGGCCGGAATCTGCGAAGTTTCCGGCATAAGCCTTGATGATGTTACGGCGGCTAAATCCGGGCCTGAAATAGGGCACACATTCTGTGAACATTTCCCGATGCGCCGGGCTGCAGGCAACAAACCCGCCATCGCCGTCGTATTCGACCACGGCGCCTGGAAAATGTGCATACGGGTTTGTCGGAACGTCGTCCCCGCCATGTCCTGGGTCGCCAGGAACGAATCGGAGCGAAGTATCAGAGGTACCATCGTTAGTCATAGTCGCCGCACTTTAGAAATATATGCTTCATGATTGTTTAACGTGCCCCAGTTTATACCCTCGCGGAGGGCTTGCAGCGATAATGTGATGGCATTGCATCGGTTGATTTTAGTCTTGCTCCGCACTTGTCCCGCCGTATCCTGACCGGGATGCGCGACTATTCAAATATTTGCACGAGTTTGGGGCGACGTTTGTCCGGACGGTTTTGTCGTCCCGGGCATCGACGCTGCGCGACTATGGCGCTTGTTCTGCTGGTTGTGAGCACGATTGCCGGGACGGATGCCTTTACCCAAACGCCCGAAATGACACGCAGTTACCAGCGCGGGTCATCGTTATACGAAGCCGGGCTGTATGAGGCGGCCGCCCCCTACTTTGTGCGGGCGCTGGCTTTGAGTGAGCAGGAATTCGGCGCGAACAGTGCGCGAACCGGGTTTATCCTCAAGAATCTGGCGACGGTCTACAGTCGGCTCGGGCAGTATTCTGCCGCAGAACCGCTGTATTTACGCGCCTTGGAGATCTTTGAACGGACGTTCGGACCGGAAAACGGTCTGGTTGCCGAAGTCGTAAACGATCTCAGTATCGTTTATGTCGAACAGGAGAAGTTCATTCAGGCAGAGCCGTTGCTCGAACGGGTACTGGGCAGTCTGGAGCAGGCGTTTGGCGCGGATGATCCCAGAGTTGCCGTCGCCGCCTATAATTACGGGTATGCCAGCGAATTTCTGGGCGATTCCCAAAAGGCCCGTGACCTTTATGTCCGGGCCCTGACGGTTTGGCAGTCGCAGAAGGTATTGGATAGCGACCGCATCGCGGCTGCAAGAGCCCGTCTGGCGGGGCTTGGCCGATCGCAGGAACGGCGCGCGCCTTCGCTGGCGCCGTATTTGCCGCGCCTGATGCCAGGGCAAACACCGCGCAAAGAGCCGCGTGTGGCAGCTGCCAAAGGGGCCAGGACGAAACCGTTGTTGCAGCCGGCAAACGATACACCAGCACCCAATGCCGGGAAGGGGTGGCGGGTTCAGATAGCGGCACTCAAAACCCGGGAATCGGCAGAACGGGAGAGCGCGCGTCTAAGCCAGGTTCACGCAGGTTTTCTGCCGGCATTGTCGATTGTAGAGGCAATATTGCCCAAGGGGACCTTCTATCGCGTCGGCACTTTCCCCTTGCCGGACCGGGATGCCGCCACAACATTGTGCGAAGCGCTGAAAGCGCGTCAGCAAGATTGCATTGTGGTCCGCAGATGAGTTTTCGCACGCCAAATGGCGTTAATAGCGGGAACCGGTGGGTAGATGACCCCGCTGAAAACCCGGAGGTCGAAATTTACCTCGGCGAGTCGCACGGGCAGATGCGGACGGCGTTACGTTCGGCATTGCGCGACCTGAAACTCAATGTTCACGAAGATTATGATGAATGCGAACCGTTGCGCCAGGCACTGCGCGAAGGTCAGGCAGACATGGTTATCGTTGATGCAGACCTTGCCGGGGGCGATGCGTGCAGCCTGATTCATGCGATCCGCCACGACAGATTGGGGCCGAATCCCTTTGTGCCGGTTATCGTGACAACCTGGCAAAACGATTCCAGCCGTGTTCGGGAACTGATTGACAGTGGTGCCGATGGTTTGCTGGTCAAACCAACCTCCATCAGGGCTATTCAGGGCCACATTGATTCCATCATCTACCGCCGCAAGCCGTTCATTGTGACCAGCAGCTATATCGGTCCGGACAGGCGAACGGACCGGGCGGACAAAAGTACGCTCCCCCTGATCGACGTGCCCAATACGCTGTTATCCAAGATAAAGGGCGAAAGGATCGACCCTGTCGCCCTGAAGCGGGAAATCGCCAGGGTTCTGCAATCGATAAACGGCGAGCGCCTGCGGCGGAATGCCTTCGAGCTGTCGTTTTTGATTGAACTGATCCTGGATGATTACGGCGGCGGCGACCCGGTTCCCCGGACTGGACGAATGGTCAACCGTTTGCTTGAAATCGTCGAAGATACCGGCGCGCGCCTGCACGGTACGCCGTATGAACACAGTACGGGCATATGCCATTCATTGTTACGGGTTGTTCAATCCGTTGCAGAGGATTACCGGAAACCGATTGCCAAGGATATCGCGCTGTTGAAGCCGCTTTCCGATGCGGTTCTGTTGAGTTTCAACCCGGAACGATCTGCGTCCGATATGGCGCTGGAAATTTCGGCTTCGATCGATCAATTCAAGGGGCGCCAGGACGGTTCGGATAATTCCACCTGACGACTGAGCTTTTTGGGGCCTGTTATCGGTCTGCGGAAAATTGATTCCGCCACCGCGCGAAAATTCACATTTCGCCTTTATTTAAAATTCATTCTGTTTTCATCCAAATGGGTGATCCCGGAACGTCGGTTCCGCAATACCTTCTCGCCATTACCTACCCCTGGTCGGCGCGACAAGCCCCTCGCGCGGACCTCTTTGGCCCCGCAGGATACTGGCGTCTCCCATGCCTTTTCCTCGCGGGGCTCTTTTTTTAGTTGTGAGGAAAGATCTGTAGTATGTTGAATTGTTAGGTTATTCGCCCAGCAAGACATTCATCATGTCGTCAATCATGTTCGACACCCGGTCATTGAGGTCGACATAGCGTGCCGCAAGGCCCTGACCGTTGACCCGGACCACTTCAGCCCAGACCGAAAATGTAAATTTCTCTCCGTCGCTCATGGGCATGACGAACTGAAAGGTGAAAGGATCGCCCGGTCTTAGGGAACCAACATAGGGGCCGATCATGATGCCGTGCCGACTCCAGTTGACGACGTTGTAGCCTTCCTTGTGGATATAGGCCATTGCGCCACCGACAGGAATTCGTTCTTCTGTCCGTTTACCTTTTCCGCCAGATGCCATCTGGTGTTTCCCTTCACTCAAAATTCTGGTCCAGACAGTAAGTCGTCTGCTAGCCACCCCACTAAATTTGTAAAAAAGGAATGACAGATTTAGTGAAAACCGTCCACCTTCTAACGAATAGTTGAGGAGAATTTACATGGCGGGGTTAGTGCAGGCGGTAGCGATTTGATCGCTATTGTCATCGCCGTATAAGATCAGCCCGACAGGGGTGTGACCAATGGGGATTAAGAGCAATTGATTGACAAGCGTGTCGCTACCGCGGCCGACGCCGTAGCCGGAATCAGGGATGGCGCGAGGCTGATGATCAGCGGCTTCCAGGAAGCGGGAATGCCGCGGGCATTGCTGGATGCCGTCCTGGATACCGGCGTCCGGAATCTGACAATCATTGCGGTTGGCATCGGCAGTGTCGGCAGTCGCATATACGCTTTGATCGAAGCGGGCCGCGTTGCAAAGGTTATCAGCAGTTCCGCCCGGGGCCGGGGGCAGGCACTGACGCCGTTCGAGAAACTCTGGACCGCGGGAAAGATTGAACTGGAACTGGTGCCCCAGGGGACCCTCGTCGAACGGATACGGGCCGGCGGGGCGGGGTTCCCGGCCTATTACACGCCGGTCGGCGTCGGCACGAAACTGGCCGAAGGCAAGGAAACCCGCGAGTTCGATGGGCGTGAATATGTCATGGAAACGGCCTTAAAAGCGGATATGACCCTGTTGCGGGCTGACCGCGCCGACCGTTGGGGGAACCTGCGATACCTGGGGACGCAGGCTAATTTCGGGCATGCGATGACCACAGCGGCAACGGTGACGGTTGCCGAGGTGCGGGAAATCGCAGCCGACGGGGCGATCGCGCCGGGTGATGTGCATACGTCGGGTATCTTCGTAAACCGGGTCATTGAACTGGCGGATCTGCGATGAGCGGGCTTTTGACACGCGAACAGATGGCCTGGCGCGCGGCGCAGGACATTCCCGATGGCGCGTATGTAAACCTTGGTATCGGTATTCCGGTGCTGGCGGCGAATTACATCGTCGAGGGACGCGAAGTTTGTATTCACTCTGAAAACGGTATTGTCGGCATGGGACCGACGGCTTCGGAGGCCGAAGCCGGACGGGACCTGGTTGATGCCAGCGGCAATATGGTGACCCTGCGCATCGGTGCCGCCCTTTTTGATTCGGCCAGTTCCTTCGTGATGATCACTGGCGGGCATCTCGACATGACCCTGCTGGGGGCGTTTCAGGTCGCGGCCAATGGCGACCTGGCCAACTGGGACATGATGCGGCCGGAACGTGGCCCGCTGGTTGGTGGGGCCATGGACCTGGCGGCAGGCGCGAAGTCGGTTCGGGTCATCATGGAGCATGTGACCCGCGAAGGCCTGCCGCGCCTTGTGGAAACTTGCGGTTATCCGCTGACGGCGAAGGGCGTTGTTGAGCGGATTTATACCAATATGGCGGTCATCGATGTGACTCCGGAAGGGTTTGTCGCGCGTGAAATCGCCCCGGGCCTGGGTCTTGAGGAACTGGCGGCGAAAACCGGCGCGCCGTTGATTGCCGCGCCTGATTGTGGGGTGTTGTCGCCCCCCGCATTGTCGTAGCCTGCGCAGATGTACCGATTAGGCATCGACGTCGGCGGCACCTTCACCGACTTTACCCTTTTGAACGCGGAAACCGGGGCGACCCGCCATTACAAGGCGTCGTCGACGCCGGGTGACCCTTCAGAATCGATCCGCGACGGAATCGCCGCGATCCTGAACCTCGAGGGAATCGACGGGAATGCGCTGCAGTTCCTTGGTCATGGCACGACGGTTGCGACCAATATGGCGATCGAACGGCGCGGCGCGCGCACCGGGCTGATCACGACACGGGGCTTCCGCGATGTGCTGGAAGTCGGCCGTCAGATCCGCCCGCATCTCTATGACTATACCCAGTCGAAGCAACCGCCACTGGTGCCGCGACATCGCCGCCATGAGGTTGTCGAGCGGGTTGGCGCAGATGGTGAGATTCTGGTGCCACTGGATGAGGCCGGCGTGGCAGAAGCACTTGCGGCGTTGGCAAAAGACGACGTGTCGGCGGTCGCCGTATGTTTCCTGCATTGTTACCAGACACCGGTTCATGAACGACGTGTGCGGGCGATGATCGAGGCGGCCTTGCCGGACGCCTATATCAGTCTTTCCTCGGAAGTGCTGCCCGAGTTCCGTGAATACGAGCGCCTGTCGACGACAGTGCTGAATGCGTATCTGGGCCCGGCAATGGCGAATTACCTGCAGGGCTTCCTGGAATCGGTGCACCGGCTGGCGCCGAAAACCGAACCCTATACGATCCATTCAAATGGCGGGCTGATGACCGCGGCAACGGCACGGGATTATCCCGTCCGGACCTGTCTGTCGGGCCCGGCGGCAGGGGTTGTCGGCGCTGCTGAAACCGCTCGGGTGGCAGGGTTTCCCAACATCATCACCTTTGACGTTGGCGGGACCAGCACCGACGTGTCGGTCGTCAGCGACGGGCGTCCGTCCTTCACCGCCGACCGCCGTGTTGCGGGGCATCCGGTGCGGACGCCGATGCTGGATATTCATGTCATCGGCGCGGGCGGCGGCAGTATCGCCTGGATCGACGATGCCGGCGGCCTGAAAGTGGGGCCACGCAGTGCCGGCGCCAATCCGGGGCCGGTGGCTTATGGTTTGGGTGGGGTCGAGCCGACCTTGACAGACGCCAATATCAGCCTTGGCCGGCTCAATCCCGGTGGATTGCTGGAAGGGGCGATGGCGGTGGATACCGATGCCGCGCGCGACGTGATCCAGCAGCGCGTCGCCGAACCGCTGGGGCTGGCCTTCGAGGCGGCGGCGCATGGAGTCATTGAAATCGCCGTGGCCAATATGAGCCGGGCCATTCGCTCCGTTACGACCGAGCGGGGACATGACATGGGGGATTTCGCGCTCTTCGCGTTTGGCGGGGCCGGGCCATTGCATGCGGCCGAACTGGCGCTGGAATGTGGCATCCCGACGATTATCGTGCCGGAAGAACCCGGGACGATGTGCGCGCGCGGCATTCTGTTATCCGATATCGTCCACGATCTGGTCCGTAGCGCCATATCCCGCGCGGTGCCGGAAAACTGGCCCCGGATTCTGGAGCTTTTCGCCAGCATGAAATCGGAAGGGCATGGATTGCTGGAACGCGATGGTGTGCCGTTGGAAAAGCGCAGCTTCCGGCATTTCATCGAAGCACGCTATGTCGGGCAAAATTACGAAGTTCGCGTTGAACTTGATGATGTCGAGGCCGCGGGGCTTGATGGTTTCCTTGAAGCCTTTGCCGCGCGGCATACGCAGGAATATGGCTATGACATTGCCGGGCGACCGGTTGAGACAGTCAATTGCCGTAGTCAGGCCATCGGACAAGTCGCCCATGCGCGGCCATCGCGCAATCTGGAGACAGGGGCGCTGGAAGATGCGGTTACAGGGTCGCGATCCGTCTATTTCGGTGCGGTGAACGGCTGGCAGGACAGCAAAGTCTATCGACGCCGTTCCCTGCCGGAAGGGGCCCGGATTGAGGGGCCTGCCGTGATCGAGGAAATGAGTGCGACCACGATCCTGCTGCCGGGACAGATGGCGGAACTCGACACTGCGGGGAATATCGTTATCGAGACGGGGGCATGACGATGACGGACAGCCAGGAAAATGACCGCGTCTTCTCTCCCGTCGCGATGGAGGTCTTCAGCAACCGCCTGCTGTCGATTACCGAGGATATGGGCAATACGCTGATCCGTTCCTCGTTTTCCACCAATATCAAGGAACGTCGGGACTGTTCGGTCGGCATGTTTGACGCCGCCGGTCGGCTGGTCGCGCAGGCCTCGCATGTGCCCTTGCATCTGGGGTCGTTGATGGGCGGTGTCGATGCCGTCCTGAAAACCTACCGGCTGGAGGATATGCGTGCCGGTGACGCCTTCATCTGCAATGACCCCTATCTGGCGGGGGGCACCCATATGCCGGATATTTCGATTGTTTCACCGGTTGTGATCGACGGTGTGGTGCGGTTTTTCACCGCGAATATCGCGCATCATTCCGATGTCGGCGGATCGGTACCCGGGTCAATCTCCGGATCGGCACGGACCGTGTTTGAAGAAGGTATCCGCATCCCGGCCATCCGCATCGCATATGGCGGTGAGATTGCCGATGACGTCATGCGGCTCATCGTCGCCAATACCCGGGAACCGGAAGAACGCCTGCTTGACCTTCGGGTGCAGGTCGCGACCAACGCGCGCGGTGTGGCGATGGCAAAGGCGCTGGCGGCGAAGACCGGACTGGACGAAATGCTGGGGTCGGTTGATGACCTGCTGAGCTATACGGGCCGGCGGCTGCGCAACCGTATCGCCGGGCTGGCCGACGGTGCCTATACCTGCACCAGTTATCTGGACGATGACGGGCAGGGGGGCGAGCCGGTGGCGATTACGGCGACGGCGCGAATTGCCGGCGATCAACTGACCCTGAATTTCGAAGGCACGGCGCCGCAGGCTCGTGGCGCAATGAACGTGCCGGACAGCGCCTTGCGCGCAACGGTGTATTATTCGGTCAAGACGCTGCTCGACCCCGGGTTGCCGCCGAATGGCGGGATGTTCGAGGCTATCGACATTGCCGCACCGGAAGGCTGTCTGGTCAATCCGCGGCATCCTGCGGCGGTGGGGGCACGCAGCATCACCTGTAACAAAATCGCCCGCGCCATCTTCGGTGCCTTTGCACCATTGTTGCCGGATGAAAACGTCATGGCCGCCGGGCATGACGCGATTCCGGCCATCGTCTTTTCCGGTGAACGCCGGGGCGGGGCGGGACCTTTCGTGTATCTGGAAACGATTGGCGGCGGCGCCGGTGCCCGTTCCAATGAGGACGGTATGGACGCCGTCCATGTCCACATGACGAATACATCCAATCTGCCCGCTGAGGCGCTGGAACATGAATACCCGTTGCTCGTCGATGAATACGGCCTGGTGCCCGATTCCAGTGGTGCTGGAAAACAGCGTGGCGGTGTCGGTATTGTTCGGCAGATACGGGCACTGCAGGACGGGATAATCTTTTCGATCCGTTCCGACAGCCATGTCATCGCAGCACCGGGGGTTTTTGGCGGACAGGATGGCGGTACGGCTGATCTGATCCAAAATGCCGATGGACCGGCGCCCGAGCATCTGTCCTCCAAGTCGACCCATATTGACTTGAAGACCGGTGATTCCATGCGATTGGAGACGGCGGGCGGGGGCGGTTACGGCGCGCCGGATAGCCGTGATCCGCACGCCTTGGCGCAGGATATCCGCGACGGTGTCGTCTCGCGTGCAAAGGCGGAACAGGAATATGGAAAAGCGCTTGTCGATAAGGCTTTGGCGCTGAACGTGAGGGAGGACGCATGAGCGGGACAGATGACCTGGTCAAACTGAGCTTTGATGATCGCGGCGAAGCGGGCCGCATCGCCTGGGTGACCTTCAACAATCCTGAAAAACGCAATGCCCTGGGGCTGGCGGGCAAGGAACAGTTCGTTGCCGTCATGACGTCATTGCGGCATGACGAATCCTTGCGCGCCGTGGTTCTGACGGGGGCAGGGGACCGCTCATTCGTCGGAGGCACCAATCTGGCCGAGATGGCGGAATTCGATCTGGCCAAGGCGGATTCATCCAGCAGCTGGACGCATCGTGTCTGTGATTCAGTGCGCCAGTTTCCCGTACCGGTTATCGCCAGGATCAACGGGTATTGCTTTGGTTCGGGCATGGAAATTGCCTCCTGTGCCGATATGCGGGTTGCCGCCGACCATGCGAAATTCGGCATGCCCGAAGTGCGCTTCGGTATTCCATCCGGCATGGAAGCCTCGGTATTGCCGCGGCTGATCGGCTGGGGCAAGGCCTGTGAACTGGTCCTGACCGGCGACCATATCGATGCCGATGAAGCCTATCGCATCGGCTATCTGGAACGCCTTGTACCGGCAGCAGAACTTGATGACGCGGTCGAACGCTGGGTGCAGTCGCTGCTGGCCTGCGGGCCCAAGGCGGTGCGTATCCAGAAGCGGCTCATCATCGACTGGGATCGGATGTCCCCGACCGATGGGGCCCGTGCCGGCATGCAGGCCTATGTTGATGCCTATCGCAGCGACGAACCGCGCCGGATGATGACGGCCTTCGTCAACCGGAAGAAATAGCGCCCCGCCATCACTCAGCAGCGCATGGTGAATGATGTCGGGCCGCGCAGTTCGGGCAGCAACGGCTGGATCCATTCGACCCAGGCCGACAGGCGCGAACGGGTTTCACGCGGGTCGATAAGTTCGTGCATGGAAAAGGATTCGGCACGCGCGGCGGGGGACTGCCGTGCCGCCATTTGTGTCTCAAGTTCCAGCCGCCGGGCTTCCGGATCGGGGGCCGCCGCGATTTCCCGGCCGAAGGCCACGGCGACGCCGCCTTCCACCGGCAAGGCGCCCATTTCGGCTGACGGCCAGCCGAGAATATAGGCATCGGGCCCGTAATGGGCGCTTTGCGCGACACCGAAGGATTTGCGCACGACGACGGAAGCCCAGGGCACCGTACAATCGGCGACGGCGAGAACCGCTGCGGTGCCCGCACGGATCGTTCCGGCGTTTTCGGACTGGCTGCCGATCATGAATCCCGGTTCATCGACAAAGGATACAATCGGCAGATGGAAGGTCTGGCAGAATTCGACGAAGCGCCGCACCTTGACCGCGCCGTTGGCGGTCATCGCACCGGCATAAAAGCGGCCGTCATTCGCCAGAATACCGACGGGTTGACCATTGATCCGGGCGAGGCCGATGACCTGTCCCCGGCCATAGCCACGCGCCATCTCTAAGAATGCGCTATCGTCCAGGATCATGCCGAGCATCTTGCGCACGTCGAATATCTGTCGCCGGTCGCGCGGGATCAGTGACAGCAGGGCGTTGTCCTGCCGGTTGGGATCGTCCATCGGGTCGGCGCGCGGCGGCAGTTCCCACACATTCTGCGGCAGGTACGACAGGAACGTGCGGATCTGCGCCAGGGCATCCTCTTCATCCCTGGCGAGGTTATCGACGACGCCATTGCGCGTATGGACCTGCGCGCCGCCCAGTTCCTCCTTGGTCTTCGTTTCCCGCAAGGCCCGCTCGACAACCTTGGGACCGGCAATCAGGACCTGTGCCGTTTCTTTTGTCATGACGGAGAAATGCGACGCCACCAGCCGCGATGCTGGCAGGCCCGCGACGGGGCCGAGTGCCGCCGTCACAACCGGCACGGTGCCGAGCGCCCGCGCGACGGACCGGAATCGGGGCGGCGTATTGGGCGGGTTGCCGACGGTCTTGCCACCGGCGCCGGTCACACTGCCGCCACCACCTTCATGGATGCGGATCAACGGCACCCGGTACTGGCAGGCCATATCCTCGGCATAGACGCTCTTGCGCAAGCCTGCTTCATTCGGCGAGCCGCCCCGCAGGGTGAAGTCTTCACCGCCGACGATGCAGCGCCGCCCGTCAATCGCACCGAATCCCAGAACAAAATTTGCCGGGGTGAAGGATTTAAGGGAACCGTCATCGTTCCGTTCCGCGCTTCCGGCGGCGGCGCCCATTTCATGGAAACTGTCGGTATCCAGCAGGCTGCTGATCCGTTCCCGAATGGTCAGCCGCCCGGCATTATGCTGTCGCGACACGCCATCGGGGCCACCAAGCGCTTTTGCCTGCGCCCGTTTCGCCGCGATATCCTGAACCTCTTTTTCCCAGCTCATCCGCCCCGTCCTGCGTTGTTGTCCGACCAGTATAACCAGCGGAACCGCCGGACGGGCTATCTCGAAATTCCGATGGTTGGTAAATTAGGGGGACATAATGCTTTTTTGAGCGGCTGGAATTTGCAAGCTGGTGCTGTATTTCGGAAAGTCCAACCCCTAAACGCAAAAACGGCGGCTGAGGAGGCCGCCGTAGATGCTTGAGGTAGGAGTGTCACTTGAGGAAGTGAGCGTAATGCTTGAGGTCGAAATACTTCTGTTGGAGGAGTGCGTTACGTTTACGTGGAGATCAGCCCCAGAAGACGGCCATGAACACCACGGAAGTTCCGAAGAACCCCATTAACATACCAAGGGTAACTGCGATTCCGGCTGCGCGTTCCATTTTGTATCTCCACGTCTGCTGTCGTTTTCTACGTTTCGTGCATTATGAATACGGCGAGTCCGCCATCGATACGTCACCCAGATAGGGGATAATCGGGAAATTGCGGTATTTCTTTTCCCTAAATTGTGTGACGGTTAAAGTGATAGTCCCGGATTCGGGCGAAACCGGGGCTTAAAAGGGAGCAGATCGTGGAATTTACTGAATCTCTGGCGTTGCGGACCTCCGATATTCTGGACCGTTGCACGAAATGCGGTCGCTGCGTTGAGGCCTGTCCGATGCCGGAACCGGCGGGCATTGATATATCCCAGGCAGGCGATATCGCCGCCGGCGTGCTGGATATGATCCGGACCGGCAGCGGGCCGACGCTATCGGAAGCCTGGGTTTCGGCCTGTTCGGGCAGTGGCGCCTGCATTGATGCCTGTAACGACGGGATCAACCCGCGTTTCATGATCCGGCTGGCACGGGTCGCACGCTCCGCCAGGAAAGAAGCGGACGCGGTTCTGGCGGATGGCAAGGCACGGTTCCAGAAAATGGCGCGCGGCGTTCGCGTGCTGTCCAGGTTGCAGTTATCGCCGCTGGAACTGGCACGTCTGACCCGGGCGCCGAAGGGACAGGAACCCGAAGCACCCGAAATCGTGTTTTACACCGGCTGCAATGTGCTGAAGACGCCGCATATCGCCTTGTTGTGTCTTGATGTGCTGGACCGGCTGGATGTCAGCTATGCCGTATATGGCGGGCCGTCGGATTGTTGCGGAATCCTGCAGATGCGGGCCGGGGATGTTGCCAATGCCGGGCGGCAGGGCGAACGCACGGTGGAGCGTTTCTTCGATACGGGGGCCGATCAGGTCCTTTCCTGGTGCCCGACCTGCAATATCCAGTTCGGTGAAGCCGTCATTCCCGGCAAGCCCGTGGACGACAATTTCGGCATGACGATGTTTTCAGTGTATCTCGAAAATCGGATGGAAGAATTAACGAAGCTGTTCGTGCATCCGGTGAACAAGCGGGTGGGGTTGCACGAGCACGCGGGGGCGAACGGCGTGACGGAATCGGTCATCCGTATCCTGAAGGCCATTCCCGGCCTGGAATTCGTCGATCTGGAACAGCCGACGCTGGGATATCAGTGCACCTCGCTTTCCGGTACGCCCGACTACCAGAAGGATGCGCATGACGCGCAATTGCGCGTTGCGGCGGAAGCGGGTGTCACGACCCTGGCCGGGATTTATCATTCCTGCCACCGGGATTTCTGCGCGCATGAAAAGGAATGGCCGTTCGAGGTCGTGAATTTCATGGAGCTGGTGGGCGAAGCGATGGGCGTGACCCGCCCCGATATGTTCAAGCATTTCAAACTGCTGGAAGATGTTGATGCGGTTATCGCCGAATGTGATGACATGATTGAAGAATATGGTCTGGATCGCGATGAAGTGCGCGAGGTGCTTGTCGCCGATATGTTCGGTGGCAAGGTACCGACAGGAAAAGGGGCTGCGGTATGAGCGATCTTGATGCGGTTTTTGATCTGATTGACCGGATTACCTGCCTGGATATCGGGCGGCGCGGGGTGGCCGGGCTTTACGAGCCGGCACGTGCGCGCAATGACGAGGCGCTATGCGCGGCGGCGGCGCGGCCGCTGGCGGGACTGTCTCGCGGCGACCATGTCATTATCCTGACGGGATCGCTGACCCGGGCCAATGTCAGCCCCGACATTGCCGAAAACGACGGGCCGATGGGTGTGGCGGTGCTGGCCCGGGCGATCACGCACGGTTTTAATGCCATCCCCATCATCGTCGTGGACGAGTCGATCTGCGACAAGGTTTCAGCCGTTACCCGGGTCGCGGGACCGAACGTCGTCACCCTTGATCAGGCACGGATCGCTGTCGATACGCCCCGCTATACCAGTATCGCGGTGGTGCAGGGCGGGCATATAGACGATGACGCGGCCCGTGCACAGGCCGTCGCCATGATCGAGGATACGCAGCCGAAAGCCGTCATTTCGGTCGAACGCGCGGGCCTCAGCGCCGACGGCACCTATCGGAACGCCCGTGGTGAGGATTACAGCGCCGGCCGGGCGCGGCTGGACCATATCGTGCTGGAAGCGGCCCGGCGGGGGATCCCTACGATCGGCATCGGTGATGGGGGGAACGAGATCGGCATGGGGGCGGTCAAGGAAGCCGTTGCCGCCCATATTCCGCATGGCAAGGTTCTGTGCGCGGATATCGCGACCGATGTTCTGATTCCGGCGGGCGTGTCCAACTGGGGCTGTTATGGTGTCGCGGCGGCGCTGGCGGTGCAGACGGGCATACTCGACCTGGCGCATACGCCGGACCTGGAACGGCGCTTGCTTGAGGCATGTCCGCAGATCGGCTTGGTGGACGGGACCAGTGGGAAGCTGGAACCCACCGCAGATGGGTTACCGCTGGCGGCGCATACCAGCCTGGTCGAGCTACTGTGGACCGTGGCGCGCCGGGGAATCGAAACCGGCGGCAAGCCACCCTTTGCCCTGACATAAGGAATGTTCCGGTGGGGCGGTTTTCGGTGCAAATGGAATAGCTTGCCCGAAGTGCTTAATGATCTTGTTGTAGAATCAGGGTATAAAGCATTGTGGGTGGGGCACCCATAACGCCGGGTTGAATCGTGGCGACGGTAGATTATTCGAACTACCTGGAAATGCAGAACCAGTGGGTTACGAGCCTGGTTCGGATCGCACGCGATTCGGACCCGGAATACGCCAGAGAACTCGCTGAAATTATTGCAGAATCCCTGTATCGAATGCTGTATATGACGCAGTCGCAGAGCCGAATTTCGACCCTGCCGATTGGTCTGTATGCAGGTACGGCGCAGGTGCCGGCGGATGGCACTCCGGTTCCGAAAACGGTCTCGTTAAACAACTGAAAGACGAATCAATGCCAGCACGTTGGTATTGCGGTAAGGGGGCCGTTTCCATGCTGGATAAAACTGTTCTAGGCTCTCCTGATATTCGGGAAACAAGCACGAGAAGGCATCAGCATGTCCGATTTACCCAAGTCGATTGAAATCCATGAAGAGGGGCCCCGCGAGGGATTCCAGATTGAAGCCGGCCCTATTTCGACCGAGGACAAGATTGGCTTTATCGATGCTCTTTCCGAAACCGGGCTGACGGAAATTCAGGTTGCGTCCTTCGTCAATCCAAAGCGCGTGCCTGGCTGGGCCGACGCGGATGCCGTCGTGGCGGGTATCAAGAAGTCACCGGGTATTGCCTATACGGCGCTGTGGCTGAATGAAAAGGGCCTGTTGCGCGCGCTGGAAGCCGAAGGGCTCGCAATGCGCGGATCGATTTCGAATTGCGCTTCGGAAGGGTTCATGATCCGCAACATGAACCGGGACCGGAAAGCCAATGTGCAGGTCCAGCACAACCAGATCGATCTGTACAAGAAACACGATGTTCCCATTTATCGCGGCGGCATCATGGCGGCATTCGGGTGTAATTTCGAAGGGGATATCCCGGTTTCCCGCGTTCTTGATACCCTGGCGGAAACACTGGATATCCTGGCGGAACATGACATGACCCTGCCGGTTGTGGTGCTGGCCGATACGATGGGCTGGGCGACCCCATTATCGGTAAAGCGCGTCGTCGGCGCGGTGCGCGATCGCTGGCCGGAATTGCGGGTTGGCCTGCATCTGCACGATACGCGCGGGTTGGGCGTCGCCAATGCTTATGCGGGGCTGGAAATGGGCATTGAATGGTTCGATTCATCTGTTGCGGGGCTTGGCGGCTGTCCCTTCGCCCGGCATGACGGCAAACCCGCTGCGGGAAATGTCTGTACCGAAGACCTTGTCTTTATGTGCGCGGAGATGGGGATCGAAACCGGTATCGATCTCGAAAGACTGATCTCGGTTGCGGAGATGGCGGAACGGATCGTTGGACACGAATTGCCCGGCTCGGTGATGCGCGGGGGCAGCCTGACCCGATTGCGGGAAAAATTGCAGTAATCTGAGGTCACCCACAAGCGGCGTCTTTCGAATCCAGGAGAATTTCGATTCTGCGCAAGACGTGATTGACGCTCGACGTGATATCGCGTTTCTTCGGTTTTTCAGCGGGGTAGCAGCGTTCCGGTCTTTTCTGACGCGAACAGGCCCCGCCACAACATAGTTTCAGTTTCGGAGTAATTTTCGATGTCCAGCCGCACCATCCCGATGACCGATGCGATTTATGACTATTACCTTGGTGCATCGCTACGGGAAGACGACGTCCTGGCGCGGTTGCGTGCAAAAACCTCGGAACATCCCGAAGGCAATATGCGGATTTCGCCGGAGCAGGGACAGTTCATGCGGTTCCTCGTTCGCCTTATCGGCGCGCGGCAGGCGATCGAAATCGGCACCTATACCGGTTACAGTACGCTTTCAGTAGCGCTGGCCATGCCGGCCGGATCGCGTCTCGTTGCCTGCGAGCGGCGGCCGCAATGGCCGCGAATCGGTCAGCCCTACTGGGAGGAAGCCGGGGTCGGCGACATTATCGACCTGCGGATCGGCAAGGCGGTGGAAACATTGACGGCGATGGTCGATGCGGGCGAGGCGGGACAGTATGATTTTGCCTTCATCGACGGCGACAAGAAGAATTACATCAATTATTACGAGCTTTGCCTGAAACTCGTCCGGCCGGGTGGCGTGATCGCGATAGACAACATGTTGTGGAGTGGCCGTCTTGTGGATCAATCCCTAGACGATCCGGCGGCAAATGCGATCCGCGATCTGAATGAAATGATCCGGGATGATGAACGTGTCGATTCAAGTCTTCTGCCTATAGGCGATGGTCTGGCCCTGGTGCGACCGCTAGGACATTGATTCACCTTGGCGGAAAACGACTTTTTTGGCTTACGGAAACAACATTTCAGGCGAATGTAAGACTCGCTATTAACGTATTGTTAAGAATTACGTAATATTCCTTGTTAATCGTTAACTTCTATGATTCATTACATCTTAGTTGTTCAATTGTCTTACGATTCGATGGAATTATTGCCAAATGCTTAAGCGTAGCGCTGCAGTATTCACCTTGGCCCTCATCGCATTGGCTGCCCCTGCTGGGACGGCGGAAGAAACCGTTAAATCCAGCTGTGAAAGCCGCGAAACGGTGTTGTCGTTCCTGTCCAAGCAATATTCCGAAGCCCCCGTCGCCATGGGCGTATCAAAGAACGGTGGGCTGGTCGAAGTCTTGACCTCCGGCCCCGGATCGACGTTTACGATTATCGTGACCACGCCAAACGGTCAGACCTGCATGGTTGCCGCTGGTGATGGCTGGGAAAGCCTGGCTTCACTGCCGAAAACGGGCGTCTGACATACGGCGATTTCCAAGGGCCTGCCTGAGCAGACCCATCTGTTATTCCTTGAAAATCTGATGCCGGACCCGATCACCGGCTTTGATGCGCAGCCGGCTGGCGGAACCGCTGTTTAGTTCCAGCACGGCCATGACTCTACCGCGTGACCGGACGGGTTCCAGCGAGTGTGGAACGGTGCGTTCGCGAATGCTTTCGATTGTTCCATCAGCCTTGATGAAGAATATGTCGAGCGGAATGAACGTGTTCTTCATCCAGAATGAAACCCGTTGCGGCCGTTTATACGGAAACAGCATGCCGGCATCGGCATCCATCTGGCGGCGGAACATCAGGCCCTGCGCCTGCCGGCCGGGCGTATCCGCCATTTCCACGCGGAATGTCTGTGCGCCATCTGCCGTTTCAATGGTCAGTTCGGACCATTCGAAGGTTTCCTGCGCGAAGGCGGGTCCGGCAAACAGCAGGATGGCAAACAGTGCGCCAGCAAACCGTATTACCGGAATATGTCCGATCCCGGTCACTAGGTCAGTTTGCCCCAGGCGATGAAATAGGGGTTCAGCAGCGGTGACTTGGCATAGCGCAGTGGTTCTCCGTCTTCCGTCGTCACCCGGCCACCGGCAGCAAGCAGGATCGCGTGGCCTGCGGCCGTGTCCCATTCCATCGTATTGCCGAACCGCGGGTAGACATCCGCTTCGCCGGCGGCGAGCAGGCAAAATTTCAGGGAGCTGCCGGCGTTCTTGACCCCGGCGAGGGGGCGGCCCTTCAGGAAGGCTTCCAGTGTCTCCTTGTCGCCATGACGGCGGCTGGCCAGAACGGTCACGCCTTCTTCCGGGACGTCGCGAACGGAAATGGCGGAAGCCGCTTTCCCATCCTCGGCAAGGGTTGCGCCCTGACCGACCACGCCGGTATAGGTCGTGCCCAGCACTGGCGCATAGATCACGCCCATTACCGGGGTGCGGTCGACGACCAGCGCGATATTGACGGTGAACTCGCCATTGCGGTTCAGGAATTCCTTGGTGCCGTCGAGCGGGTCGACCAGCCAGAACGGTCCGTCGCCAACTTCCGGTATATTGCCCTGCGAGGCGGCTTCCTCGGCAACAATGGGAATGTCCGGCGCCAGCGCCCTTAGTGCCGGCGTAATGATTGCCTCTGCCTTGATATCAGCGGCGGTAACGGGTGAATCGTCTTCCTTGAAATCGGCCGTGAAGTCTGTCGCATAGACCTCCATGATCGCCTTGCCGGCATCATGTGAAATGGCAACGATGGCGGGGAGAAGGGAGCTGTAATCGGTCATACCGTTCCATCAGTCATGGGTTGCAGGTTGTCGTGGTAAATCGCCACGCTGCGAAACTATCCGACCAATGGTTCCGCGTCATCCCCGCTTTGTGTTTGAGATGCGACATGAATTCGGCCGGGTCCGGCAGTTCCTCCCAGACCTGCGGCAGGAAGACGGCGCGCTTGTTCCCGTCGCGGATGATCAGCCCGTCTGTTCCGGGGCGAAGTTGCGCCATGAAATCGGGCTCGCTGCTGAACGACATGGCCTGGGGAATGCCGAGCAATGATATCGACAGGGTCAGGCCGGTGGCTTCTTCTTCCTGCAAGGGGGGGAAGCGATGGTCGCGGAAGGCGGCGGCCCAGGCATTTTCGACGACATCCGCCACCAGGGGGCGTTGCGCTTCGATCATGCCGATACAGCCGCGCAGTCGCCCATCCTTTTTCAATGTCACGAATGTCGCGCGTTTGGCCTGCAGCGCCGGTGCGAAACTGTCGACATCGACGGCCGGGGCTTTTCCTTTGGCGAGGCCATGCCGGATCGCGGCACCGGCGACCCGGTGCAACTCGCTGCGGTGCTGGTCCAGCAGCGTGCGGTCATCGGTTTCGGCGGCATTGTCGAAGCGCCAGGTGCCATAGCCGACCACGCGGTCGCGGCTGCCGGCCGTATCTCCCGAATTACACAACCCGACCCGGGTTACCGACATGTTCCGGGATTTCGCCGTTAACAGCATGCCGGCGATCGGGGCCCGGCCGCAGGCCTGCATCGAGGCGATATCTTCGGGGCGCAGGCTTTCAATGGATTCCGCCGTGGCGGTGTCAATCCGCTGAGCGGTCGCATAATCCTCGAAATGGCTGAGGTCGGAGCTGATGACAATCAGCGTTTCCGGGCCGCCCCATAACCGGTCGAGGATTTCCGCGACCTTGTCGCCTTCGCACTGGCCGACAACCAGCGGGACCAGCTTGAAATCGCCTAGGGTTTCCTGCAGGAAGGGCAGCTGCACTTCGAGTGAATGTTCCTCAAGATGGACATCGTCGCGCAGGACAAGTTGCGGCAGGTCGCTGATCGCCTCGATTGCCGCACGGTCAACCGGGACCGGGCCAATCGGCGTTGCGAAACGCTCACTCACCGGTGCGGCAACGCCCGCGAACCCGACGCGGTGCGCCGGGCCCAGCAGCACCACCCGGGTGATCGTCCCGGCAGCAGGCATCAGCGTCGCATAGACCTGTCCCGCGGTCGCACCGGAATAGATATAGCCGGCATGCGGTGCAATGATCGCCTTGGGCGCGGGGGACGTCGCAACGATCCCGGCGAGATACTTCTGAACCGTCGAGGACAGTTCATGGCGGTTCTGCGGATAGAACATGCCGGCGACGGCAGCGGCGCGTGTCTTTCCCATATCAAGGCCTGCCTGTTTTGTTTCAGCCCGGTGCGTGTAGCGGCATCATCAATTGAATTGGTCTGTTCAATATACAATATATGGCGTGTAAAATCGTAAGTTGAAGCCATGAACGCATGTGATCAGGATATTATCGAAGGCACACCCGGTCGCCACTGGCAGATGCTGTCGGACGGGCGGGTTCAATGCGACATCTGCCCGCGGGAATGCCGGTTGCATGAAGGGCAACGCGGGTTGTGTTTTGTGCGGGCACGGCACGATGACGCCATTGTCCTGACCACATACGGCCGCTCCAGCGGGTTCTGCATCGACCCGATCGAGAAAAAGCCGCTGAACCATTTCCTGCCGGGCACGCCGGTGCTGTCCTTCGGGACGGCGGGGTGCAACCTGACCTGCAAGTTCTGCCAGAACTGGGATATTTCGAAATCGCGGGAAATGGACCGGCTGATGGATCAGGCGCCGCCCGAACTGATTGCGGTGGCGGCGCAGCGCCATGGTTGCCGGTCGGTCGCCTATACCTATAACGATCCGGTCATCTTCCACGAATACGCCATTGATGTCGCCGCCGCGTGCAGGGATCGGAATATCCGCAGTGTCGCGGTATCGGCGGGATATGTTAAGGAAGCGGCACGGGCCGAGTTCTACGGGGCGATGGACGCGGCGAATATCGATCTGAAGGCTTTCACGGAAGGCTTCTACCGAAAGCTTTGCACAGCGACGCTGGGGGCGGTTCTGGAAACGTTGAAATATATTGCGCAGGAAACCGATGTCTGGCTGGAAATCACGACCTTGCTGATCCCCGGCGAAAACGATTCCGAAGCCGAAATCGAAGCGCTGACACAATGGGTTTTTGAAAATCTTGGCCCGGATGTGCCGCTGCATTTCACTGCCTTCCATCCGGATTACCGGATGCTGGACAAGCCGGCGACACCGCCCGAAACGGTGATCCGCGCCTGGCGCATCGCGCGCAAGAACGGCATTCACCATGTCTATACCGGCAATATCTCGCACAAGGAAACCGGCAGCACCTATTGCCAAAGCTGCGGGCTGCGCCTGATCGGCCGCGACTGGCACGCGCTATCGGACTGGCGGCTGACCCAGGCCGGACACTGTGCGCGTTGCGGGACGCATTGCGCGGGCGTGTTTGAGGAGAAACCCGGCAACTGGGGGCGCAAGCGCCAGCCCATCCGGCTTGGTGGCGATTCGGCCAGGGTGGTGCACTGATGAGCGATGATTCACCCCTTGATCCCAAGGTTCATGAAGGGCGGGTACGCGCGCATTACCTGCCGCTGCTGTCGCGATATGGCGATACCAACATGGTCGTGGACTTCCAGCATGCCGGAAACCATCAGGCCCGATTCGGCATCCTCGCGGGGATTGATGATATTTCCGACAAATCGATTCTCGATGTCGGTTGCGGTGTCGGTCATTTCGCCGGCTGGCTGCAGGAGCGCGGATATGAAGGGGAGTATCTGGGCGTCGACCTGCTGCCGGAAATGGTCGACCGGGCGCGCAATGCCCATCCGGGTTTCCGTTTCGAACGCGCGGACCTGCTGGACCCGAAGACCAGTTATGTCGCCGACTACGTGATGTCGAGCGGCATATTCCATCTCGGCGACCAGGAGTTCATGCAGCGCATGATCACGGCAATGTTCAAGTCCTGCCGCAAGGGGGTGGCGATCAACAGCCTGTCCTCCTGGGATGACTTCAATTCACAGGCCGGGTTCTTCTGTGCTGACCCGCTGAAGACTCTTGAATTCTGCCGGACGCTGACCCCGCAGCTTCTGATGCGGCACGACTACCTGCCGCATGACTTTACGATCTTCCTGTTCCGGGACCAGTGACCGGCGCTTGACGGGTAAGGCGCTTCGCCGGATGCTTTGCTGACTTCACAGACCAGAGGATATCCTTACATGCAGATCGTAATGCCGGACGCACGGTTCGACGGGGACGCTGAATTTGAACAGGCGGTCATCGGCGACCGGGCGGCGCTAAAGGTCTACAAGGCTGATACGCTGGACGATATCGCGCCTGAGGTCTGGGCGGCGACGGACGCGCTGATGATCTGGGGCAGGATCCGCTGCGACCGCGCGATGATGGACCGGGTACCGAACTGCCGGGTCGTCGTGCGCATGGGTGTCGGTTTCGATGCGATCGATATCGTGGAAGCGGGCGCGCGCGGTATTGCCGCCTGTAATGTTCCGGATTATGGCACCACTGATGTGGCCGATCATGCCATCGGGCTGATGCTCGGCCTGACCCGGGGGATCGTGCGCCACCACACCGCGCTGGTCGATGAACCGGTTGCGCAATGGAAGGCCATCGACACGCCGGTCGTGCGGCGGGCACGGGGGCTGACCTATGGCGTGGTCGGCTGCGGCCGTATCGGCACGGCGTCGGGCCTGCGGGCCAAGGCGCTGGGCATGCGGGTTGTCTTTTATGACCCGAACCTGCCGGATGGTGCCGATCAGGCGGTTGGGTTCGAGCGCTGCGAAAGCCTGGAAGACCTGTTGCGTGAAGCCGATGTGGTGACCCTGCATACGCCGCTGACCGAACGCACGCGCGGCATGATCAACGGCCAGACCCTGTCCTGCATGAAGCAGGATGCGATCCTGATCAACACCTCGCGCGGTGAGGTTGTGGAACTGGACGCGGTCACCGAAGCGGTGCGGTCGGGTCGGATTGCGGCGGCGGGGCTGGACGTGCTGCCGCAGGAACCGCCGGATCCGCATCACCCGTTGTTCCGGGCACTGAAGGATCGCGAGGACTGGACCACCGGCCGGATCATCGTGACACCGCATGCGGCATGGTACAGCCCGGATGGCGCCCGCGATTGCCGCGAGAAGGCGGCGCGCACGATCATCAATTACCTGACCGGCGAGCCACTGCGAAACTGTGTGAACGAGGCGTATTTGAGGAATCCGCGTTAGGCGGAGTGGCCGGACTTTTGTGTTTTCTGCAAACCGTGGTCGCAGATTAATGCACTGTGCCCGGGGGTTTCTTTAGTCGAAAGCCTCTTCCCAAGACCCTTGCGTCGCGGCGCGGGAATATTCCGTAGAGCGGTTTTCGAAGAAATTGGTGTGCTCGACCCCGTTCAGCATTTCCTCAAGCCAGGGCAGGGGGTTACGGTCGACGTTATACATCGGCTGCAGTCCCAACTGGTTCAGCCGCCGGTCGGCAATAAAGCGGATATACTGTTTGACCTCATCGCCGGAAAGCCCTTCAACCGCGCCCAGTTCGAAGGCGAGGTCGATGAAGGCGTCCTCATGCCCGACGATGGTGTCGCAGGCGCGGTAGAGTTCGCGGCGCATCTCGTCGGTCCAGACATGCGGGTTTTCTTCGATGAAGGTGTGGAACAGCTTGATGATTGAATTGGTGTGCAGCGATTCATCGCGCGCCGACCAGGTGACGATCTGGCCCATGCCCTTCATCTTGTTGAAGCGCGGGAAGTTCAGCAGGATCGCGAAGGACGCGAAGAGCTGCAGCCCCTCGGTGAAGGCGCCGAATACCGCCAGCGTCTTGGCGACATCTTCCGGCGTATCCACGCCCCATTGCTGCATATAGTCGTATTTATCCTTCATCTCCTTGTATTTGAGGAAGGCCTGGTATTCGGCTTCGGGAATGCCGAGCGTATCCAGCAGATGACTGTAGGCAGAGATATGGATGGTCTCGATGTTGGAAAACGCGGACAGCATCATCTGCACTTCGGTCGGTTTGAAGACCTGTGAGTAATGCTTCATGTAGCAGTTGTTCACCTCGACATCCGCCTGGGTGAAAAAACGGAAAATCTGCGTCAGCAGATTGCGTTCCGCATCATTCAGATTCCGCCGCCAGTCCTTGACGTCATCCGCCAGCGGTACTTCCTCTGGCAGCCAGTGACTGCGCTGCTGGATCAGCCAGGCGTCATAGGCCCAGGGATACTGGAACGGCTTGTAAACGGCGCGTGCATCGAGAAGCGACATGGCTGAAATCCCGTAATCTTGTCCGTGCCGCTGCCTATTGGCAGGACAGGCATTCCTCGTAATCATTGCTGGCGGAAGGCATATCGCCGGCATTGACCTTGCCGAGCATCGGCAGCGACGCAACAGCGCCGGGGCTGGCGACGGATTCGGACCGCTGCAGCGATTTGGATCGGCAGTAATAAAGGCTCTTCACGCCTTTCTTCCAGGCCATGTAATGGATCTGGTGCAGGTCACGCTTGTGGATATCCGCCGACAGGAAAATGTTGAGCGATTGCGCCTGGCAGACATGCGGTGTGCGATCCGCAGCCAATTCGATCAACCAGCGCTGATCGAGTTCGAAGGCGGTTTTGAACACGTCCTTTTCCAGATCGGTCAGGAATTCGAGATGCTGCACCGACCCTTCATTGGCGACAATGGACGACCAAGTCTCATCGTCGTTTTTGCCCTTTTCCTCAAGCAGTTCCACCAGATGCCTGTTGCGGACTGTGAACGATCCAGACAGCGTTTTATGGGTAAAGCTGTTGGCGGCAATGGGTTCGATTCCCGGCGAGGTGCCGCCGCAGATGATCGAGATCGAGGCCGTGGGCGCGAGCGACATCTTGTTCGAGAACCGCTCGTCGATACCGTAATCCGCTGCGTCCGGGCAGGCGCCACGTTCCGCCGCCAGTTTCTTCGATGCGGCATCCGCGCCTTTGCGGATATGCTTGAACATGCGCCGGTTCCAGACATTGGTCATGACGCCTTCAAGCGGGATTTTATTGGCCTGCAGGAACGAATGGAAACCCATCACACCGAGCCCGACCGAGCGTTCGCGCATGGCGGCATAGGTCGCGTTCTTGAATTCGGGCGGTGCCTGGTCGATGAAATCCTGCAATGCATTGTCGAGGAATCGCATCACGTCCTCGATGAACTGCTCGTCGCCTTCCCACTCGTTGTATTTTTCGAGATTGAGCGAAGACAGGCAGCAGACCGCGGTGCGTTCCTTGCCGAAACGGTCCGTACCGGTCGGCAGGGTGATTTCGGAACACAGATTGGAGGTCTTCACGTTCAGACCGGCCAGCTTGTGATGTTCGGGAATCGCGCGATTCACGTGGTCGATATAAACCAGATACGGTTCGCCTGTTTCGATTCGCGCGGTCAGCAGACGAATCCACAGGTCACGCGCCTTTACCCGGCGCAGCACCGATTCGTCTTTCGGGCTGGTCAGCGCCCATTCCTCGTCCGCTTCGACGGCACGCATGAAGGCGTCGGGAATCAGGACACCGTGATGCAGGTTCGGGGTCTTGCGATTCGGGTCGCCGCCGGTCGGTCGGCGCAGTTCGATGAATTCCTCAATTTCCGGATGGCTGATCGGCAGATAGACCGCCGCACTGCCCCGGCGCAGGGAGCCCTGGCTGATTGCAAGCGTCAGTGAATCCATTACCCGGATGAACGGAACGACGCCCGAGGTCTTGCCGTTCATACCGACTTTTTCGCCGATCGAACGCAGGTTACCCCAATAACTGCCAATGCCGCCGCCACGGGCGGCCAGCCAGACGTTTTCGTTCCACAGTCCCAGAATACCGCCGAGGCTGTCATTGGCCTCGTTCAGGAAGCAGGAAATCGGCAATCCGCGCTTGGTGCCGCCATTCGACAGCACGGGGGTGGAGGGCATGAACCACAGCTTGGAAATATAGTCGTAAAGCCGCTGCGCATGGGCGCTGTCATCGGCGAAATGCATCGCGACCCTGGCAAAAAGGTCCTGATAGCTTTCACCGGGCATCAGATAGCGGTCGCTCAGCGTTTCCTTGCCGAACTGGGTCAGATACGCATCGCGTGATCGGTCCAGCGTGATCGCGATACCGCGCTCATTCTGGGCGATATCGCCCAGCAATTCGGCGGAGGCATCGTCTGCGCCCATACCGGTGGCCTGCGACTCTTCGTTGCCGCCAGCTTCCGAGGAAAAATAATCATCTGCTTCCGTGAAGTTATCCACATAGGCTGAATCCCGCACAAGCCCGTCAGTTACTTCTTCCAAGTACCCCTCCTGTCCACACCTGTGTATAGGATTGTTTGTGGATGACCCACTATATTTAGTATCTACCATGAATTTGCTAACTAAATGCGCCTCAAGTCAACAGGAACAAAATAGGAACTGTCATCAAAATGTAATCAATTGGGCAGGCGGGTCAATGACCAAATGCAGACGCCGCCAGCCCCGAAATGAATTTCGGTTTGCCGCCAATGCACTAAGCTGCAATGTTCGTATTTCGGTGCCATTCGGCAGCGCAAAGAGATACGGAATTGGACACATGAAACTGAACCTGGGTTGTGGATTCAGCAAGCGCGACGGCTTTGTGAATGTCGATAACAGTGCGCATTGCGCGCCGGACATGATTCACGATCTTGAGACATTTCCCTGGCCCTGGGCGGATTCTTCCGTCGACGAAATCCTCATGCGGCACGTTCTGGAGCATCTGGGGGCGACGACCGATGTCTATTTCGCCGTATTACAGGAAATGTACCGTGTTTGCCGCCATGACGCCCGAATCACGGTCGTGGTGCCACATCCGCGCCATGACGATTTCCTGCACGACGCCACCCATGTTCGCGCGGTGACCCTGGAAGGCCTGTCGATGTTTTCGCGCAAGAACTGCGAGGAATGGATCGCCGCCGGCAATGCCAACACTCCGCTTGCCATGATTGCGGGGGTAGATTTCGACATGGTCGAAACCGAAGTGACGCTAGAGGAACCGTGGCGCAGCAAGTTCGACGCGGGCACGGTTTCGCGAACCGACATGATCCTGGCATTGCGGCAATATAATAATGTTGCCAAGGAGTTGAAGGCGGTTCTTCGGGTGGTGAAGGAATAACGTATCGATGCACGGCAAGGAAACACTGTCACCGGGCGTATCCGAGACGCTCGCCGAATTCGCTGCCGGTCTCCGATTCGAGGGTTTGCCGGAAAAGCTGATCGCGCATATGCGGTTGTCGACGCTGGACGCACTGGGCTGCTGCCTTGTCGGCGCGGCGCTGCCCTGGACCCGCATGGTGGCGGAGATGGTGCTGGAAGATGGCGGCAAGCCCGAAGCCCGGCTGATCGGCACCGGTGATCCGGTGCCACTGGCGGCGGCGGCACTGGTCAACGCGACGGCGGGCCATGCCTTTGAGCTGGATGATATCCACCGTGATTCGATTATCCATCCGAATTCGATCTGCGTGCCCATCGCGCTGAACGCCGCGGAAGCCTGGGGCCGCCTGTCAGGCCGTGACGTGGTGACGGCGATCGTCGCCGGATACGAGGTCGCGACAAGGGTCGGCATGGCGGCGGGGACGGACCTGCTGCTGCGCGGTTTCCATCCGCAGGGTACCGGCGGGGCCATTGCCGCCGCGGTTACCGCCGGGCATATGCGCGGGCTGGACGCGGCCGGCATGCGCAACGCTATCGGCATCGCGACCTCGCTGGGCGCCGGGCTGATGGCGGCGCAGGAAGGGGCAATGGTCAAGCGGCTGCATTCCGGCAATGCGGCGGAGGCCGGGGTGCGCGCGGCCTTGCTCGCCGCGAAGGGTTTTTCTGGAATATCGAACGTCGTCGAGGCGGAATATGGCGGTTTCCTGTCGGCCTTTGCCGGCAAGGTGGATACGGGCGGCATTACCGAAGGGCTCGGGAGCCGCTGGGAAGCCGACGAAACAGGCTTCAAGCCTTATGCCACGGTGACCAGCATCCATGCGGCGCTGGATTCGCTGGCCATGATCATGCGGGACAACGGGCTGAATGCGGATGACATCGCGAAGATCCGGGTGGGTACCAGTACGGCGACCCATGTTCATTGTGCCTGGCCCTATGAAGCGCAGAGCGTTACCGCCGCACAGATGAACCTGTATTACGGGTTGGCGGTGATCGCGTTGCACGGGGCGGCGTTCGTCGCGGAATTCGACGAGGACCGTATCGCCGACCCGGCGGTATTCGATTTCATCGCGCGGATTGAGGCAGAAGCAGATCCGGAAATTGACGGGATGGGCCGGGAATGCCGCCATATGGCGCGGATGACACTGGAAACGGTGGATGGACGCCGCTTCGAACACGAGGAACGTGACCGCCGCGGCAGCCCGCAGAACCCGGTATCGGAAGCGGATGTGAAGGAAAAATTCCGCATCCTCGCTTCCCGGCACCTTGATGCGGATACCGTGGTTCAGGTCGTTGCGCTTTGCGACCGGCTGGACAGTCTTGAATCCGTCGCGCCGCTGCTGGACGCCGTCACCGGCAACTGACGGAACGGTCGTCAGGACCGATCCGTTTTCGCGGCGCGATGAGAGCGGGGCGGGGGCGCCTTACCCCCACGTCATTTCGCCCTTGGCTACTTTGGCGCCGATTTCCAGCGCGACGCCGAGTCCAAGGCCGGGATAACGGCGCTTCATTGCAGCGATCAGCGCCCCGCTGTCGTTGGCATTCGCGACTTCTGCTTCATAGGCGAGCAGATAATCGCGCGTGAATGTCAGGCTGTCCGGCCCGGTATCCGTGACATTCGCGGCATGGCCTGCAACGACGATCTTCGGTTTGCGGGCGATCAACTCATCGAGTTCCGTGATCCATTGCGCGCGTTCTTCCGGACTCGGGGTATCCGCCATCCAGAGATGCAGTCCCTCGAAGACATACACCCCGCCGAACACGGCTTCGAGTGAAGGTACCCAAAGATAGCGGCGGTCACGCATCGTTTTCGAGGTAACGATGTCGATTTCCGTGCCTTCCAGATTCAGTGTCGGTTTGTCATAGGGTGCCGGAAACACGAGATCGTCCCGTGTCTGCGGTCCGTTTTCGCCCAGTTTCGGTCCCCAGACCGCGAGCTTGCCATCGGCCTTCTTCTTTATCAGCGCGACAGTCTCGCTTGCAGCAATCACGCGGGCGTCCGGGAACGCTTCGACCACCGGCTTCAGATTGAAGTAATAATCGGGGTCGTTGCAGCTTACATAGATGGTGGTGAGGCGTTTGCCCGTCGCCTTGATTTCGGCGACCAGGGCACGACCCGCCGGATAGTTGAAACTGCCGTCGATCAGGATCGCGTCTTCCGCGCCGGTCAACAGCACTGGCGCGCGAAAGAAGTTGTTCCCGTCGCCGCGCCAGCCGGCCCAGTTAACGGGAGTGGCGGCGCTGACGATCTTCGGAAGCGCCGACGCAAACGGAACTATGAGAATGCCAGCGAGGGCCTGGCGGCGTGTCAGGGTGGTCATGGGGGCGTTCCTTTTCTCGTTTTGCTCAAGCGAGGCGTTTTGCCGCTTGCTCATCGAAGAAAATGGGGTCAACCAAATGTCAATTAAACAGAATAAATATGGATTCTATGTAAGTTTTTAGCTTACTATTATGTATGGCTACCCGATACAATCTCAACCGACTTGCCTATTTCGTCGCCACCATTGACGAGGGCACAATCACTGCCGCCGCCGCTCGCCTCGGGGTCAGCAAGGCCGTGGTCAGCAAGCAGTTGCAGCTTCTTGAAGAAGAGACTGGTGTTGGCCTGGTTCTTCGGAATACCCGAAATCTCCAGGCGACGGAGGCCGGCCGAGCGCTCTATGCGAAGGGCAAAGCAGCGGTGCAGCAGGCCAATGATGCCTTTGAAAGTGTCATGGAGCGGGACGACACGCCGCGGGGGCGATTGCGGATCACGGCCCCGGTCGATTACGGCCTGATTCAGGTTGCGCCCCTCGTGGCGCGCTTCTGCGAGACCTATCCCGCTGTGGAGGTCGATCTCGTTCTCGCGGACGAGCTGTTGGACCTGATCGAGTCACGGTTCGATCTTGCGTTTCGCGTCGGTTGGCTGCAGGATTCGGGTAATCTTGCCCGCAAGCTGCGAGACTTCGAGGAAATTGCGGTCGCCACCCCGGCCACATTGCAGCGGTTCCCGGTCCGAAAACCCGAAGACCTGCGCGACGTGCCTTTCATTGCCAACAGTGCCTTTGCGGGCCTCAAGAACTGGGATTTCACGCGCGGTGCGAAAACACGGACCATTGCCCTCAAAACCGGGACGACCATGAATGTTACCTTTGCGATCCGGACGGCAATAACGCATAGCGCCGCCTTTACGATTCTGCCCAATTTCCTTGCGGAACCGGACCTTGAAAACGGCAGCCTGGTGCGATTGCTCCCTGATTGGTCGCTGCGTCAGGGCGGGGTCTACACAGTGACCGCCCCCGGGCGTGTCCGTGCAAACGCTCTGCGTGTCTTTCTTCAAATGGCCTATGGCGCCAAAGGGGGCGGATGATACGAATCGCGCGGTTTCGCGTTTCGACACTGCCCTGCGCGGGTTTAGCCGCGCCCGGACACTTCCGTTTTCGCGGCGCGCTGCATCAGGACGATGACGACACCGCCCAGTGTGGCCAGCGAAGCGAGCACCAGGCGCAGGGTGATATCCTCTGACAGCAGAACAACGCCGAAAGCCGCCGCGATGACCGGCACCGAGAGCTGGACCGTCGCCGCGCGGATCGCTGTCAGACCGGGAAGTGCCGCATACCAGATGACATAGCCGCAGCCCGAAGCAATGGCACCGGAGGCGATGGCCAGCGCAATGCCCTGGGGGGAAAGGTTCAGGTCGTCCAGAAAGAACAGGCTGACAAGCAGCACGGGGGGAACGGCGAAGATGAAATTTTTCGCGGTGGCGGCCAGCGGATCCACCACGTTCCGTCCAAGTAGCGAGTAGAATCCCCATGCAATTCCGGCGGCGGCCATCAGCATGGCGCCTATGGGGTCGGGGGCGGTCACGCCCGGGGATACAAGATAGACCAGCCCGCCAATGGCGAGCAGAAGCCCGGCCCAGGACAGGACCGGAAACCGTTCGCCACCGCGCAGTGCCACACCGAACATTGTCAACTGGACGGCGCCGAACAGGACCAGCGCGCCCGTGCCGGTGCTCAGCGACAGATAGGCGAAGGAAAAACAGATCATATAGGTGAACAGCATCGCGGCGCTGCGCCAGTCGGCTTTGGCGCTGGCGAGTCGACCGGGCCGGAGCTGCACGAACAGGCCCAGCGTCAGTGCACCGGAAACCGCCCGGACCACGGTAAATCCTGCCGCATCAATAAGTTCTGGCCCGAGCGCGAGGCGGCACAGCACCGAATTGGCAGCGAAGGCCAGCATGGCGATGCCGGTCAGCAGCACGCTGCGTGTGACGGAGGACGGTGCAAACATTAATCCGTACATATACTATAATCGGAATGTGAACGAGCGACGCGTGACAATCGACAGGGAGTGGCAGGGGAATGTTTGAAATCGATCGGTTTATCGACGACTGCAAGGCGGCGGTCGCCGCCGATGACAGCCACAAGGCGACCCGCGAGGTGGTGGAACGCGCGATGTCCGATCCTGCTGCAGTGCTAAAGGGGCTGGGCGAGCCGACAAAAAGTGAGATCCAGAAAATCTACAATTCGCCCGAACTGACGATCATCAATGTCGTCTGGGCGCCCTATATGACGATCATGCCGCATAATCATGAAATGTGGGCGGTGATCGGCATGTATACCGGGCGCGAGGACAATGTCTTCTGGCGGCGCCTTCCCAATGAAGACGGCGGCAAGCTGGAAGCCGCGGGTGCGAAGGCGCTGTCGGTGAAGGATGTGTCGCCGCTCGGCAAGGATATCATCCATTCGGTAACCAACCCGCTGCCCCGGCTGACCGGAGCGATCCATGTCTATGGCGGCGATTTTTTCTCGATTGCGCGCAGCGAATGGGACGCTGAAACGCTTCTTGAGGCGCCCTATAACGTCGAAAAGAACATGAAATTGTTCGAGGATTTCGGTCGTTTCACGGCGCCCTGAGCGTCGTTGAACAGTCAGGTTCGGGGCAGGCACCCAGTTTTCTGTGTGTCATTGATCTTCTGAATTAATGCGAAAGCGTGTTACGCCGTTTGGATCTGCCCTTGCCAGATACGCGGAGCAGGCGTTGGAACGTTGGGCATTCCAAATGGCTCGGCGCCGGGCAATCAGCGGCATGGATAAGGCCATCTCGCATGGCGACCATCTGTTTGATGTTTCTATCCAGTTCCTCGGCTTTGGCGAGAAGCTGATCCCTGTCGATTTGCGGGCGACCATCGGCGGTAAACATGGCGGCGATTTCGTCGAGCGAGAATCCGGCGCGGCGCCCCAATGTAATGAGAGCGAGTCTTTCCAGAACATTGGAATCAAAATGCCTTCGCAAGCCGTTTCGGCCTGTCGATTGAATGAGACCCTTTTCTTCGTAATACCGTAATGCAGAGGCTGCCAGCCCGGATTGCCTGGCAACTTCGCCGATATCCATCGTTCCTGTCTGTGTCATTTTCCTCTTGACCTAAAGTCAACTTGAATTTGTACCTTGCGTCAAATCAAACGGCATTACAATGGTTAAAGGAGCGACAATGCAGCGGGAATTCTGGCATGAAAAATGGCAAAGCGATAACCTCGGGTTTCACGAAGGCAAGCCCAATTCCCTGCTTTCGAAAAACTTCAGCACGCTTGCTCTAGATAAGAAAGACCGTGTGTTTGTGCCATTATGTGGCAAGACGACCGATATCGATTGGTTCCTTTCCAACGGCTATTGTGTCGCTGGGGCTGAATTAAGTGAAAAGGCGGTCCGACAACTGTTTGTCGACCTAGATATCGTTCCAGAAATCACCGGAACCAGGCAGCTAAAGCATTATAGCAGCAGCAATATCGACATTTTTGTTGGTGATATCTTTGATGTGTCCAGCGGCATTCTGGGGCATGTCGATGCGGTCTATGACCGGGCGGCTCTCGTCGCATTACCGATTGAAATGCGCGAGTCATATGCAAGCCATATCGTCGAAATAACAAATGCCGCACCGCAGCTTTTGATTTGCTTTGAATATAATCAGAGTTTGTTGGCAGGGCCTCCTTTCTCAATCCCCGGCGATGAAGTGAGAAAATATTATGGGCACCATTACGATGTCTCTCTAATTGATAATGTAAATGTCGATGGTGGGCTGAAAGGCGTATGTGCCGCAACAGAGGCGGCCTGGCTTCTGGAAAACAACTGAACCCGGATGATGAAATGCCGGGTAAACGGACTTGCCGTTTCAGTGAGCACGCGTGCGAGCGCTTTGGGTGGTGCTCGCGCCTGTCGAATTCACTGTCATCCTGCTGCGTGCATGACCAAGTATCACTGACTCATCAGTGTTGCACGCACAGGACTTCCGGTTTGATCGCGGTTTTTCTACCGGCTCTTGTCGGAATAATCCGACCAGGATGATTCGCCGTAGATGCTGTAGGGCGTGCCCTGCAACCCGCTGCCGGTCCGGCCGACGATTCGGGCACGATCGAAGGCAATGCCAAGCTTGTCCTGCTGCCGCCGGAAGCGTTTCCGCCCAAGCGTGAATCGAAGCGCCACGGCGACGAACAGCAAGGTCAGAGCCACTGCCGCAACCAGTTCATATATGTAATATTCTTCAGCCATGACCGCAGTATAACCCAAAGAGCATCTGGTCAAACAGCCCCACCGTCAGCACGCCTATCGGCTTAGGTTTCGGGCGAAAAACGCGACCGTATCGTCGCGGGCCGACATACGCGATTTCCGGGTTCCATACAGATGTGCGCCCAGTTCGCCGCATTTACGGAAAGCGGCGCCGACAAAATCCGCCCAGCTTCCGCCACGGTCAGATATGTCGTCCAGCACGTGATAGCCGTCGTTGGTTAGCGTGGCTGGACCACAGCGGTTGAATGTCGCCGCCTTGGACAGGTAGCGGTCGATGACATGGACGAAGGAATGCCCCGCGTCCGGATATACCTTGATGGAAACCGGGAATCCGGCCTGGACCAGTTTCGGCACATAGGATTCGCAGAACCGGGCCGGTGTGTAATCATCATCCGCGCCAGCCAGGATCAGCATCGGTGCGCCGGTCATGTCGATTTTTTCCCGGTGCGCGGTACAGCTTGGATAGACCGGCAGATGCGCGGCAAACCGTAGTTCTTTGCCCAGCACGCTTTCCACCGTGCGGCGGTCCGCCGTTTCCAGCGCGACAATGCCGCCGAAGGAATAACCGGTAACGCCGATCCGGGCGGCATCCACTTTTGGATGGGCGGACAGGGACTTCAACGCCATCAGCGCATCGACGATCCGTGCCGATTTTGACAGCCGGCGCTGGTCGCGAACGGTGCTGCGCAGGCCGCGACCGTCATAGCTGTTGGCGACGAAACCGCCAATACCGGCCTTATGCAGTGATGGAATCACGACACGATACCAGCTTTCCAGATTATCCTTGTGCCCGCTGCCATGCTGGAACACGACGACGGGGAAGGGACCATCGCCATCGGGCAGGTATAATTCGCCGCTCAGTTCGGATTCGCCGACGGCCCAATTGCCCTGATAGATGGCGGCAATGGTTTCCGGGTTATAGCCTTGGTATTGCAGTATCTCGGGATCTGCCGCGGTTACATCGAGGGCCGTCGTTGCCAGAAGAAGGCTTCCGATTCCAAGCGTGCAAAGGCCGTTTTTAAAGGTTCGGTACATTGTGATTCCCCTTGTAGAGCCGAATCATTCAACGCCGCAATCGTGCCGGAACTATGGCATTTCCGGGGCCTTTCAGGACGGCCGGTCGCCCCGTACGAGGATGCGATGCAGGTGGCGGTGCTGGCTTTTGTCAAAGTCGAAGCCCGCTTTGTGCATGGTGGACCGGTTGTCGATGATCAGCATGTCGCCGACCTGCCATTCATGTACGAAGTGGAATTCGGGCTTGATGGATTTTTCCAGCAGGTCTTCCAGGAAGTCCTGCGTTTCCTGCGGCTCCATGCCGATGACCCGCTCGGTCTTGGATTTGTGGAACCAGATTGATTTGGTACCGGTTTCCGGGTGGGTGCGCACCAGCGGCTGCACTGTGGGCGGCTTGGTCGAGGCTTTCTGCACCTTGACGATATCCGGGTTGGCGCTGGCCATCCGGGCGCTGCTGATCAGCGTGTTTTCCGTCTTCATGTCGACGATCTTTTCGCGGATATCTTCCGGCAGGGCTTCATAGGCGTCGCGCATGTTGCAGACCGCCGTGCCGCCGCCGGTATCCGGCAGCTCGACCGCGTACAGCATGGTGAATTTCGGGGGGCATTCCTGGTTGGTATGGTCGGTATGCCAGGTCGCATTATTGGCGATCTTCGCCGGTTTGCCGTCACTCGCCTTGTGCCGGTTCGACAGCACGCTGATCAGCGGATGCCCGTCGACCAGATACATCCGGTTCTGGTCTTCCATCAGCTCGCCGAACTGCTCCGCCGCAGCCTGATACTGCGCGGGCGTGAGGACGTTGCCGCGGATCACGATGGCGACGTTTTCCAGCAGCGCGTCATAGACGGTCTTGAACGTTTCCGCGTCCATCGGCTTGGTCAGGTCCACCCCGGTGATGATGGCGCCGACATGGTCCTTGACCTTCTCGATCTGGGGGGCAGGTTTCTTGGCGAGCACGTTCATGATATTTCTCCTCCCGAAAGCAGCGGGCCGGGTTGCGTGGCGACCGCGTGCCGCAAGCTTAGCGCGATCCCGTCAGCATGAAAACCGGTCAGAAAATGCCGTCCGTATTCCGGGCGGCGTTCTGCAATGAGCCGGTATCGGCGACCGGTAGCAGCCGGGTCAGGGAAGCGGCGTCCCCGGTGCCGACATTCGTTGCAAGCTCGGTAAAGCGTGTCCGCTCCGTTTCGCTGACCGCATGCGCCGCCAGTGTGTCGAATTTGGCGATGTAATTGGCGTGCGCAAACGGGCTGGCCCCCTGCGGGTGGGCATCGGCCATCGCGATCTCATCGGTGACCTGCGTGCCGTCATCCAGCACGATGGTGACCTTGCCGCCGAATGCCTTGTCCGACAGATCGGTTGAATGATAGCGGCGTTCCCATTCCGCATCGCCTTCGGTCTGGACCTTTTGCCAGAGCGATACGGTTTCCGGCCGGTGGGCGCGCTCGGATGTATAGGAGTCTTCGTGATGCCAGCGCCCGTCTTCTAGGGCGACGGCGAAGATGTAGGGCAGGGAATGATCCAGCGTTTCGCGGCTGGCATCGGGGTCGTATTTCTGCGGGTCATTGGCGCCGGAACCGATGACCTTGTGGGTATGCTCACTGGTGAGGATGCGTATTTCGGCGATCTTGCCCGTATCCGGGATACGCCCGCGTATGCGGAAGGCGAGGTCGATCATCGCCTGGGCCTGGTACTCGGCGGAATGCGCCTTGGTGTAGCTTTCCAGAATGGCGCGTTTCGCTTCGCCCGGCTCCGGCAAGGCAACGTGATAGACGGCTTCCGGACCGTCCAGCAACCAGGCGATGACACCGTCTTCGCCTTCATAGATTGGTGCCGGGCTGGTCTGGCCGCGCATGGCGCGGTCCACGGCTTCGATGGCCAGCTTGGTCGAATGCCCCGGCGCGGCCGCCTTCCAGGATGAAATCCTTCCCTTGCGGGACTGCCGTGTGGTGCAACAGACATGCAGGGTCTGGTTGATCGCCTGATAGATGGTGTCGACGGGCAGCCCCAGCATCGCGCCCAGCCCGCCAGCGGCCGCAACGCCGGTATGCGCGATGTGATCGATCTTGTGGGCATGCAGTGAGATGCTTTTAACCAGTGCGATATGGATTTCATAGGCCGCCGCAATGCCGCGCAGCAGCGCCGCACCGTCACATCCCATCTGCTGGGCGACAGCAATCATCGGCGGAATGCTGTCGCCGGGATGGGCGTAATCCGCCATCAGGAACGTGTCGTGGAAGTCCAGTTCGCGCACCGCCGTGCCGTTCGCCCAGGCGGCCCATTCCGCATCGACTCGGATATCGGCGGGCAATCCGAACAGCGTTGCACCACCGTCGCGGGGATGGGCCAGCGCCTGCGCCCGCGCGGCGACGACCGGCGCGCGGTTGATGGCGGCCATGGCCACGGATGCATTGTCCACAATCCGGTTACCGATCATTTCCGCGACGTCGGCGTCGAGCGGGACGGGATCGGCGGCCACCATCGCTAGCTTCCAGGCGAGTTCTTCCTCTCGTGGGAAGGGGGCGGCAGAGGGATGGGTACGGACGTCGTGAATTTTCATTGTTGTGCCTCTTGAATGGCCCGCCAGATGCGTTCCGGCGTGGCCGGCAGGTCGATATGGGTGACGCACAGCGGTGCGAGGGCATCGATAATGGCATTCATGGTGGCGGGCATCGCGCCGACCGTGCCCGCTTCGCCCGCACCCTTGGCGCCCAGCGGGTTGGTCGGGGTCGGGACCGGGTGGCTTTCTATGGCGATGTCGCAAAAATCATCGGCGCGGGGCATGGCGTAGTCCATGAAGGAACCGGTCAGCAACTGCCCGCTGTCCGGGTCATAGGCGATGTCTTCCTTCAGGATCTGGCCGACGCCCTGGGCGATGCCGCCATAGATCTGCCCCTTGAGCAGCAGTGGATTGATCACCGTGCCGACATCGTCGACCACGGCATAGCGCTGCATCGACACCGCGCCGGTATCCGGGTCGACCTCGACCTCGCAGACATGGGTGCCGTTGGGGAAGTTCGATACCTCGGGCACGAAGGTGCCGGTTTCGCTGAAACCGGGTTCGATATCCGCTGGCAGGGCGGTCATCATGAACGCGGCCCTTGCCACCTCGCGCAGGGTGACCGAGCGGTCTGTGCCCGCAACCGTGAACCTGCCTTCCGCGAAACCAATATCGGCTTCCGATGTTTCCAGCATATGCGCCGCGATCCGCTTGCCCTTGGCAGCGATTTTATCCGCCGCCAGCATGATGGCCGAACCGCCCATAGAGGTGGAGCGCGACCCGAAGGTGCCGATGCCGAAGGTCACCCGGTCGGTATCGCCCTCGACGACGCGGATATCCTCCATTTCCATGCCCAGATGTTCGCTCAGGATCTGCTTGTAGATCGTGTCATGCCCCTGGCCGTGGTTGACCGTCCCGATATACAGGGTCGCGGTGCCCGATGCCTCGAAGCGCAGTTCGGCGACCTCCTGCATACTGCGGCCACCGGCCTGTTCGATGGTGCAGGAAAACCCGATGCCGCGCCGTTTGCCGCGTGCGGCGGCTTCCGCCCGCCGCGCCTCGAACCCGGCGTAATCGGCCATGACCAGCGCCTTGTCCATGATGGTTTCGAAATCGCCGCTGTCATATTTGAAGGTCAGCCCGGTCTGATAGGGAAAGGCATCGGCCGGGATCATGTTGCGGCGGCGCAATGCCACCCGGTCGATGTTCATTTCCCGCGCCGCCGTATCGATCAGCCGCTCGATCACATAGGCCGCTTCCGGCCGTCCCGCGCCGCGATAGGGGCTGGTCGGGTTGGTGTTGGAGAACGCGCCGGTCACCGCGACATGGATCGCTGGCGTCGTATAGACCCCGGCCAGCGTGCCGATATTACCGATGGCGGGTTGCGGCCCCATCGTCGCCAGATAGGCCCCGATATTGACCGTTGTCTTTACCCGCAGCGCCAGGAAATCGCCGTCCTTGCTCAGCGCCAGTTCGGCCTCGGTAATATTGTCGCGGGCGTGTTCGTCGCTGGCGAAGGATTCCGAGCGGTCGGACGCCCATTTGACCGGCCGCCCGATCTTGGTCGATGCCCACAGCGCCAGCGGGTATTCGACATAGGTGCCGCCCTTCATGCCGAAGCTGCCGCCGACATCGTTGGAATGGACGCGGAACTTGTGTTCCGGCTGGTGGAAGAAGTTCTCCGCCAGATCCTTGCGCAGTCCGTGCGGCCGCTGCACCCCGGCATAGACCGTGTAGCTGTCGGCCATCGGGTCATAGCTGGCGTTACAGCCGCGCGGTTCCATCGACACCGTGGCGACGCGGTTGATGACGATCCGCTGTTTGACGACATGATCGGCTTTGGCGAAGCCGGCCTCGGTCGCGGCTGCGTCACCGGCCTGAAACAGGAAGGCCTCGTTTTCCGGGCAGTCTTCCCACAGCGTGCCGGATTCGCCATTTGCGGCGGTGGCGGTATTGGCGATCACGGGCAGGGGCGCGTAATCGACCGCGATCATCTCCGCCGCGTCGCGCGCCTGATCCAGGGTTTCCGCCACGATGATCGCCACCGGGTCGCCGACGACCCGCACCCGGTCGGCCCACATGCCGGGATGCGGCGGGCGATACATCGGCGATCCGTCGCGCCGGGTCAGGTTCGGCACCGCACAGGTGATACCGCCCAACCCGTCGGCTTCGTAATCGGCCCCGGTCAGCACCAGCAGCACGCCGGGCATGGCGCGCGCTTCGTCGCAATCGATCGACAGGATGCGCGCATGGGCGTGGGGCGAGCGCAGGAACACCGCATGGCTTTGCCGGGGCAGGGTGACATCGTCCATGTAGCGCCCGCCGCCGCGCAGCAGCCGGGGGTCTTCGGTGCGTGATACCGGTTGTCCGATGGCGAAGCGTGTCATGGCCTGTCCCTCTGCGTTTGCAGTCTGCTAGGTATGCTAAGCATAATCGCGACGGCGTCTACAGGACCGGGAAAGGACCAGCCATGCAGAACAGGGGTGTCATATTCGCGAAGCGGCCGGATGGTGCGGTAACCCGGGATGTTTTCGATTGCCGCGATCTGCCGATGCCCGAAGCGGGACCTGGCGATGTGCTGGTGCGCAATATCTACCTGTCCTGCGACCCTTATATGCGCGGCCGGTTCAAGGCGGATTCGAACAAGGCCTTTACGCTGGCTGCGGTCATCCCGGCGCGGGTGGTGGCGCAGGTCGTCACGTCAAACAATCCGGATTTCAACACCGGCGATTACGTCTGGGGGTTCATGGGATGGGAGCTGTATTCGCTGGTGCCGGGCGGGCAGGGGCTGCGCATTATCGACCCGTCACTGGGGCCGATCTCGCACGCGATCACCGTGCTTGGCATGCCGGGGCTGACCGCACATGTCGGAATCATGGATATCGGCAAACCCGCGCCGGGCGAGACCTGCTTTGTTTCGGCCGCATCGGGCGCGGTTGGGCAGGTAGCGGGGCAGCTCGCGAAGCTGCAGGGTTGCCGGGTGATCGGCAGCGCGGGCAGCGCCGCCAAGATCGCCCATATCACCGATACGCTCGGCTTTGACGCGGCGTTTAACTACAAGACCGTCCCGTCAATCGCTGGAGCGCTGGATGAACACTGTCCGAACGGCATCGACATCTATTTTGACAATGTCGGCGGCGAAACGCTGGAAGCGGTCATCGACCGCATCAACCCGCGCGCCCGTATCGCCGTCTGCGGCCAGATCAGCGGCTATGACAGCCAGTCCGCCGAATGGGGTGAACCCCGCAACCTGGAAAAAATCACACTGGCCGGCGCGGTAAAGACCCGCTTCTCCGTCTACGATCACATGGATCAGTACGACGCCTTCGTCCCGCGCATGGCCCAATGGCTGAAGAATGGCGACGTTGTCTATTTTGAGGATATCTGGGACGGGATCGAGAAGACGTCCGAAGCGTTCATCGACATGATGACGGGTGGGAATCTCGGTAAGCGGTTGGTGCGGGTGGGGGAAGACGCGACAATTTAGTGTACGCAAACGTTTCGAAGCGGAGCGCAATAGGTGCATTGAAGAACCAAATTTTGGGCAACCATTTTTTCTAGAGACGCGAAAATGGAAATCAATGACGAATTGAAAATTGAAACATACAAGCGCCTTGGCGAAATTGGGGTTCTTGGACTGAAAACAGGGTTTCTGCTTAATGGAGGCGCTGCTATCGCAATACTAACATTCGTTGGGAATATCGTTCAGACAGATAAAAACTTGGCTGGAGAGTTAGCCTCGTCGATAGAAAAATTTGTGGCCGGAATAGTTTGCACCGCTGTAGCGGTTGTTCTTACTTACATTATGCAATTGCGATTATTTCGTGAATACGTCGACGCTCTTACGTCAAGGCATCCATGCCCCCTTAGTATCGCTGTTGCCCTTGTTCTTACAAGCATTGGGTTATTTTGCTGGGGGGCAATTGTCGCAATGTCAGCCTTCAAATAGCTAAGATCTCTGTTAGGCTTATCCGAATGCCAAATTTCTGGTGACTGGCAACGCGAGTTACCAAATATTACCAAGAGGAAACTGACACATGCCGTATCTCGAACGGGAAGGCGCGAAGATATTCTACGAGGATAACGGCATCGCGGAGGACGGCCGCACCGCCATCCTGTGGACGCACGGCTACGGCGCAGGGTCGGCGATGTGGCAGGGGCAGGTCGATGCCTTTGGCGACAGGTTCCGGATGATCCGCTGGGATGTGCGTGGGCATGGGCGCAGCGAGGTGCCGGACGACATGGGCGCGTTCAGCACCGAGCATGTCATCGCTGATATGACGGCACTGCTGGACCACCTGTGTCTTGAGCGCGTTATCCTGGCCGGGCACTCGCTGGGCGGGTTCATGTCGCTGCGCTTTCACAGCTTTTATCCCGAGCGGGTCATCGCCCTGATCCTGCAGGGCAGCGGGCCCGGCTTCCGCAATGCCGAGGCGCGGGAGAAATGGAACGTCATAGCGTGCGAAAAGGCGGATGCGCTGGAAGCGGAGGGGCTGCCCGCGCTGCGCGGCGGTGCCGAGGCGCAACTGTGCACGCATATCTCGGTGAAGGCGCTGGCCAATGCTGCGCGCGGCATCCTGACCCATACGGATTCCCGGGTGATGGAACATCTGGCCGATATCACGGTGCCGACCCTCATCCTTGTCGGCGGGGACGACAAACACTTCCTGGGGGCGGCGTCCTATATGGAAAAGAAGATTGCCGGGTCCCGCCAGGTTGTCTTTGCCGATGCCCATCACGGCTGCAATGTCGATCAGCCGGACGCGGTCAACCGCGCGCTGGGGGACTTCCTCGCCGGATTCTAACGGCGACGGCCCTCTACCCCATCGTCGCAAACACTTCCGCCGTCACCTGCTGCTTCAGCGGTTCGCCTTTTTGCCAGCGTTCGAATTCTTTGATGACCAGTGCTGAAAGGCGCGGGCATTCGTCGCCGACGGTGCCGCCGATATGCGGGCTGACGATTACGTTCGGCAGGTCCCAGAGCGGCGAGCCATCCACCGGCGGTTCCGGCATGGTCACGTCGAGCAGCGCGGTCAGGTCCGCCCGGTCCCGCATCACGCGGATCAGGTCCTCTTCGACGACCTGCGCGCCGCGCCCGGTATTGATGAAGGTGGCGCCGCTGCGCATCGCGCTGAAATGGTCCTTCGTGAGGACGCCGCGCGTGTCCGGGATATCGGGGATGTGGTTGGAAACGATATCGGCGCGCTCGAAAACGGCTTTCATTGATACGGATTCGATGTCGAGTTCTGCCGCCCGTTCCGCCGTCAGGAAGGGGTCATAGGCGATGACTTTCAGCGGGTAGGATCGCAGCAATTCGCGCAGCCGCGTGCCGATCTTGCCGACCCCCAGCAGGCCGATGGTCGCGCCGTTGACGCCGGGATGCGTGAAGGCCTTGGCGGAGGTGTTGTTGTGGGAATCCTGATACTGCCGGACGGCGCGGAAATAGCCGCGCAGCGACAGCAGTATTTGTGACAGGCACATTTCAGCGACCGGGATCGCATTGGCCTCCCAGGCGCTGACCAGGATGACGTCGTGATCGATCAGCGGCTGGGCGAAGGCTTTCACATTCCCCGCCGCGTAGAACACCGACTTCAGCTTCGGCATGGCGGCGAAATGCTCCGCCTTGAACGGGATCAGCCCCCAGCTCGCGAAGATAACCTCCACATCGGCGAGGTCCGCGGCGTGATCGTCGAAATTGCTGGCATTGATGACATCCGGATACAGGTCGGTCAGTGCCGCGATCCGGTCGCGCGCTTCGGCGGTGAAAACCTCGCCGTTGGAGGCGGGGTAATCGAAGAACAGGGCGGATTTGAGTGTGGCCGGTCCGGTCATGGTGTGCTCCGCAACGATTGGAAGAAGGCGTCAACTGGGAATGCGAGGCGCATGATAACGGATCGCGTGCGGTGTTGCAGTCAGCGAATTGAAACAATGCTACGGATGTGTCGGATAAATTATATATTATGTCCCTTTAATATAGGCGATCCACATCGGTTCGGATGGCTTTGGGGCGCTGTAAAAATCGCCCGAGACACTTTCCGTTCCGGCGCCAATCCGGTGATCCGACAGGCGCCTCCTGACGTACAAGCTCAAAAGACACAGGAGGTTAAAATGCGAGATCTGATAAAACTTGGCATTGTTGCCATCATGTTGCCTTGGGCGGCCCCCGTGGCCGCGGGCACCCTCGCAGGGGACGCGGCCGCGATCGATCATCGGGAATACCCGTCGAACACCGAACTATGGCGCCCTTCGGCGGATCGCGATGATCCCAGCGCGCAGTATAATCTGGGCGTTGTTTATGCCGGTGGCGATGGTGTGCGGCAGGACGATGCGGAGGCGCTGAAATGGTTCCGCAAGGCGGCCGAACAGGGATATGCCCCGGCGCAATACAGTCTCGGTCACATGTATCTGGAGGGCGCGGGCGTATCGCAGGACCTTGCCCGGGCCACGGCCTATTTCGGCAAGGCGGCGGAGCAGGGATACCTCAAAGCGCAATACGAACTGGCGATCCTGCTGTTTCAGGGGCAGGGCGTCACGGAAGACTATATTGCCGCCTATAAGTGGCTGGAAATCGTTGCATCAAAGGGAAATGCCCTGGCGTCGGAGAAGCGGGAGGTCGTTGCCATGAAAATGACCCCGGTGGAAATCGCTATCGCCCGGAAGCAGGCGAAGGACTGGCAACGCAAGTGACCGCAGATTAAGCCTCGCGCAACAGGTGCAGCGCGAGGCTTTTTCAGGTTCCGTTCAACGTTCGGTCATGTGCAGAACGGGTAAGCCGGTAAAGGGCATAAACCGCCGCGATCGGTTCGAAGACGCCGTGGTGTAACGGTCTTCACCGCGACTCTTTGTGCTTCTCGATTTCGGACCAGGTGAGCAGACCGAGCAGAAAAGCCGCCTGATTGCCATCGGCTGTTTCTTTGTTTTCCGCCGAACTGATAATCGAGATGGTGAGGTTCTCGGCATAAACCATTGCTGACTTGGTAACCTGTTCGATGCCATTGGCCAGCTGCATTTCCCGATAGCTGGTGAAGGTCGTGAATGCGGGTTCTTCCAGCTTTTCCTGCGTCCCGATTTTCAGTGTGGTGCCTTGTGGAAGACGCGGCTGCAGAAGGGACACGACAGTCTTCGCCCGGGATTTGAATGCCTCGAAATCCGGGTTCTTTTCCGGGCCGGAGAGGGAGTAGCTCACCTTGGACCCCGGCCCACATTTCGGTGCCTTGCAGAGAAACAAATGAATCTGCCCTCTGGGGCTGTATTTGTAGCTATACCCGTCCAGGGCCACAGGTGGCGCGGGGTGTGCGACCTGCTGCGCCGTAACTTCGATAGCCGTGAGGCCGAATACCGTGGCTGCGAAAAAGGCGATGATGAATAGTCGTTGGATAGGGCGCATGGTCGTTCGTTCCTTGAGACAGGATAAAGAGGGTGGCCGCATCGGCGCGATGTCAGCCGTCAGGGCAGGTGACGGCGCGGCGGACCCAGATTGTGCGATGCGTTCCACACCCGGTGGATTTCACCGCGCACCGGTTCCTGCAGCAGATTAATCCGGTTGCCGCAGCCGGAACAGACCAGAACGTCGTTATTCGCCAGCCAGTCGATATCCTTGCGCTCGTTCGCGCCGCATGCCGGGCACGGGACCGTCATGTGCTTGTCGCCATCCTGCATCGGAAGCCTCCCTTCCTGCGTGCTGTATCTGACACGGATTCGATGTATTATCGACATATAATACACGAAAATATAGTACGGAGGTGAGGATGTCGCAGGTATTCATGAACTGCCCGAACACCGGCAACCCCGTTTATGTCGGTCTGAACATGGAATTCAACGAGCTGGAATCCCACGAACTGGATACGGCGGAAATGACGCTGGAAAAATGCAGCCTGTGCGGCAAGGATCACGTCTTCCGGATGGCCGACCTGTTCCTGCGCTCGGATGGCGGCGGGTGAGGGGCGGCGGAGCAGCCTCTGCTATTGTGAGATTTAAACTGCCTTGGTGGGACAAAAGTGCGTTGCGCCAGGGGAACCGGCGCCAATAATCGATTCTACTACTCCCCCTTGAACTCCGGCGTCCGCTTTTCCCGCCAGGCGTCATGCGCCTCGGCCCTGTCTTGCGTGAATTCCAGCGCCATGAAGCGGTAAGCGTCCGCCAGCGAGGCGTCGGTGATATTCGGAATGTCCAGCCCGCTGCGCAGCGACTCCTTGACCATACGCGCCGCCAGTGGGGGATGCCCCGCGATGTGTTCCGCCACTTCCATCGCCTGGGCCATCAATTCGTCATGCGGCACGACCCATTGGGCGAGGCCGATTCGGTAAGCTTCCTCGGCCTTGAGCGGGAAGCCCATGGCGAGTTTCATCGCCTGGCCCTTGCCGACCCAGCGCGACAGCCTTGCGGTGCCGCCATAGGCCGGGATGATGCCGAGCGAGGCCTGGGTCAGGCGCCATTCGGCCTTCTCCGAGGCCACCAGCAGATCGCAGCAGAAGGTGATGATGCAGCCGATGCCGATGGCGTATCCGTTGATCGCGCCGACCACCGGCTTGGCGAAGTTCTGCAGGATGGTGAAGGGCGAATTGCGCAGTTTGGGCAGTTCCTTCAGGAAATCCGCCGTCGATTTATGCGCGTGGGTGTTCGGGTCCTTCAGGTTGGCGCCGGCGGAAAACGCGCCTCCGGAATCGTCGCCGGTGATGATGGCGACATGGACATCGTCATCGGCTTCCATCGCCGCGAAATATTCCTCGATCCCGGCGTAGAAATCCGGCCCCCAGGCGTTGCGCGCCTGGGGCCGGCTGAGGGTCACGATACCGATATGCCCGCGTTTTTCGTAAGTTACCGGCATTGTGTCCCCCTGTTTGGCTGATCCGTTGGCTCCAGCTTAATCCCCGACATCGATATCGTCGAACAGCACCGTCGACATGTAGCGTTCGGCGAAGCTGGGGATGATGGTGACGACGGTCTTGCCCGCCATGTCGTCGCGCGCCGCGACCTTCAGTGCGGCTGTGACGGCCGCGCCGCTGGAAATGCCGCAGGCGATGGCTTCCATCTTGGCCATCTTGCGCGCCATATCGAGCGCTTCCTCATTGGTGACCTGGACGATCTCATCGATCAGGTCCGTGTCGAGGATGTCGGGGATCAATCCCGCGCCGATGCCCTGGATGACATGCGGTGAATGTGCGCCGCCGGACAGGACGGGGCTGAGCGTGGGTTCGACCGCGATGATCTTGATATTGGCGTTGCGGGATTTCAGGACCTCGCCGACGCCGGTCAGCGTGCCGCCGGTGCCCACGCCCATGACGACCGCATCGACCTTGCCGTCCGTATCGTTCCAGATTTCCTCCGCCGTGGTGACGCGGTGGATGGCCGGGTTGGCCGGGTTCACGAACTGGCCCGCCTGTACCGCGCCGGGAATTTCCGCGCAGAGTTCTTCGGCCTTCTTCATCGCGCCCTTGATGCCTTCGGCCTTCGGGGTCAGCACCAGTTCCGCACCCAGGCGGATGAACATCTTGCGGCGCTCGACCGAGAAACTGTCCGGCATGGTCAGGATGCAGCGATAGCCCTTGGCGGCGCAGACAAAGGCCAGCGCAATACCGGTATTGCCGGAGGTCGGCTCGACAATCGTGGTCACACCCGGCTTGATTCGGCCATCGGCTTCGCCCGCCGCGATCATGCCAAGGCCGATCCGGTCCTTGACGCTGGCGAGCGGGTTGAAGAATTCCAGCTTGGCCAGGATTGTTGCCTTGGCGCCGGCTTCGGTCGTGACCCGGTTCAACCGGACCAGCGGTGTGTTGCCGATAGTCTGGGTAATGTCGTCATAGATCCGGCCGCGACCGGGTTTGTCGAGCTTCAGGTCAACGCCTTCGAGTGGGTTGCTCATTAAATTCTCTCCCTTCGCATGTGTGATTTGTCCCCATTCTAGCGCTGCATTGTGTGGAATGCGCAAACATTGTTAACGCGGTCCGTGCCTGTGGCATCAAATGGATCTTGCAATCATCACAAAATAGTAATATAATCCTTTTTGATATTTTTGCACGGGCAAGCAAAGGGCGTTCGCGGAACCCCGCTTCCTGACCTAAAATGTAGACAAATGTAGACATTTTTCGGCGAAAACAGCCCGGTATTCTTTGATAGCAACGGGTTACTCCGATTGAATCGGTCTCTTCCTGCATCAAACCATGCAAAAACGGTTCTATTATCCCGAAATATCGCCCGGTTTGGGCCGTTTCCATGCCGGACTTGTCGCAGGTCAAAGGGGGAGGTCCTTGTTGATCTGAACCCGGCGGCGCGGTAGCGTTTGGTTAATCGTGGTCGGATGAATCTTGAGGCGTGTGGAACAATGGATACAACGGATACGGTGACGCCGCGCATGCTGCGCGAGATCGATAACAGCCCGATTGCCTGGACCAATGATGCCCTGGCCCCGGATGCGGGCGTCGTGAAGGTTTCGGATGCCTGCCGCGACGAATTGCTGGCCACGGCGGCACTTTTGGATGCTAACCCGCTGCCGCTGCTGTCCCTGCGACCCGATGATTTCGAGATGCCCGCCTGCCGTGAAATGATGGCCAGGGTGCGGGATACGCTTCGGACGGGGATCGGCTTTGTCATTATTGACCGCCTGCCCATCGACGCAATGGACCGGGAGACGGCGACCAAACTGTACTGGCTGCTGGGCAATATGGTCGACCAGGCCGTGGCCCAGAAGTGGGACGGGCTGATGGCCTATGGCGTGCAGGATACGGGCAAGAAGAATACGCCCGGCAATGGGGTTCGCTCTTCAGTGACGAATTCGGGGCAGGACTATCACACCGACAATGCCTTCAATACGCCGCCCGATTACGTCGCGCTATTCTGCCTGCAGACGTCCATGAAGGGCGGGATCAGCGGGATCGTCAGTTTCCAGACCGCGCATAACAAACTGCTGGAACGCAGCCCGGAACTGCTCGAACGGCTTTACAAACCCTTCTGTATGGACCGGCAGGCGGAGTACGCGCCGGACGATCCTAACGGATACAGCCGCGTACCGGTGTTCACCTATGATGGTGAGCGATTGTTCACCCGGTTTTCCGACTGGCTGATCAAGGCCGGGCAGGTGGTTGCGGGCGAGGAACTGGATGATCTTGGCCGCAAGGCGCTGGACGCGCTGATCGGGGTGATCAACGAGCCCGGCATGGGCCGTGAGTTCGAGTTCTCGCCTGGCCAGATCCAGATCCTCGACAATCGCCGCATCGGTCATCGCCGGACGGCGTTCGAGGACTGGCCGGAACCGGAACGGCGCCGCCACCTTGTGCGGCTGTGGTTCCGCCAGGCGGGGCGACCCTTCTATCACGGCTGATCCATAATAATGTGCGGGCGCTACAGCCTGACCACGCCGCTTGAAGGCGTGCAGCAGCTATTCGGTATCGATGCGCTGCCGAACCTGGCGGCACGCTACAACATCGCGCCGACCCAGCCGGTTGTCGTTATTCGGGAAGGCGCGTCGGACGGGCGCGAACTGACCCATATGCGCTGGGGGCTGGTGCCGTCCTGGGCCAAGGAAGTTGGTTCCGGGCCGCTGCTGATCAACGCGCGAGCCGATACGATTGCCGAGAAACCGTCCTTTCGCAACGCGTTCCGGCGGCGTCGCTGCCTGATCCCGGCGGATGGGTTCTATGAATGGCAGGCGCAGCCTTCGGGGCCGAAGCAGCCGATGCGGATCGCGCTGCCGGGGGATGCGCTGTTTGCCTTTGCCGGTATCTGGGAAGGCTGGCAATCGGCGGAGGGCAGCGAGCTGGAATCCTGCGCCATCGTGACAACGGATGCCAGCCTTCCCAGATACCGGCAAAG
>Ga0222651_1000029_pt1 | contig 108772 bp, 110 predicted proteins | sample AntAcemetagen369_FD_179855 | JGI IMG/M metagenome (GOLD analysis project Ga0222651, IMG submission 179855) | Saline water microbial communities from Ace Lake, Antarctica - #369 | ecosystem: Environmental > Aquatic > Non-marine Saline and Alkaline > Saline | place: Antarctica: Ace Lake...
CATCGCATTGGCAAGTTCAATTTGCGTTGCCTAGACTTCGTAACCGGTAACGTTCTTCCAGTTCAATGCGCGCATCGCAGCGACGAAGTAACCGGACCCGGCGCCGAAATCCGCATAGGACAATTTCTCTGGAAGGGCATTTTCCTCCAGTATGGCATCGCGCAGGAATTCTGCCTTGGGAATGTAGATGTCACGGACTCGCCGGTCATATGCTTCACGGTCCGCGGCACCATAATTTTTCGCATATTTTTGCCCGCTGTTTTCCGTGTAAAGGTCCCCGCAAAATGCGTCGGTATCTTCGTGGGCTCCGTTCAGATGACCGCAGCGGTCACAAATATGATAGTCGATTCCATGCTTGGTGAAATTGACCACGCCCACTGCTGAGAGGCAGCATTTGCATTTCGTACGGCGTGGCTGGTCCATGTAAATACGGGCGATTCTGTGTCCTTCATCAAGAAATGCGGCATTCTCGGTGAAAAAGGACTGCTTGTGAGCAAGCAGGGGCCCTGCGCTTTTTCCGAAACGTAACATGACGTCAGTTGTCTTCCTGTTCAGCGAGCAAGTGTTTGAGGTCGTCTCCGGTGAGCCACCAATCGTTCTTGTCCGACGAATACTCGAACATTTCCCCAACAGGTTTGCCGACCTCGCCATTGATCTCGAAAACGGCGTCGCGAAGTTTGAGAACGCCGGTAGGTCGGATAATGTATGAGTCTTTGAATTCGAGCGTGTTGATCGCATCGTCCCGGGTAATCATCAATTCGTGCAATTTTTCGCCGGGCCGAATTCCAGTGACGCGGGTCGGATAGCCGGGGGCGATGACGTCGATCATGTCTGTCAGCTTCATCGATGGAATTCTGGGAACGAAAATTTCACCGCCACGCATGTTGGCAAGGCAGTTTAAAACGAAATGAACGCCCTGCCGTAACGTGATCCAGAAACGTGTCATGCGGGGATCAGTAATGGGTAACTCAGGAACACCTTGGGCCGCGAGGCCTTTAAATAGTGGGACGACACTGCCTCGGCTACCGAGCACGTTTCCGTAGCGGACCACCGAAAATACGGATGGTTCGCCACCGGCAAGGTTATTTGCGGCGACGAAGAGTTTGTCGGCACAAAGCTTCGTGGCACCATAGAGGTTAATCGGGTTGGCGGCCTTGTCGGTCGATAACGCGATGACTTTCTGGACTCCGGTTTCTATAGCGGCGGTGATCACGTTCTCGCTGCCGATGATATTCGTTTTGATCGCCTCAATTGGGTTGTATTCCGCGATAGGTACATGTTTGAGGGCGGCAGTGTGAATCACCAAGTCTATACCGACCAGAGCACGCTTCAAACGGCCGAGATCCCTGACATCCCCGATAAAGTAACGCAGACAGGGATGGTCTGATGGACTGAACTGTTGTTCCATATCGAAATGCTTCTGTTCATCCCGGCTGTATATGACGAGTCGCTCGGGCTTGGCGATTTCAAGAATCTCGCGAACAAAAGCCTGACCGAAGGATCCGGTGCCGCCTGTGATGAGAATTCGGGCACCGTCAAGCATGTTCCGGATTTCGGGTGCCAGGGCCTTGGTGGTAAGGCGATTGTCATGGGACATGAATTTATATTTCTTCTCGATTGGTTGGCTGGAGCATCGAAGGATGCTGGTGGATTTCTGAGAGTTTTCCGCGCGTTGGACTATTCAGGTCGTGCCGTCTCGCAAAATTGCTGACAATTATGACTGGGCCCCGGGCGCTTGCAGATCGGCTTCAATTCTGGTCGGTGCTGCGTCTTGCTGCTGGGACATTGCCTTCGCATACCATCCGTCTCGCTGGAGGAGTTCATTGTGAACTCCGGTTTCCGTCACGACGCCTTGCTGAAGAACGGCGATTAGATCAGCATTGGAAATGGTGGACAGGCGGTGACCAATTAGAATGACCGTGACTTTGTTCTTGCGGCGTATGCCATCCAGGGCCTTTCGGAATTCGAATTCGGACTCCGCATCAAGATTGCTGGTTGGCTCATCCAGGATCAGGATTGGCGCCTGGCTGACCAGTGCCCGAGCGAGATCCAGTCGCTGGCGCTGTCCGCCAGAGAGGCGGCCGCCATTTTCTCCGAGCAGGGTATCATAGCCATTGGACAGTGCCGATATGAACTCATGAGCACGCGCCAGAGACGCGGCCTCGATAATCTCTGCATCGGTTGCATCCGCTTTGCCGTAACGGATGTGGTCCCGAGCCGATACGTTAAATACTTGTGGTTCCTGTGGCGCAAAGGCGATGCCGGCCCGCAACGTACTTTTCTTGAACGTTGCATGTGGTTGGCCATCCAACAGAATTTCGCCAGAATCGATATCTCTTAATCGGGGGAGAAGATCCACCAAGGTTGATTTTCCGGCACCGGATGGGCCGACAAGCGCGGTCATTTTGCCTGCAGGGATGATCAAGTTTATATCGCGTAATGCCGGCGCTGAAGTACTGGTGCCGTCGTAACTATAGCTCACATTGTTGAATTGAATTCCGTGTTTTAGGTCAGAAAATGGTTGGTAACCATCGTCATCATCTCGCGCTTCTTCCAGTGCTCGAAGGCGTCGGTCGACAATTTCGAGCGATGCCATTGCTCCGAGGATTGACTGGCGTGAAAGTGTTGCTTCCTTGACGACGGGTAAAAGACGAATTCCAACAAGAAAAAATATAAGGACCTGTTCGAGACCCAGCCCAAAATTACTGGTGGCCAAATACAGGATGATGAACGCTACGCCGATAACCATGGGTTCGATCATGACGGAGACAATGGCCTTCAGCGCGAACAAGGTGACATTCTGGTGCCGTTGCTCGTCAGTTAGTCGCCGCATTGCAATGCATTCTGCATCTTCCATTTGTGAAAGCCTTACCAGGCGCACAAATTTGAGACGCTCGATCAGGAAGTTGGAAACCTGCTGGTTCGCTTCCGTAAGTTTAAAGCCGACACTTCTCGTCCGTTGTAGCTGGGTGTGCAGGCAGGCGATGGCTAAAAGAATGACGCCTACGGCGATCAACGTCATCGTCGACGACATAATGAACAAGGCAATGGCGTAAACTGTGCAAAGAATTAGGTAACCGACAAAAATGATCATGGAGGTGATGCACGATGCGGCGCGCTCCAACTCAATACTAATCTCGTTTACGAAATCGCCTGTTCGCACGCTGTCATGATAAACCAGCGTGGCACCCATGAAGCGTTTGAAGGCTTGGTTCCGGCTTACCCAAAGAAAATAATTCTGGGTACGCGCAAGATAAATCAGCCGGGAATATGTAAATGCCTGGCGCAATAGCAGGCAACAAAATGCGATCGCCAAGAGGGAGACCAACGTAAGCGGAATAGATAACGCCTGTGTCACGTCAATGATTGTTGTCCACATTTTAGAGTCTTTGGAAAGCGACGCTATGTCGCCGTCGTTGTTCATGAATTCGAGGATTGGTAAAAAAATACCGATACCAATGCCTTCGAATACGATCGCGCCAAGATTCAAGACCAATATGCCGGCGGCCCATCGCGTACGGAAGCCGAGGCGCAAAGCCACAGCAATAAATTCTCGGATCGATAAATGTCGCCTGTTTTGCATTCCTGGCCTTGACCCGGCTTTACTGTTCATCGACGGCGCTTTTCGTATAGTCAGTGTCTGCCGTATTCAGATCGTCCGGGCGACCGACATCGATCCAGTATTCGTGAATTGGAAACAGGCCGATTCGTAGTCCTATTTCCCGCCCGAGATTTAGCAAATGCGGCATATCCATATTCTGGTTCTTGGGCACCAGATTAAGGATTTCAGACGACAGGATATAAATGCCCGCGGCGATGAAGTGACTGATGCGCGGTTTTTCATCGATAGCGCTGAACAGGCCATCTTCGGTTTGGCGAATAACCCCGAATGGAACCTCGACATCATAATTCGCAATTGCGACTGTTGCGTCATGAGTGTGCCGGTCATGGAATTGCACCATCGCGGAAAGGTCGGTTTTTGTAAGGACATCGCCATTAATTATCAGCGTGGGGCTATGTTGGTTGGACGGCAGGTTACTCAGGGCGCCGGCAGTACCAAGAGGTTTTAATTCTTCAAGTAATTCAATGACCGCGGTGTTTTCGCGCGCTTCGACAAATGCCCGGATCTGGTCTGCAAAGTGGTGGACAGAAATGAAAATCCGATCAATGCCGTTTTGCTCCAGCTGCAGAAGTACGTGTTCGAGAATCGGCTTGCCGCCAACGGACAAAAGCGGTTTTGGTGTATGGCGGGTCCGTTCGCCAAGGCGCTTGCCTGCACCACCTGCCATGACCAATGCCGTTGTCAGGGTTGATTTGCTGTAATTCCCGATAAGGACTTCGGTGATAAAACCGTCATCGTTCAAAACCGGAAGAAATGCCGCATGCCCGTACAGTTTGGCAAGTTTACGAAGATTGCCATCGGGTTCGTTGACATTGCCCGCAACGGGAGTCCGATTCATGCACAGGCTTGCTGGTTCGTCGAGGCTGACATCTTTCAAGATCGCCCTACGCAGGTCGCCGTCCGTCACCGTGCCGAGTAATTTTCCATCTTTGCTGGCGATCAGCTGAAATAGGTGCGGCCCGGCATTGATTCTTTGGAGCACGTCACGGATGGAATCGTCGACGCCGCTGAGATAATCGGGGAAACTGTTAAGTCGTATCATTGCGTTTTTCTGATTGGTTTCGACGGCATTTTGCGGCATTCGGAATGTTTCGGCTTTTGCGAAGAATGATGCTTTGACTGGTAACGTAGCCGTCTGCATTGGAATGATTGAAGACGCGGAATGTTACTGTACGGGAGAGATAGCCGACGTTTGGCTCCCAAAGGAGCCTGTGTCGCCAGTCACGAGCGTGGGGTCTCCGCCGAGCGAGGGATTTTGTCAATTTGGTGTTTAATAACAATTTGGGAAGAGCGCATGCTCCATGCGCCGGCAATATCAGCAAAAGACAAATTCAGCAGGAAATATTAGCCTCAACGAATCGAACGCAGTTATTTCAAATAAATATTACAGCTGTTTGTCTAAGATGGCGCGCTGGAAACCTTTGATGGTCAGGCATGCTACCGCACTTCGGGTGAAACATAGCTTCCCCGAACCGCTAATATTAATGATCAATGTTCAGGCTCTGAACGTAAAAGTCAACCTGTTCGCAGCTGTGGCATTTTCGACTTGCGGCGTGTCGACGCTGGCGTATCTGACGACATGTCTCACTCGTTGCGGTTGAGCCTGTCTCCTCCAACGCTTGGTGTCGTCCAAGATTCAGTATGCTGTATGGCGTTGCCGTGCTGACGCATCAGGCGTCATCAGTCGACAACCGAGCGATCGAGCTTAATTCCGTGCAGTATGGCGTAGATTGGCGCGGTGCGAGCGCGGCAAAATCTATGATATTCGTGATCGCGATCATCGGGGGTCGGTTTCCTGCCTGGGCGGAGCCGCTTTTGGGGAATCGGACAAAATTCCCGATGTGAGGATGGCTGTCGCGAGGCTCCAGTCCGCAGCAGTGTTTATGTCGATCGACCGCTGCGGGTCCATGATCAAGGGCAGCATTGGCATGGCGTAGACGCTGCTCTCTCTGCGCAGGGCCGCCGTCCTGGTCAGGTACACCGCGCCGTTTGGTGCGTAGAGTGGGTGCCTCATATCTGTCGACAGTGGCTGCAGAAAATCCTCGGCATCCGTAAGGAATAGGGATGTCGAAGGAAGATCGAGGGCTGTCACGGCAACAACGCTGTTGGCTTGTGGCCGCGCCGAGAGCATCGCAACAGAATCTTGCAGGCATTTACCGCCACGCAGCGGAGAGGTTGGTTGCAGCACCATCACTGTATCTGGGTCGGTACCACTATGGTTGCGGTACCAGTCCAGTGCGTGCAGCACGGTGTCTGCTGTCGTTGCGGTGTCGGTCGCCAATTGTGCCGGTCGCAGGAATGGAACCTGCATGCCGTTGCGCTGGCCTTCTGCGGCAATATCCTTGTCATCCGTTGTAAGTAATACCGGTCCCGCCAGTCCGGAATCCGCTATTGCATCGGCCGTGCGGGCTATCAGGGATCGCCCGGCAAGCGGCCGAATATTCTTCCCGGGCAGGCGCTTCGAACCCCCTCGGGCGGTGACCACGATTAGCAGGCCGACCATGAGGTCAGGTATCCGTCGGGCCGAGGGGCTCTACCCGGCTTCGCAACTGCCAGCCGTCAGCTGTTTTATTCCAAATGTGTGGGGAACGGAACTGGTCGGCTATCTCGAAGAACTCGTCCTCTGCCATGTCCAGGTAGTCGAGGAATTCGGCGAAATGCTTGCGTGGGAACTCCAGTTCGTACTTTTGAACGAGCGCAACCCCTTCCTCCCGGGTGATGTGCTCGTTGCGGATTTCCTGGCTGGCATCGTAGGTGGCCCGCCCAATCCCGAATTTTACCAGCGTCGTCCAGTAGTGGTAAGGGTCGGTCTTGTCGTCGATGGAGTTGTATTTCGAATAGGTGCCTTCGGTCCGGTCTTCATTCGCAAGAAAGCCAACATGCTCTGAAGAATAGTAGTAGCACTCCTGGGGCACCCATTTCAGGTAATATCCGAGATAATGGACGTCGACTTCCGCTTCATTCAGGGCGTCGGCATCCGCTGGCATATAGGGGGCCATCTGGCCGGGCAGGATACCGTGTGATTGCAATTCGGATATCGGGACTCCGCCAAAATACATCGTATCGTTGCTCTGCACTGATCGTGCAAAATAGGAACGATCCCGCGTGGCGCGGGTATTGTCCTTGACCGAGTTGCCGTATTCGGCCTCGTTTTCACCGTAGAAGACCAGCGGAATACCCATTTTGAGCGCCATCTTCGGTGCATAGTTCTTCTGCCCAAAGATAAAAGGCTGAAATGGGTGCAGCAGGTTGCGGAATGCTAGCTGCGTCAGCTTTCGGTGCACTTGGCCGTCAGGCGTGAACAGGAAGTTGTCGAAACCGCCGACATGGAGCCAGGCCTGGAGGTTGTGCCACCCCACATCTGTAAAAATATGCGGTGCCCAGGTCACAGTCAGTGGATGCATGTTGAATTCGCGCTTTAGCACCATTCCAGCATAAATTGAGTCCTTGCCACCGGACCCTGGGACCAGGCAGTCATAAGATCCATTGCGCGAGCGGTAGCGGTCGCATAGTTCGACCAACCTGGCGCGCCGTTCTTCCCAGTCAACATGGTGATTTTTTTGCTCGGCGTACCTGCAGGCATCACAAATTCCGTCCTCGTCGAAATGAATTGTACTTTTTCTCGAATCCTTGGTGTGCGAGAATTCAACTGAGGACGACGGTCGCTGGTTGGAAATGACGCAGCGTCGGCAAAATTGCACAACGGGTGGCAGGCCGTATTTTACTTCCAGTAGACCTTGGGCTGGGTCGTCGATATAGGTCCGACCGTCTTTCTCTATGGTTCTGACCGTCGCGTTCGCTTTTGATGTCATTTCAAAACCAATCTTGACTCGAAAAAATTTGAGAGCAGCCGAAGGCCCGCAGGCCCGCTCTTTTCGGGATGGAATTGCACGCCAAGGATGTTGTCGCGACAAATCGCTACGGGCACTTCATGCCGATTGATTTCGATGGTTGCCGCCACGTGTTCCCTGCCCTCTACCATGGGCGCATAGGAATGGACAAAATACATCCAGTCTTCAGGCTTCAATTGCCCCATGGCCAATGTATCTTCCCTCACATTGACAGGGCGCCACCCCACATTAGGTAGGCGTATCGCGTCGGGGTCGTCGGGTTGCGGGGGTGGCAATCGGGAGACTGTGCCGGGTATCAGGTCGAGGCCGTCATGGATTCCAAACTCCTCGCTCTGCGTCAGCAGCAACTGGCAGCCAACGCAGATGCCCAGAAGTGGTTTGCCAATTTCTGCAGCGTCCCGCAGGGCCTCGACAAGCCCTCGGCTGCGGAGCCCTTCCATCGCGTCGCCGAAGGCGCCGACACCGGGAAATAGAATGCCGTCGGCCGCCGCAATATCCTCCGGCTTCCCAGATATGTGGAATTCGACACCGATTTGCCGCATGGCCTGCCCGATGGAGAACAGGTTTCCCCGGCCGTAATCGACTATGACGATCATTGTTCTGCTACCGGTCGAATTGGGATTTCCGCGGCCGCGAGGGCCAGTTTGAGTGCGGGCACGGGCAGTTGTGCGTAATGGAAAAGGCTGGCGCAGGCGACAGCGTCTAGTCCGTCGCTCCGGATGGCTTCAATCACGTGCGCCGCTTATCCCGCGCCGCCGCATCCGATCAGGGGAACGTTGACCTTCTGGCGGACGGCGCTGAATAATTCATGGTCGAAGCCGCGGCGCGTGCCTTCCGCGTCGACGGAGGTAACCAGTATTTCCCCCACGCCGAGGCTCTCCGCTTCTTCGACCCATTGCAGTACGTTGACGCCGCTCCGTTCCCGACCGTTGTCGGTAAGCGCTTCCCATTGGCCAGGACCACGCCGCTTTGCCTCCACGGATAGGACGATGCATTGGCTGCCGAATGCGTTGGCAGCTTCCTTCAGAAAAGCGGGTCGGGCGATCGCCGCGGTATTGACGGCTACCTTGTCGGCACCGGCACGAAGCGCGCCGACGATATCTTCAATTGTGCGAACGCCGCCGCCAACCGTCATTGGGACGAAGATTTCCCGCGCTGCATTCTCGATGACGGGAAGGATGTTGTTCCGGCCGTATAGCGAGGCGACGGTATCCATGTAAATAATTTCATCGACGCCATCGTTGTAGTAATCGCGTGCGAGCTGTCCGGGCTGTCCGACGATGCGAAGCCCTTCCAGGTGGATGCCTTTGACAACGTTTTGCCCTTTGATATCGAGCCGCGCAATCAGGCGGACAGGTGGTTTCATGTCGATGACCTATTAGATGCTACGAAACCTGTTGTTTTAGTCGCCATTCGTTGTTGATTCTTTCCCAGAGATTATCATTGCGCCAGCGCTCGCAGACCTCCCAGAAGTAGTCTTCGGTAATCTGGCAGTATTTGAGGAAGTCCTGGTAGTGTTTTTCCGGAAATTCAGCATCGTAGCGGCGGACTAATGCGGCCCCTTCGTCGCGCTCGATATGGCCATCGCGGATTTCATGTGCCGCGTCGGAGGTGGTGCGACCGATCCCGAATTTCAGCAGCATCAGGTAATAGTGGAACCCGTCGATCCTATCGTCCAGGCTGGCGTATTTCGAATAGGTTCCTTCTGAACGACCGTCGGGGTTTGCCTTGAAGCCCGTGTTTTCGGAGGCGTAGTAGAAATGCTCCTGTGGGATCCAATTCCGGTAGTAACTCCAGAAATGGCGCTCCACGCCAAGCTCGAAAAGTGATTCGATGTTCGGTGGCCGATACATGTGCAGGTCGGCATCTGTGAAGCCGTATTCCTTCCAGCTGTCCACGCTGCGTCCTGAAAACCAGTACTTCTCCGCGTCCTCGGCCGTAAATCCTGGCTTGTCCTCTGTATCGCTATCGCCGCCGTACTCTGCTTCGCCGTTTTCCCCGTCCATGATCAATGGGATTCCATGTTGAACCGCGATCGCAAGTGGGTAGGCGACCTGGCCATAGATAAAGGGCTGGAAGGGCTCTCCCATCTCCGCAAAGGCAAGGCGCGTAAGTTTCCGGTGCACCACGCCGTTCGGCGTTGCCAGAAGGTTGTCGAGGCCGGAATGAATCAGGCCTTGAAAGTTGAACCAGCCGATATCCGTGTAGTAGTGCGGCGCCCAGGTAACGGTCAGCGGGTTCATTCCGTAAACGTATTTCAGCTTGTGAGCCACGACGGCGCTGTCTTTGCCGCCGCTCGACGGTACGATGACGTCGTGGCGGCCATCCTTGCGACGAAACCTGTCACACAGGTCGCGGAGTTCGCGCTCGCGCTCTGTCCAGTCGATCTTAGTGTGCTTGCGCTCCGAAAAGCGACAAGCGTTGCAAATACCATCCGCATCGAAGACGATGCGTGGTCGTTGGTTCGACACAACGCATCGTTTGCAGTATTGCACCTCCAGAGGAAGTTTGTACTCTTTAGGAATGTCGACCTTGCTAAGCGTCGGCTCAGCCTTAATGTCGAGCGGTTGAAAGGTGCTGTCGAGATTCATATTTTGATTTCCAAGTGTCTAGCTGGCGCTAATCGGCAACGCCAAATCATGGATGTTCATATTGTCCAGCATTGGGTAGAAGCGGCTTGCCTTCGTCTCGGCATCGAACATGTAGAAGCCGGCATTCAACATGATGCTATCGCGGGTACCGAAGACACGGCTCATATACATGTCTTCACTCTGGCCCACATAGTAAAATCGCCCGTCGTGTGTCAAACCGCGGACGAAGCCTGAGAACACACCGGCTATATACTGGTTGTCCGTATGGAGCCGCCCGCGCATGGAGTCCAGGTAGCAAAGGTTACCGTCTATGATCTCCGGGCTGTGCGGCTTCCACAGGCCCCTAACCATCTCCTGCCCACCCGCGCCAATCCGGTCCAGGTGAAATTCGCTGATGCCGCCGTCGTGGTTGCCTTTCTTCCAGGTCCCGCTACGTGAAAAATAGGAAACGTAGAGATAGTCGCCCGAGATACAGCAATCGTTCAAGTGATGGTTGCTCGTCACACCGTCCTTGAATTTTTCGGAGAAGTTATAGCGCTCGACCAACTTGAAATCGTGCGCGTCATGGATAGAGATTGTATCGTAAGCCGCGTTGATCAGCACGAACACATTGCGCTTCGGGTCGACGGCCAGGCCGCAATAGTTCGGATGGTCCAACGGTCTTTTCTCGACGACCTGGAAGTCTTTATCGAAAACATAGACATTCATGTCGACATATTCGACGGCATAGTAGTGGCCGTCGTGGATCTGGAGCTGGCGAAAGCATCCAGCGGCCATCCGTTCCAGCCGGTTCGGTCCAATATGGTATTGGTAAATGCCGCCGCCGGCGGGGCTGTAGCGCGCCTTGGTTTCGTCGAGGTAATCTGAGCACGACACAAGGACGGACTGGTCGTAATTGCGCATCGCTTCCAGTAGTTGATAGTCCTTGAACTCGGGACAGCAGCAGAAATGTTTTCCGGGTTCGTAGCCGCGGTCCAGCAGAGTCGCGACTATTCCTTCATAAGGGCCGGCGGTTACGACGATGTAGCTGCTATTGCGGTCTTCGTTCTCGATCTCACTGGGAAGTTTGACTTCCAGTCCGAAAAACACCTCGCCGGTATAGCCTTCATTCCGGTCCACGACATACGCTGCATCATGCGGCAGCTTACTGACCGTCTTTGGCACCCAGTCTTCCGATCGGCCCCAAAGGATGATCTTCTTGCCTTCGGCGAGCTGGCGCAATCCCGACCAGCTCTGCCACCAGGCATCCTGGTTGGGTGCTGTCTGGCGTCGTGATGTCATGGTTTGCGCGTTCCTTGTTGAATGTTCATATGCCGTTTTCCAGACGCCATTGTGAAACGGCCTGGACCGTTTTCCGTGCCGGTAGGGAGATACACTCAGCGTCTCCGATCCGGTATTTTGAGGCGATTCCCTGTTTTAACAGATGCTCTGTCACATCAATGAACCAGTAACCTGTGTATTGGTGGTCGACATAGCTGACCCACTTCTTCATGCCGCCGCACATCATCGGCGCCGATTTGGCGACAGTGGGCGATCGACCTACTTGATGCTCGCTGAGGTAGTAAAGCGAACATTTTCGTGGCGAAACGCCGAGAAGCAGGCACTTGCCATCCTGTTCGTACAATTTCCCCAGCGGTGACTTTGGCCCGAACCGTTCATCCAACGGATGTCCGGCGACAATAGCCCGCGCATCGCGACCGACGGCAGTAAAAGAGCTTTGCGGATGCGGGCTGCGGACGGCTTGGGGATAGTGTCGGAAGAGTTCCGGCAGGCTGCCCATGCCGCGGGCAGGCGTTAGCAATGGGTCATAGGCCGGCATTTCTTTGCGGATGGTATCGATCCATTCCGGCGGGACCGGCGGTCGCCGCCATTCGGCCGGGTCTGAATTTTCTCCCGAATATGTAGGCATCATGATCGTACCGTCTTCGCCGACGGCGTCGAGCAAAGCGTCGATCACGGTGCGGCCACCACCGACGACAAATCCTAGGCTCGCAAGTGAGGAATGGACGAGCAGTTTGTCGCCGTATGCGACGCCTAGCGCCCGCAGGTCCCGCACCAGGCTGGTGCGCGTCACAAGGCTGCGCGTGTCGACGGGGTCTATCTTTGGCGGCGGCGCTTCGATCATGATACAGCCAGTCCCACCTCGGCGGTGGGCGATGGCTCTCGCGTGGACAGGTTCGTCATCAAGTTGGCGACTGCCCGGTCAATACTGTTCTGAGCGATGGTCTCTGGATCCCATTGCGAATAGGAACCGAGGTCAAAGGAATGTTCGACGAGGACAGACAGGAAGCGCTTTCCTTCTCGGGATGCCTCGCCCCAGTCGCTTCGCAGGGCCACGCTGACTGCTTCGGGAAGTGCCGCTTCATCGCGGACTTGGATAACGTGCTGCATGCCCCCGTAGAGGATGTGCCGCCCGAAGACGATCGCGGGCTTTCCCATAATCGCGGCTTCGAACCCGACAGTGCCGGTGATCGTCACGACAGCGGCGGCCTCCTTGACGACGAAGAAGCCGGGCTCCTTCATGTTCATGAAGGTGGCGTTCTTGAATTCCGCTATCTGCTGATAGAAATCGGCTGGCCGACGGCCCAGCGCTGTATGATGCTCCTTTACCACCAGTGTGTAACCCGCCGGCAAGCTCTTGCAGACCGCCTGGATGCACGAAAGCTGTGACAGGTATTCCGGCGACAGCTGCTGCAGCGCGATTTCCGGTTCGGTCGCCAAAGGGAAGAAGACGAAAGGCTTCCCCTTCAGGTCCTCTAGGCAGGGTAGCTTCGGGTTGGTCATCAGTGCGGCGTCGTGCCGCTGCCGCCACAGGTAACGGATGTTTTCAGCAAGGTAGTAGCCGCGGGCCTTCTCGAAACCGCGCAGGTGCCAATAGGCCCGCTGCACAATCATGTGGGCGGTGCGGAGTGCTGTCCGCCACAGCGTCGTCCGGGAATCAAACTTCTTCCGGAAAGCAGTGTAGCCGGCCACCGGCTCGTCAAAGGTTAGGTCTGTGGCCGTGGTAAGGTTCATTCGGCTTGCCAGTGATACCCCGGTCTCAAGGAATTCGTTCACCGCCCAGTAATAATAGTTCTTGTATCGGGAACCGGTCAGAATGCGCACCGGAATGTCCCGCGCACGGGCAAGGACGCATAGCACCTTCGGCGCGTTCAGCAGCAGTGCCGGCTTTTTTTCGTCCAGTTCGCGACGCCAGAAATCGATGGTCTCGTTGAAGCCGTTCACCATCTGTATGTAGCTGGTTTCCTCCGAAATGCGCGACCGCGGGTGGCCGAACCCTCCCAGAGCATAGCCGCGCCCGAGATGGCGATCACTGACGCTGAGTTCATTGACGGTGACGTCGAATTCCGCTTCGTTCCGGCGCGCTGTTTCGATGATAGTCGCTTCGTCGTCGACCGTATCGTGGCACGCGGCGTACAGGGTATTGCTGAGAGTGATCGAGGCGAAGATATCGCCGAACTGTTTCTTGTAATAATTGGATTCCTGTTCCGTGGACACGTAGAGGTGCACCCGGGCGCCGAAATCGTCCCGCAATTTTTGGGCGATCCCAGTATAGATGCCACGATACTGGGAATGGGCCGACAGGAAGATCGATGCACCGTACTCAAGCATTTGCGAACACGCGGGAATTTGCTGTTTTCATTGACCTGACGGGCTGGGCACCGAATTGACTTTGGTTCTCTAGCATGTCGCCGCCTTTCCCGTCCAGCGCCCGGAAAAAGACGCATTACCCTCGAAAAACCGCTTGTCCAGTAGGCTCTCGCGACCCGGTGCCTCGGCAATAAATTCCGCTATGCGCGGTGCCGCGTGGCCGTCGCCATAGAGGCTATGGGGCGGGGGCCTGTCCCGTTGTACGTCGCCGCGGCGTAGTAAAGCCTCGATCTCGTCCGCGCCGGCAGTGCAGTGGGTGACGTTGGCAGCTGCGTCTCGGCCCGCTTGGCGGTTCCCGACATTGATCACGGGCAGCCCGAACAGCGCAGCCTCAATGATGCCGCTGGACGAATTGCCGACCATCACCGCCGCATGGCGCAGCGCACTGGGATACAAGTGCATACCCAATGTGTCCCGGTATACAGCCCATTCGCGTGCCGCCGCGAAGTCCCGGACCAGGCCGTCTATCTCCGCGCCTCCCGGGTCGGCGTTTGATGCGGTGAACACCGTCGGTGCCGGCACCTGGTCCAGAGCCTTCAGAATGGGATGGATGAGGTTTGTCGGATCTGCGGCGTTGGTTTCGGGATGGACCGTGACGAGTCGCAATTCGTCTACGGTTGGTATGGACAGCGCTGCCGCGAACGCCTCCGCAGACAGCGGTTCCGCTGCCAGTAAGGTGTCGAGACCCGGCGCGCCGGTCACCCGTATCCGCCAGGGTTCCTCGCCCATCCGGCAGATGCGCGTTGCCGCGCTCACGGTTGCGGTGCAGTGCAGATGCGAAAGCTTCGTTAGTGCGTGCCTGTTGCGATCGTCGATCGCGCCCAGGCTCAATTCCCCACCATGCAGGTGGGCCAGCGGCACGTTGAATGCCAGCGATCCTGTTGCGACGGGAAGCATATCCAGCCGGTCTCCGATGATGAGCACTATGTCCGGGCGCAGCCGACTGCAAAGGCGCGCGGCCTCTGCCGCGATTTCGGCCATGGCGCGGCCTGCGCTGTTTGCGTCACTGCCGCCTAGGTCAGCGCCGCCCTTGTGTACCCTACAGCCTTTCGGGATCGCTATTTTTGGTGCGCCTGGCACGAGATGCGTTCCCGTTAGGAAGACATCCAGCTCAATATTCGTCATTTCAGCCAGCGCGCTCCACACCGGCCGCAAAATCCCGACGTCGGCCCTGCTGCTGGAGGCACTTAACACCTTCATTGCGCGGTCCCCGCCTCTAGGTCGTCGTCCCGGATCGGTTCATCCGCTGGAACATCGCGCACCAGCCGGCGCCCAACCGGCGATATGCTAGGCGCCAACCCTGTAGCGGGCCGTTTCAAATTTACGTCGTCAATGTCCAGCACTGTGCCTCTGGTGAGGCCGCGGGCGGTGTGCCAGCTTCGGCGGACGAGTCGTGCCATCTCGATTTCCGCGGCGCCGGGCGTCTTTTTGCCATTGCCTAGCGCCTCTCCCACATTGCACAGTTGCCGCACCATGCGAGCTAACTCCGCGGGCTCTAGGGAGGCTTTATGGTCTGGCCCGGGAAGGTCTCGGCTCAACGTAAAGTGCTTCTCTATGACGGTCGCTCCCAGAGCGACTGCGGCAACCGCGATTTCGTTGCCCTCACTGTGGTCAGAATAGCCCACGGGTAGGCTGAACCGGTCGCGCATCGCCTTCATCGCCAGCAGGTTGATAGTTTCCGGCGGTGCTGGGTAGAGTGACGTGCAGTGCAACAGTGTGACCTCGCCCGCGCCGTGCTTGTGCAGCGTGTCTAAGGCGTTTCCCACTTCGGCCATGGTAGACATGCCCGTTGATAGTAGTACCGGCAGCCCGAACCCTGCAAAATGTTCCAGCGCCGGGGTGTTGGTCAGCTCGCCAGATGCGACCTTTATGCATGGCATGCCCAGATCAATGAGTGCTGCCGTCATTGCCGTATCGAAGGGCGTACATAGAAACCCGATACCGGCTTTCCGGCATTGCGCCGCTATTTCAGCAAAATCGTCGATATCAAACTCGAGTTTGCGGAGCATGGTGAGCTGGTCTTCAAGTCCCGTCGTATCTTTCTGGTAGGCGGCGGTAGGACTTGCCCGCGATGCGATTTCCGATGCACGGAAAGCTTGGAACTTGACCATGTCTGCGCCGGACTCGGCTGCGGCATGGACCAATTCGCGCGCCAGATTCATGTCGCCATTGTGATTGACGCCGGCTTCCGCGATGACGGTCAGTGTTTTTTCGGTCACGGGTAACGGGCTCCGGCCTTGACCAGGCCACCGGGCGGGACAGTCGCACCGGGAAGTACTGTGGCTCCGGCACCAATCATGGCGCATTTCCCAACCGTGCAGCCGCCGAGTATGATGGCGCCGGGCCCGATATGCGCGCCGCTTTGCACGGTTGAGTCATGTTCAACGATCGCGCCGGTATTGACGATGACACCGGCTTCAATTTCGACGGCCGGCTGGATGACGGCACGGGCCAGTATAATACAGCCGTCCTCGATGACCGTATCGGCGCTGACAAAAGCTGCCGGGTGGGTCGTCGGTGGAATGGCGTATCCAGATGCGCTGTATTGTTCCATGAGTTCGAGACGTAACTTTAAAGATGCGGCCGTCATGCCACCGACGCCAATGACGCAAGTATCGGTACCGGCCTTATCGGTTGTGGGAAAATCCGTTTGAATCCATGTGGCATCAAGCCAGGGCGATTGCGACGGATCGACATAGGCAACAATACGATGGCCTTGCGAACGAAGGCCTTCGACAATCGCCCGGGCATGACCTCCGGCGCCGACAAGCAGAATGTTCAAGCAGATCTCACCGGCTGTTGCCCCTGCCAGTTGGACAGGGCGTCCAGCACACGGGTCTGCTGATCAGCATCAAGATTACTGCTGCAGGGTAACGATACAACCCGACCGGAGAGCGATTGAGAAACGTCGGAAAGAAATTTGGGATAGGCGGCGTACGGTGGTTGCGCCGAAAGCGATTCCCAGAAACTCCGGGCCTGGATTTTGTTGTCCTGCATATGCTGGATCAGGTTTTCAGCATCGCTAATGGAGCCACAAAGAACAGAATATAACCAGCCATTGATCGTCGCCCATTCGCAGCGCGGCATCGGATGGATGTCAGCGCGGCCGGACAGGGCGGTATCGTATCGTGATGCAATGGCGCGTTTGATGGCGATCATTTCGTCGAGCCGCTCGACTTGTGCAAGGCCGATCGCGGCGTTCACGTTCGTCATTCTGTAATTGTAGCCGATAGCGTCATGCTGATAGCGCGAACCAACCCGTGCCTGGCTGCTCAAATGGCGTGCTCGCGCGGCTTGCTGCTGGTCGTCTGTCAGGATCATGCCGCCGCCGCCGGCCGTGATAAGCTTGTTGCCGTTGAAACTCAACGTTGCCAGGTCTGCGAGTCCCGCGGCCGGCCGTCCCTTGTAGATGCTGCCGATGGCGCCGGCAGCATCTTCGATCAGGGGAATATTTCTGGCTGTTGAAACTTCATTCAGCGCATCGATGTCGGCGGGGTGGCCAAGCGAGTGAACCGCGACAATCGCCGCTATCTTCGTATCTGAAAGGTTGGATAGTGCAGCGGCGGCGAGATCCGGGTCCAGGGTCCAGCTTTCCCATGTCACATCGACGAAAACCGGAATGGCCCCGGCATGAATGACGGCATTCGCCGTGGCAGCAAATGTCCAATCTGGAATAATAACTGCGTTGCCAGGTCTGACACCGGCGACTTCAAGGGCAAGCTGCAGGGCGGTCGTGCCGTTCACCATGGCCACCGCATGTTTGCGCCGGGTCAGTTCTGCGATCCGCTCTTCGAACTCGGTTACATAGGGGCCGGCTGACGATACCCAGTTGTCATCGACGCAATTCTTCAGATATTCGCTTTCGCGACCACGCAGGTCCGGTATTGCAAGAGGGATCATATCCATTATGGACGTTCCGTTTAGGCCTTCTTTTATGCAGGGAGGGCCGTATGAATGCGGCCAGAATAGATGTTGATTTTACGGTCGTATCGCGCCTTGAGGACTTCGGTAAAGGCGCGTATGAAAATTCGCGATTCAGAGCGCGCTCATGAGCGCAGGCTTTCAAAAAGTATCGTGCACTAAAACTCTGATACTTTGGGGATGTTCTGAAATTTAGACATGCTACCGCAGGCGGGGTGAAGAATCACCACGCCCCATGTTCATGCCATAAAGCAATCCGGCAGTGTCGTCGCATTATATATTCAATGCGGAAGCGGCTATGTCAAGTGACACTAATTCCCACGCTCTGGTAGCGACCGGGTGAAGATAAAGCACATGGAGAATCGCGCTGTTTCGTTGGTCTCCTTGTTATGGCGCGGGAACCGGACATGACGCGATTTTTCCGGTAAATATTGTCGCAGATGTGTCACGGGGTAGTTGCCTGATTCCAAACTGTCCAGTGAACCGCGCATACGTTTCCCGGTTGGAATTTTATATATGATTGAACAACCGCGCCTGTTTTCGTATTACGTTCGATTGTCGTGTATCTGTCGGTCCCTGCTCGATAGAGCGTCGGGCGAATTACACGGCGCACTCGAAAGTTAGTGTGATATGCAGGTTTAATGTAGACGCAAAACCGGGTTGCTGTCGTCGAATGGACAATAATGCAGATTGGTAACCTGACCCTTGGAACGGCCGCATTTGGGATGCCCTACGGCGTCGCAAATCCGCCGGTGCCCGTCTCTGCGGCCGAGGTTGAAGCAATACTCGATACCGCTTGGGCCGCAGGTGTTCGCTGTGTGGACACGGCGCCGGCCTACGGGGAGGCGGAGCGGCGGTTGGGGACGTGGATGCAAAAACGGGGGCACCGTCTCGTCGTTGTATCGAAATTGCCGTCGCTTGCATCGTTAGGGCGCGCGGTTAATGCGACTGATATATTCGGTTGTGCGGAAAAATCCCGGAACGATCTGGGGATTGACCGCATTGACGGTTACCTTGCCCATCAAGCATCCGATCTTTGTGAGCCAGCTGTCTTGTCTGCCATGCAGTCGCTTCAGCAATCCGGGGATATTGGCGCCTTTGGCGCTTCGGTCTATACAGTCGAGGAGGCGGAAGCGATGCTGAAAATTACTGGGCTGCGGCTATTGCAGTTGCCGGTCAATCTCATCGACCACCGCATTATTGATTCTGGAATACTGTCGCGTTGCCGGGACGCAGGCGTTACTGTTTTTGCGCGGAGTATATTTCTTCAGGGCGCTTTTTTTCTGAACCCGGCCAATGTGCCGCAATCCCTGTCGTCCATTTCCGGTTTGTTCTCGGAAATAGAAAAACTTGCTGCGGCTACCGGTCAAAGCGTCGCGGCGCTGGCCATTGCCTTTGTGCGGGACACGCCGGGAATAACATCGAGCGTCATGGGAGTGTACGATGTTTTGCAGTTGCGGGATCTGCTTGGGGGGCTGTCCGCGCCGAGATTGCCGGCTGAAACCATAAGGGAAATAGACGCATTGGCGCTTGCTGCTCCATTGGAGGTAATCGACCCTCGAAACTGGTAAATGGCGACTGATTGTGTCTTCTCGCGCGCTGCCGCATCTTTTCTCTCCATACAATTTCCGCTCTGCCTCCTGGTGCATTTTTGGTTTTTTTGCTGGCCATTTGTGATGCCCTGTATCGGCTGTTTTGCAATGGCCTAGAACGCCTGAAATGGTGGGGCGTGCTGAAACATTCAAATTCGCGGTCGCTTTTCCCGATGTCGGATGGGGAGAAACGACGGTGGCATTATGCTAGGCTGCGACAGTATCCTTGACGACGTAAGCTCATACCTATTTTCACTGCCTGAATTGACCCTGGTCAAGGCGGCACTTCGAGGCTTTCATGGTGAATACGATGTCGGCAGCGCCGGTTTTTCACGTTATTACCGGGCTGGATGTTGGTGGTGCGGAAACAATGCTTGCGGCACTGGCGGAAGCGGAAGCTGCCGTTGGAGCCGCACCGGTAATTGTCAGTCTCACGTCGGGAGGGGCGCTTGTCGGGCGCCTCACCGAGGCCGGGGTGCCGGTTTTCGAGCTTGGAATGAAAAGCGGCCGCCCGGGTCTTGTCGGCGTATTCCGGCTAACCCGGTTGATGCGGGAATACAGGCCAGCAGTCGTCGTGGGCTGGATGTATCATGCCAATCTGGTTGCGACGATGGCATTGTCGGCGTCCGGACGACATCGTGAGACAGCGCATTTTTGGGGTATCCGCTGCTCTGATATGGACCTGAGCGCATATGGTTGGTTGTTCCGCCTGGTCGTTAAAGCAAGCGCCCGGCTGTCGTGGTTGCCGGATGCCGTGATTTATAATTCCCACGCGGGAATCGCGGCACATCAGCAGCTTGGCTTTCTGCCACGCCGAAGTTTGTTAATTGAAAATGGCATTGATACCAACCGGTTCAAGCCAGACTCCCGGGCACGCGAGACCGTCCGTGCCGCCCTGGGTATTGATGTTGATGCGACGGTGCTGGCGGTGACGGCACGTGTCGATCCCATGAAGGATTATGGAACCCTTCTTTCCGCGCTTGAATACGCACCAGGAGTGACGGCAGTGCTGGTTGGAGAAGGCACCGAGTCACAATTGCCCGATACGCCCGGAATTATTCGCCTGGGCCGTCGCGACGATGTGCCGAATATTCTGTCCGCTGCGGATATGATTGTTTCATCTTCGGCATATGGCGAAGGTTTCTCAAATGCGGTGGCGGAGGGTATGGCCTGCGGCCTGCCGGCTATCGCGACCGATGTCGGCGATGTGCGGCGCATTGTCGGCAATACTGGTATCGTTGTGCCGCCGCGCGATGCGGCGGCGTTAGGTAAAGCAATCAAGTTGATGTGCGAAGTGGAGAACCGGGTTGAATGTGGGCAGGCAGCGCGACAGCGGATTGTCGAAAACTTTTCGCTCGACAGATCCGTTGCGCGATTCCGTCAGCTTTATGAAGACGGCTTGAAGAATGAGATTCCTGGTTCGTGAAGCCTTGGATTTTTCTTGAAGCGCCGGTTAGAAGTTGCCATAGCGTTACAGGGCGATGCCGGCTGCGCGGGATTCAAGAGTTGGGGGATACTAATTGAGCTATAAGGGAACGAGGGTGCTTGTCACCGGCGCCGACGGTTTTATTGGCTCGCATCTCGTCGAGGGGCTGGTCGCCGCAGGGGCTAAAGTCACGGCGTTGGCCCAGTATAATTCTTTCGGAACGAATGGCTGGCTAGACGAGGTGTCCGATGACGTGTTGTCGGGTATCACGTTAAGTCGCGGTGATATCCGCGACACGGCGTTCATGGAACGGCTTGTCGCTGGGCAAGAGATTGTTTTCCATCTCGCGGCACTGATTGCAATTCCACATTCATATGACGCGCCGCAGTCCTACGTGGACGTCAATGTTACCGGGACCCTGAATGTTCTCGAAGCGGCGCGCCGGCATGGTGTGCGACGCGTCGTCCATACATCGACCAGCGAAGTCTATGGCACGGCGTTGACAAAACCGATAGGCGAGGACCATCCGTTGCAGGGGCAGTCGCCATATTCGGCCAGCAAGATCGCTGCGGACATGATGGCCGAAGCGTATATGCGGTCCTTTTCGTTGCCCGTCTATATCCTGCGGCCCTTCAATACATTCGGGCCTCGGCAAAGCGAGCGCGCGGTCCTATCGACTATGATCCGTCAGGCTCTCGATCCTGACTGCCCGGAAATTCGCCTGGGCGATCTCAAACCGACTCGCGATTTTAATTATGTAACGAATACTGTCGAGGCGTTCCTGGCGATGGGCTCCGCTGATGCGCTTGAGCCGGGCCGCGCCTACAATGCCGGAACCGGAGTCGAAGTGTCGATTAGCGACATGGTTGGGCGGGTCTTGTCGGTGACAGGTGCCAATAAACCCGTCGTGGAAGAGCCCGGAAGGTTTCGACCAGCAGGATCGGAAGTGCGGGCACTGGTGGCCGATTCCCGACTGCTGAAAGATGCGTGTGGCTGGACGCCGTCTGTCGATCTCGATACGGGAGTCGGCAAGACAGTTGATTGGTGGCGGGATCGGATTGGTGACGGCAAGGTAAGGCGATCTTCCGATTACCTTACGTGAACGGTAAAAATACGCGATGTCGAAAATTGGCTGGGGCGGGAGGATTCGAACCTCCGAATGCCAGGATCAAAACCTGGTGCCTTAGGCCACTTGGCTACGCCCCATGCTTCAGGATTGCGCCTGATTTGCAGCGAGAATGTATGCGCATCGTCGAACGCCTGCAACCGCGAACAACAGCATTTCGGCAGGTCTATGTGATCAATTCCGTTGCGGCAACCCACCATCCGTCGCGCGCGACCTGATCTGCGGCGGCCTCGGCCTTGGTCGTGTCGTCGTAAAGCGCGAAACATGTTGCGCCGCTGCCCGACATGCGGGCAAGGCGGCAGCCTGGTGTTGCTTCGAGCGCGTTCAGAATCGTTTGTATTTCTGGGCACAGGCTGATGGCCGGCTCGGTGAGGTCATTACCGCGTTCTGCCAGCATTTTGCCAAGCTCAGCAACATTTTCAGGCGCATGGGAAAACCGGTTTTCGAGCGTAAAGGGCCCCTTGCGGGCAGCGAATACGGTGGGGGTTGCCAGCGCAATGCCGGGATTGACCAGTACCACGCCTGCCTGTGGGAGCACGGGACCGGCCTCCAGAATTTCGCCGATCCCGCCGGCATAGGTCGTCTGCGCGCGCAGGCAGACGGGTAGGTCAGCGCCGAGAGACAACCCGATTTCAGCCAGGTCGAAATTTTCTTGTTCCAGGTTCCAGAGATTCGCCAGCGCTTTCATGGCGGCGGCGGCATCGGATGATCCCCCGCCGATTCCTGCGGCGATGGGCAGGTTCTTTTCGATTGAGATATGGGCGAATGCAGGAACGCCGGCTGCGGCGGCAAGCGTTTCGGCGGCCCGATATACGAGATTTTGCGGCGCCGGTGGCAGGTCCGCAGAAAATGGTCCTTCACCAACGATGTCCAGTGGATTGCCGGCACGGACGGTCAGCGTGTCACCAAGACGTGTGAATGCAATCAGGCTGTCGACAATATGGTACCCGTCGGAGCGGCGACCGATAATGTTGAAGTAAAGATTGATTTTCGCCGGTGCCGGAACGGTGAGGGTTGTCGTCTCCTGAGTTGCGATCATCCGTCGGAGCCGTCCGCCTTCCCGTTCTTGAGACCTTCAATCAGCTTGTTCTCGATCTTGACGATCTCATCATCCTCCGGATCGAGGTCCAGCGCTCTTTGCCATTGGAACCGGGCTTCCAGTTTGCGGCCGACACGCCAATAGGCATCGCCGAGATGGTCATTGATGACCGGGTCGCTGGGGCGCAGACGAATGGCCCGTTCGAGCTGTTTGACGGAACCTGCATAGTCGCCGAGCCGATAAAGGACCCATCCAAGGCTGTCGACGATAAAGCCGTCATTGCGGCGTTTCTCGACGGCTTTCTCAATCATCCCACGGGCCTGTTCGATGTTCATGCCCTTGTCCACCCAGGAATATCCAAGATAGTTCAGGACGTAGGGCTGGTCCGGTTCAAGCGCCAAGGCCTTTTGAAAATCTGCTTCAGCCCGCGGCCACAGGTCCGATCGTTCGAGGGCGATGCCGCGGCTGTAATAGAAAAACCAGTCTGTCGTTTCGCCATTTTTGAAGCGCTCTGCTGCCCTGTCATAGGCGACGACCGCATCGCCATACCGTTCCTTGGACCGCAGGATGCCGCCCAACCGCACCAAAGCGTCGGTTCGTTCGGGTTTTTCATCTGCCATCATGTTCAGAAGGCCGACGGCCTCGTCGACCGTATCCAGATCGGCGAGATTGTTCGCGACCCGAAGACGGGCAGACCAGCTATAGGGTGAGGCCGGATTAATCGATGTGTATACGTCGTTGGCTCTTGCGTGCTGGTTTTCCGCGTCGAACAGTTCTCCGATCAGCAGGCGGGCAAGTTCGAAGTCGGGTCGCAGGTGCAGGGCGAGCCGCGCGTAGACAATGGCAATGTCTCCGGCGCGATCCCGGGGCAGGGCGGAGGCGACATTGAACAGGCTTTCGGCAACCCCTTCGGCGGGCGTTCTGACAAGGGGAATGGGGGCTTCCCCGGCATCCATCCGCGCCAGTTCCTGACCGATGACCAGGCTGTCGGGATCACGGGACAGATATGCCTGATAGAGCTTGCGGGCTTCTGCCTCGCGGCCAGTGCTTTCAAACATGCCGCCGGCGGCGCGCAGCACCCGGATCGGCGCATTCGAAAGCGTTTCGGAAATTGCGCGATATGCCTCTTCGGCGGCGTCGACACGTCCTGACACTTCATTGATCAGGCCGGTATGGAGGTCTCGCATGGCGGCAAAGCCGCTCTTCTGGTCTAGCGGCGCCAATGCTTCAAGCGCCTTGTCGATCTCGCCCAGTCCTACCAGTGCCCATGCCATGGCCAGTGGCGCGGCGTAGGTCGTCAGGCCATTGCGCGGCATCGAATCGAATTTTTCCTGGGCTTCAGCATATTTTCCCTGCCGGACCAGATCGACACCCAGCAGCATTGCCGCCGTGGACATCTTGCCGCCGGCGCCTTCGATACGTTGGGCAAGGGAAACGGCTGTTTCCATTTTGCCGGCCGTGAGTGACAGGATAAATGTGCGACGAAGCAGCTTCTGGTCATCCGGGTTTTCTTCCAGAACGCGAAGCATGAAAGCTGCCGCGCGGTCCGTGTCCCGCAATGCTTCCGCATGCTGACCGGCCAGAAAACTGCCATATTCAGAATTCGACGCGGCGACGGCGGGTGCAAGAAGCACTGTCATGCCAATTGACGCCAAGAGCGTCTTTCGAATTCTACCCAGTCTCAGCGGCATTGCGAATCCTCCATTGTCGGTTCCGGAGTTTAGCCGAAATCGCGTCACGACGTCAGGCGTATATAATTCACGCTTTCGTTAAACATATGCTTTCAACGTCAGATTCCCAGCAGGAACGCGGTGGCAGGTGCGTAATATCCTACATATTGGGATAATTTGGGCCGCCTCCGCCTTCGGGTGTCACCCATACGATGTTTTGCGTGGGATCCTTGATGTCGCAGGTTTTGCAGTGAACGCAATTCTGCGCGTTGATCTGCAGCCGGGGATTCGACCCGTCATCTTCCCGAATGATTTCATAGACCCCGGCCGGGCAATAGCGCTGCTCGGGCGCATCATAAAGTGCCAGATTGACGTCGACCGGAACGGACGCGTCCTTGAGTGTCAGGTGCGCCGGCTGGTCTTCTTCATGGTTGGTGGCGGAGAACGACACACTGGTCAGCCGGTCGAATGAAATGACACCATCAGGCTTGGGGTATTCGATCTGTTTGGCATCGGTGGCTTTCATAAGCGTTTCGTTATCCGCATGGCCATGTTTCAGTGTCCAGGGCGCCCGGCCGCGCAGCAATACCTGATCGATCCCGGTATAGAGCGTGCCGCCAAGCAGTCCCCATTTGAAGGCCGGCCGGCAGTTCCGGACTTGCGACAATTCGTCATAAACCCAGGAATTACGGAAGGCCTCCGCATAGGCGGTCAGTTCATCGCTGGCGTTTTCGTCTGCCAGTGCATCGAACGCGGCTTCGGCAGCGAGCATGCCGCCCTTCATCGCCGTATGGCTGCCTTTGATCTTCAGCACGTTGACCGTACCGGCTTCGCAGCCGATCAGGACCCCGCCGGGGAAGGTCAGTTTCGGCAGCGACTGCAGGCCACCTTCGTTGATGGCGCGCGCGCCATAGGCAATCCGCCGTCCGCCTTCGAAGGTCGAGCGGATTTTCGGGTGTGTCTTGAAACGCTGGAATTCCTCGTACGGTGACAGGTACGGGTTCTTGTAGTCCAGACCGACAACATAGCCGACCGCGACCTGGTTGTTTTCCAGGTGATACAGGAACGATCCGCCATAGGTGTCGCTTTCCAGCGGCCAGCCGGCCGTGTGTACGACCAGTCCCTGTTGGTGTTTTTCCGGCTCGATTTCCCACAGTTCCTTGATGCCGAGACCAAAGGTCTGGGGCTCACTATCGGCGCGCAGATCGAACCGGGTCATGAGCTCCTTGCCCAGACTGCCGCGACAACCTTCGGCGAAGAAGGTGTATTTCGCGTGCAGTTCCATGCCCTGTTGGTAATTGGGGCCCTGTTCGCCTTCCTTGGTGATTCCCATGTCACCGGTTGCGACACCGCGTACCGCGCCCGCGTCATTGTACAGCACTTCAGCGGCAGCGAAGCCGGGGTAGATTTCAACGCCCAGCGACTCTGCCTGATCGCCGAGCCAGCGGCACAGGTTCCCCAGGCTGATGATGTAGTTGCCGTGGTTGTGCAGGACAGGGGGCAGCAGAGAAGTCGGCCAGGACAGCCCACCTGATTCGGTCAGGAACATGAACTTTTCGTCCGTCACGGGGGTGTTCAGTGGCGCCCCCATTTCCTTCCAGTCCGGAAACAGCTCGTTGAGCGCCCGTGGTTCCAGCACGGCACCGGACAGGATATGGGCACCGACTTCTGATGCTTTCTCCAGAATGCAGACGGAAACCTCGCGATCCTGCGCCGCGGCGAGCTGTTTGAGCCGAATTGCCGCCGACAGTCCCGCCGGGCCGGCGCCGACGATGACGACGTCATACTCCATCGATTCGCGTTCCATGGTTTCCTTCCTCTTCCTCATTGCCGACAGGCTTAGTTCAATGTCTATAACAAAGCGTATCCGTTTTGTAGATATGTCGTGCCGTGATAAGGCTGTGTTCCATGAATTCACATACCCAATCGCCTCAGGCGTCACTGCGCTGGATGGTTGAAATGGGCGCGGATGAAGCCATTCTCGACGCGCCCATCGACCGGTATGCTGAATCTGCCGCCCAACTGGCGGCCCGTCAGGCAAAAACGTCGGCACCGCCGCCACCGTCGGACTTACGGGAACAACCGGCGCAACCAACGGCGCCGTCACAAAAGCCTCTGGCGCCCAGTCAGGGGGTAGTCGACAGTCGAGCCGCCGCGGCGAAAGCCAATTCACTGGCAGAGTTGCGCGAGGCGATAGCGGCTTTCGAAGGCTGCGCCCTCAAACAAACGGCGACGAACCTGGTTTTTTCCGACGGCAACCCTGAGGCGGACCTCATGATTCTGGGGGAGGCCCCGGGTGCCGAGGAGGATCGTCAGGGTGTTCCCTTTGTCGGCGCGAGCGGCAAACTGCTGGATTTGATGCTTGCGGCAATCGGACGGGATCGCAATAGCGCGTATATTTCCAATGTTCTGTTCTGGCGCCCACCGGGGAACCGCACGCCAACGGATGCGGAAGTCGCGGTATGCATGCCGTTCGTGCAACGGCACATCGCACTGGTTCGTCCCAAGGTTCTGGTTTTTGTTGGTGGGGCTTCGGCCAAGGCTTTACTGGACCGCAAGGAAGGCATCATGCGCCTGCGGGGCAAATGGTACGACTATGGCAATGCGGACCTCGATGCGACGGTTCCTGCAATGGCGACGTTTCATCCCGCGTACCTGCTGCGGTCCCCCGGTCAAAAACGGGAAGCCTGGCGGGATTTCATGGCTGTTCAGGCGCGCCTCGCAGATTTCGGGTAGTCGCGCGCGGCAATGTCGTCTTGCATCGTAAGAAATGCTGTCAGCTTGCGAGCGTGGTAAATTTCCGTTAGGGAATATGGAATTATAAAAGGGGTTAGCGACAGGTGTGCGATGTGCTCGCATCTGCGTCCGAAAGGTTAGCATGACGCCATTTTCAAGCCGATTCGGATCGTTCCTCGCTTTTGGCCTCGTTGCCCTGCTGGGCGGGGTAAACCCTGCCCTGGCGGAGGGACCGGCGTCACTGGAGACGGCCTCGTTACCGCGTGGCGATGTGCAGGATCCGTCCGCGACGCTGCCGTCGGTTCTGAGCACATCCGATGCGGATCGTTACCGCGAAATATTTGAACTGCAGGAAACCGGCAAATGGCGGGCTGCGGACAAGCTGATCGCAAAGCTGTCGGACAAGCTGCTGATGGGACATGTCCTGTACCAGCGCTATATGCATCCGAATGCCTATCGATCGAAATATTCGGAACTGAAGAACTGGATGGCCGATTATGCGGACCATCCGGGTGCGGATCGTGTGTATGCCCTGGCTTTGCGGCGCAAGCCGCAGAACTGGAAGACGCCGCGCAGGCCGGCGAAGGTCGCCTTCCGATATTCCGGGGCAACAACGAAAGCGGCGCCTGTCGCCAAAACGAAAAGGTCCGCCACGCGTCAGCAGCGCCGGGAAATGCGTCAGGCCACGAACCGGATCAAGAGCCTGCTTCGGCGGGAGCGGCCGACCCAGGCGCTTAAAACACTCGAATCGAAGCAGTTTCGCCGTATTCTCGATTCCATCGGTTTCGACGAAAACCTCGCGATAATTGCGCGAGGGTATTTCCATGCCGGTAAGGACAAGGAAGCGCTCGCGCTCGCTGAACGCGCTATAAAGCGGTCGGGGGCAGATGCACCGGATGCCTATTGGTGGGCGGGCCTCGCGGCATGGCGGCTTGAGAAATATCAGACGGCGGCGACTCATTTTTCCGCCATGGCGCGGGTGCCTGGCCTTGATGCCTGGTCGCGTTCCGGCGCAGCATTCTGGGCGGCGCGGGCGGCGCTGGTCGGACGCCAGCCTGCGGGTGTGACGCCGATGCTTCGCCTCGCGGCGGGGGATCCGCAGACTTTTTACGGTTTGCTCGCGATGCAGGCTCTGGATGCCGAGATGCCATTTGACTGGAACCTGCCAAGCCTGGGACCAATCGAGATTGACCTGCTGCAGCATATTCCTTCTGCAAAACGCGCATTGGCGCTGATTGAGACCGGTCAGAGCGTCCTTGCGGAGAACGAATTGAAGCGACTTACCGGCGCGCCGTCGCCGGAATTATCGCGTGTTCTGCTGGCATTGGTTGGCAAGGCGAATCTGCCAGATGTTTCCATTCGGCTTGGTTCGCGGATGCAGCGGCAACAGGGTGAAAACTATGACGCCGCCATGTTCCCGGTACCGTCCTGGAAACCACAAACCGGCTATCAGCTCGATCAGGCATTGCTGTTTGCTTTCATGCGGCAGGAATCGCGGTTCAAGGCGAATGCAAAAAGCAGGGTCGGCGCGCGGGGGCTGATGCAGCTAATGCCCGCAACCGCCCGGTTTATGTCGAACGGCGACACCCGGTTCAAAAATCAGCATGAGTTGTATGACCCGGAACTCAACATGTCGCTGGGCCAGAAATACATCCAGCACCTGATCGCTGATCCGGCCGTCGGCGGTAATCTGTTCTATATGACGACGGCGTATAATGCCGGGCCCGGAAACCTCCGAAAATGGCAAAAGGGCGTTGATTACCGCGATGACCCGCTGCTGTTCATCGAAGGAATACGGTCCCGGGAAACGCGGAATTTTGTTGAACGCGTGCTGACAAATTTCTGGGTGTATCGTTTGCGGCTTGGCCAGGATGTCCCATCCCTGGAGGCCGCAGCGGCCGGCGAATGGCCGGTTTACATTCCGCTGGACGATACTGCACGACGTGGCGCCGATTATGCCAATCGATGAAAACCGAACGTTTTTGCCCGTTGCTATCGCGGTCCTGACCGTATCGGACACGCGCACGGAAGCCGATGACCGGTCAGGTGACACCCTGGTGGAACGCCTGCAAACAGCGGGACATCAATTGGCGTCGCGCGCAATCGTCAAGGACGATGCAGGTCTGATCGCGGCGCAGTTTCAGACATGGATCGATAATCCTGATATCGATTGTATCATTGCGACCGGCGGGACAGGCGTGACCGGACGGGATGTTACACCGGAAGCGCTGGACCGGGTTTGCGAGAAGAAAATTCCGGGATTTGGTGAGTTGTTCCGATGGGTCAGCTATCAGAAAATTGCCAGTTCGACGATCCAGAGTCGTGCCGATGCCGGTGTCGCCAAAGGCACCTATCTGTTCGTGCTGCCCGGATCGACCGGCGCATGTCGCGACGGCTGGGATGAAATCCTGATTCATCAACTGGACAACCGGTTCCGGCCCTGCAATTTCGTGGAATTGATGCCCCGGTTGCAGGAACGCTAGGCGCCACGAAGCAGCGTTCGTTGTTGCGCGCGCCAGCGGGCCAGCGATTCCGCATCGTCAATATCCGTCAGGGTCTCCAGCAGGCTATAGCTGAAGCGTGATCGAAGCCGGCTTAACGAATTTTCCAATGTATCCGGTGACGACCAGCGCATCTTTGAAAATATATCCGGCCGGGCTGGCCTGCCACGCAGCCCGACCAGCCAATAGCCGCCATCCGTTGCGGGACCGAACACCGCGTCATGGGTATCCAATGCCTTGAAGGCCGCCGCGATATGGCGGGGTGCAATGTCAGGGACGTCGGTACCGACGAGGACGACGGGTCCCGGCCCGTGGCCGCGCATTGCCTGATCCATCCGTTGGCCAAGATCGCCCCGGCTCTGGGGGAATTGTTGCAGGCCGCGCGGCAGCTTGACCGTTCCGCCCGTTGTTGCCAGCCGGCATGTCCAACGTGGGTCCCGGGACAGTCGCCGCAGGGCGCGGTTCAGGGCCCATCGCTGAAAACGCCATGCCGCCAGGGAACCCACGCCGGCGGCAAGCCGCCGCTTGCCCTGTCCAAGGCGCGGGGCGCGCGCGAAAACGATAAGGGTCTTTTTCACCCGTAAAGTCTGGCGATGTAGCGTGGGGGCATGCCGACAAAATAAAGGAACAGGCAGCACAGATTACGGACTGGACGCATCAGATACCCGTCGCGGCGGTACCGTTCTGCCGAGGTGGTCGCCTGTGGCGCCAGCGGTATGAGATTTCGCCGCCCAATTCGCCGGACGATTTCGACATCTTCCATCAGCGGGATCTCCCGAAACCCGCCGATGCGGCGATAATGGTCGCTGGATATCAGCAATCCCTGGTCGCCATAGGGCAAGCCGAGGACGCGGGCACGCAGCGCGACGACCTTTGCCATCAGAAGGGCGCGAATCCCGTCATCATCCAGCCGGAACCGGAAATACCCGGCGCGTTGGGCATTTTCCGGTGTGTTGATGAAATCCCGAACCGCTTCGTGCCAGTTTTCCGCCAGTCGCGTATCCGCATGCAAAAACAGCAGCCACCGGCCTCTGGCCATTGCGGCGCCGGCCGCGAGCTGGCTGCCGCGTCCTCGGGACACTTTGATATGTGTTGCACCGGATGCCTCGGCAATATCTGCTGTCGCGTCCTCCGAACCGCCATCGGCGAGAATGACCTCCTGAACAAGGTCCAGTGCATCGAACGCCGCCAGGGGAGGGAGGCTGTTCCGCAAATGCAGCGCGGCATTCAGTGTTGGTATGATGATAGTCAATTCACCCATGAAAATTCTTATGCCGCAACGCGGTATCGACGGCAATGAAGAATCGTGTTGAATCGTTCCTGATTTGTTCCATAATGTGCGTATGGTATCATCGAAACAGGAGTTTCCCCGGAAGGGGCGGGGCGCGGTAACCAACCGGACAACCAGATTCGAGTCGTTTGAGCGAGTTGCGACCGATGATGGCTGGGATGGTGATGGTGAACCGCTGCCGCCGTTACGCACGGTCGTGGGCATTGATGCCGCGCGGCGCATAATTGCGACCAATGAATCGCCGGATATTCTCTTTGATCAGTCGATCAACCCGTATCGTGGCTGTGAACATGGCTGCATTTACTGTTTTGCCCGTCCGACCCATGCCTATTACGGATTATCACCGGGACTGGATTTTGAAACCCGGTTGTTCCAGAAACCGGAAGCCCCGTCGCTTCTGGCGCAGGAGTTGCGGAAACCGCGTTATCGGCCTTCCGTGATTGTGCTGGGTGCGAATACCGACCCCTATCAGCCGATTGAACGCGGTCTGGAGCTAACCCGCCGTATCCTCCAGGTACTGGCGGAATTCAGACACCCGGTCGCGATCGTGACAAAATCCCCGCTGGTGTTGCGGGATCTCGATATCCTTGCACCCATGGCGGAACAGAATCTTGCGTTGGTAACATTATCCGTGACGACGCTGGACCGTTCCCTTGCACGCAAGATGGAACCGCGCGCGGCGACCCCAGGTCGGCGATTGGCCGCGATACGGGGGCTCAGCGAAGCCGGTGTTCCCGCCGGGGTTCTGGCGGCGCCAATGATTCCCGCATTGAATGACCAGGAACTGGAATCGATTCTGGCGGCGGCAGCGGAAGCCGGCGCAACGAGCGCTGGCTACACATTGTTGCGACTGCCATTGGAAATTCGCGATCTTTTCGTCGAGTGGCTGGAATCGCATTTTCCTGCAAGGGCCGCACATGTGATGTCGCTGGTGCGCGATACGCGCAATGGCGCGGATTACGACTCGCGCTGGGGAAAGCGCACACGCGGTACCGGCGTCTATGCCGACCTGTTGGAAACGCGGTTTCGTCTGTCGCGGCGGAAGCTTGGGTTGGACCGGCGACGACTGGACCTCGATACGGCGCTGTTCCGTCCGCCGCCAGCAAAAGGCGACCAGTTGAACCTTCTGTAATAAAAATCGGTGCGCAACGGCATTATTGATCCGAAACGGATCCAAATATCTCAAAGATTCCGGCGCGGCAAAATGGTATAAGGCATATATGGAAGCAGGGTTGGAATTGACAGGTATTGCGGTGGTCGCAGGTGCGGCGACGCTTTGCGGAACGTTGATGACCCGTCTGAAGCAACCTGCAATTGTTGGTTATATCCTTGCGGGCATCCTGTTGGGACCGTCGGGTCTGCAATTGATCACGGATCGCGAACAGGTCGGTGAACTGGCAGAACTCGGCGTGTTGCTGCTGCTGTATTTTGTCGGCATGGAGCTGTCGCTGCGTAATTTTCGCCGTGCCTGGCGGATTGCGGTTTTCAGTGCCTTGATTCAAATCAGCGTTAGCGTCGGCATTGTGTTGGGGTTGACCCGGTTTTTTGGCTGGCCGGCATCGCATGCGGTTCTGTTTGGTTTTGTCCTGGCGTTGAGCAGCACGGCCGTCGCCATTCGGATGCTGGATGAAATCGGCGAGTTGCGCACACGGGTTGGTCGCATCACCGTCGGTATTCTGGTGGCGCAGGATCTGGCGGTCGCGCCGATGCTGTTTGTCGTTTCGGCGCTTGCGGGTGATAGCGATGTATCGGCTGTCATTTTCAAAATTACGCTTTCTGTAGCGCTGCTGGCCGGTGCGACAATTTATTTGAGTCGCCGTCGCAAGATAAATCTGCCGCTGGCTGCGGTTACGGCGGGCGGGATGGATCTGACCCCCGTCGCGGCGCTGACCTGGTGTTTTGGCTTCGCGGCCATCGCTGGTCTGATTGGATTGTCACCGGCATTCGGGGCGTTCTTTGCCGGGCTGCTGGTGAGCAGCAGCCAGCAGCGTCAGATGGTTGCAGAGTCAGCGCACCCGATTCAAAGCGTGTTGCTGATGGTGTTTTTCCTGTCGATCGGCTTGCTGATTGACCTTGAATTCCTGTGGAAGAACATCGGCGCGGTAATTCTCGTCTGGCTGTTCGTTGCCGGGTTCAAGACCGTGCTGAACACGCTTGTCCTGCGGGCGATGGGGGAGCCGACGCAACGGGCGTTTCTATCCAGTCTCGTGCTCGCGCAGTTGGGGGAATTTTCCTTTGTGCTTGGGGCGGCTGCTATCGATCGCAGTGTGATCGATTCCGAAATCCACCGCATGATTGTTGCGGTTACGGTTTTGTCGCTTGTGACCAGTCCCCTGTGGCTGAGTGCCGCCCGGCGGCTCCATCACCGGGCGGCGCAGCGTCCCGGCAGCCTGCGAAAGTTGCTGCGGCTGATCTATTTCCGTGAATGGCGGATTACCCGTCGGATATCGGGAACGGTTGCCGCCTCGGCCGTTGCCGTGGTGCAGGGGTTGGTTTCGGGAAGTGGTGAAACATCCGCCGTCAAGACGGACAAGCCGGAAGAGTCTGCCGAGAAGCAGGAAGAACCCGCCGACAAGGAGCCGACGGAAACGGAAAGTGCCGCGCCGCCTGCGCCATGTGCCCCTGAATCCGGTAAGGATAATGCCTGATTACGCGTTGGAGAATGCGGCGGGCGGGGTTGTTGCGGGCGTGGACGAAGCCGGACGCGGCCCCTGGGCCGGTCCTGTGGTTGCGGGGGCAGCAATCCTTGATCTTTCCAAGATGCCGGCGGTTCTTGTCGCGAAACTGGATGATTCCAAGCGGCTTTCGGCAGCGACGCGTGAACTGCTTTTCGCGGGCCTTCAGGCAAGTGCTACGACGTCGGTTGGCATTGCGAGCGTTGCGGAGATTGACCGTCTGAATATTCTTGCCGCCACAATGCTGGCGATGCAGCGCGCGGTTGCGGGTCTTTCGCTGTCCCCCGACCTCGTCCTTGTCGATGGCAACCGGTCGCCCGTGCTGGACTATCCTGTACAGACTGTTGTGAAAGGCGATTCCCGTTCGTTTTCCATCGCGGCAGCGTCGATCATGGCAAAGGTGACCCGTGACCGAATGATGGCGAAATTGGCCCGTGAATTTCCGGGTTACGGCTGGGAAACAAACCAGGGATATGGCACCGCGGCGCATCGCGACGGCCTCGACCGCCTTGGTGTGACGGTTCATCACCGGCGAAGCTTCAAACCGGTAGCGTCTAGATTAAAGTAAAACACCAGATGTTGTGTCAGTATTACTAGGTAAATTTTGAGTATTGACCTGTAGAATCGCTTGAATCATGTTTCGCGCATGAAAAAGCAAAATGAAGCGATATCAAAACTTCCGTTGAATCAGATTCTATTGGGCGATTGCATCGATGCGATGAACAGTCTTCCCGCTGAATCAGTCGATATGGTCTTTGCTGATCCTCCTTATAACTTGCAGTTATCTGGTGATTTGCATCGACCGAACAATTCCCGGGTCGACGGGGTGGAAGAGCAATGGGACAAGTTCGACAGTTTTGGCGAATACGACCGGTTCACGAATGCATGGCTGTCCGCTGCGCGACGCGTGCTTAAAAAAGACGGTACCCTTTGGGTTATCGGCAGCTATCACAACATCTATCGTGTCGGCGCGACGCTGCAGGACCTGTCCTACTGGTTCTTGAATGACGTGGTTTGGGTGAAAACCAACCCGATGCCGAATTTCCGCGGCAAGCGCTTTACTAATGCGCATGAAACGCTGCTTTGGGTTTCGAAGTCGAAGGACTCCCGCTACACCTTCAATTATGAAGCAATGAAGGGGTTGAACGAGGACCTTCAGATGCGCAGCGACTGGATCATCCCGATCTGTAATGGCCATGAGCGGCTGAAGGACGGCAATGGGGACAAGGCGCATCCGACACAGAAGCCCGAAGCGCTGCTGCACCGTGTGATCCTTTCTTCGACCAATCCGGGCGATGTCATTCTCGATCCGTTCTTTGGAACCGGGACGACCGGCGCCGTCGCGAAGCGCCTGGGGCGAAGCTTTATCGGCCTGGAGCGTGAAGAATCGTATGCGAAGGTCGCGCTCAAACGCATTGCCGAGGTCCCGGTTGCAACAGATATTACGTTGCTGGAAACCCCATCGAAACGGCGTGAACCACGGATACCTTTTGGTTGGCTGGTCGAGCGCGGGATTCTGTCAGCGGGCGATGTACTGGTGAGTCCCTGCAAACGCTGGACGGCGCGGGTGCGTGCGGATGGCACTGTGACGGCGACGGATCATCGTGGCGATCATCGTGGGTCGATCCATCAGGTCGGGGCTGCCGTACAGGGCGCGCCGAGCTGCAACGGCTGGACGTTCTGGTGCCTGAATGTCGAAGGCAAGCCGGTGGCGATTGACATGCTGCGGCAAAAGCTTCGCGCCGAACTGCCGAATGAAATGCGACCCGCTGGCTAGCGGTCGTTTTCCTGGGCGTGCCGGACGACTTTTTTAATCAGTGTCGGCAGAGCCTGTTCGCCGAGCCGGTCGACAGGGCACCAGTACATTTCGTTCCCGGTGTCGCCGGCGACCGTCCCGCTCACAACCGTCAGTTCCAGACGAAAATGTGTGAACCCGTGTTCCACCAGACCCGGCACGGGCTTCAGGTCCTGCACCGGGAGTGGCGCGGATTTATGCGCGTTCTCGATATCGATCTTCGTATCTTCGCGCCAATCCGTTGACGGTACTTCCGTCATGCCGCCCAGCAAACCCTTTTCAGGCCGCCGTCGAAGCAGGACCGCGCCATCGGTGTTGGTAAGCCAGAATGCGATGCCACGCCGCAGGGGGCGCGCCTTTTTGGGGGCGCGACGGGGCAGTTCGGCAGCGATGTCGCGCCCGGTGCAACTGTCTGACCAGGGACATATCAGGCATTGCGGGTTGCGTGGCGTAAAGACTGTGGCGCCCAGATCCATGACCGCCTGGGCATAGTCTCCGGGACGGTTGTCCGGCGTCAGTGACTCTGCGAGCGCATAAAGTTCAGGCTTCGCATCCGGTAACGGCGCAAGAACGCGAAACATCCGGGCCATGACCCGCTCGACATTGCCATCGACGACGGCCGCGCGCCGGTTGAAGGCGATCGATGCCACAGCCGCAGCCGTATAGCGTCCGACCCCGGGCAGCGTCAGCAAATCAGATTCAGTATCCGGCAGAATGCCGTTCCGCTCCGAAGCGACAACCATGGCACACCGGTGCAGGTTTCGGGCGCGGGCGTAATAGCCCAGTCCCTGCCAGGCGTGCAGCACTTCGTCCAAATCGGCGCGAGCGAGGGCTTTCATGTCGGGCCAACGTTCGATAAAGCGCCGGAAATAGGGCCCAACGGTTGCGACAGTCGTTTGTTGCAACATGATTTCCGATAACCAGACGTGATAGGGATTTGGCGTATCCCCCGGCAGGGCACGCCATGGCATTGCCCGGCGGTGGCGGTCATACCATGCCAGAATCGCCGCCTGTCGGGGGCCGGCCAAAATCGATGTGTCGTGTTTCTTGTTCATGCGGCATAACTATAAGGGACAACAGTGGCAGGGCGTACGTGAAGAAACCTCAGAAAGCAAAATCGACTGTACCGGACCGGGCTGCCCGCCCCAGGCCGATTGCCGCCTCATTGCCGAAACTGACGGCGAAGGCGATTGGCAAGCACGGTTTTACAGAAGGGTCGCTGATAACCGAATGGGCGACCATCGTCGGTAGCGATCTCGCGGCTGTTTCCCAGCCTGAAAAACTGGCGTTTTCGCGCGGGGAGCGTGTCGGCGGTGTCCTTCATATCCGTGTCCAGGGCGGTGTTGCGACAGAATTGCAGCATCTTGAGCCAATGGTGGTTGAACGGATCAATCGACATTTTGGATATGGTGCCGTCACCCGTCTTCGGCTGATTCACGCCCCGCTGGGGCGTGACATGCCGCGTCGCCGTCATGCGGCATCGGCGAAGACTCCGCTGGACCCGGCGCAAAAAACAGCACTGAGCGACCTGCTGGATGCGGTGGAGGATGATGAAATGCGTGCCACTCTGGAACGAATCGGCACGGCAATTCTGCAACAGGAAGCCGGCCGGAAAAGGCAGCGATAACAGGATTTCACAATCCTGTTTGACGCCTTGATTGCGCCATATTCACCCCCCTATACTCGCCACGAAATTACGGCCCGTATTGCATACAGGAGAATAAGTTGACCCGAATTCTTGCCAGCGTGGCCGGTCTTGCTGCGATGTTTATCGTTTCTCTGGCGCAGGCGGCGCCACCAACAGCCGAAGAAGCGCTGAAAGACCGCGTTCTCGGCGATCCCAATGCGCCAATCGAAATCATCGAGTATTCCTCGCTGACCTGCCCGCATTGCCGCAGCTTCCATATCGATATCCTGCCGGAAATCAAAAAAAATTACATCGATACCGGCAAGGTGAAGCTGGTTTACCGCGACTTTCCATTTGACCAGCTTGGACTCGTCGCCGCCGTCATGGCGCGTTGCGCACCGCCCAGCCGCTATTTCCAGTTTCTTGATGTACTGTTCCAGAATCAGGAAAAATGGACGACTGAATCCGACCCATTGGCTGCGTTGACGCGAATCGGAAAGCTCGGCGGATTGAGTCAGGAAGATTTTAATGCCTGTTTGAACGATAAGGCGCTGGTAGACGGCCTGTTGCAGGTGCGATTAACGGCGAATAAACAATCCGATATCAAATCGACGCCCTCATTTATTATCGATGGCGATAAACGCATTGTCGGTGCACAGTCATATGAGGTATTTGACGAGTTGTTGAAAAAACTCATCGACTAGAACCACGTGCATTTAAACAGGCTCCATTTAACGGGCTTCAAATCCTTCGTCGACCCAACCGATCTGGTTATCCAGCCCGGCATGACCGGTATTGTCGGGCCGAATGGATGCGGTAAATCCAATGTCGTCGAAGCGCTGCGGTGGGTCATGGGCGAAACCTCCGCGAAAAGCATGCGCGGCGGCGAAATGGAAGACGTTATTTTTGGCGGCACGACGACCCGCCCGTCGCGTAACATAGCGGAAGTCATGTTGCGGCTGGATAACGCGATGCGCGACGCGCCGGCCGCATTTAACGATTCCGATGAAATCGATATCAGCCGTCGTATCGAACGCGGCGCGGGCTCGCAATATCGCGTGAATGGCAAAGAAGTTCGTGCCCGCGATGTCCAGCTGTTGTTTGCGGATATGGCCAGTGGGGCCCATTCCACGGCGATGGTGAGCCAGGGCCGGATTGGTGCCCTGATCGGCTCCAAGCCGACCGAACGACGCGTGTTGCTGGAGGAAGCGGCGGGTATCCGGGGGCTGCATTCCCGAAGGCACGAAGCGGAACTGCGGCTGCGTGCGGCGGAAACAAATCTGGAGCGCCTTGACGATGTGATCGAAGCGCTGGACGGGCAACTGGAAGCCCTGAAACGGCAAACGCGGCAGGCTGCCCGATATCGGCGGTTGTCCGAAAATATTCGCCACCATGAAGCCATTCTGTTGCATTTGCGCTGGACGGCCGCAACGAACGCGGTGAAGGCGGCACGGGACCGGTTGCAACTGGCCGAAGCGGAAGTTGCCGGCCGGACAGAAGCTTCCAGTGCCGCCGCGACACGTCAGGCGGAAGTCGCCGCCGGATTGCCAGCGCTGCGTCAGGCGGAAACCGAGGCGGCGGCGGAATTGCAGCGACTGCTGCTGGCACGGGGTGAGTTGGAGCGGGAAGGCGAACGGATTGCCCAGGCGCAGGCCGAGGCGATGCGACAGCTGGAGCAGGTCGGGCGGGATACCGAACGCGAGCGCGCGCTCGCGGCCGATGCCGAAACGGCCAATGAACGGCTGACAGTGGAGGCGACCGCGCTGGATGCGGCGCAGGAATCCGAAGCGCTGTCTGAAACCGAGGCGCAGGCGGCGCTTGAAGCCGTTTCCGGCCAGGTCGATGACAAGGAAACGGAGCGCAATGACCTGATGTCGCAAACCGCAGAAGCCGAGGCGCGTCGGGTCGCGCTCGAACGCCAGCGGGACGAGTTATGGAAGCGAATCGAGCGGTTGAAACGCCGCGCGGAAGAACTGGATGAAGAACGGGTCGAACTGGCCGGCAATATTGCCGATGATTCGGCGCTGAACGAAACCGAAGCGTCGGTTAACGCTGCGGAAGAGCGTGTAACGTCGGCACAGGAAGCCGCCGGTGAGGCGGAAACCTTACTTGCTGAAAAGCGGGAGGCCGAATCGGAAGCGCGGGATGCCGCCCGTGATTTCGATGCGGAATGCGACCGGCTTGCGGCAGATATTCGGGCCCTGGCGGAGCTTGTGGAGCCGGCGGAGGGCGATTTCTTTGCGCCGCTGATTGAATCAATTGCCGTGGAACCGGGCTACGAAGCCGCCATCGGCATTGCGCTTGGTGAAGATATCGATGCGCCGGTCGATACCGCGGCGCCCGTGCATTGGGCGGTTTTGCCGCCGCTGGATGTCTTGCAGGCGCTACCGGCGGATGTTGAGCCGTTGTCCCGTTTTGCCAAGGCGCCGCAAGTGTTGCACAGGCGCCTGTCCCAGATCGGTGTGGTGGCTGATCTGGCGCAGGGTGATGCGCTGCACGCAGCGTTGCGTCCCGGGCAGCGACTGGTTTCAAAAGATGGTGCGCTGTGGCGCTGGGATGGATACCGGATGGCCGCCGGGGCGCCAACGCCGGCGGCGACGCGCCTGGGGCAGCGGAATCGCCTGGTTGCGCTGCGGGAAAAGCAGGACGGTCTTGTCCCGGAACAGGAAACCCGCCGGGAAGCGCTGGAATTGGCGAAGGTTGTCCGTTCGGAAGCCGAAGGCCGGGAACAGGAAACGCGGCGTGCCCTCAATTCCGCGTATGCGGTATTGAACGAAGTGCGCCAGCAGTTCGGTACGATGTCCAGCAAGGCCGCCGCCGCGCGTTCGCGTCTGACGGCGTTGGCGGATACGGCCAACCAGACGGTCGTCGACCTTGAAGAGGCTGAATTGCAATGGAAAGCCGTTAATCGGTCGGTTGATGACCTGGAAGATCTGGCGGCGAAGAAGGCCAAACTGGAAGTCTTGCGTGCCGAACTGGCGGAGCTGCGGACCGAGCAGTCGGAAAAACGCAGCGCCTATGACCGTCTGAAGCGCGAATCGCAGGAACGTACGAACCGGCGGCGTGTTGTGGCCGACGAAATTGAAGTATGGCGCGGGCGGTTGAACGGCGCGGCGACCCGTCTGGCCGATCTTGAAGAACGACAGGCGGCAGCGGAAACCGCACGTGACGAACTGGCGCAGCGACCTGAAGCGATTGCCGCGCAACGCAATGAGCTTCTCGGCAAGATTTCGGAAGCGGAAGAAAAGCGCAGCGCGGCTGCGGATCGTCTGGCGACCGGCGAGACGGCGCAAACCGAATCCGATCGCGCCTTGCGGGCGGCCGAATCGGGCCTCGCTGAAAGCCGTGAACAGCGGGTTCGGAACGAAGCCCAGGTGGAACAGGCGGTGAGCGACCAGGTGGCCGTTCGCGAGCGAATCACCGAACGCCTTAACTGCGCGCCCGGTGCGGTCTTGCGCGAAGCGGGTATTGAGGGCGATATCGATCTGCCCGATCCTGACGAGGTTGAGACGAAGCTGGATCGCTTTACACGCGAACGCGACAATATGGGGCCGGTCAACCTGCGCGCCGAACTGGAAGCCGAGGAACTTGAAGTCCAGATCGCATCGATGCGCAGCGAACGCGAAGACCTGCTGTCTGCGATCGGGCGGTTGCGGCAGGGGATTTCGCAGTTGAATCGGGAGGGCCGCGAACGCCTGCTGACGGCATTCGAGACCGTGAACGGCCATTTTCAGGAACTTTTTGTCAAATTGTTCGGGGGTGGCAAGGCTTATCTGGAACTGACCGAAGCAGAAGATCCGCTGCAGTCCGGCCTTGAAATCATGGCCAGCCCGCCGGGTAAGAAGCTGCAGGTAATGTCCCTGCTGTCCGGTGGCGAGCAGGCGTTGACGGCTATTTCGCTGCTGTTTGCGGTGTTCTTGACCAATCCGGCGCCGATCTGTGTGCTGGATGAGGTCGATGCACCGCTGGACGATGCCAATGTTGATCGTTTTTGCCTGTTGCTTGATGAAATTGCATCACACAGCGACACGCGTTTCCTTGTAATTACCCATCATCGGATCACAATGGCCCGCATGGATCGGCTGTACGGGGTGACTATGGGAGAGCGCGGCGTCAGCCAACTTGTCTCCGTTGATTTGCAGGGTGCGCAGGCGCTACGGGCCAGTGCATGACCCCTCGCATGAAAGGCGCGGTTTTCCGCGACTTTTGGACGCATGCGAGACAGCCATTGCGGCTTGACTTCAAAATCGGTGGCCAGTATTGTGCGCGCGCTTTCAGCATGGCCGATAAGGTTCGGAAAAGGGGCATGACCCATGACCGAAGATCATAAAGGGCCGTCGCTGGAGGATCTGGAAGCGCGGTTGAGCGCGGCGAGAAGTCAACACGATCGGTCGATCGGGAAAGGATCGAGCAAGGACGGGAAGAATAGCGCACAGGGTGGTTTCGGATTTGCTATGCGAATCGGTACTGATCTTGTCGCGGCATTGATTGTCGGTGTTGGCATTGGTGTACTTCTTGATTACTGGCTCGATACGAAGCCCTGGTTTCTGATTGTTTTCTTCCTGCTCGGCGCTGCGGCGGGCTTCCTGAATATATTTCGTCTGGTTCGTGGATATGGCCTTGCAGCCGGGTATACGAAGGTTGATGAAGATGGTGACGGGCCGAAAGGCTTGAAAGAAGACGTTGAACGAAACGGAAAACGGCGGGGTTAAACGGTGGCTAGTCCGCTACAACAATTTGAAATTCATCCGATTATCCCCCTGAATCTGGGTGGGGTGGACGTCTCGTTCACAAATTCGGCGCTTTACATGGTGATCACGGTGGTGCTGTGCGCCGCTTTTGTGATCCTGGGAATGCGGCGCGGCGCGGTTGTGCCGGGTCGTATGCAGGCAGCCGTCGAGATATCGTATGAATTCGTGGCCAACCTTCTGCGAGATACGGTCGGTAACGAGGGGCGCAGCTACTTTCCCTTTGTCTTTACGCTGTTCATGTTTGTGCTGCTCGGCAATCTGTTGGGCATGACGCCGTACAGTTTCACATTCACCAGCCATATCATCGTGACCTTTGCGCTGGCCGCCGTAATTTTCATTGGCGTCACCATTCTGGGCTTTGCCAAGCATGGTATGCATTTCTTCAGCTTCTTTGTGCCGCCCGGCACGCCGCTTCCGATGTATCCGCTGCTGATCCCGATTGAGGTCATCTCGTACCTTTCGCGGCCGATCAGCCTGTCGGTCCGGTTGTTTGCCAACATGTTGGCCGGGCATACGCTGCTGAAAGTCATCGCCGGATTTATCGCCTTGCTGGGTGCCGCTGGCGTGCTGCCATTTGTTTTCGTGGTTGCGCTGACAGGGCTGGAAATCCTGATTGCCTTCTTGCAGGCCTATGTCTTCGCGATCCTGACCTGCCTGTACATCAATGATGCGCTGCATCTGCACTGATCGGCGCTGAATAGAACTTCTGAATTTAAACGTGTTACTGAAAAGGGAAATGACTCATGGACATTGAAGCTGCGAAACTCATTGGTGCCGGTCTTGCTGTTATCGGGATGATCGGTTCCGGTATTGGTATCGGCAACGTGTTCTCGTCCTTCATTCTCGCGGTTGGCCGTAACCCGGCAGCCCGTGGCGAAGTGTTCACGATGACCATGCTGGGCTTTGCGCTCGTCGAAGCTATCGCGCTTTTCGCGCTGGTTATCGCACTGCTGATCCTGTTCGGATAATCGCAGTACGTTCGTTAGCCTTTTAACCGGTTCAGCGGAGCTCCTATGCCGCAACTAGACCCATCCGTTTTTGCAACACAGCTGTTCTGGCTGGCGTTGACCTTTATCCCGCTCTACATCGTTCTGTGGAAAGTGGCGTTGCCGCGTGTCACTGACGTCCGCGCTGCACGGCGGGAGCGGGTCGAGGATGATCTGGAAAAAGCAGAGGCTTTGCGTGCTGAAGCCGAGGCTGCGCTGGCGGAGTATGAGGCGGCGCTTGCCGATGCCACTGCCCGCGCCCAGGCGGCGATACGTGGCGCTGCCAGCGAAGTGGCAGAAGAATCCGTGAAGCAGCGTGATGCGTTGGCCGAAAAGCTGGCGGCGGAAGCTGCCGAGGCCGAGCGCCGTATCGCGGAGGAAACGCAACGCGTTATCGCGGATATCGGAACGATGGCGACGGATCTTGCCCAGGCGGCATCGAGCCGCCTTGTCGGCGGCACGGTCAGCCAGGATGATGCCAAAGCCGCTGTCGATGCGGTCTTGCAGGGTGATCGATGATGGGTATGTTCCAAGATCCGACTTTCTGGGTAGCGATTGCCTTTGTTGTTTTTGTCGTGCTGGTGTTCAAACCGGGTAAGGCTGCCTTACTTGGTGCCCTGGACGGCAAAATTGACCAGATCCGCAATGAAGTTGAAGAAGCACAGCGGTTGCGGGAAGAAGCACAGGCGACGTTGGCAGCGTATCAGCGCCAGCAGCGTGATGCGGCGCAGGAAGCCGAAGATTTGATGGCCCGTGCGCAGGCGGAAGCGGAAACGCATCGCAAACAGGCTATGGCGGCACTGCAGACTGCGCTGGAGCGTCAGGAAGCGATGGCACGGGAAAAGATTGCCCGTGCGGAGGCCGCGGCCGTTGCCGAAGTGCAGCGCCGCGCCGTTGAGGTCGCGCTGTTGGCTTCGGCGAGCCTGCTTGAATCCAAACTGTCCGGAGCAGCCGGGGATGCCTTGATCGATGAATCGATCCGCGCATTGCCCAATCGCCTCCACTAGACCCTTTCGGGAAATCAATTAAGCCGCTTCAGGGCGGCTTTTTTTGTGCGACAGTGGCGGAATCACGTTAGAACAGCTACTCGTTTTACGACAGTCGGTCCGCTGAAGGGTTTCTGATGCCATTCGTCTCACGCAACGCGCAGGGCAGCATAAATGGGGTGTTCGGGCGTCCGACATCCGCGGCCCATGAGGAACTGGATGCGAGCAATCCCGAACTTCGTGCTTTTCTGCAGGGGCCGGGCGCGCGCCACGTTCGCAACCGACTGGTTGCCAGTGATACGGAAATGGCGCGGATCGTTGAGGATGTTATCGACGTGCTGATTACAAAAAATATCGTCAACTTCACCGATTTTCCGCGTGAAGCGCAGCAGAAGCTGCTGCATCGCCGCGATTTGCGGCGCAACCTTTCGACATTGACCAATCTGGTCGGCGATGAGGATGACATCATCGTCTGAAGTCGATCGTCACGATACCAGACAAGAATTACAGCAATAAGAAGGACATTAAGAAATGCGCGAATACAGGATTGCCTCAATACCTGGTGATGGCATCGGCCCCGAAGTGATCAATGCCGGACTGGAAGTACTGGGCGTCCTGCAGGAACGCGCTGGCGATTTTCGGATTGATGTTGAACATTTTGACTGGGGGGCTGACCGTTATCGCCGTACCGGTACGATGATGCCTGAAGACGGCCTCGACCAGATTCGCAACTTCGATGCGATCTATTTCGGATCCGCAGGTGACCCTGATGTACCGGATCACATCACCTTGTGGGGGTTACGGCTGGAAATCTGCCAGGGCTTCGATCAATACGCCAATGTCCGGCCGGCGCGGGTGCTTCCCGGGGTGACCTGCCCGCTGGCAGGGTATGGGCCGGGTGATTTCGACTGGGTCATCGTTCGCGAAAATTCTGAGGGAGAATACGCGGGCGTTGGCGGACGTGCGCATCGTGGTCATGCAGAAGAAGTTGGCATGGATGTCGCTGTTTTTACCCGGACCGGTGTCGCGCGGATTATGCGTTTCGCGTTTGAGCTGGCGCGCACCCGCCCGCGCAAACTGTTGACGGTCGTCACGAAATCGAATGCGCAACGCCATGGCATGGTGATGTGGGACGACATCTTTGCCGAAGTGAAAAAAGAATATCCGGACGTGACGACCGACAAGATGCTGGTCGATGCGATGACAACACGCATGGTATTGAACCCTAAGAGCATCGATGTTGTTGTTGCCAGTAACCTTCATGCCGACGTGTTGAGCGACCTTGCTGCGGCGTTATCCGGCAGCCTTGGCATCGCTCCGACAGCAAACCTGAACCCGGAACGGAAATTCCCGTCCATGTTTGAACCGATCCACGGGTCGGCGTTTGATATTATGGGCAAAGGCGTTGCCGACCCTATCGGTAGTTTCTGGTCAGCGGTTATGCTTCTGGAGCATCTTGGGGAGAAAGACGCTGCAACGCGGCTTATGAAGGCGATCGAGCGCGTGACGGCGGCTGGCGACGCGATGCCGGCTGATCTTGGCGGTACTGCGACAACTGCTGAAGTGACAGCTGCTGTGTGTGACGCAATTCGGACGGAAAACCTGTAGTCGGATTATTGCTGAACTTTAGCGCAATGCCATAGAAACAGGGATTTCGCCGCGCGCTACATTGGCGAGCTGTGGCAGAAGATGCAATCTGGACTGCTTCAGGAAGCGGCTGGACCGTCCGTATTCTTCGGCGATATTGAACTGCCATAACGTCGTGTCAGGTGTCAGCGATGCGCCGAAGACGGGCGCGCGTCCGTAACGCAACAGGATGAACGTGCTGATCAACAGTATGATGGGTGAAAAATAGGCAAGGAGCAGAAGCCCCATTGCCCGGTTCAGGGCGCTGTGCGGGTTTCCTGCGAAGCCTGATTGCCGTTCGGAATCAACCATTCAACGATTTCCCTTCGCAAATGTCGGTGGCTGCGCATATCGCGTCCCGACCCTTTGCTGAATAAACCGTTAAATCAAAAAGGTTTCGTCACCCAAATGGGGTGGGAAATCCGCTACTTTGAAATTGGGGGGTATATGGTCCCCGATCAGGGACCATTTTCGTCAGAACCGCGTGTTAATGCACGTTATCCTGACGAACGACGTAGCAGCCGTTTTCTATACCTGAAAAAAGCTCGGGTATCTGGGGATGCGATACCGGATCGCCCGTTTCGTCAAACAGCAGATTCTGTTCTGAAACATAGGCAATATACGTCGTATCGGAGTTCTCTGCGAGCAGATGGTAGAACGGCTGGTCTTTCGATGGCCGGTTCTTTTCCGGGATTGAGTCCCACCATTCGTCGGTATTGGCGAAAACAGGATCGACGTCAAAGATGACACCACGAAACGGATGCACGCGATGGCGAACAACATGCCCAATGCCGAATTTTGCGGTTCTGGTCGTCATTTCAGTCATCCTGAAGTCGAAAAATCATGTATATTATACATGAAGTTAGTGTCTTGCCGCCATACCCTATGTCGGGCGGGCATTGTCGGCGGCGTATTCGTATGGTGGAACCGTCGTTTAGAGCAAATAAGGCCTGCTATCAACCTCTCTATTTTCCCTTGAAGGTCGGTTGCCGTTTCGCAAGGAAGGCGGCGATGCCTTCACGGCCATCATCCGTTTGTGCCATTGCCGCAATGGCGCGGGACTCCGCCTCCATCTGGGCTTCAAGCGGGGTTCCTAGGCTATCCGACAGAAGCGCCTTTACAGCGCCATAGGCCAGCGTCGCGCCGCTTGCCAGTTGCTGCGCCATTGCCATCGCTTCGTCGAGCAGTTGTTCGTCATCGACAATCCGGTTGATAAGCCCCCATTCCATGGCTTCCTTTGCGGAAAGCAAACGATTGGTAAGCATCAGCTCCTGGGTCCGGCGCATTCCGATGAGCCGTGGCAGGTACCATGTCGAACTTCCATCCGGTGCCAGTCCCGCGGCGGTGTATGCCATCGTAAACCGGGCGCTGCGCGCCGCCAGAACCAAATCCCCCGATGCCGCAAGGCTCATTCCGGCGCCGGCGGCCATACCATTCACCGCAATGATGAGCGGCGGGTTCATGCGGGCGAACCGGGAAACAGCGGCATGGAAATAGGTCGTGATTTCCTTGAGTTTCGCGCCGGTATCGTTGCCGAAGGCGGCAAATGATTTCAGATCGCCCCCGGCACTGAACATCTTGCCGGCACCAGTCAGGACAACGGCCCGTATATCCGGATCTTCATCGCACCGGATCGCCGCCAGCATCAACTCCCGCCCCATTGATTCATTGAGGCTGTTTGCCGCGTCGGGCCGATTCAGGGTGATCCGCGCGACATTGCCGGATACCTCAAACAACAAGGTGTCATAGTCAGCATCCGGTTCTTTTCCCGTCGCCGCCATCGCTATTTCGCGTCCAGTTCTTCGAAGACCTTCTTCGCCACGGCTGTGGCGTCGATCGCTGCGGGTGCGCCGCAATATGGCAGAACGTGCAGGAATATCTCCTTGATTTCTTCACGTGTCAGGCCGTTGTTGAGCGCGCCTTGTACATGGACGGCAATTTCATGCGGCCGGTTCAGCGCGGCCAGCATGGCCAGTGTCATGAAACTGCGGGTTCGTCGATCGATCGCGGGGCGGGTCCATATCTGGCCCCATGCGAATTCAGTCGTGACCTCCATCATCGCATAGCTGAAATCGTCAGGGTCCTTCATTGTCGCGTCAACGCGCTCGCTGCCCAGAACGTCGCGACGGACCTGTTCTCCCTGCTTGTAGGCTTCGCTGGTCATCTCACTCTCCATTGCTGTCGTGTTGATAGGATTGATGATTACCCGGCGCCGTGGGTGCGGCCCCAGTCCAGCATCGCCTCCAAAAGGCGTTTCAGGACCGGCCGGACACCGTTCGCCAGATCGTCGCGGAACCGGTATGGCGGAAATTCTTCCATATAGGTGATCTGCGACAATTCAAGCTGCATTGCATGTATACGGTTGGCCGGATTGCCAAAGTTACGGGTGATATGCCCGCCCTTGAAGCGACCATTCAGAATGGCGGTGTAACCTTCCGATTCCTGCGCCACGGCGGAAAGGCGCGTGGCGAGGGTCGCATCGCATGCTGTTCCATCACCGTTGCCGAGGTTGAGGTCCGGCAACCGCCCGTCGAAGAAACGTGGTTCGACAGAGCGGATGGAATGGGCGTCCCAAAGCAACGCGTAACCGTGCTGGTCGCGAATTCTGTGCAGCTCCGATGCCAGTTTCTCATGGTAAGGGCGCCAATAAGTATCGCGCCGTGCGGCAACATCCGATGCGTCGGGTTCCTGTCCGGGTTGATAGATCGGGCTGCTGTCAAATTGCAAAAGCGGGCATAATTCCGTGACATCCTGTCCTGGATACAGGGAACTGCCGTCGGGAGGGCGATTCAGGTCGACGACATAGCGTGAATGGGTCGCCACGATGAAGGAGGCACCGAGATCACGCGCAAAATCATACAATTGGTCTACGTGCCAGTCCGCATCCGGCGATGTGTTTGCTGAGGCCGTCATCCCGCTTGCCAAAGTTGCTGGAACGAATGTTCCGGCGTGCGGGACGCTAATCAGCAGGGGAGATGTACCCTGCGTGAATTCGAAAATATCCATGATGAAATTGGGCCGCCGTGATCAGGTGGAGAGAGCTTGTTGAACGCATCATATCGCTAAAGATCGGGCGTTGCACCGTGCGGGAGTGGCACATGTAGTCGGCGGATCGGGGATGCCCAAAAAAGCGGCGGAAACGCGCAAATTTTTTCTTGCAAACGGACGCACTTGGCCGCATATAGCGCGGCTCTGACAGTGCCGGTTTCGCCGTAAATGAAGGGGTGTGCCCGATGACCGACAATCTACCGTCCGAATATTTTGCGGACATGACGCCTGATGCAGATGAATCTGCCATTGATGCGCCTAGCCATTACCCGAATACGGATCATTTCAAGGAAATCGATGGTGTTCGTTTTGCGGGCACGCATTTGATCGTTGATCTCTTCGGCGCCAAACGCCTGGATGATATTGAGTTCATCGACGCCACGATGCGCGAATGCGTAGAGGCGTCCGGCGCTACGTTACTGCATATTCACCTTCATCATTTTACGGAAAACAATGGCGTTTCGGGCGTTGCCGTATTGGCGGAATCGCATATCAGCATTCATAGCTGGCCGGAGAACGGATACGTGGCGCTGGATGTGTTCATGTGTGGTGATGCCGAACCGCAGCGGGCGGTGGACGTCTTGCGCAGGGCATTCCAGCCGGATCGCGTCGAGGTGGGAGAACACCGTCGGGGCCAGTTGTGAGTGACGACTGGTTTGAGGAAACCCTGTATCCGGGCATTCATTCCCGGATGCGGATCACGGAGCAGTTATTTCAGGGCGATAGCGAACTTCAGAAGCTGAATCTGTTTGAAAATGAACGATTTGGCCGCGTATTGACCCTGGATGGCGTCGTTCAGACGACTGAAAAAGACGAATTTATCTACCATGAAATGCTGACGCATGTGCCTTTGCTGGCCCATGGGCAGGCGCGCCGCGTAATGGTTGTCGGTGGCGGCGATGGGGGGATGATCGAAGAAGCCCTCAAACACCGCTCGGTCGAGCACGTGACCCTGGTGGAGATTGATGCCGGTGTTATCGAATTTTCGAAAAAATACCTGGGCAGTATTTGCGGTGCGGCTTTTGATGATCCGCGCACGAATATCGTCATCGCCGACGGCCTTGTTCATGCGGAAACGACGGCTGACCGCTTTGACGTCATAATTGTTGATTCAACGGATCCCATCGGCCCCGGGGAGGCGCTGTTTTCAGATCGATTCTACCGGGCGTGCCAACGATGCCTGGCTCCTGGCGGTATTCTGGTAACGCAGAACGGCGTCCCTTTCATGCAGCCGGAAGAACTGGCGAAGTCGGTTGCGGCAATGCGGGGGCTGTTTTCCGATGCATATTGTTATACGGCGGCAGTGCCGACATATGTCGGCGGGTGTATGGCATTCGGATGGGCAACGGAAAATGCAACGTTGCGGCATACGGATTTGCCGACGCTGCAGTCGCGGTTCGATGCCGCCGGTATCGATACGCGGTATTATACGCCTGCTGTGCATCAGGCTGCCTTCGCCCTGCCACGCTATATCGGCGATCTGGTGGCCTGAAGGGCGGGATCAGGCGTCCTCAACGGTCTTCTGAACGCAGGACGCCCTGTTCCAGCAGGCGCTGGATGTGCTCCTCATCGTAACCAAGGTCGCGGCGCAGTACGTCGGCATTGTGTTGGCCGAGCATTGGTGCCGGGCCTGACACGCCGGATTCGGCGTTGCTGTAGTGGAAGGCCGAGTTTATCTGATCGACGGGTCCCATGACCGGATCGTCGACCGTGACAGTCATGTTGCGCGCCTTGACCTGTGGCTGGCGGACCGCTTTATCGATCGTCTGCACAATACCGCAGGCAACATGGTTTTCCGTAAGCAGACGTTCGGCGTCTTCCGATGTCATGCTCTGAAGCCAGGCCCGCATGATGGCGGCGGCTTCTTCCATATTGTCTTCAAGCTTTCCCGCGTCGGAAAACCTTGGATCATTGGCAAGTTCTGGCTGTTCCATAGCGACACAGGTGCCCTGCCAGGAACGATGGTCTGGTCCGACCGATGCCGTGATATAGCCGTCCTTTGTCGCGTGGACGGGGTGATAGAAAACGTCAACCTCGCCAGCGGTCAGATAGGTCTGCAGGCTGAAATCGTTTGAACCGAACAGGCTGTCGAACAGGGAGATGTCGATATGATCGCCTTCTCCGGTCATGGCCTTGCGGTATAGCGCCGCCGATACCGCTCCGAAAGCCGTTAACCCGGCGGTCGTGTCGCCGATGGCAATACCGGGGCCGCGGGGCACCTGTGGCGGATCGCAATGCAGGAACTGCATCGCAAGCCACCCGGTCATCGCGTGACTGATATGGGCGTAGCCCGGTCGTTTGGCATTGGGGCCGGTTTGTCCGAATCCGCTGATGGAACACAAAATAATGGCCGGGTTCAGCTTTTTCAGATCTTCGTAGCCAAGCCCGAGCCGGTCCATGACGCCGGGTGTGAAGGCTTCGATGACGATATCGGCCTTGGCGGCGAGTTCCCGGGCGACCGCCATGCCTTCCGGTTGTTTCAGGTCGATACACATGCCGCGCTTGCCGGCGTTCTGCTGCATATACATCGGGCTGCGGGGCGCCCCTGTGCGGTTGTAGGCCCTTGATACGTCGCCCAGCGGAAACCGCTCGATCTTGACCACGTCGGCGCCGTGATCGGCCAGATACTTGCCGCAGGACGGGCCGGCGATCAGCGCGGCGAATTCCAGTACACGGACGCCCTCAAAGGCGCGGGGCTTCTTTTGTGTTTCGGGTGCTTGTGTCACGATATTCTCTCAGTCCTTTCCAGACAGATTATTCCTGATCGCGCCCCTGGCACCGGCATCACCGGAATGAATGCTTTCGATCTGGCTGTTCAGCATCAACAACTGGTTTAGCTGATTGCCAAAATTCAACGCGCCATGCAGTGCCATGTCTTCGGCCAGTCGATAGGTCGATTTTGTCCGCTGTATCGCCCAGGGTGCTCGTTCGGTCAGCGTTGATACAAACCCAAGTGTTGTTTCCATGAGCGTTCCCGCCGCTGCCAGCCGGTTGACCAGGCCATAGCCGTGATATTGTTCGGCTGTATAGAGGTCACCCGTCATGGCGATCTCCAGGCCGATCCGACGGCCGACCTGTCGGGTCAGCAACGCGATGTTCATCGCGGCCGGAAAGCCGTATGCCATCTCGACATTACCGAATTTGGTCCCGGCTTCGGCAACGACAAAATCACAAGCCAGGGATACCGCCTGTCCGCCACCCAGCGCCACGCCATGGATGGCGGCAATCGTCGGTTTGGGCGATTCCAGCAGCAAGGTCAGGGTTTTAAGGAAGATATCAACGGTCCGGTCAACCGACATGTCCTGCAGGATGGCTTTCTGATCAAACTGGGAGATGTCGCGCCCGGCTGAAAAGCAGTTTCCTGACCCCGTAATGACAATTGCGCGGACGGTGTCGTCCCTGTTGGCGGACTGGATGCTGTCGATGAGCTGCTCCAGCATTGTATCACTCATCGCATTCTTCTTTGCCGGGCGATTGAGCGTCAGAATGGCGACATGCCCTTCTTGATCGGCGAGAACCGGATTGTCGGTTGCGGGCATTATAAATCCTTCTCCTGAAACCGTTCGTTGTTTCGATTATGTCTCACTGACCGGGGGTGGACAATTCGGTTGGGGCGATGTGCAATCATGGCTATTGCTGTGGGCCGCCAATGACTTTCGCGCTTCGCCGGAAAGAGGTGCTACAATCATAGGTGTGGGGACACGGTGACTGGCCGATGGGAGAGGGCATGTTCGTCAGAAAAATAAGGGCGGCGGCGATTGCATCCGTCCTTGGCACGGCGGCGATAATGGCTTGGGGAATGCTTTTCTGGGGCGTTCTCTATGCGCCTGTCGGCGTATTCCAGGCGAATGTCGTTGATAGTGTGATTATCGATGCGCTGGATGTCAGTGGCCTTGAAACCGGGACGTATCTTCACCCCTGGCCCCGCGATACGGTCGATGCCAAGGAAGCCTGGACGGCAAAACATACCGAAGGACCGTTCTTTCGGCTTAGTTATGTGCGCGAAGGCGTTGACCCGGCGTCCCCGTGGAAGCTGGCGTTTGGCGTGCTGCACAATTTTGTCGTGGCGGCGATGGCCACAGGGCTGATTCTTCTGTCCGGCAGGGGAACATTCGGCAGCCGGTTCATGCTTGTCGGTCTGGCCGGCCTTATGGGGACGGTTCTGATCCAGATTGGCGACGCCGTCTGGTTTCACATGCCGCTCGACTATGTTTTGGGCGCAGTACTGTTCCAGCTTGTCTGCTGGCTGCTGTTAGCGGGCATTCTGGCGGCTTATCTGACCTCAACCCGTCTGGCGGGCGAATAGCGCGACAGGGCCGTTTGCTGGGGCTATCCCAACCGGGCGGCGATTCGCCCGACACGCTCAATACATTCGATGACGTCGGATTGCGGCAGGCCAGGCCATTGCATGCGCAGGATCATGTGGTCGACGCCGAAATCATCCCGGTAGCGCGCGAATTCGTCCGTTGCCTCGGCCTCGTCGGCGACGATGAAACGATTGGCCATGAAGTCGTCAAAACCTTCGGCAAGGCTCGTGCCGCCGCTGGTGCTGCCAGCTTCGCCCCAGGAGGCATAGGATTCATACTTCGCCAGCAGTGGGCCTCGTGCGGCTTGCATGGCGGTTTCCCGGCTTGCCCCGACGAAACATTCCCGGATCAGTGGCTGGCTTTCCGGCATCGGCAGGCCTGCTTCGGTTCGGGCCTTGTGGTAAATCTCGAAGAACTCTTTGAGCGCCTCGTATTCCGGCGTGGGTGAGGGGAGCCAGACATCGCCGAGCCGCGCTGCCCGGCGTACCGCGCGTGGGACCTGCGCGCCGATCCAGATCGGCAGGCTGTTGCCGTTGCGTGGCCGGATGCCGGCGCCCAGATTGTCGACCGTGAAATGCTCGCCCTTGTGGGTTACCCATTCCTCGCTCCAAAGCCGTCGGATCAGTGGCAGGGCTTCTTCAAATCGTCCAACCCTGTTTTCGAAAGGCACGTTCAGGGAATCGAATTCTTCCTTCCGGTAGCCGATCCCGACACCAAGCACGAAATTGCCACCGGTGATCCAGTCCAGGCTGGCGGCTTCTTCTGCGACCATGATGGGATTCAGCATGCCGAGCAGCGCAATGCAGGAGCCAAAGGTCATGCCTTCGCCTTCTACGGCCAGACGGGCAAGCAGCGGTACAGTCTGGATCATCTGTAGCGGCCGGGTGAGGACATGCTGTCCGACCCATACCGATGCAAACCCGTTCTTCCGGGCCGCGCGGACCTGTGCAGCGAGGTTGCCGATTTCCTGGTCCAGGCTGGCCTGCTCCGGCCATTGTGTCGCGAGAAATATACCGAATTTCATGACTGCGTTCCTGTTTCTAGACTTTTGCGTATTTTTCCAGGATGCCACGCCAGTTGGCGATATCATTGATATCCTTGATCGTGTTGCTCAGGCCCATCATGGGGGTGACCGGAACCAGCAGGCGTGTGACGCCAATTTTGGCGAGTTCGGGTATCTGGTCCAGATCATCCGGCAGGCTGGCGGTGAATTCGATTTCGGCCGGGTCGCGACCGCATTCCTCTGCCGTTTTCCGCACTAGGTCGAACAGCGGGGCAGATGCGTCGCGTGCAGGGAAGAAACCATTGCCCAGCCGTCCAGCCCGCCTTGCGGCGGCTTTTGAATGCCCGCCGACAATGATCGGGACCGATCCCTCTATCGGTTGTGGACGGCAATGCGCATCCTTGAAGTGGACAAATTCACCGTCGAAGCTGGGAGAGGGGGATGACCATAATTCACGCATCGCTGCGACATATTCATCCGTGCGCCGGCCGCGATCCGCAAATGGTGTGCCGATGGCGTTGAATTCTTCTTCCAGCCATCCGACGCCGATACCCAGCAGGATGCGGCCGCCGGAAAGATAATCCAGTGTTGCGATTTGTTTTGCCGTAACCACGGGATTGCGCTGCGGCAGGATCAGAATGCCGGTCGCGAGTTTGATCCGCGTCGTCGCGGACGCAAGGTAGGACATGAAAATAAGAGGGTCGGGCAGGGGGATGTCGTTTACGCCGCCGGCCATCCTGCCATCCTCGGAATAAGGGTAGGATGACTGGTAGCCTTCCGGCACGACGACGTGATCGACCGTCCAGGCGGATTCGAATCCGGCAGCCTCGCCTGCCTGGACCAGTTCGATTGCGAGTGAAGGGTCGACGTAGCGACCGGTGTTGATGTAACGCAGTCCGAATTTCATGCATCATCTCCCTGACGGAACGCCAATGGCGCCTTTTTGATCACTATACGCACACTAAAGTGATCGGCCAAAAACGGGAAACGCCGTATCGTTCAGGGCATCTGTAAAAAAACGGGGAGCTTGCGGGATGAAGGTTACGTTTTCTTTGATAGCCGTATTGATGGTGTTTGCCGCCGGGTCGGCACGGGCGGATTCGCTGGATGGAAACTGGTGTTCGAAGAATGGCCAGCGGCTGCATATCGAAGGCGCCAAAATCATGACGCCCGGCGGGAACAGTATACAGGGCGACTATGGACGCCATTCGTTTTCATACACTGTTCCGGCGCAGGAACCGGGCGCGGGCGGATTCGTTTTCCTGCAACAGTGGAGCGAAGAGAAAATGAAAATGTATGTCGGAGCCGACGAAGCATCTGCCCGGAATGGCAGCGATGGCCAGGAATGGAACCGCTGCGCGCCGGCGACCAGCTAGGTCGAAAAATCAGGCAAAAAAGAAGGGGCGTTTCCGCCCCTTCTGATCCGTATCTGACCGGAACTTATAACTGCCGTTCGACCAGGAGCTTTTTGATATTGGCGATTGCCTGCGCCGGGTTCAGACCCTTCGGGCAGGTCTTCGAACAATTCATGATCGTGTGGCAACGATAGAGCCGGAAAGGATCTTCCAGCGCATCCAGCCGTTCACCGGTATGTTCGTCCCGGCTGTCCACGATCCAGCGATAGGCCTGCAGCAGGACGGCCGGGCCGAGATAGCGGTCGCCATTCCACCAGTAGCTGGGGCAGCTTGTCGCGCAGGAGAAGCACAGGATGCATTCATACAGGCCATCAAGCTTCGCCCGATCTTCTTGTGTCTGCAGGCGTTCCGTATCCGGCGGGGCCGGCGTTTCGGTCTTCATCCAGGGCTCGACGGAAGAGAGCTGTGCATATGCATTGTTGAGGTCGGGAACAAGGTCCTTGACCACCGACATATGCGGCAGTGGGTAAATCTTCACGTCGCCCGAGGCATCATCGATATATTTGGTGCATGCCAGCGTGTTTTCGCCGCCAATATTCATTGCGCATGACCCGCAAATGCCCTCGCGGCATGACCGTCGGAATGTCACTGTCTGATCAATCTCGTTTTTGATCTTGATCAGCGCATCCAGAACCATCGGCCCGCAATCATCCATGTCGATTGTATAGGTATCGACCTGCGGCGTATTGCCGTCGTCAGGATTCCAGCGATAGATCCGAAAATTCTTGGTATTGGTTGCGCCTTCCGGGGCAGGCCAGCTCTTGCCTTCGCGAATCCGGGAGTTTTTCGGTAGATTGAATTCAACCATCTGTCAAACGTCCTTATTCTGCCTTGCCCGCCTTAGTACACCCGTGCCTTCGGGGGCACCGTGTCCATTTCATCGGTCAGCGTTTCCATATGTACAGGTCGGTAATCGATGGAGACCTTGTAATCGCTGTCGATCCAGGCGGCGGTATGCTTCATCCATTCTTCGTCATTACGGTCGGGAACATCATCACGGGCGTGGGCGCCACGTGATTCATTCCGGTTGGCCGCAGACTCAATGGTAACGAGTGCCTGTTCCAGCAGGTTCTCGAATTCAAGCGTTTCCACCAGATCCGAATTCCAGACCATCGACCGGTCCGTTACCCTGATATCGGCTGCACCCTTGGCAACTTCGGCCATCTTCGCGACGCCTTCGTCCATGATTTCCTGGGTACGGAACACGGCGCAGTTGTTCTGCATCGCCAATTGCATCTCCAACCGGAGTTCAGCCGTCGGTGTGTCGCCATTCGCATGGCGGGCCTTGTCCAGCCGATCCAGTGCGTATTGGCCGGCATCCTTGGGCAGTGGTTTGTGCGATTCCGATTTGTCGATGGTTTCGGCACATCGCAGCGCTGCGGCCCGGCCAAACACGACCAGATCGAGCAACGAGTTGGAGCCAAGACGGTTCGCGCCATGCACGGATACACAAGCGGCTTCGCCTGCTGCCATCAATCCAGGAACCGCATAATCGGGGTTGCCATCCTTGATGGTCACGACTTCACCAAACCGGTTGGTCGGAATACCGCCCATATTGTAATGGCAGGTCGGTATGACCGGAATTGGCTCCGTTGTGACGTCGACATTGGCGAAAATACGTGCCGTTTCGGCAATGCCTGGAAGGCGTTCTTCGATCAATGCAGAATCAAGATGTTCCAGATGCAGATAGATATGGTCGTTTTTCGCGCCGACACCACGGCCTTCGCGAATTTCCATTGTCATTGATCGACTCACAACATCCCGGCTGGCCAGATCCTTTGCCGATGGCGCATAGCGTTCCATGAAACGCTCGCCCTCGCTGTTCGTCAGGTATCCGCCTTCACCTCGCGACCCTTCGGTAATCAGACAGCCCGAACCATAAATGCCGGTCGGGTGGAACTGAACGAATTCCATATCCTGCATGGGCAGGCCCGCCCGCAACGCCATGCCGCCACCGTCGCCGGTACACGTATGGGCCGAGGTGCAGGAGAAATAGATACGTCCGCAGCCGCCTGTCGCCAGGATGACCTGCTTCGCCCGGAAACGGTGGATCGTGCCATCGTCCAGGTTCCAGGCCATGACGCCACGGCATTCGCCGTCTTCCATGATCAGGTCGAGTGCGAAATATTCAATGAAGAATTCGGCTTGATGCTTCAGCGACTGCTGATACAGCGTGTGGAGCATCGCGTGACCGGTCCGGTCCGCCGCGGCGCAGGTACGCTGTGCCTGCGCGCCTTCACCGAAATGGGTGGTCATGCCACCAAAGGCACGCTGGTAGATCTTGCCTTCAGGTGTCCGGCTGAACGGTACACCATAATGTTCCAGTTCAACGATCGCCGGCACCGCTTCGCGGCACATGTATTCGATGGCATCCTGATCGCCAAGCCAGTCCGACCCTTTGACGGTGTCATACATGTGCCATTGCCAACTGTCTTCGCCCATATTGCCAAGTGCGGCCGAAACGCCGCCCTGTGCCGCGACCGTATGGCTACGTGTCGGAAACACCTTGGTGATACAGGCCGTCTTGAGGCCCTGTTCCGCCAGACCGAACGTTGCGCGTAATCCCGCGCCACCTGCGCCGACGACGACAACGTCATAGGTGTGATCGATAATTGGATATGCTTCAGTCATCGCCCATCACCCTCCGAACGCTACTTTAAGAACAGCGAAGGTCCCGGCGACTGCAAGTACCAGACTCCCGCCCTTCATAATCATGAGACTCGCAATCTTGGTGCCTTCTCCATGGATGTAATCTTCGATCACAACCTGCAGACCAAGCTGCAGGTGATGGAAAGTCGCGAGAAGCAGCAGGATCATAAGCACGGCATTTATCGGTGACTGCAACCAGCTGGATACGGTTGCATGGTCGGCGCCAACGAGCGATAGCACAGCATATATGAACCAAAGGGAAAGGGGGATCAGGGCGATTGCCGTAACCCGCTGTACCCAGAAATGATGGGTTCCGCTTTTGGCGGAACCAAGACCGCGTACACGGCCGAGAGGTGCTCTCAAATCCATCAGATCGCTCCCATCGCCATATAACCGACGATCCAGGTCAACCCGGTAAGCCCAATCGATGCCGCTACGACAAAATAGCCGGAATTGCGAGCGGTATCGAGATCGAAGCCCATCCCGACATCCCAGAACAGATGTCGGATACCGTTGCAGAAATGGTAGAACAGCGCCCAAGTCCATCCGAACAGGCATAAGCGGCCCACCACACTACCGATGACCGTTTGTACCGTATCGAACGAAGCCGCACCGTCTGCAAGCGCCAGCAACCACCAGACCATGAGCAGTGTTCCGGCCGCCAGTCCTGTTCCGGTTGCCCGGTGCAGGATCGATAACGCCATTGTCCACTGCCACGCATAAATCTGGAGATGCGGCGAAAGCGGTCTGTCGCCGTTGTTCATTTTCGAACCCCCCTCAACCACCTCTACACCAGCCAGTGTGATGAGATCGCATTAAAAAAACTCACACTATTTGAATTAACCCTGATTGCCGGGCAAGTCAACGATACCAAATTGAAGTGAATTTATTAAACGAATATGAACATCGCGATTAAATGGGCCGTGATGCGCAATATTCGTGCCTGAACATTTTGACTAAGGGTTGTTTAACGTCTGGAATATGCATTCTTGGGTCACAGGTTGCACAGTGTTCTGCCTGTTTAACTGTTGCTTCTCCCGTTCTCAAAGTATCGTCAAAGATGCACGCGGCAATGTTTGCCAAAAGTCCGGGAGCAGCTTTGAGAAATATATTGGCGACCTTTCAAGGCACGTTCGCATTCTTTTATGCGTATTAATGGCGTCGCGGTCTATCCTCGGTCTATGGCGATTCTTTCAATTCAGTCCCGAGTCACAAGCGGGTATGTCGGCAATTCTGCAGCGGTCCCCATCCTGCAGCGTCTGAATCAGGTCGTCTGGCCGATAGATACCGTCGCCTTCTCCAATCATCCGGCGCATGGCGCTTTCCGGGGCAATGTGCGGCCATCGACCGAAGTCGCCGATCTTGCAAAGGGGCTCGACGAACGGGGCCTCTTGCCTGCCTGTACCGCTTTGTTATCCGGGTATCTGGGCAGCGTTGAAACGGGGCCAGTGGTATTTGAAATCGCCTCTCGGGTCCGGTCAGCCAGTCCAAAGGCGTTTTGGTGTTGCGATCCGGTCATGGGGGACAATGGCCGGTTCTATGTCTCGGAAGGTCTCCCGGCGTTTTTCCGCGACCAGGCGGTGCCGGCGGCGGACATCGTAACGCCGAATGCGTTCGAGGCGGCGTATCTGGCCGGCATGGATATCGTTGCGGTCGGCGATGCCGTTCTGGCGGCGCAGAAAATAGGAACGTCCGGTCCGGAAATGGTCGTCATTACCGGTATCCGCGAAGGCGATTCAATTGCGAGTATCGCCGTCGCAGGTCACGAGGTCTGGTGCGCCCGGGCGCCGTTTGTGAATATTCCGGCCCATGGCGCAGGCGATGCCTTCGTTGCCCTTTTTATCGGCCACTTGTTGCGGGGGATTGATACCGGGCGTGCACTTGCGCTGGCTGTATCGGGAATCCACGAATTACTGATGGCGTCAGTGTCCGCCAACGATCTTCTGCTGATTGAAACACTGGACCGGGTGGTTGCGCCAACGCTGGCGATTGATGCTGAGCGGCTGGCGTAATCGTTACGCGTGCCTTTGCTCGACCATTTTTTCCAGAGCATGACGGATTTTGGCAATGACTGAATGCCAGTCACCCGGGTGGGATTGTCGAAACAGCCGCATGGAAGGATACCACGGGCAGTCCGTTCGCCCTGTCTGCCATCGCCAGTCGGGCGCATAGGGCAGCATGGTCCAGACCGGCCGGCCAAGCGCGCCGGCAAGGTGAATGACCGCGGTGTCGACACCGATCACCAGGTCAAGTCTCGTCAGTAACGCTGCACTATCGGCAAAATCGGCGATCTGGTCGCGGCAATCCCGGGCCAGCGCCGAAAACCCCTGGGCTGCAATTGCATTGGCCTGGTCGCCGAGTTGCAGGGAATGGAACGCAGTACCGGGTGTCTCGAAAATGGGTGCCAGTGTTTGCAGCGCCATTGACCGGTTGCGGTCATTGCGATGCGTTGGCTTGCCGGCCCAGACGAAACCGATCTGTAAATCGCCCGATTGATGGGGGGCCTGATCGCTTTCCGGTGGCGGTGTCAGGTACGGGATATCGGCGGGGATTATGTCGACGGTTGTTCCAACCAGGTGGGGCAGGGAGAGCAGCGCGACCGTTGCATCGAAGGGGGGCAGGGGTGTTTCGTCACGTATGACGATGTCGATATTTTCAAATGCGGGACTAATCGCTATCAGCCGCGCGAGCGGTTTTTGGCACTCGAATACGATTCGGGCCGGTGCAACTGACTGCGTTTGAATTAGCGGCAGATAACGCAAAAACTGGATTGTGTCACCGAAGCCCTGTTCGGCATAAACCAGCAGGGTCTTGCCGGAGAGGTTTTCGCCGTTCCATGCCGGCTTATCGAGGCCACGCGGTTTTGCATCCGGAATTTTCCATCGCCACTCATATTCGGCGAAACCAGGGCGGAGATCGCCTTGCAGCAAAAGCGCCAGGGCCCTGTCCCATTTCAATTCTGCCGTGTCGTATCCCCGGGCTACCGCTTTATCGAAATTGCGCAGAGCCTCGCCAAACTTTCCCTGGTCGCGCAGAACCAGAGCGTGGTTATAGATGTATGAACCGGTTTCCGGGTCGAGTGCCCGGGCCGCCTCGTGGCACTGGACGGCTTCGTCGAGCCGCCCTGCGGCCCGCAGGGCATTGCCGAGGTTCGACATGGCGCCCGCATCATCAGGCTTTAGCGCAGTGCCGCGACGAAGGCAGCCGATGCTGGCAGAAACCTGACCTTCCGCGCGCAGGGCCACGCCGAGATTGATCCAGGCTGGTTCAAACGCCGGGTTGGTTGCCAGTATCCGCTGATACAGATCGATGGCTTCCGACAGGCGACCGGTACGATGCCGTTCAAGAGCGGCACGGAACACTGTATCCCGGTCCGCCTTGCCGGATGTCGGCGTATCAGATTCAGCCGTCACCATGAAAATCGCCTGCGAGGGGTGTGCTCTGGTTGCCCTATGCTGCCTTGTCGAGATACCCGGCGACAAGCGCTTCTGCAATTTGTACGGCGTTCAGCGCCGCACCTTTGCGTAAATTATCGGAAACAACCCAAATATTCAGTCCATTCTCGACCGTGAAATCCTCGCGGATACGGCTGACATAAACCGCGTCTTCTCCCGCACATTCCGCTGGCGTCACGAACCCCTCATCAGTGTGATGGTCGATCACGATAATGCCGGGCGCGTTCGTCAGGGCGGCACGGGCTTCCTCAGCGGATATCGGGTTTTCGAAAGAGATATTGATTGCTTCAGCGTGGCCGATGAATACAGGAACACGCACACAGGTCACTGCGATCTTGATCCTGGGATCGAGAATTTTCTTGGTCTCGACCATCATCTTCCACTCTTCCTTGGTCGAGCCGTCATCCATGAAGACATCAATCTGCGGGATCACGTTGAAGGCGATCTGCTTGGTGAACTCGTGCTTTTCCATCGCGTCGTTTACGAAGATGCCGCGTGTCTGCGCAAACAGTTCGTCCATTGCCGCGCGCCCGGCGCCGGACACTGACTGATAGGTGTTGACGACAACCCGGTCGATGACCGCCAGGTCATGCAGGGGCTTGAGGGCGACGACCATCTGGATCGTCGAGCAGTTCGGATTGGCGATAATGTTGCGGCGGCCATAATCGGCGATAGCATGGCCATTTACTTCCGGTACGATCAGCGGGACATCGGGGTCCATACGAAACTGCGATGTATTGTCGATCACCACGGCGCCGGCTTTGGCAGCGCGCGGCGCGAATTCCGCCGATACCTTGGCACCGGGGGACGACAGCACGATGTCGATGCCCTTGAAATCGAATGTGGCGAGATTCTGTATCTTCAGTTCGTCGTCTTCGCCGAATGATACGGCCTGGCCGGCGGACCGGTCCGAAGCCAGTGCCACAACATCATCTGCCGGAAAATTCCGTTCCGACAATGTTGTCAATACTTCGCGGCCGACATTCCCTGTCGCGCCGACAACCGCAACTCTGTATCCCATTATTCTGTCCTGATGTTTTGCTGCCGCGGGTCATGTGACCGGGCATAACGAAAAGGCGAGGAGTTTCCCCCTCGCCCGAAATTTATTCCGTAACCTGGGGAAGGACGGTTAGCCGCCCTTTTTGGTTTCCGTGGTAATCGGCGTCTGCGGCAGCGATTTGCTGCTGTCCGCCGTCACAACCGGTTTAGGTGTGGACGCGACATGGTTGCCCCACCCGCAATCACCATCCGCCTGTGCGGAAGCCGCGAATGTAATGCCGGCGAGCGCGGCGATCGAAGAAACGATAATCTTACGCATGGCCATACCTCCTTCAGTCGGTCGATGCCTTACCCTAATCCCGCTGTGTTTCGTAATCAAGTATGGGTTTAGCGGGCGGAAACAGTCGCGGTGGCCATATTTGGCCCCAAATGACAGGGTTTATTATGGATTAACCCTGTCAAACGGCGCTCATCGTGTCTATGGGCGTATTGTGGGGCCGGTCAAGCAGCCTGCTTGTCAAGTTCCCGCAGGATTGCATCGCCCATGACCATGGTTGAAACCCGCGCAGCGCCCGGTCCCATGATGTCGGATGTCCGCACGCCGCTCTTCAAGACGTTGCGAACCGATTCCTCAATCAATTCCGCGTCCTCGTGCAGGTCGAAGGAATAGCGCAGCAGCATTGCGAAGCTCAGCAGGCAGGCGAGCGGGTTGGCCGCATCCTTGCCCGCGATATCCGGGGCGCTGCCGTGGACCGGTTCGTACATGGCGCGGCGGCGGCCGCTGTCATCCGGTGCACCAAGCGTCGCGGAGGGCAACATGCCAAGCGATCCCGTCAGCATCGCCGCGCAATCGGACAGAATATCGCCGAACAGATTGTCAGCCAGAATGACATCGAACTGGGTTGGCGCCCGGACAAGCTGCATGGCGCAGTTATCCGCATACATGTGCTCCAGGCCGACATCGCTGTGTTTCGCTGCATGCAGCTTGGTGACAACGTCCCGCCACAGCACGCCTGTTTCCATTACGTTGGCTTTTTCAACCGAGGTGACCTTGCCGCGCCGTACCCGGGCGAGGTCGAAGGCGACATCCGCAACGCGGCTGATCTCTGTATCGGTGTAGACTTGCGTATCCACGGCGCGGCGGTGGCCGTCCGGCAGGGTTTCGATGCCACGCGGTTCGCCGAAATACACACCCCCGGTCGATTCCCGCACGATCATCAGGTCGAGGCCCTTGAGAACTTCGGGCTTCAGGCTGGATGCATCGAGAAGTGCGTCGAATGTCAACGCCGGCCGAAGGTTCGCGAACAGGTCGAGTTCCTTACGGAGGCGCAGCAGTCCCATTTCGGGCCGCAGGTTACGCGGGGCATCGTCGTATTTCGGGCCGCCAATGGCGCCAAACAGTATGGCGTCTGCTTCCATGGCTGTTGCCAGTGTCTTATCCGCCAAAGGGGTGCCATGAACGTCATAGGCCGCACCGCCGACAAGGTCTTCCTTGACGTCGAAAGTCACTTCGCGCCGGTTATCGAACCAATCGATAACCCTGCGAACCTGGGTCATGACTTCCGGGCCGATGCCGTCGCCCGGCAGGATGAGAAGAGATTTGTTCGACGCCATTTTTGGCTCCTTGTCGTTGTCGTTTTTTGTTAACGGTCGAGGTCTAGTTCGCGAATGTCTGTGAGGCGGCCGGTCACCGCCGCAGCGGCTGCCATGGCGGGGCTGAGCAGGTGCGTCCGACCGTCGCGGCCTTGCCGGCCTTCGAAATTCCGGTTCGACGTCGAGGCACAGCGCTGTCCCGGCTGAATGAAGTCGCCATTCATGGCGATGCACATCGAGCAGCCCGGTTCGCGCCACTCGAAGCCTGCATCGATAAAAATCTTGTCGAGGCCGCGCCGTTCCGCTTCGCGCTTTACCAGCCCGGAGCCTGGAACAACCATCGCGCTGACGCGATCAGCGACCTTACGGCCTTTGGCAACGGCTGCCGCTGCTTCTAGGTCCTCGATCCGGCTATTGGTGCATGATCCGATAAAGACGCGGTCGATTTCGATATCCCGCATCGATGTGCCGGGCTGAAGGCCCATATAGCTCAGGGAACGCTCCATCATGCGCCGACGGTCCGTGTCGCCCGCATCTCGCGGGTCCGGTACCTTGCCGTCGATCGGCGCAACTTCTTCCGGGTTCGTACCCCAGGTCACTTGCGGCGCAATTTCCGAGGCGTCCAGCGACACTTCCTTGTCGAAAACAGCGTCTGGATCGCTGGGCAAGGTGCGCCAATAGGCAACCGCTGCATCCCAGGCCTTGCCGCTTGGCGCGCGTGGGCGGCCCTTGATGTATTCGAAGGTTTTTTCGTCAGGCGCGATCATGCCTGCCCGGGCACCCGCTTCGACAGACATATTGGTGACGGTCATGCGGCCTTCGATGGACAATTCCCGGATGGCGGAGCCGGCATATTCGATCACGTACCCGGTGCCGCCGGCTGTTCCGATTCGGCCGATGATGGCGAGGATCACGTCCTTGGCGGTGCAGCCCGCGGGAAGCGTGCCGTCGACGGTTACGCGCATTGATTTCGGCCGGGCGATGGGGACCGTCTGCGTGGCGAGCAGGTGTTCGACTTCCGACGTGCCGACAGCCATGGCAAAGGCGCCGAGGGCACCGTTGGTTGCTGTGTGGCTGTCGCCGCAAAACAGTGTCACGCCGGGCAGGGTTATGCCCTGTTCCGGCCCGATGACATGAACGATACCTTGCCGTTCATCGAACAGGTCGAGCAACTCGACGCCAAATTCCTTGAAGTCTATGAAGGCTTGTTCGACCATCATACGGGAGACCGGGTCGTCAATCGGCAGGCTGCGGTCCGTGGTGGGGACGACATGGTCCATGACACCGATTGTCTTTTCCGGCTGCCGGACCTTCAGGCCCGCTTTTCTCAAGCCATCGAAAGCCTGTGGCTGCATCTCCATCAGAAGATGGCGATCAGCATAGATCAGGCTGAGTCCATCCTCAGTAATATCGACTTCATGGGCATCCCAGACCTTGGCAAACAGGGTCTTGGGCGCGCTCATTCCGCCGCAGCCGTATACAGCCAAGGCTGGTCCCGCTTCTGCTTTTCCTCGAAGGTATCGATGGAAGCATTCTTCGTCATGGTGATACCGATATCGTCAAGCCCGTCCAGCAGACAGGCCCGCCGGAATTCTTCAAGGTCGAAGGAAATCGCGGCGCCGTTCGGGCGGCGGATCAGCATTTCTTCGAGGTCGATTGTCAGTTCCGGGTTTTCTGAATCGCTGGCGTCCGCCATGAGGGCGTCGAGTTCATCCTTCGATACGCGGATCGGCAGGATGCCGTTCTTGAAACAGTTGTTGTAGAAAATATCGGCAAAGCTGGTTGAGATCACGCACCGGACACCAAAGTCCAGCAACGCCCATGGCGCGTGTTCGCGTGACGAGCCGCAGCCGAAATTGTCGCCACCAATGATAATCTTTGCATTCCGGTACGGTTCCTTGTTCAGGATGAAATCCGGCTTTTCCGAACCATCCGTCTCGTAGCGCATTTCCTCGAAAAGAAATTTTCCAAGTCCCGTACGCTTGATGGTGCGCAGGTGCAGTTTCGGAATGATCTTGTCGGTGTCGATATTGATCATATCCATCGGCGCTGCGACGCCGGTCAGCTTCCTGAATTGTTCCATTACAACATCCTCCCTCGTCCCCTAAGGGGTGCGATCAATCTTGCAGAAATTCGCGAGCGTCTTTCAGGTGACCGGCTACGGCTGCCGCGGCGGCCATGGCAGGGCTGACCAGATGGGTGCGGCTGTCGCGCCCCTGTCGGCCCTCGAAATTGCGGTTCGATGTGGAAGCGGAACGCTGTCCCGGCTCCATCTTGTCGACGTTCATGGCCAGGCACATGGAGCAGCCGGGCTCGCGCCACTCGAAACCAGCTTCAAGCAAAACCTTGTCGAGACCTTCCGATTCAGCCTGCTGCTTGACCAGCCCGGAACCGGGGACGACCATTGCCTGCACGCTGTCGGCGACCTTGCGGCCTTGTGCGACCTTGGCGACCTGCCGGATATCCTCGATGCGGCCATTGGTGCAGGAACCTATGAAAACCACATCGACTTCGATGTCTTCCATCTTCGTGCCGGGTACCAGGCCCATATACTTCAGCGCGCGCTCCATGGATTCACGCTCGCCCTGGGTTTCGGCATCTTTGGGATCCGGCACGATACCGGTGATCGGAACCACATCCTGCGGGGTTGTGCCCCAGGTAACCTTTGGATCCATGCCACTGATGTCGATAGTGACTTCCTTGTTGTATTTCGCACCTTCGTCCGATGGCAGTGTCTTCCAGTAGGCAAGCGCGGTGTCCCAGGCTTCGCCCGTCGGCGCCATTGGCCGGCCCTTGAGATATTCGAACGTCTTTTCATCCGGCGCGATCAACCCGGCGCGGGCCCCGGCTTCGATTGCCATGTTGGAAATCGTCATGCGGCCTTCCATCGACAGCGCGCGGATCGCCGGCCCGGCGAATTCGATGACATGGCCGGTGCCGCCGCCGATACCGGTCGTGCCGATGATTGTCAGGACAATATCCTTGGCGCTGCAGCCGAAGGGCAATTCCCCGGTCACGGTTACCCGCATGTTCTGCGCCGGCGCCTGGATAAGAGTCTGCGTCGCGAGGACGTGTTCGACTTCGGACGTGCCGATACCAAATGCCAGCGCGCCAAGCGCGCCATGCGTTGCGGTATGGCTGTCGCCACAGACCAGTGTGTTGCCCGGATTGGTGAAGCCCTGTTCCGGTCCGATGACATGCACAATGCCGTTGCGGGGGTCGTCGACCTCAAACAGCTGGACACCGAATGCGGCGACATTCTCGCGCAGGGTTTCGATCTGAAGACGGGAATCTTCCTCAACCACGCCACCGCGGGTCGTCGCGATGTTGTGATCGATGACGGCCAGCGTCTTTTCCGGCTGCCGGACCTTCCGGCCCGCATTGCGAAGGCCCTCGAAGGCTTGCGGGGTCGTCACTTCGTGAATGATATGTTTGTCGATGTACAGCAGGCTGGATCCGTCGTCCTGTACGCTGACGACGTGGCTTTCCCAGATCTTGTCGAACAATGTACGCGGATTGGCCATTTCGCTCCCTCATTCCATTCCGGCTGGCCCTGAAACGGGCCTTTATGCCGGATCCCTGTGAAATTCTCGCACCAATACCCGCAGGGCAGCGCACGCCAATGCGCTTCCGCCCGGGTATTTCTACCATTGCGATTTAAGCCCTGCGCACCCTCCTGGCAAAGGACATTATTTCATAACACCTTGAAACGGATTCACAAAACCCGTGACCGGCTCAGCTATCGCTGCTTTCCGGCGCCGTCTCGGTGTTCTTCGTGCTGGCATCGCGCCGGGGCATTGTCTTCTCGGCAATACGGGCTGATTTACCGCGACGGCCGCGCAGGTAATATAGTTTTGCGCGCCGGACGGCACCGCGCCGCATGACCTCTATCTGGTCAATCCGCGGGCTGTGGAGCGGGAAAATACGTTCCACGCCTTCGCCATAGCTGATCTTGCGTACGGTGAAGGAGCTGTTGAGGCCCGCATTCTTGCGCGCGATACACAGGCCTTCAAAGACCTGGACACGCTCACGGGTGCCTTCGACGACCTTCACGTGGACGCGCAGGGTATCGCCAGCCTGGAATTCCGGGACAGCACGGGCCGCTTCAAGCGTGTCGACCTGCTCTTTTTCAAGTTGTTCGATGATGTTCATGGATTTGTCCTCGTTTGCTTCGCCCGTTCGACATACCGGTCCCATAAATCCGGACGCCGTTCGCGCGTGATAGTTTCCGCCTGGGCCAGTCGCCAGGCACGAATGTTTTCATGATGTCCGGACAGCAATACGTCCGGCACGGTACGACCGCGCCATTGGGCCGGTCGGGTGTATTGCGGATATTCAAGCAGTCCTTGCGCGAAGCTTTCCTCGACCAGCGATTCCGCATCGCCGATGACACCGGGCAGCAACCGTACACAGGCATCGATCAAAGCAAACGCCGCAGGTTCTCCGCCAGACAGGACGAAGTCGCCAACGCTGATTTCCCGGAACGGACGTTCTTCGATCAGTCGTGCATCGATGCCTTCAAACCGGCCGCATAGAAGCGTTGCGCCCGGTCCAGCTGCAATTTCCGCCGCCGCTTGCTGATCGAATGGTTTGCCACGCGGGGTAAGGTAGATGACCGGACCCGGTTCTTCCGCGACGGATTCGAGTGCGGTATCGAGTACATCCGCCCGCATCACCATGCCCGGACCGCCCCCGAAGGGAGAATCATCGACCGAACGATGTGTATCCGTGGTGAAGTTCCGGATATCGATGGCTTCAAGCCCCCACTTGCCGTCCGCCAGCGCACGGCCGGCCAAGGAATGGCCAAGAGGCCCGGGAAACATATCCGGGAAAATTGTCAGTACGCGGGCCGTCCAGACTGTCATTCGTCTGTCCCCCCATCGTCACGTACTTCAATTTCTGTCGGCGGGGCAATCGTGATGCGTCCTGCTTCGATGTCGATTTCCGGCACGACGGCCTGCGTGAACGGCAGGACCACGGTGCCACCGGCAGCAACGGTGATTTCGATAACGTCGCCGGCACCGAAATCATGAAGAGCCCGAACGGCGCCATAGCGTGATCCATCCGCCAGGAATGCGTCCAATCCGACCAGGTCGGCGTGGTAGAATTCTTCCTCGTCGGTTTCCGGAAAAGCGTTCCGTTCGACAAACAACTCAACCCCGCGCAGCGCTTCTGCCGCATCGCGGTCGCTGACACCCTGAATACGGGCCAGCAGGACGCCTTTGGCGACGCCCGTGAGTTCGAGAGAAAATTCCTGCTTTCCATCGGCATCTGACAGCGGGCCATAGGCAGCAATATCGGCCGGTTCCGTGGTGAAACTTTTCACCCGGACCTGTCCGCGAACCCCGTGCGCGCCGGTAATGACGCCGACACAGACTTTCGGTTCTGTCTTAATTGCCATCTGACCTGCCACCGAATGTGGTCCTTATTCCGCCTTGGCTTCTTCAGCGGCGTCCTCGGACACTTCAGCCGGCGCTTCTTCAGCCGGTGCTGCTGCGGCTTCGGCTGCTTCGGCGGCGGCAGCAGCAGCTGCTTCCTTTGCCGCTGACGCTGCTTCTTCGGCCTCGCGCATCCGTTCCTGGGCTTTCGCCTTGGGAAGGTGCTGTTTGGTCTGGTTCGTCGGGACGGCGGGAACCGGCAGAATTTCTGCCCGGCCCAGGAAGCGTGCAACCCGATCCGACGGCAGCGCGCCAACGGACAGCCAGTGCCGGACGCGTTCCTCGACGAGCTGGACCCTGTTGGGATCTTCCTTGCCCAGCATGGGGTCGTAGCTGCCAATCTTTTCGATATAGCGGCCATCGCGCGGCATGCGCGAATCTGCAACAACAATGCGGTAATAGGGGCGCTTCTTGGCACCACCGCGGGCGAGTCTGATTCTCAGCGCCATACTATTTTATCTCCTTGACGTTAAACTTGGTGTTCGTGTTGATGTTGTTCGTCAGCCGCCACGGGCAGCCATGAAATTTGTCGATCTTTTAGTCGTTACATGCGGGGCAGAAGTCCCTCGATGCCATGGCGCATCAAGCCTTTCTTGCCCATTTTGCTAACCCGTTTCATCATTTTCTGCATGGTCATGAACTGCTTCAGCAGTTTGTTCACGTCCTGCACGGATGTTCCCGAGCCCGCAGCGATACGTTTCTTGCGCGATGCGTGAATGACCTTTGGCTTCATCCGCTCGACGCGGGTCATTGATGAAATAATGGCTTCCTGCCGCAGGATCATTTTTTCGTCAACATTCGCCTTGGCCATCGCGTCCCGGGCCTTGCCGACGCCGGGCAGCAGTTCCATCATGCCGGACAGGCCGCCCATCTTGCGCATCTGGCCAAGCTGCTTGGCCATGTCGCTCAGGTCGAACTCGCCCTTCTGCATCTTTTTGGCAAGGGCTTCGGCTTCATCCTGCTCGATTGTCTCTGCCGCTTTTTCGACCAGGCTGACGACGTCGCCCATGCCCAGAATGCGGCCGGCAATACGGTCGGGATGGAAGTCTTCCAGCGCGTCCATTTTTTCGCCGGTACCAATCAGCTTGATTGGGCAGCCGGTAACCGCGCGCATTGACAGGGCGCCGCCGCCTCGTGCGTCGCCATCGACCCGTGTCAGTACAATGCCTGTGAGGGGCAGGCGTTCATTGAAGCCTTCCGCGACATTGACCGCGTCCTGGCCGGTCATGGCATCGGCAACAAGCAGAATTTCATGCGGACCGACTGCGCTCTGAACCGCGGCGACTTCGTTCATCAGCGCTTCGTCGATCTGCAATCGCCCGGCGGTGTCATACATGATGACGTCGAAACCGCCGAGGCGCGCTGCATCGCCGGCTCTTTTGGCAATGTCGACCGGCTGCTGGCCTGCAACGATCGGCAATGTCGTGACACCGGCCTGCTCGCCCAAGACCTTCAATTGTTCCTGTGCAGCGGGGCGCTGCGTGTCCAGCGACGCCATCAGCACTTTCTTGCGTTCACGATCCTTCAGGCGGGCGGCTATCTTTGCTGTCGTTGTTGTTTTACCGGAGCCCTGCAGCCCGACAAGCATGATGCCGACGGGGGCCGGTGCATTCAGGTCGATGCCGGTTGTTTCCGCGCCCAGCGTTTCAACTAGCTCGTCATGAACGATCTTGATGATCATTTGTCCGGGGGTGACCGACTTCAGGACATCCTGGCCCTGCGCACTGTTCTTGACCCGGTCGATAAAGCTGCGGACGACGGGCAGCGCCACGTCTGCTTCGAGCAACGCGACGCGGACATCGCGCATCGCCGCGTCGATATCGGACGCGCTCAAGGAGCCGCGGCGTCGCAGCTTCTCGAATACATCGCCTAAACGGCCTGATAACGACTCGAACATTTCAGCCTCAAAACGGTTTCAGATCGGAAAACGCATAACGCGCCAGTGCGCGAAACTCGCGGACTGGCGGAGCCCCTTGGGGCCGGAAACGTGGCGTTTCCCGATTGAGAAGGCGCTTTTACGCTGCGTTTCCGGTCAAGTCAAGCAATCGGCGTGTGCGGATTGTTGCCGCAAACCGGTGGACATCGCTGCCGCTCACGCCATATAAGGCGGCGAACGCGGATATTTGACAATGATACCGTTTACCAAGATGCACGGCCTCGGCAATGATTGCGTCATCATCGATGCGCGCGACGAGCCGATTATGCTGTCTGAAGCGCAGATCCGGTTGATTGCCGACCGCCGACGTGGGGTCGGCTGTGATCAACTCGTTATTCTGGAATTGCCAAAAACCGGTGATGCAGACGTGTTTCTGCGGTTTTACAATTCGGATGGCAGCGAATCCGGGGCATGCGGCAATGCCACGCGATGTATTGCTGCGCGCCTTATGCAGGCGCAAAGCGTCGATACGCTGTCAATTCAGACCGCGGCGGGACTTCTTCATGCGGATGTCGATGCGCGGGGACTGGTTGCGATAGATATGGGCGAAGCGCAACTCGACTGGCAGCAAATACCGCTTAAAGAAGCGATGGATACCCTGGTGTTAAATCTTGCGGCCGGGCCATTTGCCGGGCCGTCGGCGGTTGGCATTGGCAATCCGCATTGTGTTTTCTTCGTCGACGACGCCGAAAAAGTCGATATTTCGAAGCTTGGACCGAAGGTGGAGCAGGACCCGATTTTTCCTGAGCGCACCAATGTTGAATTCGTAACGGTCCAGGGCCGGGACCGTATTCGGATGCGGGTCTGGGAACGGGGCGCAGGCATTACCGAGGCTTGTGGTTCCGGCGCCTGTGCGGTGGCCGTGGCCGCCGCCCGGCGTGGCCTGACGGATCGGCGTGTCGAAGTTGTTCTGGATGGCGGTTCATTGTTCATCGAATGGCGCGACGACAATCATGTCGTCATGAGTGGCCCTGTTACGTTTGTCTTTACCGGAGAATTTGACATGTCGGTGGACGCTGCATGAATTCCGGAATGCGGCAGAAACCCGAAATCGTCACGTTCGGCTGCAGGTTGAACGCGTTCGAGTCGGAAGTCATGCGCGACTGTGCCGCGGACAGGGGCAATGCGATCATCTTTAATACCTGTGCCGTTACGGCGGAAGCGGAACGGCAGGCACGGCAGGCGATCCGCAAGGCGCGCCTGGCCAATCCCGATGCCGAGATCATCGTGACCGGCTGTGCCGCGCAGGTGAATTCCCAGGCCTTTGCAGCGATGCCTGAAGTCGATCGTGTCCTGGGAAATGCTGAAAAACTGAAGCCCGAATCCTATTTCAGCAATGCGCGGGTCAAGGTCGGCGACATTATGCAGGTGCGCGAGGTCGCCAGCCATCTCATCGAAGGATTCGATGGGCGTGCTCGTGCCTTTGTTCAGGTGCAACAGGGCTGCGATCACCGATGCACCTTCTGTATTATTCCCTTTGGGCGCGGCAACAGTCGTTCGGTGCCGATTGGCGAAATTGTGAATCAGGTCCGCCAACTGGTCGAAAACGGGTATCGCGAGGTCGTCCTGACGGGTGTTGATATTACGTCTTATGGATCGGACCTGCCGGGACAGCCTGCATTGGGGCAAATGGCGCGCAGGTTGCTGCAACAGGTGCCCGAGCTGCCGCGATTGCGGATTTCGTCGATTGACTGCATCGAAATGGACACGGACCTGCTGCGGCTGATTGACGACGAACCACGGCTGATGCCGCATTTTCACCTGTCGCTGCAGGCGGGTGACGACATGATCCTGAAGCGTATGAAGCGCCGGCATGGCCGCGATGAAGCTATCGCAATATGTGACCGTATCCGAGCGGCACGCCCCGACGTCGCACTTGGTGCTGATCTGATCGCCGGCTTTCCGACAGAAACGGAAGATATGTTCCAGCGGTCGCTGGACCTGATCGACGAGTGCGGGCTGACATGGCTGCATGTGTTTCCCTATTCATCGCGGCCGGACACGCCGGCGGCCCGGATGCCGCAAATGCCGATGGCAGTGCGCCGGGAACGGGCGCAACGTCTGCGTCATGCAGGGGACGCTGCAGCGTCACGGTTCCTCGACAATCTGGTCGGCAGTGATGCGTCGGTGTTGATCGAGCGGGATGGTACAGGGCGAACGGAACATTATGCGCCGATCCGGTGTGAAACGCCCCTGCCGGATGGGAGTCTGGCGACACTGAGGGTTACCGGCAGCGAGCAGGGACAGTTGACGGGAAGGCTGACAGTATGAGTGGAGCAACGTGGCTTGGGCGTCTTAAGGCCGGGCTGTCGAAATCGTCCTCGAAGCTGGTCGGCGGTATTTCAGGCATCTTCACGAAGCGCAAACTCGATGCAGCAGCGCTGGAGGAACTGGAGGAATTGCTGATCACGGCTGATCTGGGGCCGGCGACGGCGGCGAAATTGACGGCCCATCTCGCGTCGACCCGTTTCGACAAGGAAATCAGCGAGGAGGAAGTCCGGGCCGCACTGGCGGATGATATTGCCGAAATTCTTGAACCGATCGCATTCCCATTGAATATCGACAGCAGCCGAAAACCGCATGTCGTGCTTGTCGTTGGCGTCAATGGTAGCGGCAAGACGACGACGATTGGAAAATTGGCACAGCAATACAAAGGCGAAGGGTACAATGTCATGCTTGCGGCGGGGGATACCTTCCGTGCCGCAGCCGTTTCGCAATTACAGATTTGGGGCGAACGGACGGGATGCCGGGTGATTTCCGGCAAGCAGGACGCTGATGCTGCCGGTCTGGCCTATGATGCGGTTCAGGCGGCGCAGGCTGAAGGCGCGGACATCCTGTTGATTGATACTGCCGGACGATTGCAAAACCGCACGGACCTGATGGCCGGATTGGAAAAAATCAGCCGGGTGATCAAGAAACTCGATGCCGAAGCGCCGCATGACTGCGTTCTCGTGCTGGATGCAACGGTTGGTCAGAACGCGCACAGCCAGGTCGAAATATTTCGCGATATGGTCGCGGTTACCGGCTTGGTGGTGACCAAGCTGGACGGGTCGGCAAAAGGCGGTGTGCTGGTCGCGCTGGCAGAAAAGTTCAAATTGCCTGTTCATGCCATCGGCGTGGGGGAAGGGGCGGATGACCTGCGTCCTTTTACGGCGCAGGCATATGCTCGTGACCTCATGGGGGTCGATGACAGGGGCTAGACTTGCTGCCTACCAGCGAGTGCCCTTTTCCTCCACTTCTACCGTCGCCTGTGACTGGGTATTCAACAGCCAGTCATCAGTCTGCATATATCGCGGGGCCAGGAACCGGTAGGTGTCGCGCATCAGGTCGGCAGTGTCGCTTGAAATGATGCCGGATTGCCGGTCCCAGGAGCGTAGAAGGTCATCCCACGCGACCATGCGTCGGTACAGCGAATCCCGGACGCCGCGAATGTATTCCTTCTGGGAATGAATGTTCTTGAGCACGCTGATAATTTCGCCCGTCTGACCGTCGGCCATGTCGAACTCTGCTTCGAATTCGGTTGAGGCTACTGAAATCAATTTGGAAACCGATGTTGCGTTGTCCAGCAGGCTGCGTTGTTTGGCGGCCGCATGGCGCACGCGCTTGATCTTTGATTCCATAGACAAGACGCTACGGAACTGATCGCGAAGGGTTTCGATATAGGCCAACTCCGCAGCGAGTTCCTCGATGAGGTCGATGACCATTTCCTTATTGGCATTCGGGCTTTCCAGCGCCGATGCGGCCTCGTCAAAAGCCTTGTTGATCTTTTCCTTCATAACCGGGTCATCGGCGATCTGAATCAATTGCTGGGGATCCGTGATCAGGTTTTCGTCACCGGAAACCCAGGAGACCAGTTGCATACAGATCCGCTGCCTGGCGACGGCTTTGTGTTCTTCGGTTACTTCCCACGAGGCTTCGCCCGTGAGCAGTTCCTTGGGGAAGTCGTCACCCGGCATCAGGATCTTTACGTAATCCAACCCTGCGGCGACCAGTTCCAGCATCTGATAATCGGGCGTATCTTCTTCGATGCTGAATTCCCGGCAGATTCCGCGGATGGGCAGCGTTACTTCCTCACCACCGAGGTTGAGAATGAAGACAGGCTCTTCCGTCATCGGAGATTTGCGAAAATACGAGCCTTCCACAGATGTGAAGAACTTCTGCTCGAATTTTACGCTTGTAAGAGGGGTGTCTGTATCTTGCACTAAAAATGCCTCAATGCCTTCTTCCCGATTCCATGGGATGGTAGCAAAGAGGGATTAAACAGAATTTAATGCGACGGACGTTGTGCGGTATCTGGTTCCGTAATTCGCGCTGTTCGATAGTATTTTTCAGTCTGAATCTGTAAAATCAGAAAGTACTAAATAATTAACCATATCAGCGACATAGATTCGCCACGCCCAGACGTTCGCGACCGGTACCGAGTGTTCGCTCGAAGGACAGGGCCACTGCAAGCGCCCGCTCGTCTTCATTCAGGGGCGCCATGATCTGCATTCCGACTGGCATCCCGGCGGTATCCAGCCCGACCGGAATTGTCACCGCAGACAGCTGCAGTAAATTTGCCGTCTGGGTATTGCGCAGCGCAGGCAGGTTGTGCGCCCGATAGCTATCCGGGGTCGCGATTTCCTCAAGGCGCGGCGGGGTAATCGGGACGGTTGGCCCGACCAATATGTCAATGTCGGCCATGGTGTCATCAATGGAAGCGGACAGATGCATCAGCTGGTCGCGGCGTTTCAGATACTCAATCGCGGTAATTGCTTCCATGCTGTCGAAACGACCGGCAACATTGGGGTCCAGCGTCGCCTTGCATTCGGCCATATCATTGTTGATGAATGCAGCGAATTCCGGGGCGGCAAGGCCACCACGTAAGAATAACGCTTCGGCTTCTGTGACTTCGGGCAAGTCAATATCGACAATTTCCGCACCGGCGGCAGCCAGCTCCCGCAAGGCAGTCTGGACAGCTTCCGCAACGCCGGGGCTGCATTCCTCAAAATGACGCGTGCAAATGCCAATTCGGATGCCGGCGACGTCGAGTTCACCCAGGCCGGCCAGTAATGCTGCTGGTGTAACGCTGGTTTCCGGATCAATCACGGCGAAAGCCAGAATCGCATCCGCAACTGTCCGCGCGAGCAGGCCTGTCGTATCAAGGCTGGGGCTGAGGGGAACGACGCCGCCTACAGACCATCGTCCGAAGCTCGTTTTCACACCGACAACGCCGGTGAAGCTGGCTGGTACGCGAACGGAGCCGGCTGTATCGCTACCCAGCGCGATAAGGGCTGATTGCTCACACAGGCTGACCCCGGCCCCGGCACTGGAACCGCCTGGGACGCGGTGTCCCTGATCATCCCATGGATTGCGCGGGGTTCCCCAATGGGCGTTGGTTCCCAGCCCGCCGAAGGCAAACTCAACGGTGTGTGTCTTGCCCGAGACCGGGGCAAGCGATTGGCGAAGGGTGCGGACCACCGGGCCTTCAGTTGTCCATTTTTCCGGCAGTGCAGTGGGGGTGCCGGCAAAGGTCGGATAGCCTGAGACTCCGTACAGGTCTTTCACGGAAACCGGGATTCCCTGCAGGGGGCCGAAATCCAGCCCGGCGGCGAAGGCCGCATCTGCGGCGCGCGCTTCGGCTAAAAATCGTTCCGGGTCACGGGTCTTGTAGGCGCCAAGTACTGGCCCGCGCGACTGATTATTGGCGTTTGCTTCTTCTGCCAGGGCGGTTGCGGTGACCTTGCCGCTGCGCAAATCTGATGCGATGTCGACAAGCGATTGTTGGAGCGTTTCGGGCATGAACGGATTCTTCCTCAGTCGAGGTTCGGAATTTGTGCGCCGAATCCCGTCGCCTGCTCATAGGCATGGGCGACCTGATAGACTCTGGCCTCGTCGAATGGTTTGCCGACGATTTGCATTGAAAGTGGCAAGCCGGAATTGGACAGGCCGGTCGGCACGGCGATGGCGGGGACACCGGTCAGATTGAACGGCGCGCGCGCCTGCCGCCCATAGTTGGCTTCCAGCCCATCCGGATCGTCGAGCCGGTTCGGCGGATCCATGCTCGACGCCGTGACGGCGACATCGATGTCCCGCATTTTGTCGGCGAGTTCCGCGACCAGTCGCGTCTTGGTCCGGGTCGCATTCACATAGTCTGCAGCGCGGATAAATGCGCCGCCGATAATTCGCTTGCGGGCCAGTTCGCCATAATCCTGGGGCCGCTCCTTGAACCATTTTTCATGAATTGCAAAGGCCTCGGACAACAGGATTACCCGGTTGGCTGCCGCATATTCCCGCAGGGGCGAAAGTTCGATCTCGCTGATCTCCGCGCCAAGTCCGCGCAAGACATCAATTGCCCGCTCTATTCCCTGTCCCATCTCCGGGTCGGCGACGTGATCCCGGTTGTAGAAATGACGGATGACGCCGATGCGCATGCCCTGGATATCCCGCCCCAACAGGGACGTGAAATCCAGCGATTCAACGGGTGCACTGCCCGGGTCGGCGGCATCATGCCCTGCGATGGCATTCATCATAATGGCGTTGTCTTCCACGCCGCGGGTCATTGGCCCGACATGATCCAGTGAGAAGGACAGTGGAAAGACACCGCGCCGGCTGACCCTGCCGTAGGTGGCTTTCATTCCAACGATACCGCAGAACGAGGCCGGATTTCGGACCGAACCGCCGGTATCGGTACCGATTGCCGCGGGGACGAAGCCGGCGGCAAGCGCCGCGCCGGACCCACTTGAGGAACCGCCAGTGAAATGATCTGGATTCCAGGGATTTCGCGCGGGTGGCCATGGCAGATCGAAAGAGGGGCCGCCGATGGCGAATTCATGTGTCGATGTCTTGCCGATCAGGACGCCGCCTGCCGCTTTCAGCCGTCGGGTGACTTCTGCATCCGCCGTGGCGACATTGTCGGCCATTATTTTGGAATGGCACGTTGTCGGGACACCATCGACATCAACGATGTCCTTAAGGGCATAGGGAACGCCGTGCAGCGGACCGCGCCAGTTTCCGGCGGCAATCTCCGCTTCTGCGGTTCTGGCTTCCGCCAGCGCTTCTTCCGGCATGATGCGGATGAAGGCGTTTATCTTTGCGTCATGGGCGCTGACCCGGTCGAGCAGCGCCTGTGTGTATTCGATCGGCGAAATATCCCGATTGCGGATCAGCTTTGCGGCTGCGGCGATGGTAAGCGTGGCGAACTCCGTCATTCTGCGGTGTCCGGCTGCGTGCAGCGAAAGACATGCGCTGGTTCCTCCGCAGGGGTCAGGTCGCTCGGAAGACCATCGGCAAGCGACTTCGAGAACGTTGCCGAATGTTCGATGTCTTCAGGGAAGTTTTCCGCCAGACGGTCCAGCCCAAAGGCACGTGCCATGGCTTGGGGATCAAGATTATCCTGATTGCTCATCAATAGCCGCCTGACTTTGCTGTTCATCCATGAATGAAAGGAAGCCATTCATGGCTTATGCCTGTCAAGCAGAAGGCGCTATTATTCGTGGCTGATTTGTGCGGGCCCGCTGAGCAGTAACCGGATCAGACCAGACTGCCGCTCGGTTGTCGTTTTCGAGAAGATACGTTTGACGTGGGTCCGGACGGTATGCTGGCTGACGTCCAGTTCGTCAGCGGCGTCGGCAAGGCTGAGATCCTGTGCCAGCAAAGCGGCGAGGCGGGCTTCCGCCCGTGTCAGGCCATACAGGCTGCTCAACCGGTTTTCGTCTATGTCCGGATGTGTTTCCGGATCGCTGACAAAGATCAGCGCCGCGGGCCGGTCTTTGTCGAAATAGTGTGACTCGGTACGTAACGGCGTGACGACGACAGAGAGTGGCCGATAACCCGATGGCCGCTCAAGTGCGATTGCGCCGCTGCTGTCAGTTTTCTTTTTCGAGCTGGCGGCGCGCCCGGTTCGCCAGATTATATCGCGCATTCTGACAGCCTGACCGTCCACCGTACCGTGCAATCCATCCCTTCCCAAGGCCAGCCCATCATCCGTTTCGATGATCGCGCGCGCGGAGCGGTTCATGCGTAGCGGGCGGCTGAAGGCGTCAACGACGATGACTCCGATTGGTAGCCGGTTCATGGCGTCGCCAAGCGCGAGGTTTTCCATCTGCAATTTGGTGATCAGGCAGTTGTCGCTGGACAGGACAAGGAAGACAGCATTGCGGATTCGGCTCGGCATGTCGGTAAACAGCCCTGGATCCGCCCGTGTTGAAATGTGCTTTCGGTATACCCGCTGGGCTGTTTCATCCTCGACGACCCATAAAATTCGGTCAACGCCGCCAGCAATTGCCGGTATCGGCGAAATTGTCTCTATCACGGGGAACAGTGCGCCGTTCTTGCGCCGATAATGGGATTCGCCGCGCCATTCCGTGCCGTCGCGTAGCGTTTCCCATCGCGCGTCATTCTTGTCTTTCGCAATCTCGACGAGAGATTCCGGTGCGATTTGTTTCAGCTCATCCAGATTATAACCAGTCGCTTCCTGGAATTTTGTGTTCGCGTATTCGATTTCGCCTTCGGAGTTGGCGATCATGACCATGATCAGGCTGTCTTCCAGCGCGGCGAACAGTTTTTCGAACTCCGCGTCGGCGCGGGGGTGGCGGGTTACGTCTTCGGCGATTCCCTGCATGCCCTGAAAATCACCTGAATCCTGATCGTAGACGGGCAGGCCGCTGACAAGGAACAGATGTTTCTGGCCGTCCCGGGCAGCGGCTTCAAAGAAAACATCGCGGAAGGTGGATTGGCTTTCGCCGCCTTCGGGAAAATCTTCCAGCGTTATGAAAGCGCCGATTTCGCCAAGTCTGCGTCCGATCAGCTCCTGCGGATGAATGCCCAGAATGTCGAAGACGCGGTAGGAGACATTGGTCAGCCGGAATTCGGCATCGGTTTCCCAAATCCAGGCCGATACCAGCCGTGACAGGTTGTACAGCCGGTGTTCTGCCGCTGCTGCCTTGCCGACGGCAATCGCAGCGATTTCCTTGTCGTCAACAGGACGATTTAATCCGACAACTTTCTGTTCGCGTGGCGCGTCCGGCATATTTCCCGCCTTCTAGCTGTTACGGGCCAGAGGCGACGCACTGTTGGCCTGCCATCGTCGAACGGTATCCATTGCTGAATCCTGGGTCGTCTTGTTGAAGACCGCCAGGCATTTGCGCGTTTCCTTGGAGATTTCTTCTTCCGTCAGCTTCCGTCCTTGCCGGGTGAGCGCGAATATCGATGCAAATATCGCCTTACCGATACCGCCTGCCTTGCAGGTGATCGCCAGCGCGTTGCCGTCATGCTCGAACAGCATGCGTCGGACAAAGGTTTCGTCCAGTCCGGTAAATTTGGTGAACATGGCGATGAACAATGCGACTTCGCCCTCGCGGAGAACCTTCAGCATGGTTTCCGGAGTCATCTTGCCGACAGATTTAAGGTTATTCGCCAGTTGCTGGGATTTCGATAGTTCCCGTGCGTCATAAGCCGCACCCTGAACCTCGCGGACAGTGGCACGCTCCAGCAATCCATCAATCGTGGAAACGTCGAATTCCCAGTCGTCGACGATAACCTGACGCAGGACGGTGGACACCCAGGTGAACATGCGCTTGACCAGTTCCGGGTCAACATCGCGCCGGCGCAGGATCGGTTCCTGAAATGAATCAACCCGCTGCGATTGCTCTACCAGGTACTCCATTGTCGCGCGGGAAATCTTTGCATCCGTGTTTTTCAGCAGCGACCGGATAACGCTTTCATTTCCGGTTTCAACCAGTGCTTCTGCAACATCCTCGTTGAGGTTTTGCCGAATGGACACCGCGAGCTGATGTTCCTGCGTCCGGTGCCGGATAATCTCCACCAGATCTTCGTCCTGCAGCACGCCGCTGCCGGTCAAAAGAGGGTAGGCGATTTCAATATTATCGTTCGCCAATAGTCGGATCAGGTCACGAGGCGCATCCGGCAATTCGGCCAGGCATGAACTGACGGTCCGGCGAACGGACATTTCCGTCTCGTGAACCAGATGGCCCAGAATATCGAACATCAGGCTTCGTTCGCGTTCGGTCATGGAGCCGTCGCGGGAAAAAGGCAGTTTCCCCAAAGCTTCCGCCAGCGCTTTTTGCGCGTCGGGCGTTTTGTCACGCGCAAGCGCGAACAATTTTTCGCCGTCAAATTCGGAAGGTGCCATCCTGTTCATTGGTCATTCCCGAGATTAGTGCAGCATGAAGCTGCCTAATCTTGTTGAATTAGTATCCTTGTCCGAATCTTAATGTAAATTGAACGCGCTTACCAAATCGTTAACGTAAATTCACTATAAAAACATAATAATTCGTACTAATCCGGTGATTCCGTGTGAACTGGTAGCGATAATTACCTTTGGAGGGGAAATTTTGGACGATCCCGTACAACGCCATCCGACCCGGGCCGAGCAGTTGGATATTCTGGCAAGTATTGTTGCCGCCCGCTCCGGGAAAGGTGACGATATCCTCGATCTAGGCTGCGGCGTCGGATATGTCGCGCATCTGATCCTGGAGAAACAACCAGGCCTGTCGATCACGGGGGTCGACAGAAACGGGGAGGCGCTTGTCGCCGCAGAAACAAATCTCGCGGGTTATGCCGGGACCTTTTCGGGGGTCGAGGGGGACCTGGAAAAAATCGGGCAGATCAACCCGCCCGGCGGGCCGTACCGCGTGATTTATACGGCGCTGACATTTCACGATTTGCCGGACACGGCAAAACAGTCGGTTATCCAGTGGGTGGCGAAGAACCTGGCATCAGGCGGGTATTTTCTGTTGTACGACCGGCTGCGGCTGACCGAACCGGGATTGTTCCCGCTACAGGGCGATATCTGGGCGAGGATCGAACGGACATATGGATCCGCGATGCGCAGCGCGCCGGATTACGACGCGTATCTGACGGATATCGGCACCGATAACCGACCGGCCAGTTTGGCGGAATACGGCGCGTGGTTCGCGGATGCGGGATTGGCCATGCAGGTTCTGCACCTGCATGGAAATGTTGCGTTGATCGGCGGGACAGTTAGCTAGCTGGTTTTTGCCAGACGAAATCGGAACGTTCCCTGCGCCGTGGCGAAGACTTCACCCGTCTTCCCATCGCTTACCTTGGAGTCAGCAAAATAGATTGATTTGCCGGCCCTTTGCAGAAACCCTTCGGCGACAAGTGTATCGCCCATGGCTGCACTGATGAAATTCGTCGACAGGTTCAGTGTCAGTATCTGCCTGGGCTGCGGATAGTCGAAAGCGCCAGCCCGGAGGGCTACAACATCCAGCAAGGTCATCAGGACGCCGCCATGAACGTAGTCGCCATTGTTCCGGTGGCGGTCCTGCACGTCCATATCCATCCGCGCGTAGCCGCTGCGCAATTCCGTGACCCGGTATCCAAGAACGTGATGAAATGTTTCGTCGGTGGCGGCGTCCGTAAAATCCGGTAGCATGGTGTCGTCTCCCTGAAGGACGGCAGATATCTTTTCTACCCTGTGTTCCGTTGCGGAGACAAGGCAGCAGATATGGCAGGGAGAGGCAAGATGGCGAAATACGATCTGGTCATTCGCGGTGGAACGGTCGTGACCGCGACCGATACGGTCCCGTGCGATGTGGGCATTCTTGACGGGCGCGTGGCGGCACTGGGGGCAGCACTCGATCCCGGGGAGCGTGAAATTGATGCCCGAGACAAGCTGTTGCTGCCAGGGGGAATCGATAGCCACTGTCATATCGAACAGGTTTCCGGGATGGGGATTATGTCTGCGGATGATTTCCGCAGCGGGACGACGGCGGCTGTGTTCGGCGGAACCACAACGATAATTCCCTTTGCCATACAGAACCGTGGCGAGTCGCTGCGACAGGTCGTTGACGATTACCGGGCGCTCGGGGATGCCAAGGCCGTCGTCGACTTTGCCATTCACATGATTATCGCCGATCCGACCGAGCATGTTCTCGGGCAGGAACTCCCGGCGCTGGTCCGGGACGGCTATACCTCGTTCAAGGTCTACATGACCTATGAAGGCACGAAGCTGAACGATTATCAGATGCTTGATGTCCTGACCGCGGCGCGGCGTGAGGGCGCGATGACCATGGTGCATGCCGAAAATTGGGACATGATTCGCTGGTTGACCAACCGGCTGCTGGACGGCGGTAATCGTGCGCCGAAATTCCACGGTATCAGTCACGCAGAAATCGCAGAAGGCGAAGCAACCCACAGGGCAATTGCGCTGGGACGACTGGTCGATACGCCGATGCTGATTGTCCATGTCTCTGCAGAGGAGGCGATGGAGGAAATCCGGATGGCACAGGCGAAGGGGCTGAAAGTCTATGGCGAAACCTGTCCGCAATACCTGTTTCTGACGATTGACGACCTCGACCGCGATGGCATGGATGGTGCGATGTATTGCTGCAGTCCGCCGCCGCGTGACGTCGCCGGGCAGGAGGCGATCTGGCGCGGATTGCAGACCGGGGTGTTCCAGGTGATTTCGTCCGATCACGCGCCGTACCGGTTTGACGAAACAGGAAAACTGAAGGCAGGACCGAACGCATCCTTCAAGGAAATTGCCAACGGGCTACCTGGTATCGAAACCCGCATGCCGTTGCTGTTTTCCGAAGGGGTTGGCAAAGGCAGGATCGATCTGCAGCGTTTCGTCGACCTGACCGCGACCGCGGCTGCAAAGCTGTACGGCTTGTATCCCCGCAAGGGCACCATCGCCGTTGGGTCCGACGCGGATATTGCAATCTGGGACCCGGAACGCGAAGTCACGCTGAATGCCGAAATGATGCATGATAATACAGGCTATACGCCGTATGAGGGGATGGTGCTGAAAGGGTGGCCGGTGACGGTCCTGAGTCGTGGGCGCGTTGTCGTCGACGAGGGCGAATTCAATGCAGAACCGGGCAGCGGAAAATTCCTGCCTTGCGACCGCTCCGATTACGCAGTGCCGATTAACAATATTCCCAGAGAACTGGATCCCAAACGGAACTTCGGCGCGCAGATACTGTTTTGATCAGGGCGAAATCAGCCGCAACAAAAATTCATCGGGGTTGGATGCGGGTCAGGCTTTCCGGTCGTATTTGCCAAGAAAGGCAGTATGTTCTTCGTCATAGCGGCGGTATTTCCGACATGCCAGGATTGTTAACGGCAGTTTCAGAAGCGCTATGGCCATCAGTACAATCGCCCCGGACAGGCTGGAAAAGGCCGTATAGTAGTCCTCTGGAATGACACCCGTTGCGACGACGTTTTGGTATTCATCCATTTGGATGCCAAAAATGGCGACGCCGATGCCGCCAATCAATGCCAGTATGGACCAGAAAATCAGCGCTTTCCGCGCTGACGCCCGGCGTTTCTGGATATAGCCCTCTTCCTGACTCGATAGAATCAGCCGGAGGGTTTCATCCTGAACAACAGGTTTTGATCGTTCGGCCATCCGGCAATAATTTCATGTTTTCCCGAGCGATGCTAGGTTGTTGGGCCCGGTTTATGTGCAACATTGTGGCGTGCGGACCTGCTGAATGGATGCCCACAATATTGATAAATTCATGCAATTATGTAAGTTTTATGATCGCGCGACCGGTTTCGTTCAATTCCTGATCGGAATTTTCGGACGCGACGGTGCGCCACCCGGTATCCGGCGCGTTCCGGTAGTTGAGAATATGAGATAGGTGACGGCCCGGCTGGCCGCCATATGGTGGTTTTCGCGGATTGCTGTTCAGGCAGCCGTGCGCGTCAGTCTAGCGATCAGAATGTGCGCCTCAAGAGGGAGTTTACAGATTGCCCGATACCGAAAATGAAAATTCGGATGAAAAAACCTCTGATCAGGCGGAGGCGCCGCAACAACATGCGCGTCGCAAGCGTGGATGGACCCGATACCTGATCCTGATACCGGTTCTTGGTATTGGCGGATACCTGAGCGTAAACGAAATCGTGTCCCGGTTCACGCATGTGTACGAATATGATGCACGGATCGGCAGCAACCTGATCACGGTGAGCAGCCGCGTGGCAGGGTGGGTTGACCGTGTCCACGTGACGGAAGGCGACGATACCAAAAGAGGACAGGTCATCGTCGTAATCGACTCCCGGGAATCAAAGCTGCTGGTGGATCAACTGGAAGCGCGGATACTGGGCGTGGAAGCCGATCGGCAGCGCCTGATCGCCGAAAAAAGGCTGGTCGATATTCAGACCAGCAGCCGGTACAGCACCCAGCGAGCATTGTTGGGGACCGCGGAAGCGGAACTGTCCTCGCTGAAGCCGCAGTTGCAACTGGCACAATCTGAATTCCAGCGGTCGAAATCCCTGTTTGAGAAAAAGATTATCGCCCGGAAGCAGTATGACGAGGCCGTGGCACGCGAACAGCAGCTTTCCGGAGAACACCGCACCGCTGTTGCGGAAGTACAGGCAGCACGGAACAAGCTGCTGGAGGCGCAGGCGGAACGCACGCAACTCGACGTTCTGGATAGTGAAATAGCGAAACTTCAGTTCCAGGAAAGCGAATTACGTGCCCAACTTGCGCGGCAGAAACTGGACCTCGCCGACCGGAACATCCGGACGCCGGTAACCGGTGTCATAGACAAGACATTCGTTGATATGGGCGAATACGTAACCCCCGGGCAGCGCCTGGTGCTGATGCATGACCCGGAGACCGTCTGGGTTGAAGCGAACGTGAAAGAAACAGAGGTTCGCAAACTGCGTATCGGGCAACGGGTCGAGGTTGCGGTCGATGCTTATCCAGGTCCTGGGATGATGGACGGAATTCTGGGTCTGTTTGGCGTCGACTCGCCGTATGATGGCGGTGCCGAGCCGGATTTCATCGGGCATGTCATTGCGATCGGCAATTCGACGACGGCAGAATTCGCCCTGCTGCCAAGTCCGAACCCGAGTGGTAATTTCACCAAGATTACGCAGCGGCTTCCCGTTCGAATTGCGATTGATCAGAAGGACCGCAAGCTCCGGCCCGGGATGATGGTCGAAATCAATATCGACATCCGTGACAAGTAGGCGCGCCATCGGGCAACTCCTGGCCGCGACGGACTGAAGGGATAATTCGTGGCGGAAGCGCAGGTCGTCCCTGATTCCATCGAACACCGGTTCGAACAGTTCGGTCCAAAATACCGCTATCTGGTGACAGCCGCCGGCATGCTGGGCGTCATGTCGATGGTGCTGTCGGTGACGATCGTCAATGTCGCGGTGCCCAGTGTCATGGGCGCCTATGGCATCGGGCAGGATCGCGCGCAGTGGATGGCGACCGCCTTCATCGCGACGATGACATTAAGCCAGTTGCTGAACAACTGGCTGGTCGAGGCGTTCGGCCAGCGCATGACCTTCCTGCTGATTATTCTAGTGTTCTTTGTCGGAACGGCAATCGCCGCCAGTAGTCCGAGTTTCGATTTTATTATTGTCGGCCGCATTCTGCAGGGCTTTTCCGCCGGGGTCAGTCAGCCGCTGATCATGGTTGTGCTGTTCCAGGTGTTTCCCGGGAACCAGCGTGGCCTGGCGATGGGTATGTACGGCATGGCGATTATGCTCGCGCCCGGGCTGGGACCTCTGGTGGGCGGAATCGCAATCGATTCATTTTCCTGGCGCGCGATTTTCTATATCCCGCTGCCGCTCACGGCGCTGGCCTTCGTCTTCGGTGCGATCCTGATGCCGGGTCGCATGACGTTTCGCCGCCTGCCGCCCTTCGACTGGTTTGGTTTCATTACATTGGCCATCGCCCTGATCGCCCTGTTATCCGCCATGGCGGATGGGCAGCGATATGGCTGGACGTCGAACGACATATTGATCCGCGTGATTATCGGTGTTTCCGCGACAGCCATGTTCATTACGCTGCAGCTCCACAATGCCGCGCCCCTGCTGGATATGAGTCTGTTCCGAAACGCGGGTTTTGCGTCGGCAGTTCTGGTCGGGATTGTGTTCGGCTTCGGCAATATGGCGTCGAGCTATGCGATTCCGGTTTTCGTGCAGACCGTGCAGGGGTATTCGGCGACGGCGGCCGGCGCAGTGCTGGTGCCGGCGGGCATTATGCTCATGATCATGTTCCCGATTTCCGGTCGCGTCGCGGATCGGGTGCCGGCCTATATCCCGATCATGTTCGGCCTGCTTTGTTTCGCGCTCGGCACCGGGCTGCTGTCCAGTGCCGATACCAATACCTCCTTTTGGCTCATTGCCGGGTTCACGATGGTCGGCCGTCTGGGGATGGCATTGATCATGCCGCCACTGGTATCGAGTGCGATGAGGACCCTGAGCCCTGATCAGCTGCAGCGCGGTTCGGGTACGCTGAATTTCATGCGCCAACTCGGCGGTTCCATCGGGATTAATTCGCTGGTTCTGTTTATGGCGCAACGAACGGAATTCCACAGCGATGCCCTGACGGCGACGCAGACGGCGGATAATCCTGCGGTGCGTGAATTCCTGGATTCGGTGGAGGTCTTGCTGGATGAAAGCGGGGTGCCGTCTGCTTTGCATGAATCGGGTGCGTTGCATTACCTTGGTGAAGTTATCGAGGCGCAGGCGGCGACACAGGGGTTTCAGGACGGGTTCCTGTTCATATCATTCGTCTTTGTATGTGCGTTGATTCCAACCTGGATTTTGCAACGGGCCGGGCGGAAGAAAGATGTTTAAGAAAATCCTTCTTGCATATGACGGGAGCCCCGAATACCGGGCCGCCCTGCGTCAAGGCGCGGAGCTGGCACAGTTTTGCAACGCGGAAGTTTACCTGCTTGCGGTCATTACGTCCTCTTCGGCGATGCCGATTGCCGGCGGGATCAACCCGGCGGATCTTGTGACGGAGGAACAGCGTGAAATTCATGCGTTTCTGCAGGATGGCATTGAACGGTTGCGTCAGCGGGGTATCAAGGCGGAAGGGCGTCTTGGATATCGCGACCCGGTTGATGAAATTGCGATGACCGCCCGCGAAATTGGCGCTGACCTGATTGTTGTCGGGCATCGTCGTCGCAACACGATTGAACGCTGGTGGCGCAAATCGACATCCAAGAACCTGTTGGCAGTTTCACCGTGCAGCGTTCTTGTCTCCAGCTTGCAGCCGGAAGACGAGTCCTGATAGCGTTTAGCGATACAAGAAGAAGTATTCCGGGAAGGAAAATTGAAATGTCGACTGTGATGTTCAGCCCGCTGCAGATGCGGGGCCTCACGTTACCAAACAGGGTCATCGTATCACCCATGTGCCAGTATTCCGCACGGGAAGGCTGTGCGACCGATTGGCACCTGCAGCATATTTCACAATATGCCTATTCCGGTTTCGGGCTTTTCATTTCCGAGGCGGCTGCTGTTGAGCCGCGAGGCCGGATCACGCAGGAATGTCTTGGCCTGTACGATGACGAGACCGAGGCTGCCCTTCGGCATGTTATTGATGCCAGCCGACTGCATGGTTCGGCGCCGCTTGGTATCCAGCTTGCCCATGCCGGCCGTAAGGCATCGTCTCATGCACCGTTCCATGGCCGCGGGCCGCGGTTGGAAGGTGACCGGGCGTGGCAGACGGTGGCGCCTTCGGCGGTGCCGTTTGATGATCATTGGCCGACCCCGAAGGCGCTTGACGAAGAAGCTATGGCGCAGGTCAAGCAGGCGTTTGTCGATTCCACGATCCGGTCGGACCGCCTGGGTTTCGACATGATCGAACTGCACGCAGCGCATGGTTATCTGCTCAGTACCTTCCTGTCCCCGATCGGTAACAAGCGCAACGATATGTATGGCGGTGACATCGCCAATCGCGCCCGTTACCCGCTGGAAGTATTTGAGGCGGTACGCGCCGCCTGGCCGGATGACAAGCCGCTGGGGGTTAGGGTTTCTGCCATCGACTGGATCGAGGGCGGAATGACGCTGGAAGACACGGTGGCATTCTGCGCGATGCTGAAGGAGCGCGGCTGCGATTATGTTGTCGCGTCCAGCGGCGCCATGTCACCCTTGCAGCAGATCGATGTGAAGCCGGGCTATCAGGTGCCGTTCGCTTCGGAAATTCGCAAGAAAACCGGCATGCTGACAATGGCGGTCGGGATGATCACCGAACCGCGCCAGGCGGAAGAAATCCTGCAGGACGGGCATGCGGACATGGTCGCACTGGCCCGCGGGTTTTTGTATAATCCGCGCTGGTCATGGCATGCGGCGCACGAACTGGGCGCGCCCCGGCCTTATATGCCGGTACAGTATGACCGTGCCCATCCGGATCGTATGGGCGAAGTTTCCATCAAGTCGAAATCGGCCTGACGAGGCTTTCGTAGTCGCAGGATAAATACGTGGTGAACATCGTGATGGTGGCGGAGACCGATCGGCAATGAAGTGGCTTCTGCTCGCCCTTGGATCGATGTTTGTGCAACAGACCTTTATCGCACTGGGCAAGGTCCTGCCGGCCGTGCTGGCACCGGTCATTCTCGTTGACCTGAATATCGATCCATCCTGGCTCGGCATCTATATTGGCATGATCGCTGCAACATCGCTGGTCGTTCAGGTGGGCTGTGGCAGCATCATCGTGCGCTATGGCGCCTTGCGGATGAGCCAGGTGACTCTGGTGTTGATGGGGATTGGTCTGGCGCTGGCGACACCCGGGCTGATCCCGGTCATTGCCCTTTCGGCCATCGTCATTGGGGGATCGGCATTTTCCACCCCCGCAAGTTCACATTTGCTTGGCCGTTATTCGCCACCCGGGCGTGCACCGCTGGTGTTTTCCATCAAGCAGACAGCCGTACCGGCAGGCTTGTTGATCGCTGGTTTGCTGGGGCCGTATCTGACGGACCGGTTTGATTGGCGCGACACGCTGCTGATCATCGGGGCGTCCTGCGTTGTCTTCGCGATCATGCTGGAACCACTGCGTAGTGAATTCGACAGCGACAAGGATATGACCCGGAAATTCCGGCTCTCGGATTTCAAGGGAACGATGACGCTGGTTCTGGGCAAACCAGAGCTTCGTGGGCTGGCCTTTGGCTGTTTCGCTTTTGTTGGATTGCAGGCGACATTCACCGCGTATTTTGTCATCTACCTGACGCATCTCGATTATAGCCTGAAGGAGGCCGGGCAGATCTTCGCAATGGCGACATCGGTCGCCGTGCTGGGTCGTATCTTCTGGGGCTGGCTCAGCAGCAGTTATGTTTCGCCACGTGTGATGCTGGCCGTACTGGCCCTGGCCATGGCGGCGACTGTCGGGTTGACCGGCCTGTTCGATGAGAGCTGGTCAACATTGCTGATTACGTTGGTTGCCGGTGGTGTCAGCGCCACGGTGTTTTCCTGGCATGGCGTGCTGCTGGCCGAGGCCGTGCGGCTCGCGCCGGATTCGATGCGCGGGGCGGTGACCGGTGGCGTGCTGTCTTTTGGGCAGTTTGGTGGGCTAACGCTGCCCTTGCTGTATTCGACACTGCTTGGCGTGACCGGCAGTTACCGGATTGGTTTTATCGTTTGTGCCGTGCCAGCCCTCGTTGTCGGGTTGATGCTGATGCGCCCGATGAAAAGAGGCGAGGGTCGCTAACCTGGCTTGTTTGCCGCCGCGGCCATTTTTGCGAGCGTTTCGACGCTCTCGATATCCTCAAGCAAGGCTGTGAGACCGAAATGAGCGGGTTCCGGCCAGTTGCCGAACTCGAACCAGTCAAATGCCTGCGTTTCCCAGTTGATCCTCGGCTCGAACTCCCGTGCCGTGGTGATCAGATAATTGTGGTACTGGAAACCGGATTCGTGGCGGAATACGTATAGGGGGATCGTTTCCAGCGGTGTGTCGAATCCCGCTTCCTCCGACAACTCGCGCAAGACGGCTTCTTCCGGCGACTCGCCGTGATCCAGCGCGCCACCCCAGGTGCCCCAGGTATTCGGCTGCTGACAATGTTCGGACCGGTGCGGAATTAGAATTCGACCGGTTTCCTGTGCCATGATCAGGCACCCTGCTGCCGCACGCCCCCAGAACCCCGTCCGGCGCAGTGCTTCCATATGTTTTTCGCGGTCGTCCAACGTTTTTTCCGTTTCGCTGTATATCAGAAGACGGCTGCTGCCCTGACCTCGCCAAAATCGGCGACCCAGAAGGCATAGCCATTCCCACGCCAGATGGATAGAGACGCACCGCTTTCCAGCGCGGCACTTTCCTGCGGCGGGCCCCAGCACTTAATATAATACTCCAGCGTTTTCAGAGTCCCGACAATCTCATCCTCTTCCGGTGAGATATCCTCGGTTACCTTCAGCCACTGGGCCAGTTCGGCATGTTGCGTGTCGTTGATCATGAAATTAGTCCACCAGACGAATTTCTGCACAGGATACCCTGTCGCGTTTTAACGTGCACGTGCTAGAAAGCGCAGAACCTGAAACATTTGAAAATACGGACGAAACATGTTCAAGACTCTGGATGATATCGACGTTGCCGGCCGTTGCGTCCTCGTGCGCGGCGATCTTAATGTTCCCATGCGTGACGGTCAGGTCACCGATGCAACGCGTCTGGACCGTCTTGCGCCGACAATCGAGACGCTGACGGCAAAAGGCGCCAAAGTCGTCGTGATGTCGCATTTCGGAAGGCCGAAAGGGACAGTTGTGCCAGAAATGTCGCTGCGTCCCGTCGCGGCGGCACTGTCGAAATCTCTTGGGGGACGTGCGGTCGCCTTTGCCGAAGACTGCATTGGCGCGCCGGCCAGGGCCGCAGTGGATGCACTGGCATCCGATGGGGTGTTGCTTCTGGAAAACCTGCGCTTCCACAAAGGTGAAGAATCAAACGATGCCGATTTCGCTGCGGGGCTGGCGGCATTGGGCGATGTTTATGTCGATGATGCTTTTTCCGCCTCACATCGTGCGCATGCCTCAATCGAGGCGATTGCCCATTTGCTTCCGGCTGCGGCCGGGCGAAACATGGAAGCGGAACTGAAGGCATTGGGGGCGGCACTGGACAACCCCGTACGGCCGCTTGCGGCAATTGTCGGCGGGGCGAAAGTTTCGAGCAAGCTGGATGTTCTGGGGCACCTTGTCAGCAAGGTCGATACACTAATCATCGGTGGCGGGATGGCGAATACGTTTCTGTTCGCGCAGGGTGTCGCGGTCGGTGCCAGCCTGTGCGAAAAGGATTTGGCGGACACCGCGCGCGATATCCTGGCCAAGGCCGCTGCGTCGAATTGTACGATCGTGCTGCCGGTTGATGCTGCTGTCGCGGCGGAGTTCAAAGAAGGTGCGGCGAGTGAAATCGTGCCGATTGGCGCAGTGCCGGATGACCGGATGGTTCTCGATTTCGGCCCGCAAAGCATCGCCGCAATCGAGGCGCAACTCGCGAAATGCCGAACCCTGGTCTGGAACGGCCCGCTCGGCGCTTTCGAGGTGCCACCCTTTGACACGGCGACTGTGGCCGTAGCGCAGGCGGCGGCGCGCCTGACGACGGCCGGAAAATTGACCACGGTTGCGGGGGGCGGCGATACGGTTGCCGCATTGGCGCATGCCGGCGTTGCCGAAACTTTCAGCTATGTCTCGACAGCCGGTGGCGCCTTCCTGGAATGGTTGGAAGGACGGGAACTCCCCGGGGTTGCGGTCCTCAATTCAGATTGATTCTGTCGGGTTCAGTACCGGACGTTACGGCAATGGTGTTGTTTCGCCCTCGAGCTTGCCGCTGAATTTCCTGCCGCGAAGCGCATGGCGTTCTATGCGGGCTTGCAAATCAGGGTGGCTTTCGAGAAATTCCGGTAAACGGGATTTGTCTTTGGTTTCGGCTAAAAGGGCGGTGAACAGGCTTCCTGTGCCATTCAGATGGCCATAGAGACTGGCGACAGCGCTTGCCGCGTCGTCATCCGCCTGCATTTCCTGTTGCCGACTGAAACTCATGGCCGTCAGCAGATTGGCACCGCCAAAAATGCTAGCCAGGAAACCATCGGTTCCCACTAATACGCCGCTGGCGATAGCCGCCAGTACACCACTTCCGGCGCTGCGAATTGGGTCGCGGTTTTTGATATGGGCTATTTCATGGGCGAGCAGCATGGACATGGCATTTTCTGTATCGAGAATTTTCCAAATGCCTTCGAAGACAAAAACATGTCCGCCCAATGTTGCGAATGCATTGACCGTATCATCCTCTAAATAATGGACAGTTATGATCATCTCGTCGGGCAAGTCGCTAGCCTTGGCGATTTTGTCCGCCAGGGATTGCAGATAGCGCTGCCGGTCCAGGGCCTCCGCGGAAAGGGCTTCATTCGCGTTAAGCTCCCCGGGGGTCATTTTAAGTTCCCAGGCAAACGGTATGAATGGGATTGCGAGGCGGGCCAGAACATAGGAGCCGAATAGAACGACAAGAATTATTGCGAAGACAGCAGTCAGTGATTTGGCTGCATCCACCAGGGGGTGTTCATGTCCGGAGCTGATTCCCTCCGGAACCTTGGGATTAGTGTACTTCGGCACCGATACGACTTAAGCCATAGGCGGTACCATATGCACTTGCCTCGACACATACTGTTGCCGAACCGCCGCCGGCCTGGATCCGGACCGTTTCAAATTTCACATTCAGCACGATGTCGCTGCCATTGCGTCTGGCGTCGTCCTTCATTCGAATCACGGCTTCGCGGCGTGCCCTTTCCAGCAGGGATTCATAGGTGCCCATTCTGCCGCCGATAATGTTGCGGAGACTCGCTGCAAATTTCTTGAAATAATCAACAGATATAACGGCGCTACCGCATACCAGTACGGGGTTTGTTAATGCCATGTCGTCTGGAATGCGACGGATAGAGAAGGCCATTATGTCGCGGTGTTCATGTTCCTTTTTAATGATTTTCTTGAAGTGCCGCCGCTCGATAAACGACCCAATGAAATAGGCAAAGACAATCAGTACAGCCGGCAAACCGAAATTTATCGCAAATTGCAGTGCCGTCGTATTATCCATCCGAATTTTCCTCAACAATTACCGCCGTACCGTAGGCCAGCATCTCTGCCGCGCCCTGCGTAATGGTTGAGGTCGAAAACCGGACGTTGAGGATAGCATTGGCTCCAATTGCGACGGCTTCCTGCTTCATGCGGTCGATGGCACCCTGGCGCGCTTCGTTCATCAGGTTTGTATAGCTCTTCAATTCACCGCCTATGAGGTTTTTCAAAGACGCGCCGATATCGCGGAAAACATTTTTTGCCTGGACGGTGCTCCCTTGCACAATGCCCAGATGTTGGACCACGGTTTTACCCGGGACTTCTTCCATATTTGTGACGATCAAGATGTTCATCCTTCCAAAACCATGGTGTTGCAACGAGCTTCGGGGCGGTCGTGTTCGCTGAATGCGGTAATGTGATACCGAATATTCTCTTGAGGAAGAAAGCGCAAGCTAAAGGGGCGATCATCAATCGTGGCAGCAGGCTTCTGAAGCAAGTTGCTGCTTCGTCATAAAACGTTGCGATCAAAACCTAATGGAGTTGGAAGAAACCCCGGATCCGACCAAGCATCTGCTCCGCATAGCCTTGATGCGTAATGGCGCCGTCGGCTGTCGCATTCGGCGTATTGGCAAGCGCCTGGGTGGCTTCCTGTCGCGCGCTCAAGAGTTCGACGAGCGTTTCGGCGATTGGTGGCCGGGCCTTGAGGATGGATTCGATGTGGATTTTTTCAATCTTGTAGACGATGACATCAGTCATCGTCAGGACGCTGGCGCTACGTGGTGCACCGGTCAGCAGCGACATTTCGCCAAAGAAATCGCCCGGACCGACCTGCGCGACCTTGTGTTCCGTACCGTCTTCTTCGAACCGGACACGGACTTCCAGTAACCCCTCGGCAATGACATAGAGCGACTGGCCTTCGGCACCCTGTTCGACAATCCGCTGCCCCGCGCGCACGCGGCGCTGTTCCAGTTGTGACGCAAGAAGATCCTTTTCTTCCGTCTGGAGCGACGTGAACAGGTCGATCTGTTCCAGCAATTCGCTGACGGCGAGCGATTTCTGCTCGTTGCGCTCTTCCTTGTCGTAAAGGTGGACGTTGCGCTGCGGGAAGGCAAACGAGATGCCTGCCCACCGCAAATGTTCCCAGACGCGGGTCAGTACTTCGTCCAGGTGATCGGGATGCTTGCCGTAGTCGGAAACCCAAACCTTCATATCGTACATGACGAAGGAATCCTCGAAGCTCAGCACGCGTGCGATTGGCTTCGGGTGTTTTTTGACGGCTTCGCAGGCCATTGCTGCTGCCTGCAGAACGGCTTTTACCCTGGTCGGCGGCACACGGTAGTCGAGCCTGACCTGAATATTGAAGGCATAGCCACGATCCGGATAATGAAAATTGACGATCCGCGCCGTTGCCATGCCGGAATTGGGTTGGACAATTTCGGAATCCTGCCGGCTGCGCAAATGGGTTGCGCGCCAGTTGACCTCGACCACTTCACCTTCGAACCCGCTGTCCAGTCGTATCCAGTCACCCTGTCGGTAGGGGTGTTCCATATTCAGCGCAATACCGGAGAAAACGTCGCTCAGCGTATTCTGCAATGCGAAGCCAAGAACAACCGCCACAACGCCGGACGTTGCGAGCAGGCCGGTCACCGGTTGTTCGAATACGAAGGCAACGATGGCGAAAAGTGCGGCAATATAGTAACCGGCGCCGAGGACGTCCTTCAGGAGTTTCGGAATGTCCTGGTCGCTGAACAAACCACGCCAGAACAAAACGTCCGTTGCCCGGATTGCCATGTTGGCAAGTGCCAGCCACCACAAGACACTGGTTACCTGACGCAGTAGCAGCGCGACGGCGTGTTCGGTTTCAATGTGGGCCCATTCCGGAATCACATTGGTGACGATGGCCAGTGCGCTAATGGCGAGAAAAATCAGCGCGGATGTAATCAGCTTTCGTCCGGAACGGTTTTGTGTGAAACGGAAAGATATGACCAGAGCGATCGCAGCGACCGCGACGAGGCCCAGTAATGCGATAGGCACTCCCTGAAGCGGCATTCCAATTCCTGTTGCGGTTGTCGAAGGCGGTACTGCGATTGCAGGACCATAAAAATTACATCAAAGCCAGCAAAGTACCAGTGCTAAGACGAATTCCGCCATGCTGCTGCCGGGGCCTGACGCCACTCACTGACGATCTTGCGGGCGGCACCAGCGTCGAGCTGATCATAGTAACCCCGAATCGATGGAATATCCGGTATGTCGTCATCGCGCCCTTCGGAGAGGACGTTGGTGAGAAGGCGGCAGATTTCTTCGAAATCGCGTGTCGAGAAATTACATGCCTTGCAGGCGATCGCGAATGGTTCGCCGCCGGGATTATAGACGATCATGGGCATGGTCAGAGGGTCGATGCGGGCGAGTTTTGCAAACTGCGATTCGAAATTTTCGAGATCCTGATCGCGCAGGGATTGAACAAGGGTTACGACGTTGGCGGCGCGATCCGTTTTTTGTGGCGTGGTCGGTAATGATTGCGCCCTGGATATGGCACCTTGCGTGGATTTGTCGATCTCCTGGTCAATCTGGTCAATACCTTCTGGAAACTTGTCTGCAATAAAGCCTTTCAACGCTTCGCCGACCCATTCGTACATTTGCCAGGCGAGTGCCTGATCCAGGTCCGGGCGCTGCAGAAGGGGCCGCCGCAGCGGGGCCTTGTTTCGAGACATCGCGACAAGATTTGTCATCGTGGCATCCGAAAGTTTCGCTGCGGGATTGCGCAGCAATGAGTCGATGACATCGACATTGTCCGTTGCGACCAGCGCTTCGGATACCACAGTGCTGACATGTTCGCGCAGGGTGATGGCGATCTGGTGCGCGGTGGCCTTGTCGCGGGTTACCGCAACGAGGTCTGCGTCACTCAACTGCGCGCTTCCTACGAGGATAGGGTAGGCGACATCAATCTGGTCATTTGCAAGGGTGACGATTAATTCGCGGGGGACGTCCTGACGAATGGCAAGACGTTGGGCGAGGTCGCGACGAACCCGCATTTCCACGCCATGGATCAGTTTGTAGAGGATATCGAAAGTAAGCGCGATTTCGCGGGACGTCAGACTGGTTTCGTCGCCAAGACAAAATTCCGAAATTGTTCTCACAAGGGTGCTTCGTCCGCCTGCCGAACGGTCGACAGCCATCCGAAGCAATGCTTCTACATCGACCTTACCGTTAATTGGTGGAAGCGAATTCATGACACAGGGCACGGAGTTACGTGAGTGATGTCTCCATAATACAGAATTTCTCGCGAATCAGAACTATTCCAGAGAATTCACTAGAAACTTTCCGCTTTGCCCGTCGTTTTCAGTTGGCCGATGGCGGCGAGATAGTTCGTGTTACGGCGCCATTGCCGGATTACCGTTCTGGCATGCTCAGGAGCGACGTCCAGGAACAGCGAGGTTATCCGAGTCAGGTCACCGACGGGCAGGCTGTCCGTTTCACGCCCACCGGCGCGCAGCAATCGATAGATCGCTGAAAAAACATTTGGCGCGAGATCGACCGAACGGCAGGCGATTGCAAGGTTTTCGCCGCCTTTTTCGAACATGATTCGGCGGAATTCCGGCAAGGGAAGCCCTGTTGCCTGGCACATCATGGACTGGAACATCGGGATCTTGCCTTCGCGCAATGCCTTGACCATCCGGTGCTGGGCGACTTCATCAAGCGTCAGCAGCGCTGCGAGGGAATCATCTGATGGCTTCGCGGCGTGGCCACTTTCGTAAAGACTGTCCTGGACGGCATTTTCGATCGCATCGTCAAATTCGTCGACGCTCAGTTCATATCGGCCGAGAATGTTCTGGCGCAGGGCTGCCGAGACCCACCAATACATCTTCCGGGCCATTTCCTCGCTGAGTTCCCGCCGCCGGAGCAACGGTTTTCGATAGGCTGCTTCCTGTTCCGAAATGTCGACAAGGTGTGCCAGCGATTTCATGGACAAGGCACTGTTTCGGTTGCTCAGCAGCGTGGCGATAATCACCGGATTTTCGGTGTCTACCAACGCATCGGTGACATCTTCGCTGATACCCGGCCGCATCGAAATGGCCAGATGGTGTTCCATCGTGCGAAGCTGAATAACCTCGATCAGGTCCTGGTCCTGAAGGACCTTGCTCCGCTGCAGGATGGGCAGGGCAACTTCGATCTGGTCGCTTGCGAGTTCAATGATGAGGTCATGTGGCGCAGTATCGACGCGGGATAGTTTCTGAGCGAGTTTTTGCCGAACCGTTGTTTCGACATCCTTCACAAGACTGGCAAGGATGTCGTTCATAATTTTCTGTTCGACATCGGTTAGCGTATCGCACTGCTCCTCGAACAATTCGCCAACGGCAGAGGCAAGCGTTTCCTTGCCGGTTCGGGATCGGTCATGGGCCAGGGCGAGAAGCGATTCAACGCTGTCGACCCGCGGGCGTTTCCGCCAGGAAACCGCTTCCTGAATATCTTGCATGCTATCCATCGGTAATTCCGGCAACCGACCTTAAATCAGGCTTTGCTATCGAAATGCCGCAAGCGAAGACTAAATAAGGTGGGATGTCATTTTCCTGCTCGGTTGATGATACGTCTACTCGTTAGGATGGCAGAAGAGGCTTAATAATCCGCTAAAGTGTAGATTTAAAATTTTATTAAAACTCGAGGATGGCTCGTTGAAGTTTTCTGTATCTTTTGTACTTGCAATCTGTGTCGCATTGCCAGTTTTTTCGGCCCCCCCTGCGGATAGGCCGGGACAGGTGTTTCATCTCGATCCTGCTGATATGCCAGCACCTTATGAAACTGAAAGTTCCTCCAACAGGGCTGAGTTGATATCGCGTGGTCCCGGTCAGCTCCCTGAAGCGCCGGATGGATATACTGTATCCGTTTTTGCTGAAGGGCTTGATCATGCGCGCTGGATGGCGGTTGCGCCGAACGGCGATGTCTTTCTGGCGCAGTCCCGGATCGATGAAGTTACGCTGTTGGTCGATACCGACGGCGATGGGCGGGCCGACGTAATCACACCTTTCATCAATGGGCTCGATGGCCCGCACGGCCTGGCGCTGGATGGTGGCTTTTTATATGTGGCCGATTTACGTGGTATCTGGCGGGTACCGTATCTTGCCGGTCAGCGTCGGGCGACGACTGCCGCGGAGCGGATTACATCGCCGGGCGCGTTTGGGGATTCCGGTGGCCACTGGACGCGAAATATCGCCTTCAGTGCAGACGGAAAGCATGTGTTTGCCGCAATTGGCAGCGCTTCGAATATTCGCGAGGAGGCGTCGCCAAGGGCTACCGTTACCCGTTTTGACCGCAATGGCAAAAATGGCAGAACCTTTGCTACCGGCCTGCGAAACCCAGTCGGGATTGCGGTGCACCCGGTTACAGGCGCGTTATACGTCGTTGTCAACGAGCGCGACGGGATGGGGGACGGCCTTGTACCGGATTACCTGACCAGAATTGATGCCGGTGAGTTCTTTGGGTGGCCCTACGCCTATATCGGGAAAAATCCACAGCCGGGTTTTGCCGATCGTCGCCCGGATCTTGTTGCGAAGAGTATTGTCCCTGATGTGCTGTTTCAGTCGCATTCTGCGCCGCTTGGCCTTGTTTTCGCCAACAGCGAACAGTTTCCGGAAGATTGGCGCGACGATGCATTTGTCGCCCTGCACGGTTCTTGGAATGCGGCGCAACCGACCGGCTATAAGGTTGTGCGGGTACCGTTCAAGGATGGGCGTCCAACGGGTGGATACGAAAACTTCGTGACCGGGTTCTGGGTTAATACCGTTGCCGGTTGGACCGGGTCCAAATCCGCGCAGGTTATTGGCCGGCCGGCAGGGCTGGCATTGTGGCGGGATGGAAGCCTTTTGATTGCCGATGACGGGGCAAACGTGATCTGGCGGGTCCGGAAATCTGCCCAATGAAACTGAAAACGCCTCATTTTTTAGCCTGTTAACTAATATCTTTAGGGCTTCATTAAGGTCCATTCACTAACTTCCCCTGTATCGAAAGTTGTTGAACCAAGCCGAGGAGAAACTGGTGGCTATAGGTGAAGTTGCAGGATCGACCGCGTCGGCGACGCTCTCGTCGACACAGTTAGGCAGCACGCAGCGCGCAGGTCAGCAAGAATTGCAGGCATCCGCGAAGTCAGGTGCTGGATCAGCAGATTCAAGTGAAAGTTCTGCCGCGTCCAGCTTGAATAGTGCCGGATCTTCAGGTGATCCATCTCGTGGCACGCAATTGGATGTTAGTGTCTAATTCGGAACCAACAATCCCGCTATCTGCGGGTTGCCGATAATAGTTGATTGTATCACTTGTCTGGATCGCTTCGGCGATCCAGACTATTGGCATGTCCAATACAGAAAATACAGCCGTTCCCAAATCCGGTGAAACGGTTCCCGGCGCGGGGCCGCGTGTGCGCACCGTACCGGAAGGCGATAACCGACAGCGACTGGTCTGTCCGGATTGCAACTTTATTCAGTATGAAAATCCGCTTGTGGTCGTCGGTGTCGTCGCGACCTGGGAAGACCGCGTTCTACTGTGCAAACGGGCGATCCACCCCCGAAAGGGCTTTTGGACCATACCGGCCGGCTTTCTGGAATTGCATGAAGCTGCCGCGCATGGCGCCATCCGTGAAACCCGGGAGGAAGCCTGCGCCGAAATCGAGATCGATGCGTTGCTGGCGGTTTATAATGTGCCGCGTATCAGTCAGATTCAGCTTATCTATCGTGCCCGAATGCTGACGGGGGACTTCGCTGCGGGTGAGGAAAGCGAAGATGTGGCGCTTTTTAAATGGGACGATATCCCGTGGGATGAGCTGGCTTTTCCCTCGAGCCACTGGGCGCTGACGCATTTTGACGAAGTGCGGGATCAGGACGTTTTTTCTGCCCGCACGAATGCACTGGACAACGCCTGGGGCGAAATCTCGAAGGATTGATTATTCCGGCGGGGGCGGATCGTCAGCTTGAATCTGGTGCCGCATGATCAATGGCGCCTGACTGGCGGTGAAGGCCAGTGTCAGCAGGATTGCCCCGAAAATCTTGTAGTTCACCCAAACGTCGGTGGATTGCGTGCGCCAGACAATTTCATTGATGACAGCCATGACGGCGAAAAACATGCCGAACCGGAATGTCAGCGTATGCCACCCCTGGTCTGTCAGCTGCCATGCGGCGCTGAACAGGGGTTTCAGCAAAGGCTTCTTGAGCATGAGGCCCCCGAGCAGGATGGCCGCAAACAATGCCTGCACGATCGTCGGTTTCATCTTGATGAAGCGCTCATCGTCGAAAAAGATTGTCAGTCCCCCGAATACGAGCAGGACCGCTGCGGTCACGACCAGGATTATCGGGATGCGGCGTTCGAAATAATAGGACGCGGCCATTGCCACGACAGTCGCGGCCATCATGGCGCCCGTTGCGGGAATCAGGCCGTATGTTAGGTAAGCGGCCAGGAAGATGCCCAGCGGGCCATATTCGATCGCTGGTCGCAGCCAGCTGGGGGATTTGCTTGTCATGTCTTCCATATAACGATCTAACGAAGCGGCTGGTAGGCTAAATTTCAGGTTTGCCGCCTTTCGACGCGCATCCGGTCGATTTCAATGACACGCCGTGGAACGGCTGAGGCGCCTGATGGTGCATCTTCCCGCCAGGTTATCGCGGCTAATCCGGCGGTGATCCGGGGTTTCCATTAAACGATTCCGGCACGTCGCTTGCATCTGTATTACGGCAATGTCGATGTGTCGAAAGGGTGGGGCATGAACAGAATAAGCATCGTGGAACAATTACTGCGCGAAATGGCGGAGGAAATGCCGGTTTTGCTGCGGGCCTTGCCGGATGACGGGCTATGGCAGGCGATGGCAGCGGGTTTGCTGGCAAATGAAGATACGGACAAGCTGGCGGCAAGACTTGCCGATTGCGAGTCTGTTTTTCCGGGTGCGCCGGACTGGCGCGAAGTCTATGGCGAGATGCGCAGCATGGTTAATGAATGGCCGGTCGGACCCTATGCCGGCACGACCCCGGGAGATGTCGATCATTCAATCGCCCTGAACGGGGCGCTTTAGAAGATAAATGAATGGTATGACTGCGGCCGCGACGGCGGAAAACAGGTAAAAGGCATTGATATAGCCGACCATTGCCGCCTGCCGACCAACTTCGTCGCCGAGCCGGGACAGGTTGCCCAAGCCTTCGATACTCCATGCGCCAACGACGCCAGGAAACTGGAACACCTCGTTGAACGGCGAGATATGTTCTGACATGACGGCGTAATTCACGCCCGAGTAATGGACGAAAGCCCCGACGCAGATTGAAATGAAGATGGCGCTTCCCAGGTTTCGGATCAGGTGGAAGACCGCTGTCGCTTCGCCCATTTGCCGTGGGTTCAATGTCGCAAATGTGAGAACTGTCAGCGGCACCCACAGGAAACTCATCCCGAACCCCTGGAACGCACTGGCCCACATGGCATTCCAGATTGTGACGTTCAGGTCGAACTGGGCCATGCACAACCCGCTCAGCGCCTGCGTACTGAAACCAATGGTCAGACCGAGGCGGGGATCGATCCGGCTGCCAATTACCGCAACGACAATATTTCCCACGATACTGCCGATGCCCCGGGACGCGAGAACGATGCCGACGATGGAATCCGGCACTTCGCGCAGGTCCTGAAGAAGCGGGGGGATCAAAATCATCGGCACGAATGAAATTGCCCCGAATATCAGCACAAAACAGAGACCCAGCGAAAAATTCCGGTCCAGTAGTAATCGCGGTGGCAGGAACGGGTGGCTTGTTGTCAGTGTGTGTATGACGAAAACGTACAGACCGAAGGCCGCGATACATGATTCAATTATGATTTCCGGGGACTCGAGCCAGTCCAGCCGATCGCCCCGGTCCATGACAAGCTGGAATGCCGCGATCGCAATGGAAAGGGCCAGGAAACCGGTCCAATCCAGCCTCGTTCCCAGATTCCGGTGAGCGTCATGTATGAAGACCCAAACCAGGAAAACTGACAGAACACACACGGGAGTCGTCATGAAAAACACCCAGCGCCAAGTATATTCTTCCGCGACGAATCCCCCGAGCGTTGGCCCGAGCACCGGACCGCAAACCACCCCCAGCCCCCAAATCGCTGTGGCGAAACCGTGACGACTGCGCGGAAAGGTGCTGAGAATAATCGCCTGCGACACAGGGACGATCGGGGCGCCCAGAACCCCCTGTGCGACCCGAAAGGCGATAAGGGATTCCAGTGTCGTCGCCGTCCCGGACAAGACCGATGCCGCTGAAAACCCTGCAACGCAGAACAACATGACCGCGCGCCGTCCAAACCGGTTGGACAGCCAGCCGGACATCGGTGTCATGACCGCCGTGGCCATCAGGTTGAAAGTAACTGTCCAGGCGATCTGGTCCTGCGTGGCCGACAGCGAACCCTGCATTTGGGGCAGGACGACGTAGGAATTTGTCGTCGTCATGGCGAACAGCAGTGTCGCCAACGTAACCGTGCCCAAAATCAGGTAGCGCTGTATATCGGTCATGTCCGCGCCGGAGTCGGCGGCAGTCGCCGTCATATGGTGTCACGGCGAAGGGGGTAAACGGTCCCGAAACCGATCCGCTGATGGGCCCGCGTCATTTGATGCAATGATTTATCTGTCAGTTCTGGAAAAATGTACGTAATCCGCCGAGATTATCACAATCTTGCCACGCGCGCTGCCGACCGGAAAGGGGGTTGCCAGTACGGACTCGAACCCCAGGTAAAATGCGTATGGGCATTGTGTTGGAAAAGTGGAACCGCAATTCCGCCGGGAATCGGTTATGCATAAGCCAAATCGCATTAAATGTGGGTTATTCGGCTTGCGCCCTGATTTCCAGCAACGGTAAACTCTACTCAGGGTAATGAATGTAATTCTCTCCTCCGGCTCTTCTTGCGGAGCATTTGAGCGTATGCGTCGATGCTCGCCATTGCTATGTGCAGCCGGGGGCGACATGGCGAGGTTACTTCTTTTGAAGGGAAAACGAGCATGAACGAGATCAAGAGTCCGTATAAGTGGGTCGGCAAGAACAATATCCGTCCGGATGGTGTGCCGAAAGTCACCGGTACCGCCAAGTACAGCAACGACTACACGCTGCCGGGGACTCTGTTCGGCAAGATCCTGCGCAGCCCGCATGCGCATGCGCGGATCAAATCGATTGATACCTCTGCGGCGGAAGCGCTGCCCGGCGTCAAGGCGGTCCTGACCGCAGAAGATTTCCCGGATCAGAATTTCGATTACATCGGCCCCGATCGTGTCGCAGTCAATTTCTGGCATGTCACCCGAAACATCCTGGCCCGCGAAAAGGTCCTGTATGAAGGTCATGCCGTTGCTGCCGTTGCGGCAATCGATGCCTCTACAGCCGCCGCGGCCTGCAAGCTGATCAAGATCGATTACGAAGTGCTGCCGCACGCCATCGATGTCGATTTCGCGATGCGGGATGATGCACCGCTGCTGTTTGAAGACATGATCCCGCGCGGTATCGAGCCGACACCGACCAAACCGTCGAACATCTCCAAAAGGCTCGAATTCAAGCTGGGCGATGTTGAAGCCGGTTTTGCCGAAGCAGACATAATCGTTGAAAAGTCGTTCAAGACTGCAGCGGTTCATCAGGGCTACATCGAAACGCATTCCTGCCTGGCGCGTTACGATGCCGATGGCCAGGGTGAAATCTGGAGCTCCAGCCAGGGCCACTTCGTTGTTCGTGGGCTGACGGCCAAGATCATTGGCATGAAACTGGCGGATCTGAAATGTAACCCGGCGGAACTTGGCGGCGGCTTCGGCGGCAAGACCGTTGTCTATGTCGAACCTGTTGCGATGGGCCTGTCGAAAAAGGCCGGTCATCCGGTCCGGATCGCCATGTCGCGCGACGAGGTCTTCAAGGCCACGGGGCCGACCTCCGGCAGCTCCATCGATATCAAGATGGGGATCAAGAAGGACGGCACGATCACGGCCGGTCAGGGTGAGTTCCGGTTCCAGGCTGGTGCCTTCCCGGGTTCCCCGGTCATGAATGGTTGCCTGTGCGCCTTTGCGACCTATGACATCGCCAATCAGCACGCGGTCGGTTACGACGTGGTCTGCAACCGCCCGAAAGCGGCGGCATATCGCGCACCGGGCTCGCCAATGGCAGCGTTCGCCGTTGAAAGCGTCATCGACATTCTGGCCAAGAAGGTCGGCATGGATCCGCTGGAACTGCGGTTGAAGAACGCTGCCCATATAGGGACGCAAAACATTGCCGGGCCGAAGCTTGCGCATGAAGGCTATGCCGAAACCGTGCAGGCGTGTCTGGATCACCCGGCCTACAAGGTGAAGCTTGGGCCGAATCAGGGCCGCGGCGCTGCTTCCGGTTACTGGTTCAATGGTGCCGGTGAATCGGGTGCGACGGTTTTCGTCAACACCGATGGTACTGCAACAATCGCGACCGGTAGCCCGGACATTGGCGGTTCGCGCCAGTCGATGGCTGCCATGGCGGCGGAAACGCTGGGCATCGATTACGATCAGGTCCGTGCCACGGTCAATGACACGACCTCCGTTCCCTATACCCATGTGACGGGTGGTTCACGCGTTACCTTCGCAACCGGCCTGGCCGTTATCCAGGCGTGTGACAAGGTGATCGACGAACTGCGTGCCCGCGCGGCGATGATCTGGGATGTCGACGTCGAAGGCGTCATCTGGGAAAACGGGATGGCCAAGCCGGCCAGCCACAATGTCGGTGAGTTCGAGCCGCTTTCCTATGGTGAGATCGCGGCGAAGGCCCCGGCCACGGGTGGCCCGATTGGCGCCAGTGGCGCGGTCAATGCCGGCGGACAGGCACCGGGTTTCGCAACCCAGTTCTGCGATGTCGAAGTTGATCCGGAAACCGGCAAGGTCAAGATCCTGCGCTTTGTTGCAGCACAGGATGTCGGCACGGCCATTTCCCCGGCTTATGTCGAAGGGCAGATCCAGGGTGGTGTCGTTCAGGGCATCGGCTGGGCGCTCAACGAAGAGTACATCTATGATGATCAGGGCCGTCTTTCGAATGCCGGTTTCCTGGATTATCGCATCCCGGTGGCATCCGATCTGCCGATGGCTATCGAGCCGGTTCTCATCGAGGTGCCGAACCCGAACCATCCGTTTGGTGTCAAGGGTGTGGGTGAGGTTTGCATTTGCCCGCCGATGGCAGCGATTGCCAACGCCATCGCCGATGCCGTCGGCCGGCGTATGACGGAACTGCCGATGTCGCCACCCAAGGTTCTGGATGCAATCGACAACCGCGGCGAAGCGGAGCTCTGAGCCATGACGACACCCGTCCGCGTCCACGTCGTGTTCTCGGAAGGGTTCAGTAACCAGTATACGCATGGCGAAAATGAGTTTGACCTCGAGGTCAAGAATTTCCGGGGCATCATCAAGCAACTTGATGATCGCTTCCCGGGCCTCGGGGCGCATCTGGAGGATGAAACCTCTGTCGCCATTGACGGCCAAATTCACGAGAATACGGCCTATTTCCAGTCGATCCGGGATGGAAGTGAAATCTACTTTATTCCCAAATTGGAAGGTGGCTGAAGCAGGATATCAAGTCGCAAACAGCGGCCGCCCGCATACCGGAAACGGTGTGCCGGCGGCCGTTTCGCGTTTTAAGGCGGCGTGGCGCCGTGGATGTATCGGGTTGACCCTTTCGATGGCGTAGGCAATCGTGGTCAAAGCGATGCAATGTTATGGCCGGAAAAGGTCTTATCCTGGGGGAGGAAATTGAAATGCAGAAAATTGGCGACTTCACGTTGGACCGTGTGATTGAGAGTGAGGAGCCACTCTTCGATGCGCAGGCCTTCCTGCCGGATTCGACGCCAGAGGTGATCGAGGCAAACCGGGACTGGCTGTTCCCGACCTTTATCGATCCGGCGACCGCGAATCTGATCATCACCGTGCAGTCCTACATTATCAAAACACCGCGCTACACGATCCTGGTGGATGCCTGTGTCGGGAATGACAAGGAACGCCCGGCGCGGCCGATGTGGCACAAGATGAACAACCCTTATCTGGCAGAACTCGCCGCTGCCGGGGTGAAGCCCGAAGAGGTCGATTTCGTGATGTGCACACATCTGCATGTCGATCATGTCGGCTGGAATACGCGGCTGGTGGATGGCCGCTGGGTACCGACATTCCCGAATGCGAAATATATCTTCGGCAAGACCGAGTTGGAATTCTGGCTGCAGCGCGAAAAAACCGGTGAGGAAGGCCCCGTTCCCAATGTCTATGCGGACAGTATCGGGCCGGTCATGGATGCCAATCAGGCGGTACTGGTCGAGATGGATCACCAGTTCGACAATGGTATCTGGTTCGAACCGGCGCCCGGCCATACGCCCGGCAATTTCGTTATTCATCTGGAATCCGGTGATGACAAGGCACTGCTGACCGGCGACGTGATGCACCACCCGCTTCAGCTGGCCAGACCGGACTGGTCAAGCCGGGCATGTGAGGACCGTATCGAGTCGGCGAAGACCCGGCGCGCGCTGATCGAACGCTATGCCGATACGGATATGATGATCGCGCCGGCGCATTTTGCCTCGCCATCAACGGGGCATATCTGCAGCCACGGTGACGGGTTCAAATTCAACCTGACCGGGGACTGATGACCAGCCGAAAATAAAAAGCCTCCCGTCGTTTCCGGCGGGAGGCTTTCATTTTGCCAAATGCAGCTAGGACAGATTTTCGTTAAAGAACGCCACGCTCCGTGACCACGCCAGTTCGGCGGCGTCCTTGTCGTAGCGGGGCGTTGTGTCGTTGTGGAAGCCATGATTGACGTCCGGATAGACATGCGCTGTATAGGCCTTGCCATTCGCCTTTAACGCCTCTTCATAGGCCGGCCAACCGCCATTGATGCGCTTGTCGAGCCCGGCATAGTGCAGCAGCAGCGGTGCCTGTATTTTTGGTACATCCTCGGCGGCTGCCTGTGACCCGTAAAAGGGAACCGAGGCGGCCAGTTCCGGCAACCGCACTGCCATGGCGTTGCTGACGCCACCGCCATAACAGAAGCCGACAACGCCGACCTTGCCGTTCGATGCCGGGTCGGATTTCAGGTGGTGGTATGCGGCGATGAAGTCTTCCAGCAATTTGCCCCTGTCCAGCTTGCGCTGCATCGTGCGGCCCTCGTCATCCGTGCCGGGGTAGCCACCCAGGGGTGTCAGCCCGTCCGGTGCCAGCGCATTGAAGCCGGCCAGCGCGACACGTCGCGCGACATCCTCGATATAGGGATTAAGGCCCCGGTTTTCATGCACGACGACGACACTACCGCGTGTACCGCCCGCCGCCGGTTTGACGTGATAGCCGCGGATCGTGCCATGGCCGTTCGGTGAATCATATTCGATGAATTCGCCGGATATCCGAGGGTCGGTTTCCTCGACCTGCTTGGCGAGGGCATATCGTGGTGACAGCATGTTCAGCAGGGCTGCGGCGGTGACGCCGCCAACGGCAAATTTCGATGCCTTGTCCATGAATGCCCGCCGGTCGATTTTGTTGTGGGCATAGCTGTCATACAGATCCAGAAGTTCCTGGTCGAAGTCACTGGCTTGTTTTCGGTGCATGATGCTTCCTTCGTGTAATGTGACGAACGATACGGTTTCCGTACCGGACTCCCTGTCCGGATGTCTTCAGGCCGGAATGCCATCTTCTATATGGTTCTTACGCAGTTCCGCGCCAGATGAGGGTATGATGTTATCCGCGCGACGTC
>Ga0222651_1000035_pt1 | contig 103379 bp, 110 predicted proteins | sample AntAcemetagen369_FD_179855 | JGI IMG/M metagenome (GOLD analysis project Ga0222651, IMG submission 179855) | Saline water microbial communities from Ace Lake, Antarctica - #369 | ecosystem: Environmental > Aquatic > Non-marine Saline and Alkaline > Saline | place: Antarctica: Ace Lake...
CTGTCAGTATCGTAAACTCTAGCGCCTTGGCACCAGTGCCTTTACGTTCACGCAATGACTGAACAAATGGGCCAATCTCCTGCCATGGTATAGCCTTGTGATGTTTCACCTTTTTGAGTTTTCCTGGCTTGGGCAATACCGCGTCGAGATTTCCTTGCCACCTGGCAGGGTTATCTCCGCTGCGATACTTCGACACGGTGGCATAGGCCAAAACAGCTTCGATCCGCCCACGGAGACGGGTAGCAGTTTCGGTTTTCTCTTGCCACAACGGCTCAAGGATCTTGAGAATATGCGGTAACTCGACTGCATCAACGGCTAATTTTCCGATAACAGGGCTGGCATACGTTGCTAGGGTGTTTCGCCATTGGTCCGCGTGTTTTGGATTGCTGAACTCGGTGGTTTTCTTAATCAAGAACTGCTCGGCGCATTGATCGAAGGTTTTATTCGTTGCCTGTGCTGCAATTAAAGCCATCCTAACGGCTTTTCTGTTAGCCACCGGGTCGATGCCTTGCTGGATCAACTCCTTAGCCGCTCTGGCTTTCTCTCGTGCCTGGACGAGGGGAACATCAGGATAACCACCTAGCCCAACATCTTTACGTTTAGCGCCAACAATGGTCCGCAAAACCCAGGACCGGGCTCCAGTTTTGCTAACCTGTAAATGCAGACCAGACACGCCACCAACCGCGTGCAATCCTGGCTTGATTAATCGCTTAACTTCGACCGCTTTTAGTTCTTTTGCTACTTTTGGCATATCACCTACCCATTTACCTACCCAACATAAATAATAGCATTAGGTGCCATTAATTGCGACAGATTAAGACAATAGAATTGGTAAAAGTGATCTAACTGATTGTTATATAAGGGTTAAATAGGTTGGTATGCGACAACGTGAGACAGGGAAGCGTCTGCCACCCTCTCCGCCAAGACAAAAAGGGTCGCTTCCTAGATGGAATGGGACCCTTTTTTTTAGCTGCGGCTCTTTTATCGCCGCGGCGCTTCTTGTTCTTTTACCAGCTTCTTGAACTGATGGTGTCTGCCAGCGAGCTTACAGCCTGACCTGGACGCTAGCACATGCCTCAGTTGATGACTGGCTGGAATGCGTTAGCTGTGTCTTCGGGATGTCATCTTTTTAAAGTGATTCAGACCATCCATCTCACGAATCCTGGGATTTCCAGGTTGGGCCATAAACTCGGATACGACAGAGCCTTCAACGGGCAGCTTAAGGGTCAACCAGAGACGTTGCGGAACGTCACACGCAGCATCGTCACAGGTCTGCGAGGCGATCTCGCCCGATAGTTTGAATTGCATTGTTTCTGTCGCAGAAGTGAGTGCAGTGTTAGCGGTAATGGGCAGTCTCAATTCAACCAAATTATGATGTACCTGAATGATTTCGAAGGTATAGGTAATACCATAGGCATCCTGAAAATCTTTCAGTGCGTCCGGTTCGTCGTAACCGAGCGCAAATACTTTGACCCCAAGGGCATCAAACGCTGACATTTTTTCCTGCAACTCCATGAGTTGCGTGCGACAAGGTGTCTGAACTGTCAGGTCCCAACTATGGCGTTAGAACCATCAGTTCTCAATCATGATGCCTGAACCATGATGCCTGAACCATGTGAACTATGAGGTTTGAATTATCAGCATAGAATACAGTGCCACATCATATTGATGGTTTTGTCAGTTTGACCTGATGCTTCACTCAAGGACGTAATATGACGATTGTTTTCAGTCTATTTGGTATCACTGTTCTCTTTCTGGCTGTCGCGGCGGCATGGTTAGGTGCGACGTTGAAGTGGATTGACGAGAAGACAATTGAAGACCGTTTCTTCCAATTGCCGCGTGCTGAACGTATCGTCTCCGTGATGGTGTTGCCGCTGGCAAAACTGGGGCTGCGTCTTCCCGTTACAGACTTTGAGGGGACAAAGGTTCCTGGCATCTGCCCAACAGAAGCTATGCAGTTTGCCAAAGACTACGCTCCCCAAAAGGAAGATGTGTTTGTCGCCACCCAGATGAAATGCGGCACGACCTGGATGCAACAGATTGTTCACCAGATCCTGACAAAAGGCGCAGGAGATTTTTCCGATGAGGGCCACCGGCATCTGGATGCAATTTCACCCTGGATTGAATCACGAGGTTCTGTGCGCCTGGAAAACGCACCTCTTATCAAGGGCCGTAGGATTATAAAAACACATTTAGGCACTAACCTATGCCCCTACTCAACCGAGGCAAAATTTATCTACGTTGTTCGTCATCCGGCAGCCTGCCTTGCGAGTTCAGTTGATTTTGTGAGCATGCTGATGGGACCAATGGCGCCTCAGTACAATAAGTTCTGTGATTGGTTTTGCAGTGATGATATGTGGTGGCGGTCCTGGCCAGAACATGTCGAAGGCTGGTGGCCCTGGAGTCAGGAACGCGACAATGTCCTGTTCGTACATTATGAGGAACTCCTCGAATCTCCTGCTGAAAAGATGCTGGAAATTGCAGTGTTTCTGGGTGTGGAACTTTCGGCAAAGGAACTAGCGAATGCGATTGCCGCATCGAAACTGGACTGGAGTCTTCAAAGTCTTGGCTTTGGTGGCCAATGTCACCTGGATCCTTTTGTCGCGCGCACCATGGCGCAATCAGACGCCGACATTCTCAGTATTAAGGCAGGCATCAATATCGTTAACATGGATTCTATGCGGGAAAGGATATTGGGCCCTCTTCTACATGGTTCTCTTGATACGATCAGAGAGCGTAAGCCAGATGCACCGATCATAGTGATGTCACCCATTTACTGCCCAAGCGCAGAGCAACATCCCGGGCCTACCGTGCCCGACGAATCTGGTAAGTTTGCCGTTATTGCTGGACATGAGGCTGTTAGGAAAGAAAGTCTGACGTTGACGCGCATTCGCACGCTGATGACTGAGTTAGTTCGCGGTCGCCGGGATCCAAATTTGCATTTTATCGACGGATTGTCGCTTTTTGGCGAAGCCGATGCGGACGACCTGCCCGACGACCTTCACCCCAGCCCCGCTGGTTATATCCGTATGGGTAACCGATTTGCTGCGCTTGCCGCGGGTTTACCATTGACGCTTCGGCCTTATTAGTCGACTTCATAGCCATCTTGGTGATTTACATACTGTTGACAGCAGCTGCTGGCATTTGGAATAGACTTTGAGTATATCCATAAAAGTGAGCGAACTGCCCATGAAACACTTTTCGCTACCTTTTTGTATTGGTTTATCTCTGCTATTTGTCGTTAGTACCTCTGTACTCGCGCCAGAACGGGCCTCTGCCGATGACAAGTCGAAAAAAGAACATTCAAAGAAATCCGATAAAAGTGACGAGAATAGCAAGAAATCAGAAAGGTCCGACAAATCCAAGAAGTCCGACAAATCCAAGAAGTCGGATAAATCTAAGAAATCTGACAAATCCAAGTAGTCAGGTAAAGAGAATCCCAACAAGGTTGTCATCTGCCATGTAACGCCCTCCGGCGGTGCAGTGGAACTAGGCTTTGTCTTAGCTGATATAGCCGATGCGTGTCCTACCTTAAATGCGCCCGATAACCGTGGCTACCCTTCCGAGTAAAAGACCTGGCCTTCTGCTACCAATCAAGGCACCTTTTCACATCTATGGCAGGTGCCAAAAGACATAAGGGATATAAGGGATATAAGTCTTTCTAAGATTCGTTTTCTAACGCGTAGACGGTAAAAGATTTCCGCAGGAGTCTGGCCTTCTTGTGCCACACCTCGAAGACCCATTCCCCAGGGGCTAGCTCCCACGCTTCATCAAAGCCATAACCGTGTAATTGAGGTTGACCGATGCTGACTTGTTTCGTTTCGGTGGACTTTTTGTAGGTCCTGCCCTTCGGTTGGATTAATCCAGGATCAGGAAAATAGATGATCGTGGTGATATCAATGGGTCTGCCAGCAGGTTGGGTATTTATTCTGTACTCAATGCCAAATTCAGTACCGAGAACCATCGGTACCCGGTTGGTAAACTCTTGAAACCAGTACTTCGCGACGCTGTCGACCGGTGGTGCATGTTTTGTCGCACCTGTGCTGGTGATATTCCGTTCTGAAGATGTGAATAAGCCAAAAGCCAGGGTTTCAGCTGCATTGATAAATGTGTCTTCTGCTGCTGTGTTAAGTGGTACGAGGAGGAAAAGTACCGCGAGACGGTTCAAAAGAGGCTCTTTATCATCATTATTCTATAATGATGCGCTTTTCTCGATGAATAGAAAAGGTAACAACTGCGCTTGAGGTGTGAATTTGTGCCCCCATATCGAGTCCAATGAGTTACGCTACTCGTAATATATATGAGTTGCCGCGGAGGTGATTGCAATTGCACATACTTCCCGTAAACTCTTGAAAACCTAGTCCATTTGGAGATTGTTAGATGGCAGACGCACAATTTGTAACTGAGCAACGTACCTCGAGCGGCACTTCGGTCATTGCGACCAATAAGGTGCTCAGGAACACGTACATGTTGCTTTCTATTACTCTGGCATTCAGTGCCCTGACAGCAGGTATGTCAATGGCCTTCAATTGGCCGCATCCCGGTTTTATTATTACGCTAGTGGGTTACTTTGGTCTTTTATACCTAACCACAAAGTTTAGAAATAGCTCAATTGGTGTGCTCTGCGTGTTTGGTCTGACCGGATTTATGGGTCTCACCATGGGGCCGATTATTACGATGTATCTATCGCTTTCCAATGGCGCTGAAATCGTGACATACGCCTTCGGCACGACTGCGGTCACTTTTTTTGCATTATCAGGCTATGCGATTGCCAGCAAAAAGGATTTCAGCTTTCTGGGTCCAATGTTGATGGTAGGCATCATCGTTGCGTTCTGCGCAGCGCTAGCGGCCATGTTTTTCAGCATGCCTGCCCTATCCCTGGCAGTTTCATCAATGTTCGTGATGCTGATGGCTGGCATGATGCTGTATCAGACAGGCCAAATCGTTAATGGCGGTGAAACTAACTATATTATGGCCACAGTTTCACTCTACGTGTCTATTTACAACATGTTTTTGAGCTTGCTGCACATCTTCGGCGCACTCGGCGGCGAAGACTAACTTTTAGCTCCCTAATTAAACCCCGGTACAGTAGGCTGTACCGGGGTTTTTTTATGGCAGTCTATTTATGGTAAACCGATGATTTTTTCAATTGCCGTTTTTGCTGGACCACAGAACTCTGAAGCCCCATTGTCTGCACTGCTCTTCGCTAGGGCTGTCATCGCTGCAGGACATGATCTTACTCGCGTGTTTTTCTATCACGATGGTGTTTCGACGGCCAACCTGCTCAATACACCACCCCAGGATGAGCCTGATGTGACACAGGAATGGTCTGAATTTGGTCAGCAACATCAGCTAGAGATGTTGGTTTGTGTCGCATCGGCATTGCGCCGGGGTATCCTGGATCAAACAGAAGCAACCCGGCACAATAAACCCGCCGCTAACCTTGCCGAGGGCTTTGAGATTGCCGGACTCGGCCAACTGATTGACGCGGCCTTGAACGCGGACCGGTTGGTGGTTTTCAAATGAGCCAACTTCTCTTTATTCAACAAACGCCACCCCATGGATCCATTATTGGCCAAGAAGGGCTAGATGCGTGTCTAATGGGCTCAGCCTTTGCCGATTGCGCACTGCTATTTTTGGGTGATGGCATCTACCAGATCTCTGGTACCCAAAATACGCAGGGGCTGGGTGTGAAGGATTACTCTGTGAGCTATGGCGTCTTGCCAGACTATGGTGTCAGTAAACTCTATTGCCGCGCCCAAGATCTTGAGGATCGGGGGCTGGCTCTGTCTGATTTATCGTTGTCTTTGGCGGCTTTATCTGATGACGCTGTTGCACAGTTAATCAAGGATGCCGCGCAGGTATTGACGTTTTGACCACACTACACGTCATCAACAGAACCACGATAAAGCCATTTATGATGGTGGGTGATGCAGTGATCTTGATCGAAAATGGTGTGTACGCTTTCGCTGAATATTTTGTTACTGAAGGCTCTATTTCTCAATATTCTGCTTCGGTGTTTGCAGTCGAGGCTGATGTTCTGGCCCGCGGTGTACCACCAGGCGACGCCATCAAATTGATCGACTACACGGGCTTCGTGCAACTCTGTACAGAGTACGACAAGGTGGTGACCTGGTAGATGGCCATCAGCATCGACAGCGAGGGTTTTCTATCAGACTATCGGGATTGGACCGCAGAAACGGCGCCGCACATGGCTGAGTTAGACGGAATCGCTTTAGGAGACCCGCATTGGGAAGTCATCTGGTTAGTACGTGAATACTATACGCGCTTTCATGTCTCACCAACGACCAGAGTCCTCGCCAAGATTGTCAGTGATCAATTGGGTAAGGAGAAAGGCAAAAGTATTTATCTGATGCAGCTATTTACCGGTAAACCAGCAAAAATAGTCGCTAAGATTTCGGGATTGCCCAAACCTAGCGGCTGCGACTAGAGGTTTTCGCCAAAGCCCTTTGCCAGAACTTTTTAACAGAGCTATTTAACTGTGCCTTAGGCATTAGCTTTAAACAAGCGCTTTAAAAAATAGCTCTGCGCGTGTTCCAACGGTCGCGAAACGCAACGACTTCTCCTACGATTATTAGGGTTGGACGACTTAATCCACCTTTCACGACGAGATCCAGGATCGTTGAGAGCGTACCTGTTACCACAACCTGTTCGGGTAACGTGCCCTTAGAGATCACGGCAATGGGTGTTTCTGCGCCCCGACCATGTTCAATGAGCCGCTTACAAATGGTCTTCAACCCACCAAGCCCCATATAGAAAACTATGGTTTGATTCTGGTGCGCAAACTCGCGCCACTCTAGATCCAACTGACCATTTTTTGGGTGGCCGGTGACAAACCTCACAGACTGAGAGTAGTCACGATGGGTTAATGGAATGCCCGCATAAGCAGCGCACCCATTTGCAGCGGAAACACCTGGTACAACTTCAAATGGAATTCCAGCGTCGATCAAACTCTCTATCTCCTCACCGCCGCGGCCAAAAATGAAGGGGTCACCTCCTTTGAGACGACAAACTCGGTGGCCTTCTTGCGCGAGACGAACTAGTTGTTCGTTAATCGACTCCTGGGCCGTACTTTTACCACCGCCCTGTTTGCCGACATAAGATTTCTCTGCATCTCGACGAGCACGATCTAGTACAGCGAGCGGCACCAGATTGTCATAAAGCACAATGTCGGCTTTTTGTAGTAACTGAAGTGCTTTTAAGGTGAGCAGGTCCGGGTCACCTGGACCTGCTCCAACCACATAGACTTCACCGGTTTGACTCGCTGTGGTCGAATCAAGAAAGCGTTTGGCTTCCTCAAACTCGCGTTTTTCTGCGTGGCTCGCGCCAGCCGAATCTAAAAACTTTTCGGTGACTCTGCGACGAATGTCGGGGTTCGGATACTTCTTTTTTAGAGCGGGTCGTTCTTGACCCAGAAACAGCGCCAGGTTTGTGAAAGTTTGTGGAATCAAGCTTTCTAATAGCGTGCGTATTTTTCTCGTTAGCACGGGCGATGCACCGCCCGTGCTAACCGCGGCGATAATCGGCGAGCGATCTACGATTGCCGGAAACACAACGTCGGTCAGTTCCAGGTCGTCGACCACATTAACGGGTATCGTTCGACTTTTTGCCTGTTCGGCGACCCATCGGTTTACTGACTTAATATCTGTCGCGGAAATCACCAGGCTGATGCCATCAAAATCTTGTGATTCAATCTCTCTTTCTACAATGCTATGGCGTTCATCACTTAATGCATCGCGCAACTTGTCGATAATCCTCGGAGCGACTAGCGTGATATTAGCCTTTGCGCGGAGTAGCAGGTCGATCTTTCTGAAGGCAATCTCGCCACCACCAACGACTAGACAACGCCTCTGACTCAGATCGAAATAAAGCGGCAAATAGTCCATATCAGGGTTGTATGACCGTCAATCCATGCAGGTATCCTTGCAATACCTGAGGAATTCGAATGGAACCATCGGCCTGCTGGTAGTTCTCTAACACAGCAACGAGGGTGCGGCCAACAGCGAGTCCAGAACCATTGAGAGTGTTTAGCAGTTCAGGCTTGCCAGTTTCAGGATTGCGCCATCTAGCCTGCATGCGCCGCGCTTGAAAATCTCTAAAGTTACTGCAAGAAGAGATCTCTCTATACTTGCTTTGGCCTGGTAGCCAGACCTCAAGGTCATAGGTTCTGGCGGCGGCAAAGCCAAGATCACCGCCACACAGATTGACGACGCGATACGGCAGGTCTAGTTTTTGTAGAATGTTTTCTGAATGTTGGGTGAGGATCTCATGGGTCTCGTCCGCATCTTCTGGTTTGACCATGTGTACCAGTTCAACTTTTTCGAACTGGTGTTGTCGGATCATGCCACGCGTATCTCTACCGTAACTGCCCGCTTCACTGCGAAAGCACGGCGTGTGGGAAACGAACCGCAGCGGCATCTGTTCCGCTGGGACAATCTCATCGCGAACGAGGTTCGTGATTGGTACTTCCGCTGTTGGGATTAAGAAATAGTCTCGTTCATCATCCAAACGAAACAGGTCTTCCTCAAACTTAGGTAGCTGACCTGTGCCATAGAGCGACTCACGATTGACGATGTAGGGCACATAGACTTCTTGATAGCCATGTTCTCGGATATGGACATCCAACATAAACTGGATCAGAGCCCGATGCAGTTGCGCGACTTCTCCGCGCAAGGTGATAAATCGTGAACCGGTAATTTTGGTGGCTAGATCAAAACTCATTTTCTCTCCCGCCGCCATTAAATCGACATGATCTTTGGGTTCAAAATCGAAGTCTGGTAAATCTCCCCAGCGGCGCATCTCGACGTTGTCGTCCTCGCTCTTGCCTGCGGGCACGATGTCGTCCGGCAGGTTGGGGATTGCCGATAGCAAGTCATGCAGCTCGTCCTGTACTTTTTGTAGTTGGCTTTTAAGCGTATCCAACTGATCACCTAACTGACCAACTTCTGCCAACAGAGGCTCGATATCTTCGCCTTTTGCCTTTGCCTGACCGATAGTCTTCGATCTTGTATTGCGATCCGACTGCAGTGCTTCGGTTTCTACCTGAACGGACTTGCGTAGCGCCTCTAGTTCAAGAAAACGTACCGTATCGAGATCAAAGCCTTTCAGCTTGAGTTTGCGAGCAACGCCTTCGAGATTGTTGCGGATGTGTTTCTGGTCAAGCATATAGGCCGCGGAGCAGTTAAAATCGGCCGCAATAGTACACCAAATCAGACCTCGCCCGTTAGTTGGCGGGTGATAAAAACGCCCAGCGCGACAGCGCCGAGGCTCAGGACGAAGGATGCCAGCACGTAGGTTAAGGCTTCCAGGAACCGGCCAGTCTCAATCAAAGCTAAAGTTTGCAGTGAGAAGGTGGAAAATGTCGTGAAGGCGCCGAGAAAACCTACCATCAGTGCTGACCGGTAGATGGGCGAGAGATGCTCCTGCTCCACTAGCAACACGAAAAGAATCCCGATTGCGAGTGACCCACCCACATTGATCAGGAGAATCCCCCAGGGAAAGTCTGTACCAAGCGCATCGCCGATCCACTCGCCTAATGAAAACCGGGCTACCGCACCAAATGCACCACCAATGGCAATTGCAACAAGCTCCAACAACTAACGGTCCCCTTCTTCTGGCTCATAACGCTGGAACTCACTGTCCCGATTCGCTTGCCTCAGTCTATTCAGTTTTTCACTGATCTGAATTTCCATCCCTCGGTTCACGGGCTCGTAAAACAACTGATTGGCAAGGGCCTCCGGTAGGTAATTCTCGCCCGGTACAAACGCATCATCGTAGTCGTGAGCGTACTGGTACTCGGTACCATACCCCATATCTTTCATCAAACTCGTGGGTGCGTTGCGGATATGCATGGGCACTTCGAGAGAGCCGCTTTCTCTAACCGCTGCCATTGCCGCGCCATGTGCCTTGTAGACGGCATTGCTTTTGGCCGCGACAGCCAGATAGACAACTGTTTGTGCGAGTGTAAGGTCGCCTTCTGGGCTGCCTAAACGTTCTTGAACTTGCCAGGCATCTAGCGCCATGGACAAGGCTCTTGGATCAGCATTACCGATATCCTCGCTGGCCATGCGCACCAAGCGCCGCGCGATATAGAGGGGATCACAGCCACCATCCAACATACGCGCGAACCAATAAAGAGCACCGTCTGGAGATGATCCACGTACGGCTTTATGCAAGGCAGAAATTTGCTCGTAAAAGATATCTCCACCTTTATCGAATTGGCGAAAATCCCCACCCAGCGCCTCTTCTATAGAAGCGGTGGTGATTCTGCCAGATTCGGTGAGGTCTGCTGCAACCTCCAAGCCATTGAGCGCACGGCGACCGTCACCCTGTGCGGACTTTGCCAAAAGGTCGAGGACGTCATCGTCCGCCTCAAGCGACCGATCACCAAGACCGTTTTCAGTGTCGTGCAGTGCTCTCTTGAGCAATGCCGCTAAAGCGCTGTCATCGATACTGCGCAGCTTGTAAACACGAGCACGGGAAAGCAGTGCATTGTTTAATTCGAAAGAAGGGTTTTCAGTCGTGGCACCAACGAAGATGACGGTACCATCTTCAACATAGGGCAAGAAGGCATCTTGCTGGCTCTTGTTAAAACGATGTACTTCATCGACAAACAGTAAGGTTTTTCGCGCGCCTAGTCGTTGTTGTTGAGCGGCTTGAATGGCTGCGCGGATCTCTTTGACGCCAGAGAGCACGGCAGAAATCGCTTCAAAATGAACATCACAAAGTTCTGCGATCAATCGGGCGATCGTTGTTTTACCGACGCCGGGTGGTCCCCACAGTATCATCGAGTGAAGAGATGAGTTTTCAATGGCTTGTCGAAGGGGCTTACCGGTGGCCAGCAGATGATCCTGACCCAGAATCTCGTCTAGCTGGGTAGGCCGCATCCTGGCCGCAAGTGGTTGATAGGCGGGCTTATCAGAAAACAAAGACTGATTAGCGGTCATCGATCAGGTCAACGCCAGGGGGCATGGTAAATTCAAATACGGAGTCTGCGAGCGCAACGTTAGTTTTTACATTAGATAACATAATCTGAGTATTTTGACCGAGACTATCACGCAGGTCGATTCCAAGCGGCGCATCACCCATAAATTTGAGGACAAGTGTCTCGAAGATACCTTCTGGCGTTCGTGGTTTTAGAATAAACTGAGTGTGAGTTTTCTCATCGACCTGGGTGACATAGTAATCATCTAGAAAAGATTGGTCAGAGCTACCAAACAATAGAATCGGTACCTGCTTAACGTCTTTGACCAATGGTTTAACCACGACCTGATTCAGGTCTTCATCAAAGGTAAAAAAATCGACGCCATCGGCCACCAAAATTTGTGGGAACGGCATTTTTGTCTGGATGAGAAAGTGCCCACCACGCTTTAGAGAAAGGGTTCCCTGGCTGGTGTCAGTCGTGTCGCCGTAACTGTTGATGGTTGTCTGCTCAAACTCGGCCTGCATACTACCCACTGCTTTGAGGTGCTCGCCTAGCTGCTGAGCTGGGCCTGCTGATGCGACAAGAGGGAAAAATAAGCACAACAGCCAGAACGGTTTACTGAGGCGGCGCATTCGCGAGCACCTCCCTTGCGCCGTTGGTACCCATCGCACTCACGATGCCGGCCTGTTCCATAGACTCAATCATCCGCGCGGCACGATTATAGCCAATGCGTAATTTGCGCTGTACAGACGAGATCGACGCCCTACCAGACTCGGTTACAAATGCGACTGCTTCGTCATATAACTCATCTTGTTCGTCTCCTTCGGCATCTGCTGATCCAGCACTTCCTGGTAACAATTCATTATCACTCCTGCTATCGAGGATTGCCTCTAGATAATTAGGTTCGCCCAGTTCCTTCCAGCTATCGACGACTCGGTGCACTTCATCGTCATCGACAAATGCACCATGCACTCGCATCGGAATGGGTGAACCCGCCGGTAGATACAACATGTCTCCATGGCCGAGTAGTTGTTCGGCACCGCCTTGGTCGAGAATCGTTCGTGAGTCAATTTTGGACGAAACCTGAAAAGCGATTCGTGTCGGCACGTTTGCTTTAATTAAGCCGGTAATGACGTCAACGGAAGGTCTCTGGGTCGCGAGGATGAGGTGAATCCCTGCTGCCCTCGCCTTTTGCGCGATTCTCGCAATGAGCTCTTCGACTTTTTTACCCACTATCATCATCATGTCGGCGAACTCGTCGATGATCACGACGATAAACGGCAGTGTCTCTAAATCTGGAGCTTGTTGCGATTCATCATCTTCAAATAGTGGTGATGGTTGCCAGAGTGGGTCTTTGATCGGTTCGCCTGCCTTTTCAGCCTCCTTCACCTTACGGTTAAAGCCGCCGACATTACGCACACCCATCGCCGCCATGAGTCGATAGCGCCTTTCCATCTCGGCGACACACCAACGCAAGGCATTGGCAGCATCTTTCATGTCTGTCACAACCGGCGTGAGGAGATGCGGAATCCCCTCGTACACCGCCAGTTCAAGCATTTTAGGGTCTACCATGATCAAGCGCACGTCTTCAGGCGATGCCTTGAATAGTAAGGATAGAATCATCGCGTTGAGCCCGACTGACTTACCGGAGCCTGTCGTGCCAGCGACCAGCAAATGAGGCATTTTGGCCAGGTCGACAACGATCGGTTCACCCGCAATGTCGTGCCCGAGCGCTAGACTCAATGGCGACTGAGCGTCGTCATAGGCTTTTGACTCAAGAACCTCGCCAAGACGCACGATTTCGCGATCGACATTAGGAATTTCGATACCCACCACGGATTTGCCAGGAATGACTTCGACAACCCGTACGCTAATCACTGCGAGCGATCGGGCCAGATCTTTTACAAGACCAGTAATTTTACTGACCTTGACCCCAGCGGCAGGCTGAATCTCGAAACGGGTGATAACCGGCCCTGGAAATACCGCAACCACCACGGCATCGATATTGTAATCTTTAAGCTTAATCTCCAGTAATCGCGACATGGCTTCTAAATCTTCACTGGAAAAGCCACGGCTGGCGTCGTGAACTGCGGCGTCCAGGAGATGTAGAGCAGGTAATCCATCGATGGCTTTAACTTTGAATAAATTGCCCTGCTTCTCTCGTTCCACTCGTTCACTCACAACTGGAATCTTAGACTGTTGTGGCTTTTCTATCTTGATAGCTGGGCGGTTTTGGATTTTCTCAGCCTGCTGAACCAGTGCTTCGCGGCGATGCTCGGTAGACTGCCGAACCTGGTTTTGCTCTTCTTTTTTGGTCTGGTACTTGAGTCGCTGTCGCTGTGCGAAGTCGATGAATACGAGGATCTTATTGCCGATCTTATCCATCAAGGAGACCCATTGGATATCGGCGAACACGGTTAAGCCAAACAAGAAGCTCGCTAAAAGAATCAGCGTCGCGCCGACGTAACTGAATGATGGTTCTAGCGATCCAGCGATGAGTTGGCCAAGCACCCCACCACTGCCTTCTCGTAACGCCATACCGGATGCATAAAAATGTAATGACGCGAGCCCCGCTGCCGCCATCAGGGCAATTACGAAACAGAGGCTTCTGAAAGCAAAAATGCTCCAGTTGAAAGCCTCTTCTTGCTGCCGTCTTGCGATCATCAACCAGGCCTGCCAGGCCAGCATAATGGGGAACATAAAGGTCAAATAGCCAAAGACGAAAAACAACACATCCGCCAGCCAGGCACCACTAGCCCCGACGATATTCTGAACTTCAGCATTTGTTCCGGTATAGCTCCAACCAGGATCGCTGATGTTGAAGCTTGTCAGAGCTAGAATCAGGTACAAGCTCAGTGAAAAAAGGGCGATAACGCCGCCGTCACTTAGCCTTCGCCAGACATAGGCTCTTGAATCCGTCTCCGGTGCTTCGGTTTTATTGGCTTGAGCCAAGTGGAATTCCCATTTTTGCTTTAAATTTCATGCTTTTAGATCTTATAGCTCGCTGTTGTCATTTAACATCCTTTTGTTCTAGCGGCGCTCTATATCGTCTATTAGCTCTCATGTATCATTTGTCCCTTTTTAAAGGGCATTTTTCCCATGGCTGGACCATCACAACCATCTGTCACTGACGAGGTCTTCGATGATGACCGCGTTAAAAGCTTCCTTGTGCTTGAACCGGCGAAGAATACCTCCGCAGATTTTCACGTGATGCTTAAAGCATACCGCGGTATGAGGCCCGATGACTTCGAAAGATTCCTCAAGTTTTACCTCGAGGAGGGTCGAAACCTTGACGCAACAGACCCAAAAGGTCGCACGATCTGGGATATTATGTCTACCCACCGTCAGGGTGCAGAGTTCATAGCGGCACGCGACAAGGTTATCGGCTAGCCCTTACAGAACGCGGGTCCACAATGGAAATGAATATTTAACCATTTATTCACTTATGATGAAATCAACCTTTTGTTGATCTCTGGCGACAATTAGAGCGTTATTTATGGAGCAACAACACCACAAACTTATCATTCTGGGTTCTGGCCCTGCTGGTTTCTCGGCAGCCATTTACGCAGCGCGTGCCAACCTGAATCCTGTCGTTATTACGGGCATTGAGACCGGTGGTCAGTTGACGACCACAACCGATGTCGATAATTGGCCTGGCGATGTTGAAGGACTTCAAGGTCCTGATTTGATGGTTCGTATGCAGCAGCATGCCGAGAGATTCGAGACCAATGTCGTTTATGACCATATCCATACTACAGATCTGAACGCTCGCCCCTTTAGGTTGGAAGGCGATCAGGCGATCTACACCTGCGATGCATTGATCATCACAACAGGGGCCTCGGCTAAATACCTGGGTTTGGCTTCCGAGGACGCTTTCAAGGGTAAAGGTGTCAGTGCCTGTGCCACCTGCGATGGTTTCTTTTACAAGAAACAAAAGGTCGCCGTTATCGGTGGCGGCAACACAGCGCTTGAAGAGGCTCTCTATTTATCCAATATCGCGGCAGAGGTGACGCTTGTGCACCGTCGGAACGCATTTCGGGGCGAGAAGATACTAAGAGACAAGGTCATGGCCAAAGAAAACATTAATGTTATTTGGGATCATACGCTCGCCGAAGTACTTGGCGACGACATGGGCGTTACCGGCATGGTCATTAGCCATTCGGAAACCGGCGCAACGCAGCAGTTCGACCTGCAGGGTGTATTTATTGCAATTGGGCACGAACCCAATACTGGCATTTTTGCTGGTCAACTAGATATGGAGGGTGGCTATATCAATATTCACAGCGGACTAGGGGGCAATGTTACAGCCACCAGTCAAGTGGGTGTGTTTGCCGCTGGCGATGTCGCGGATCAAGTCTATCGCCAGGCGGTCACGTCTGCCGGGTTTGGCTGTATGGCAGCACTGGATGCCGAAAAGTATCTGGACAACCTAGAAGGCGTCTGATGTCGCACATTCCGTGGCTCGAGGTTGACAGCAAGTTCCCACCTGCGCATCAAGCTCTGGCGTCACCGAATGGTCTCTTGGCAGCGGGGGGTGACCTGAGCCCTGATAGACTCATCACGGCTTATAAGAATGGCATATTTCCCTGGTATGAAGCCGGTCAACCGCTACTCTGGTGGAGTCCCGACCCCAGAGCGGTGTTAAAGCCCAGTGGATTGAAAATTAGTCGCTCTCTTGGCAAACGATTACGTCGTGGTGAATTCCAAGTCTTTATCGATCGCGATTTTGAAAGTGTGATCAGAGCCTGCTCCGCACCTCGTAGCTATGAAAGCGATACCTGGATTACAGATGAAATGCAGGCGGCTTACAGCTTGTTGTACGAGATGGGATACGCCCACAGCGTCGAATGTTATCAAGACGATAAGCTCGTGGGTGGCCTCTACGGCATTGGGATTGGTCAATGGTTTTTTGGTGAGTCGATGTTCCATCAGGTAACTGACGCCTCAAAAGTCGCATTCGCTCATTTGGCCAAATTTACGTTTGAGCAAGGCTGCCCGTTAATCGATTGTCAGATAGAAAATGAGCATTTGATGACGCTTGGTTGTGAACTCATTCCTCGCGCCGCGTTTCTTGAACAGTTGAAAGCAATCGACTTGTCTGTCGCTATCCACTGGTCTAGACAAGAACTGTTATATGATTGGTCGGCGCCCTTTTACTGATAACAAATAGCGGCTAATAAATAGCATCCAACCAATGGCTTACGACAGGTGACGAACAATAAGTGACTTCTCTTTCCGAATTACGCTTCTTTAAAACGTCCGCGCACGAGTGCAGCTACTTGCCAGATCGCGAGGCAACGACCCTATTTGTAGATCCTTTGGCTGAGGTCGATACCCGTTTATACACGGAGTTATCAGCAGCGGGTTTTCGTCGTAGCGGGGAGCATATCTACAAACCTTATTGCGAAGGTTGTAATGCCTGTATCCCTGTCCGCGTGCCAGTTCATGAATTCACACTTGCGCGGCGGCAAAAACGAAATTTGAAAGCGAATCAAGATGTTGTGGTCAAAACACAGACGCCCTACTTTAATGAAGCGTATTACGCTGTTTATGAGCGCTACATAGCCGAGAGGCATTCCGATGGTGATATGTATCCTGCAACTCGCGAACAGTTCCAATCGTTTTTAGTCAATGGTCGAAGCGAGGCGATTTTTTTTGAAATGATCATTGATCGGCAGCTCGTGGGCGTAGCAGTTGTCGATCAACTGCATGATGGGCTCTCTGCAATTTATACGTTCTTCGATCCCGACTTTTTAAACCGGGGTCTGGGCAGTTTTGCTGTTCTTTGGATTATCGAGGAAGCAAAGCGACGGGGTTTACCTAACGTTTATCTTGGATACTGGATTAAGCAGTGTCAAAAAATGTCCTATAAGATCGATTACAGGCCCCTGGAAATATTTATCAACAATCATTGGATACCGTTGGCTGACTGAACCGTGAATCGAAATTCTGTCCCTTTGCTAATGGTGGGGAAATCGGGCAGAATGCGCCCCTTCTACGATTCCGGCGGTATTTGAGAACTGAATGGCCAAAGAAGAACAGATACAAATGAGTGGTACAGTAACCGATACGTTGCCTAACACCATGTTCAAAGTTGAACTGGAAAATGGCCACGAAATCATTGCTCATATCTCAGGAAAAATGCGCAAGAATTACATCAAAATTCTAACGGGTGACACCGTTAAAGTTGAACTTACTCCTTATGATTTGACTAAGGGTCGAATTACTTTCCGCGAGTAGACTTAAGCCAATCAGGTCGAAGCCGACCTGATTGGCTTACAACTTTAAGCGTGACGCTAAGCCCTCGACTCTGAGCTCAGCCCGATCTAAAGCAGATAGAATCCAGATTTAGATCGATACCGAGATCAGGTTGCTGCCAGTGTGCTAGGCGGAAACTTCAGATTTCTCTTCGATTTCTAGGACTAGATCATCGTCAACGACCTTGACGTGGACCGTTCCACCACCATGAGACAAACGGCCGAATAAAATATCCTCGGCAAGCTCTTTCTTGATCTTGTTTTGAATTAAGCGCTGCATCGGTCTAGCACCCATCGCTTCATCGTAACCGTTGACAGCCAGCCAGTCGCGAGCGGCTTCCGTAACCTCTAATACCACCTTCTTCTCGTCTAACTTGACCTGCACTTCTTCGATAAATTTATCGACTACGGTCTTGATGACGTCTGTCGTCAATGGACCGAACTGTACAATAGCATCCAGACGATTACGGAATTCAGGGGTAAACATCTTCTTCAGAACTTCCATCCCGTCGGTAGAATTGTCTTGTTCAACGAAGCCAATCGATGTCCGGCTCATTTCATGTGCACCCGCGTTGGTGGTCATGATCAAAACGACATTTCGAAAGTCTGCAGATCGGCCATTATTATCCGTTAGCTTGCCGTGATCCATGACTTGCAATAGCAAGTTGAAGACCTCTGGATGCGCCTTTTCTACCTCATCCAATAGGAGAACGCAGTGAGGGTGTTTGGTGACCTCCTCTGTCAGGAGACCGCCCTGATCGTATCCGACATAACCAGGGGGGGCACCGATCAAACGGGATACCGTATGTCGTTCCATATATTCGGACATATCAAACCGAACCAACTCTACGCCCATAATATTCGCTAACTGGCGACAGAGCTCTGTCTTACCAACCCCGGTGGGACCAGCAAACAAGAAAGAACCGATGGGCTTTTCAGGCTCTTTAAGCCCAGCACGAGATAGCTTTATGGCACTGGCGGTAGTGTCGATCGCTTCATCCTGGCCAAAGATCACCATCTTAAGATTCTTATCAAGATTCTTAAGGGCTGCTTTGTCAGAAGTAGAAACTGTATTCGCGGGTATACGAGCAATTTTCGCCACCATCTTCTCAATGTCGACCACATTAATTTGCTTCTTACGCTTCGAGGCCGGCTGTAGTTGCTGATAAGCGCCCGCTTCGTCAATGATGTCGATCGCTTTATCGGGCATGAATCTGTCGTTGATATAGCGGTCTGCAAGTTCTGACGCTACACGCAATGCGCGATCTGTATATTTCAGATGATGATGCTCTTCAAATCGACTTTTTAGGCCTTTCAGAATTTGATAGGTATCTTCAACGCTAGGCTCAGTGACGTCGATCTTTTGGAAGCGACGAGACAATGCTCTATCTTTATCGAAAATGCCTCGATATTCCTGATAGGTGGTGGAGCCCATGCAGCGAATCTCACCCGATGCGAGAAGTGGCTTCAACAAATTAGAAGCGTCCATCACACCGCCAGATGCTGCTCCAGCACCGATGATTGTGTGAATTTCATCGATAAATAGTATCTGGTTCTCAGTTTGCTTGAGTTCAGCTAAGAGGTTCTTTAACCGCTTCTCGAAGTCACCCCGGTATTTTGTCCCTGCGAGTAGCGCGCCAAGATCAAGGGAATACACAACGCTGTTCTTAATGACGTCGGGGACTTTGCCGTCCACGATCATTTTTGCCAGACCTTCAGCGATCGCAGTTTTTCCGACACCAGATTCACCCACCAAAAGGGGATTATTCTTTCGGCGCCGAGACAGTGTTTGCACGACGCGTTCGACTTCTTCCTGACGACCCACTAAGGGGTCAATAAGACCTTTGCGTGCTTGCTCGTTTAAGTTAGTCGCATAACTTTCCAGTGCGCTTGGCGCTCTCTCTTCTTCGCCACCTGCCTCAGCGTTGTTCTCGATGGGTTCACCCTCGTGATCCGATCCAGAAACCTTGGGTGTGCCGTGTGCGATGTAATTCACAACGTCAATCCTGTTAATTTCCTGCTGTTTTAGGATGAATACCGCATGGCTTTCCTGCTCGCTGAAGATAGCAACCAATACGCTGCCACCGGTCACTTCCTTGCGACCTGATGACTGGACATGGAATACCGCTCGCTGAAGAACGCGCTGAAAACCGAGGGTCGGTTGAGTTTCTCTTTCAGTTTCGTTCTTGGGTATCAGAGGCGTAGTGGCATCAACAAATTCTTCAAGCTCTTGGCGCAGCTTCTCGATCTCAGCGCCACAGGCACGCAAAACGCTCGCTGCGACGGCATTGTCGATTAGAGCCAATAGCAGATGCTCGACGGACATAAGTTCGTGTCGCTTGGCCCGTGCATCTTTAAAGGCTAGGTTAAGTGTTACTTCCAGATCTCGACTTAACATCTTTCATTTCTCGCTTGTTCGAGGTTGAAACCCCGTTGATGATACTTACCTATCAGTCGTTGAAACTTGTGACTAATGTCTATTTCCGCCTTGACTGCGTCTATCCTTTCTTCAATCCCTTCTTTAATCTGTGGCTTCTATATCTGAAACTAATGGATGGTTATTGTCCTGTGCATACTGGTTCACCTGTGCACTTTTCGTTTCTGCAATATCTCGCGTGAATATCCCACACGTGCCTCGTCCTGTAGTGTGCACAGACAACATAACTTGGGTCGCTTTTTCTCTATTCAAGTTAAAGAACATTTGTAATATTTCAACAACAAACTCCATGGGCGTGTAATCGTCATTTAATAGAACGACTTTATACATGGATGGTTTCTTCAGCTTTGGCTTCGCCGTTTCTTCGACTACACCAATGCTACGATCTGCATCCTCGTTCCGATCTTCTCCTGCTTTCACCTCTCGCACGTTAACTAGCCTTACCTTCTTTAATAATAGTCTAATGGCTGGAGGGTATGTCGAGAATAGTTCCCAACCCTACCCAGGGACTGTTCCCTTGATACAGTATGTTACCGTCTACCGGATCACTCTGGCGATGGTTAAAGTCTTTTCATTGCAGCAGAAAATGCACCAAGAAAATACCATGCATTTAGTAAGGCTTAAAATCTGCCCCTATGCTTTAGGAATTGGTGCCGAATTGGCATTAATCAAGCCCACTACCAAAATATGCAGGCGCGGGTCATTTGCAACCCAGGCCTCTTGTTACTACAAACCGTTAGAGAAAAACATGTCTGAGCTCATGCTATTCAACAAGCCCTACGGTGTTTTGACGCAGTTTAAAGCGTTAGATGATAAAACAACGTTGGCCAGTTTCATCGATAAGCCTGGATTTTATCCAGCGGGTCGCCTCGACGAGCACTCAGAAGGCCTGCTATTACTGACGAATGACGGCAAGTTACAAGCCAGAATTGCCAACCCGAAATTTAAGCTACCTAAAACCTATTGGGTTCAGGTTGAAGGTATTGCAGATGATAGGGCCCTGAAACTGCTCAGCAGCGGCATTGAGCTCAAGGACGGCCGCACTAAACCGGCAAAAGCCAGGAAGCTAGATCGTTCGCCCCTGCCACCAAGGGATCCGCCGATTCGTGTTCGCAAAGAAATTCCAGACAGCTGGTTGGAGCTGACCATTACGGAGGGGAAAAATCGCCAGGTACGGCGTATGACGGCGGCCCTTGGGTTCCCTACTCTGCGCCTATATCGGGTATCCGTTGGGCCATGGGACGTGACGGAACTGCCCGTTGGCACTAGTCGATTGATCAGTGTGAATCTGCCTCACTAGCCTGCCAGGCGCTCGCCGTGTCTAGATCTGTCTGGCGGGTTGTGAGCCACCTATCGCTATCTGGCGTAAATTCTTTCTTCCAAAAGGTAGCGCGGGTCTTGAGGAAATCGATGATAAACTCACACGCATCGAATGCATCTCCCCTGTGGGGACTTGCGACGCCCACAAACACAATCTGATCGCCTGGGTAAAGATCGCCAATTCTATGTATGACGGTCGCTGCGAGCAGTCCCCAGCGATTTTCAGCTTCTTCAATAATGGTTCGAATTTGGCCTTCTGTCATCCCGGGATAATGTTCCAAGCGCAGGCAGCGCACGTCGGCATTGTCATTCTGATGGCGAACAACGCCCAGGAAGGTATTGATACCACCGGTGCCAGCTATTGCTAGCGCGGCTGTTTCAGCGCCAATGTCAAAGTCCGCTGATTGTACTGAGATTTTGATGAGTGCGGCCATTTCAGCCTCCCGTTACCGGCGGTAGAAATGCGACTTCGTCACCCGGCTGAACCTCATGGCTTCGTTCGACCAGGGTCTGATTGACGGCGACCAGTATGTCTGGTGATTCCAGTGCGGTCTGCCAAGCGGCATCTTCTAGTGCACCAATCTTAATGATAAGATCGCCGACCGATAAGCTGCCATCAAGCAGCACGGTCACGCGGTCTTTACCGAGCGCCTCGCGCAAGCTGGCAAAAAATTGCACGGTTACCTCACTCATGCTTGCCAATCTCCAGATTTACCGCCGCGCTTTTCCTGCAACCGGATCTCGCCAATCGTCATGGTCTTGTCTACCGCCTTACACATGTCATAAATCGTAAGACCCGCTATAGAGACGGCCGTTAGGGCTTCCATTTCAACGCCAGTTTGCCCAGCTAATTTGCAACGGCTGGTGATCAACACCTTTGAGTTTGGTAGATCTACTGCCAGTTCCACTTTGATCGAGCTCAGCATCAGTGGATGGCACAAAGGAATGAGCTCTGAGCACTTTTTGGCCGCCTGAATGCCGGCAATACGAGCAACGGCAAAGACATCACCTTTTTTATGGCCGCCGGTTGTGATCAACTGCAGCGTCTCTGGCAACATCGTTACGCAACCCGTCGCGACCGCCTCACGGGTGGTCACGGCTTTGTCGCTGACATCGACCATATTGGCATTGCCGTCGGCATCCAGATGAGTCAATTTCGATTCTGTGGTCATTATTGCCGCTATCCGTTTAATTATCGGTTTAACTATTGGTATGAGTACCCGTATAAGTTCACGTAAACTGCCACTATGTCATGGCCCCCTCATATTACTGTCGCAACCGTTGTTCAGCGCGGTCAAACTTACCTGATGGTAGAGGAAGAAGATAACCACCAAAGGGTCATTAATCAGCCAGCAGGACATTTGGAGCCAAACGAAACTTTGCTTACAGCAGCGGTTCGGGAAACCCTCGAAGAAACGGCATGGCGAGTGTCGCTTAGCGGGCTTATTGGAATCTACCAGTACTTCTCAGCGCACAATGATACCACTTACCTTCGGTTCTGTTTTACCGCTAATGCGATTAAGCAGGAAGCCCAAGCGATCGATCCAGACATCGTTGCCGTCCACTGGTTAACAAAAGCAGAAATCATTGCGAGGCCCCAGAGAAGTCCGCTGGTATTGCAGTCGATCGAGGATGCCCTAAAAGGTCAGCATATTCCCCTGAACCGTATCCAGCAGTTCTAGAGGCGACTTCCACTCAGGCAGATGGCCGAGTACACTGCCGCCCTTTTGCACCTCCCTGCTCTCATGAATTCATCACAAACTGTCATGGTCGGTATGTCCGGCGGCGTTGATTCTTCAGTCGCAGCAAAGCTGCTGCTGGATCAAGGTTACGCTGTGCAGGGCCTGTTCATGAAAAACTGGGAGGAAGACGACGGTACTGAATACTGCACGGCGATTAAAGATCTCGCTGATGCGCAAGCTGTCTGCGATAAGCTCGGCATACCGCTTCATACCGCCAATTTTTCTGCTGAATACTGGGACAATGTGTTCGATCATTTTCTAAAGGAGTATCGAGCCGGTAGAACACCCAATCCCGACATCCTCTGTAATCGAGAAATCAAATTCAATGTCTTCCGCGAGTATGCGGAAATACTAGGTGCAGACAAAATCGCCACCGGACATTACGTTCGCGTGAATGAGGAACCTATACCTCAATTGCTGAAAGGCATCGATCAGGGCAAGGATCAAAGCTATTTTCTGCAGTCAGTATCAGCTGATCAGTTGCGTGGCTGCCTTTTCCCGGTAGGTCACCTGCAAAAGCCTGAAGTTCGACGAGTTGCCGAAGCCGCAGGTTTACCGACCCACGCAAAAAAAGACTCCACTGGGATCTGCTTTATCGGTGAGCGCCGCTTTCAGGACTTTTTGAAGCAGTACATTCCCGCGGCTCCTGGGCAGATAATAAATACTGAAGGCGCGGTTGTGGGCGAACATTTAGGTGTCATGTTCTACACCCTTGGTCAACGTCAGGGACTCGGCATAGGGGGCGTTAAAGATAGCCCAGAGGCGCCCTGGTATGTGGTCGCAAAGGATATTGGGCTGAATCAATTGGTCGTCGCGCAGGGTAATAACCACCCTGCACTCTTTTCTGATGTGTTGTACTGTAACGAGATTGCCTGGGTCGATTCTCAGGGACCGCAGCTGCCCGCTCGCCTGCATGCTAAAACTCGCTATCGCCAACCCGATCAGGTTTGCGAAATTGAGCGTTGCAGTGAAGGCTATCGGGTTACCTTCGACGCCTCGCAAAGGGCCGTCACACCTGGGCAATGGGCCTGCTTCTATGAGGGCGAAGTCTGTCTTGGGGGTGGAATAATTGAGCACACGGAATCCCGCAATGATCTATGAAAAACGAGTACTTGCATTAGCGGGACTTGCGCAGGCAGTGCATCTGGTGGTTTGCGCCGCTAAATCGGGAATGGTCTCCCAGGATTCTTTCGAGAAGAGCCTGAAGTGTATCTTCGTCCAAAACCCTGGATCGATAGCAGAAGTTTATGGCGGCACTCAAGACATCACGCTTGGGTTGAATCTGCTGCGAGACATTTTGAACAGGTTTGATACGGAAGCCCATGGCGACGTGGTGCGTTATAGCCTGGCCGTAATGACACTCGAACGGGCCTTTGCCAGGCAACCTGACAAACTTAGAACGCTGGGCGCTGAAATTACTCGAATCGATCAACAGCGGATGCAACAGCCAGAACGAAGCGGTGTCGATGAGGATACGGTCGCTGCGCTTGCCGAAGTGTACGAACAGGTCCTGGGTCAGATTCAACCACGGATTAAGATTTCTGGTAATCGCTCTCACCTGCAGAATACGGCGAATGTGCAACGAATACGCGCATTATTGTTGTCGGCAATTAGATCTGCGGTACTATTCCATCAGGTCGGCGGACGTCGTTGGCAGCTGCTGTTAATGCGCGGCAACTACAAAGCAGCAATTTCTAACTACATATAAATCAATAGTATAAAAAGCATACCTATAGCAGAGTCTTAACATGGAACTATCGTCACTTTCAGCCGTTTCTCCAATTGATGGTCGTTATGGCAGCAAAACGGCTGACCTTCGCACCTTCTTCAGCGAATTTGGCTTGATCTACTTCCGGGTGACGGTTGAACTGCGATGGTTTGAGTACCTCGCTGCCCAACCTGAGATTCACGAACTGCCTGAGCTAGGCGCGGCAGAATCTGCATTTCTCGAGAGTATTCTTGCGGATTTCAGCCTTGCTGATGCTCAGACCGTTAAGGATTTCGAGAAAACCACCAACCATGATGTCAAAGCGGTGGAGTACTTCATCAAACAGAAGTTTGCCGAAAGCGGTCTGCAGGCATTGAATCAGAAGGTTGAGTTTGTACACTTCGCCTGCACCTCAGAAGACATCAACAACTTGTCCCACGGACTGATGCTAAGTGGGGGCAGAGATAAAGTACTACTACCACTGATGAGGCAGGTCAGTGCCCAATTGCGCACTCATGCCAAGGCTTACCGAGCCGATGCCATGCTGGCCCGAACCCACGGGCAAGCGGCTTCACCTACGACCATGGGTAAAGAATTCGCGAATGTTATCCATCGTTTGGAGCGTCAGATCGAGACGATATCCACCAGTCCGCTGCTGGGTAAGATCAACGGTGCAGTAGGGAATTTTAATGCGCACACCTCTGCATACCCAGAGTTGGACTGGTCGGCGCTCGCTAAAGACTTCATTGAGTCACTTGGATTGTCGTTCAACCCATATACCACTCAGATAGAACCCCATGACTACATCGCAGAGCTGTTCGACGCCATTCAGCGATTCAATGTCATTCTCATTGATTTGGATCGGGATATCTGGAGTTACATTGCCATCGGTTACTTCAAACAACGCCAGATTATTGGTGAGACGGGTTCCTCAACCATGCCGCACAAGGTTAACCCGATTGACTTTGAAAACTCCGAAGGAAATCTCGGCATGGCTAACGCGGTGCTGGGGCATCTGGCCGAGAAATTGCCGATTTCACGCTGGCAACGCGATCTGACAGATTCCACGGTCTTGCGTAATCTCGGCGCTGGCCTCGGCTACAGTCTGATTGCTTATCAGTCCACACTAAAAGGATTGAGTAAATTAGAGATCAACCGGGCGGCTCTAGCGGCTGATCTTGATAACAGCTGGGAGGTGTTAGCCGAGCCGATTCAGACCATCATGCGTAAGTTCGACATTGCAGAGCCCTATGAGAAGCTCAAGGCGCTTACCCGTGGCCGGTCGCTTGATGAAGCCGCGATTAAAGAAATGGTTGCGGAGCTACCGATACCTGATGCAGCAAAACAACAAATGTTGGCCCTGACGCCTGCCAGCTATATCGGTAATGCGGTACAAATGGTGGATCAAATACTCGGTGACTAGTCTCCTCAACGATGACTTTCAACAGGAATACTGGCGCAAAATATCGACCAGCCCCGGCACCGTGGATATCACGTCACTTGAAAAACTGACGTTCGAAACTCTACAACTACTTGCCGAAGATGATCGTGTCGAATCTCGTGTGATAGAAGATCTCGATGGCGTCTATGGTTTGTCTCTGGGTCCTTTTGAGCAGGGAAAGCTAGGCTCGAACCAAATGCTCATGGTACAGAATCTGGAATCTTTCTTGCCTTCGATTTCAGAGTGGCTGTGCCGTGAATTTGCGTTTCTACCTCGGTGGCGAATTGAAGATGTGATGGCCAGCGCCTCCCACCAGAATGGCAATTGCGGTCCTCACTTTGATCAGTACGATGTCTTCCTGGTGCAACTGCAAGGCCAGAAGCACTGGTCTCTGGATGATGGCAATCACGTACTGGCCGATTTACGAATAGACTCCGATGTGCGCTTATTGGCCGATTTTGAGGCAACTCACACCACCATTCAAAAGCCCGGCGATGTGCTTTATATCCCCCCTGGGGTCGGTCACCATGGCGTGGCGAGCGATCACTGCATCACGTTATCAGTTGGTATTCGCAATCCACTCTTAAGTGAAATGGCTTCTTATCTGGCCGACCTGTTGCTGCAAGAAGGCAGTGAGAGCGGCAGTTTGAATGACCGGCTGTTTGGTTCTGAGATTGATCCAGTTGAAGTAGAAAGCCTGGGCCAACAGCTAGCTGCAGCTCTGACAGAGCCATCTCTGATGGGTAGCTGGTATGGGTGTTATATGACTGAACCCCGCGACCCGGATTTGATTGAGTTCCCAGATCACGAGATGACACAGATTCAAATTACTGATTGGTTGAATACAAAACCTGAAATACGTTTAGATTTGCCGAGCCGAATTGCTGTGCAAGGCGAACAACTCTTCATCAATGGTGAAATGCTCCAGATGACGCGCTCCATCCCCTGGCTTAACGACCTCCAACAACAGCGATTCGTCTCGACTGAGCAGATGCAAGCCGAGGATATCGATGTGGTTACGGCTCTGATCCAAGCGGGTGCCGTGGTACCCTTTTCGCTATGACCTCACTCGAAATCCGCCAGTTTAATCTACGCGAAGCTACCTGGTCGCAGGACCGAAATGTGCTATCGAACCTGCGTCGCTTAGTCTTCATCGTGGAACAGAAAGTCCCTCAGGAAGAGGAATGGGACGGTCAGGATGAAGACGCTTGGCATTGGCTGGCGACGGACAATGAGGATCGCCCCATCGGCACTGCTCGTTTACTCCCTTCCGGGCAGATTGGCCGCATGGCAGTGCTGGATAACTACCGTGGGCTTAAGGTCGGCCAGGCAATGCTGGAGCATGCAGTTGACAAAGCGCGTCGCCTAGGATTTGCCAACGTCTACCTAAATGCCCAAAGCCACGCACTTGGATTCTATCAAAAGGCCGGTTTCGAAGCGGTTGGTGAAGAATTTATGGAAGCGGGTATTGCTCACTTTCGCATGGAACAGATGGTCGTTCCTCTGAATGACCATGTGCAGCGCAAATTGATGTCTGGCGCTTTACCAGATGTGGATATTCGCGACTACGATACTGCAGAAGTCGAATGGAACTCGACACGAAAACTCATCCGTTCGTTGCGAAAAAGTGTTTTAGTCACAGAGTTGGGCCTGCCGGATTCCATGATGGAAGATGAAGACGATCCAGAACAACTGCATTTTGAATCTCAATCGAATCGCCAGACCATAGGTGCTATTCGAATGGATCTAGAAGGTCATATTTCGCGCCTGGCAGTGGACTCTGAGTTTCGCGGCAAGGGTGTCGGCAATGCTCTGGTCGAAGCTGCAACGGGTAAGGCCAGGCGATTTGGTCTAAAGCGTGTTCGTATAACAGGACGTGTTGAACTCGACAGCTTCTATCGACAAGCAGGTTTCCTGCCTGAAAGAGAGCCTTTCGTAGAATATGGGTTGCAGCACCAGTCTTATGTTCGGTTGCTGGATTACTCCGAAGCCTTCAAGCCGGCCCGAACGAGCAAGGACGGGAAAGTCTACGCAAATGAGGACTCGGGATACTTACTCGGCGAAACAGCCTCTTTTCTCTTGCTGCGTCGAGAAGAAGATTTTCGTCGCGTTGTGCTCGCCATGAGTCGACAGGCGACGCAGTCGATTAGAATTTTGTCCCCAATGTTGGATCACAAGTTGTTTGACTCTGTCGAACTGTATGAGATTTTTTCGGCTTTAGCGCGTCGAAATAAGTACACGCATATCGAGATCTTGCTCTACGACTCACACAGAGTGGTCAAACACGGTCATGCGCTACTCCAAATTGCGAGACGTTTGCCCTCTTCCATCTCTATTCGGATCGTCCATCCAGAGTTACGAAGCACCAACTATGAGTTCGTTTTGGTTGACGGAGCAGGTGTTATCTACCGGCAGGATTACGAGAGTTACGAGGGATCTGCCAACTTCAAAGACATTACCGAGTGCAATCGGCTTAACCGCCAGTTCCAAAGAGCCTGGGAAAGTGGCCTTCAAGACCCAAATTTGCGACAGCTTAAAATCTGAACTAATGGGTTGTTTTGGGCGACCTACTCATTGGTGGGCAGTGGGTGTTCTTTACGTAGCATAAAAGCGTAGCGCCGACCGGAGGAGCGAGGGCAGCCCGGAGGGCCGCAAGCAGCGGAGTAAAGAATGCACGCTGCCGAAGGATCACGAGAAGCCCTTTAAACCAGCGCTTCTCGTGAAACCAACACACCATTGTTGTCGGCATAGAGAAATTCGCCGGGCACAATGTCCACGCCGCCAATTTTCAAGATCTCATCTCTTAGACCGATGCCCCGTTTGACACTTTTCATGGGATGTACCCCTAGTGCTTGAACGCCGAGCTCAAGCTCGTCGATGATATCGACATCCCGGATACAGCCATAGACGACGATACCCTGCCAGCCGTTCTCAACCGCTATGAGCGCCAGGTTGTCTCCCAGTAGTCCGCAACGCATAGAACCGCCGCCATCTACTACCAGAACCTTGCCGGTGCCTGTTTCAGCGACCATGTCTGCAACCAAAGAGTTGTCTTCGTGGCACTTAATGGTGACGATTTCACCACCAAAAGCATCAACGCCGCCGAAGTTGCCGAACATTGGCTCGATGACCCGAACCAGTTCTGGGAACTGATCGCAAAGATCAGGCAATATGATGTCCAAAATGTTTCTCCCTTAATAGGATAAATTGAATATGGCTAATAGGTCTAAACTAGGTTTTGACGAAAATCATCGAAAACTTGATTGAAATTTTGACGTTTACAGCAGCGTGAGCTTCACTAAGCTATAGCGTCACATTCATTGTCAACGATCGCTCAATTATTGGATAACTGAGAGACATGCTCGATCAACAGCACAATCCTCCACACTATCGACTGCACTATCGACTGCACTATGCTGTTTTATCGCTGTTACTCATCGTGACTTTTCCGGCGATGGCAGAGATCTATATTTATCAAGGTCCTAATGGTGAGCGGCTAATTACAGATCGACCACCGCACAGTTCCAGCCAATATCACCTTGTAGCAAAGCGCGATAGCCTAAGTGACGCGGGTCATATTATGGCCAATCGGCCCCTCACAGTTGGCGGTCCAAAGGCGTTTAGCGCCTATATTAATTCTGCCAGTATTCGCTATAAGGTCGATGTGGCGCTGATTGAAGCCATCATCAAGGTTGAATCAGACTTTGACCCCAATGCGGTATCCAAAGCTGGAGCGACGGGCCTCATGCAACTGATGCTACCTACAGCGCAGTACTATCAGGTCGATAACCGCTTTAACCCCCGGCAAAACATTCATGGCGGTGTGGCGCATCTGCGCGATCTGCTGGATCGATATGAGGGCGAACTGACACTTGTGCTGGCTGCCTACAATGCTGGGTCAACCGCCGTAACTCGATACCGCGGAATTCCGCCATACCCTGAGACCCGCCGCTATATCAGCAAGGTACTCAAGGCCCATGACGAATTCCGTCGCTATCGATATGGCAGCAGTGACTAACCCCGGTCGTTAATGGGTGTATAAGCGCGATTGTCAGGTCCAATATAATCCGCGCTGGGTCGAATCAAGCGGTTATTAGAGCGCTGTTCTATGACGTGAGCGGCCCACCCGGTCAGTCGTGACATGACAAAGATGGGGGTGAAGATCTTAGTCGGAATCCCCATGTAGTTATAGGCAGACGCGTGGAAGAAGTCTGCATTTGGGAACAGTGCTTTCTCATCCCACATGGTCTTCGCTACCGCAACAGAAATATCAAACAGGTTCGTATCGCCGTTTTCTTTTGCTAGCTTCTCGGACCATTCCTTGATGATGTCATTGCGTGGGTCGTGAGTTCGATATATCGCATGTCCAAAGCCCATAATCGTGGCCTTCTTGACCAGCATCTCCTTAATGCCGGTCACAGCCTCTTCTGGCGTTGCGAATTTCTCGATCAGTTCCATGGCCGCCTCGTTTGCGCCACCGTGCAGTGGGCCTCTGAGGGTGCCAATCGCGCCAGTGACGCAAGAATACATATCGGACAAGGTGGCGGCACAGACGCGGGCTGTAAACGTACTGGCGTTAAATTCGTGCTCAGCATAAAGAATCAGAGAGCAGTTCATCACATCGCTGTGCATCTGCGAAGGTGACTCATCCGTGAGCATTTTCAGAAAATGGCCGCCGATAGTGGCTTCGCCCGTGTTCATATCAATTTTTACACCATCGTGGCTGTATCGATACCAGTAGCAGATGATGGCTGGCAATGCGGCGAGAAGTCTGTCGGCAGCATCTTGTTGGTCATCAAAGGTATTTTCAGGTTCCAAATTGCCCAGCATAGACGCGCCGGTGCGCATAACATCCATTGGGTGGGTTTCTTTAGGGATGAGTTCCAAAACCGTTTTTAGACTATCCGGTAGATCGCGCATCGCTGTAATACGAGCTGTGTAGGCGGTTAGCTGCTCTTGGGTCGGCAGTTCGCCGTAGAGCAGCATGTAAGCAACTTCTTCGAAAGTCGCGTTTGCCGCTAAGTCATCAATGCCATAGCCGCGGTATGTTAGCCCTGAGCCTTCTTTACCGACAGTGCAAAGTGCTGTCTCTCCTGCAGATTGACCGCGAAGGCCTGCACCGCCCAGTTTCTTTTCAACCATTGATCTATCCTCTGATTTTAGTTGCTGCCATCGTTGGCAAACAGTTCATCAAGTTTTTGTTCGTAATCGTGGTAGCCGAGAAATTCATAGAGCTCAGCCCTGGTTTGCATCGTATCTATCACGCTTTCCTGACTGCCTTTCTCGCGTAACGTTTGATAAACATTGAGAGCGGCCTTATTCATCGCGCGAAATGCAGATAATGGATAAAGCGCCATAGAAATGCCCACTGAACCGAGTTGTTCCGTCGTATAGCCTGGTGTCGCGCCGAATTCTGTAATGTTAGCGAGGACTGGAATATTGACGGCATCCACGACCTGTTGGTACATATCGAGATCAGTCATTGCTTCAGCAAATATGGCATCTGCACCCGCCGCTTCAAATTCCCCTACTCTAGCGATGACCTCATCGAGGCCGACCACTGCCAGAGCATCGGTCCTCGCCATGATGACAAAATCAGGGTCGGTCTTGGCATCAACTGCTGCCTTAATGCGGTCAGTCATTTCTGCTCGACTGACGATTTCCTTGTTGGGTCGGTGCCCGCAGCGTTTCTGCGCCACTTGATCTTCGATATGCACACCGGCAGCCCCAGCCTTGGTCATCTCCTTAACACTACGGCTAATGTTGAACGCCCCACCCCAGCCAGTATCTATGTCTACCAATAACGGTAATGAGGAAGCGGTTGTAATGCGCCGTACATCTTCAAGCACATCGTTCAAGGAGGTTATACCTAGGTCGGGCAACCCATAGGACGCATTAGCCACGCCGGCACCTGATAGATAAATTGCCTTGAAACCGACGGATTCCGCCATAATCGCAGTATAGGCATTGATGGTGCCAACAACCTGTAGAGGCTTTTCTGCCTGAATCGCTAGTCTTAGTCGTTCTCCGGCTCCCGCCATAAGTCATTCCTGAGTGTTAATTAGGTCGGCACAAAGTATACCCAAAAGGCGTATCTGAAGGGCAAATTCCCCGTTAATCCATAAGGAATGCTCAGCATTTCCAGCAAGAATGTTTTCTCAGGCCAGTGCAGCATTGTCAAAAAATCTGCGCAACTCGGTATAGTCGTTAGTTACGGGATACTGTGGGAATTCCTGAATCACGTTATCTGGTGCACGAAAAAGGAATCCTGCGTCTGCTTCACTTAGCATCGAGGTATCGTTATACGAATCGCCGGCAGCAAAGACTTTGAAATTGAGACCGTGCAATGCTTTGATCGACGCCCGCTTTGGGTCTTCCTGGCGTAGCTTGTAACTTATAACAGCCCCGGAATCGTTACTAATTAGCTTATGGCAAAACAGGGTTGGTTGGTTGAGTTGTGCCATTAGCGGTTTGCCGAACTCGTAAAATGTATCGGAGAGAATAATGACCTGGTAGGTTTCTCTTAGACTATCAAGAAAATCTTTAGCCCCTGGCATAGGCTCCAAAGTACTAATGACAGATTGAATATCCGCAAGTTTCAGCTTGTTTTCCGTAAGAATATCCAGCCTCTGGCGCATTAATACGTTGTAATCGGGAATGTCTCTTGTGGTCGCTCTAAGTGCTTCAATACCCGTTTTTTCCGCAAAAGCGATCCAAATTTCAGGGACAAGCACCCCTTCTAAGTCCAAACAAACAATATCCATTTGGGGATTCCATTAATTAAACATCGATTAGAGAGTGATTGTTTCACGGGAAACGAAATGCAAGCAATACCATTGCAGATGGTTATTTGGTTATTGCTGAATAAGCTTTCTCAGCAAAATTTCAGTTTGTTAGGCTTAGCCCTTTTGTAACCAGGCATTGAGACCATAGAATGATCGAAACAGAGAGACCGCAAGACACCATTGCACGCGCCTTCGAAGCCCATGGGCAGGTCACCATTTCTTTTAGCGGTGCTGAAGATGTGGTCCTAATTGATATGGCCTGCAACCTATCGGAGGCGGTTAATGTATTTTCGTTGGATACCGGCCGACTCCATCCTGAAACCTACCAGTTTATTGAGCAGGTTCGTGAGCACTATGGCATTGAAATTGACGTCATTAGCCCGGATGGCGCTGCCGTTGGGGCGCTCGTCAAAGAGAAGGGGCTTTATAGCTTTTATGAGGACGGCCATCAGGAATGCTGCGGCGTTAGAAAGATCGATCCACTGCGCCGTTACCTGGTTCACTGGGATGCTTGGATTACCGGTCAGCGAAAGGATCAGAGCCCGACTCGCGCTGATGTCCCCGCTAGTCAGTTAGATACGGCCTTCTCTTCTGATAGTCGTCCCCTGCATAAATATAATCCGCTAGCGAATTGGTGTTCTGCAGACGTTTGGCAGTACATCCGGGATTATGATGTGCCCTACAACAAACTCCATGGTCGTGGGTTTATGAGTATCGGCTGCGAACCTTGTACTCGTGCCATACGCCCTAACGAGCACGAACGCGCTGGACGCTGGTGGTGGGAAGAAGCCACTAAAAAGGAATGCGGTTTACATATGTTGAACGTGAGCGAATCGTGATGCACATCACTTTTGTCAAAAAAATTCTCGCGAACGGTGAACCCTGTCAAAAATGTCAGGATGTTGAGCAACGACTGATCGCTTCAGATTACATGGATAAGATTGATGAGATTCTGGTTGCCGATGAGCGTGATATTGAATCAGCTGGGATGAAGCTCGCGGTGGAAGTCAAAGCCACTCGGGCACCATTTTTTGTTGTCGATAGTCAAGGCGAACGGAAGGTTTACACGGTTTACTTCAAGTTCGCCAAGGAAGTGCTAGGCAACGCACAATCCAAGCAGGATGAAGGTAAAGAAATTTTAAACGATAATCCTGACCTTGATTTTATCTAGAACGCCTTATTTCTGTGCCACTCGACGGGCTATTTGGCGAGCTATTTAATCGGTAATTCAATTCCATTGAAGAGGTCTTCAAGCTCAGCGCGGTTAGGTTTGCTAAATGCCGACTCAACGACTTCACGTGTGAGATGCGGTGCGAACAGTTCCATAAACTCGTACATGTAGCCACGCAGGAATGTGCCTTTTCGACAGCCAATCATCGTTGTGCTTTGCTCGAAAAGGTGACTGGCATCGATTGCCACAAGATCGTCATCGATCTTATCGTCATATGCCATTTGAGCGATAATACCGATACCCAGACCTAGCCTCACGTAAGTCTTAATGACGTCCGCATCAGTCGCAGTAAAGACGACTCTTGGGGCAAGACCCCGGTGCATAAATGCTTCATCCAACTTGGAGCGACCCGTAAATCCAAACACATAAGTCACGATGGGATGTTCGGCGACATCTTCGAGAGAGACACTAGATAGCTGTGTTAAGGGATGATTCTTCGGTACCACAATGCACCGATTCCATCGATAACAAGGCAGCATAATCAGGTCGTTAAATAATTCTAGACCTTCTGTGGCTATGGCAAAATCCACGTTGCCGTCGGCGGCGAGTTCAGAAATCTGGATTGGGCTGCCTTGATGCATATGCAGCGCGACATCTGGATAGCGATCAATGAAGCTTTCGATCACGTCAGGCAGTGCGTAACGGGCCTGAGTGTGTGTAGTTGCGACCGACAGGCTACCCTTCTTCTCGTTACTGAATTCCTGAGCAACCTGCTTAATGCTCTCGACTTTACGCAGGATTTCGCCAGCTTTTTCGATAATGGTCTCGCCGGCGGGCGTGATTCGCGTGAGATGTTTGCCACTTCGCGAAAACACTTCGACACCTAACTCATCTTCGAGCAGGCGGATCTGTTTGCTAATACCAGGTTGAGAGGTGTAAAGGCTCTGTGCCGTCGCTGAAACATTGAGATCATGATGCGCGACTTCCCATATGTATCTGAGTTGTTGGAGCTTCATAGAATACGATCCTCTCTCAAATAAGATATAAGCAATTCGTCTAAAAATATCAGTAAATATTCTATCAAAGAATAGATACTTTCCTCTGAGTTTACAACTTTAAACCACATAAACGGATCTTGTATTGGACTTTCTACTCTACATATCTGCCGGCGCAACCGTTGGATTGGCAGTCGGTATCACTGGAGTAGGCGGCGGGTCTATCATGACGCCGCTGCTCTTAGCATTTGGCTTTCCTCTTCATATAGCTGTTAGCACCGATCTACTCTATGCCGCCATCACTAAAGCCGGCGGAGCTATTACACACGCCGCACATAAAAATATACGTTGGGATCTTGTTTTTTTACTCGGTTTGGGCAGTCTTCCTGCCAGTGCAATTGCGATCTATATTCTAGATAACTGGTTTGAAACACCAGAGAATTATACTGTCATCATCTCAACGGTATTGGGATTGACACTGATCCTGACCTCGTTCGCTATTATCTTCAGACCCTTTCTGACAGATTGGGTAAGCCGAAGACTCAACTTCAACGAGGAGCATATTCGCTGGGCTACACCTGTCATGGGTGGGCTACTTGGATTTATTGTGACATTTTCCTCTGGCTGATGATCTTTTATCCTCTACTCCGAGGCGTCAGAGTACTAGGAACTGACATCACACATGCAGTTCCTTTGACATTATTTGCTGGTCTCGGGCATTTATACCTGGGTCACGTAGACTTCATGTTGCTGGCTGCACTGCTATTAGGTTCTCTTCCGGCAGTGCACCTGGGGGCCAGAGTCGGTCAGCACATTCCAGATCGACTATTGCGCCCTATTCTTGCTTCGATGTTATTTAGCATTGGGATCAAGGTCGCTTTTTTCTAGCTGATTTGTGACACCATGCAACACATGCCCTGTTGCTACGAACTCACTAGCGTGGGCACAGTGCTCAGCTTGATCATCAAAAAACACATCTGCATCGTATGCCCTTAGAAATTCACTCTTCTTCATACCGCCCAAAAACAGCGATTCATCAAGGCGAATGTTCCAGTCTCGTAGGGTTTTGATGACTCTTTCATGAGAAGGAGCAGATCTCGCAGTCACCAGAGCGGTACGAATTGGACTCTGATCTTTAGGGAACTCACTCTGCAATTCATGCAGTGCAGCCAGGAATGGTTTGAAAGGCCCACCTGCTAAGGGTGTATTGGCCGCAGCAGATTCATTTTGCGCGAACGCCGCGAGACCTTTTTCTTGATAAATTCTTTCTGCTTCATCTGAAAACAGGACTGCATCACCGTCAAAAGCAAATTTGAGCGTATCGCTACCACGGGGATGATTGCGTTTACTCGGCAAAATACTGGCTGCTGCAGAACCGTTCTGCAGTGCTTCCCTGACATCGTCAGCGTTGGTCGAGAGAAACAGATGGCAACCAAAGGGCGTCATATAACGATACGGTGGTGATCCACCGGTGAAGGCTGCACGAATAATGGGTAGGTTATGATGTTGTATGGAATTGAATACTCTTAGGCCTGTATCCGCGGTATTGCGAGACAACAAAATCACTTCGACCGCACCGCCGCCTTCAACAAGATCATTGATGTTGAGTAGTTTTCGCACCAGCTCAAACGCGTCACCGGTGTCCAAAACCTCGGCTTCACGGGCGATTTGATAGGCGGAGTAGGCTTCAACTCCTTCTTCCCGGTACACCGCGTCGCTGGCCTTTAGGTTAAACAGCGCGCTGCTCGAGATCGCGACCACCAGCTTTCTGCCGGATTCATTGCGAGACATCATCAAAACCCCTAATCTAGTTGGCTCTACGGTAATCAAACAGCGAAACAGGCACAAGTGAAGAGAAAGGATATTACGCGTTCTGGTAACACTGATGTTGGCCGCTTTTTAGAAGCCGTCAAGCAGGTTCCTGCGCAGAAGACAGGCACCGAGCCGGGTCGTCTTATTTTCGCTATGGATGCAACATTGAGTCGTGCGGCCACCTGGGATATGGCGACTCATATCCAAAATGAGATGTTTGATAGCACAACGGACCTCGGTGGGCTTGCCATTCAGCTTTGCTATTTCAAGGGCTATCGTGAATTCTCCGGGTCTGCCTGGTGTCACAATGGTGTTGACCTACGCAAGCACATGGCGCGGGTCCGCTGCGCTGGTGGCCAGACCCAAATTCATAGAGTACTCAGCCATTGTCTAGGTGAGAATCGCAGGCAAAAGATTCAAGCGCTAGTATTTGTCGGTGATGCAATGGAAGAAAATGCCGACAGCCTGTGCGAACTCGCAGGCCAAATGGGCATTAGTAAAATACCTGCATTTGTTTTTCAGGAAGGCATTGATGCCGGTACTCGGCAAGCCTTTCAAGAAATCGCCCGTCTTTCCGGAGGGGCTTATGCTCCATTTAATCTGACGAGCGCGGATGAACTTAAATCGCTGCTCTCAGCCGTGGCGGTCTACGCCGCCGGTGGTTCGAAAGCGCTTTTGAGCATCAAGGACAACAAATCGGTTGGACTCTTGACTCGACAACTTAAGGACTAACCCAAGGACTAACGTTTTGTTGCTTGCTGTACTGTTTGTCATCGCCGTAATGATATTTGTTGCGCTGCGCTTGTTGCTCGCCAAGAGAAGCCTGTCACTGCGAAACTTTTTCATCCTCTATGTCTCGGCGATGGTCGGTGTTGCATTCGTATACCTTGGCGTTACCGGCAAACTGCATTGGCTCTTTGTTTTAGCGGGTTCCGTTTTACCTTTCATCGGTACGTTGATGAGGTGGGGACTTCGATTCTGGCGCACGGCCTCGTTTTTAAAAGGCCTGCGTGGTCTGATGGGGCAATCGGGGCAGGCCCAACGGGCGCGCGCAACCAAAAGTAGCGGCCAGACATCAGAGGTCAATACAGACTATATTAGAATGGTTTTGGATCACGACACCGGCGAGATGTTCGGCGAGATCGTGTCCGGTAGGTTTGCTGGTTCGGAATTATCCGAGCTTTCAATCTCGGAGCTAAAACAGTTCTATACGCTGGTTTCCGATGATGTGGATTCCGTCAATGTCCTTGAAGCCTATCTCGATCGTGAGCACCCTGAATGGCGCTCCGGCGAGTCTAGAGATACAGGAGATGCACTCAGTGAACAAGCAGCACTGGAAATTCTTGGGCTCGAACCGGGCGCGACGGAGGCAGACATCAAACTTGCTCATCGGCGCATCATTCAGAAACTTCACCCCGATCGTGGCGGCTCAACTTTCCTCGCCTCGCAGGTCAATGAAGCGAAAGACTTACTGTTAAAGAAATGAGTAATCTCGAGGCAATGGTGGGCTGGTTTGCCGACTTGAATGCCGTTGTTGTCGAACAAAACCTCGAAGCTGATCCCGATATTCTGCGGCAACTCAGTGGTATTGAGATTGAACTCAGTGGTATGTCGGTTAACTTGCCTGACCAGCTATATGGGGTAAAACAAGGTGCGGTAAAACAAGCACTATTACGTTTGCACTCACAAAGGGTCGCCGATCAGGTCCTTGATGTTTTACAATCCGTATTGGGATACTACAACCTGCCTGATCAGCCTAGAGGCGCTAACGAGCCAATCATAGGCTCGACAATCAGTCGCGCTTTGAAGTCGAAGCTAGTGAACAACGAATTCGATGTCTTTGAGGTAAAAATGAATCTCGCTCTCCTTTTAGAAGGATCAGGTAAAAGACCAGTTGAGTGAACTATCGTCTTTATTAGAAGCCGGATTCCGGAAACTGTTACAAAATCGGCCCACTTGTGTCTCAACTTGCACTGCCTCTAGAGACCGTGGAATATGTCACGAAGGTGGGTTTGCCCTGGACGACTGCCCAGCTATTTGTCGGTGGATCGAACATGTGAAGAATCAACCAGGATTCATAGATAGCAATGCCTAATTTGAAAGCCCTATTATTCGATCTTGATGGCACCCTACTCAATACGCTAACAAGTCTCGCGAACTGTTTTAATCGAGTACTTACTGCAGAGGGCTACCCGACTCACCCGGTGGAAGCGTACCGTCACTTCATCGGAGATGGCGCCCGCCAGTGCGTGATTCGGTGCCTACCAGAACATGATCAAGATGATAAAACGATCGACCAGGTACTGCGCTTGCAGCAAGCGGATTACCGTCTTAGCTGGCAACAGGATGTTGAGATTTATAGCGGTATTAAAACACTGTTGTCGGCGCTCAAGGCTCGCGGGTTGCCGATGGCAGTGCTATCCAACAAGGATCATGGGTTTGTTGAGCGTTGTATCGAGCACTTTTTTGAGCGAGATACTTTTGTTGCGGTGCAAGGATACGGCCCATCGGTCCCGCACAAACCCGACCCTACGGGGGCCAAACAACTAATCTCTCAACTGGGACTATCCCCATCCGAGATAGCGTTGCTCGGTGATACAGCGGTCGACATAAAGACCGCTAATGCAGCTGGAATTTTTGGGGTTGGTGCGCTTTGGGGGTTTCGGGATCGAAGTGAACTAGAGAATGCTGGCGCGAATTATTTGGTCAAAACACCCCAGGATGTTCTAGATCTTTTTTGACTGACTGCTCTCTTTCAGTAGCTCATCCACGCACCGAAGGAACTCTTTACTGTCGAGCGGCTTCGGCATAAATGCCTGAATGCCATACTGAGCAATATTGGTTTCATCCACAACATCGCTATAGCCCGTACATAACATGATCGGTAGATCGGGTTTTAGTGTGATCATCTTACCCGCGAGTTGCACGCCACTGAGACCAGGCATGGTCTGGTCCGTCACGACCATATCAAACTCGTCTGGTGTCGCACTGAATAGATCCCAGGCCTCGTGACTGTCCGACGCTACACTGACCCGGTACCCCTTTCTTTGTAGTAACTCGCGAACGAAGTAAACCAGCGAGACTTCATCATCAATCACCAGAATATGTTTGTGTTCAAGTCCAGTTGGCTGGATATCTGTATAAGGTCTTTCCGGCGATGAAACACCAACGGCATCTGCCGGCTTGAGAAAAAATCTAAACTCGGTACCGTCGTCCAGCAGAGAATCGACCTTAATATGCCCGCCTTGTCGGTGCATGATGCCATGCACCATAGCGAGTCCCATCCCTGAGCCGTCATTCTTCGTCGAGACATAAGGTTCAAAAATTCGTTCTAACAAATTGACAGGAATTCCCGTACCGGTATCTTCGATAGATAGCTCTACATATTCTCCTGCGAATTCTGCATGGCAAGAATCGCAATGATCACGGGTAACGGTTCGTGAGCGACCACGCAATTGAATGACGCCCCCATTTGGCATAGCATCTCTTGCGTTGATGCAAAGATTCATCATCATCTGTTGCAAGAACTGCTTATCGATAAAGACTTCTGGCAAGCCCTCATCAACGTCTATTCGAATCTCTATGGAACTCGGCAATGACGCGCGCATCATCTTGACGATGTCCTTAATCTCGAGCATCAAATCAAAATTGTCTGGTTCACTCTTGTCAGTACGGCTAAAGGTCAGCATCTTAGCCACCAATTCGCGAGCTCTGCGACCGCCTTGATAAACTTCTTGTAAATAGGTCGAGAGCTTAGAGGCATTCCCTGGTGTGGCTTCCATCAATGCGAGTTCGGTGTAACCCATGACGCTGGTAAGAATGTTGTTGAAATCATGGGCGATACCGCCAGCGAGTTCGCCAATGGCCTCCATTTTTTGGTACCGAAGCATTTTTAGTTCGAGCGCTTGACGACCTTGCTTATCCATAACCCTCGCAGTGACATCTTCAATTGAGCCATTCAACCCAACCACATGACCCTTCGAGGTCCTCACCGCCACCTGGCCGCGAACGCAAAGCCAACGGGTGAAACCATCAACGTCTTCCAGCATGAACTCCTCTAGAAAAAAGTCCGCTTCACCGAGGATCAGTCTCTTGCTCCCTGATATCAGCAAATCGATCTCTTTGGGTCGTTGCTGTCGGGCCTCATCGAGGTCTAGCTGGTCCTCGGAAAATCCGAGTAGTTTGGTTAGGCTTTGGGACAATGTGATTTTATTGGAGGGTAAGTCGTAAGACCATGAAGATGGTAGTAGCAGCCGGTAGGTGGCGGACTCTGTTGGCTGGGCCGTAATCACAGCACCTGAAAGCTCCCCGTCATGGTGAATACCTTGAATCAGCCAGGTGTGCTTGTTGGGCACTTCGAAATAGATGAATTCACGGCCATTTCTAATTTCTTTAAAACGCTCAAGAACCGCAGGTTCATCCGAGAAAATTTCGTCTATGTGCTTACCGCGAACATCACCGAAAACTTGTTTGACACGATCATTGATCCACAGGCATTGGGCCGCATCGTCCAACTCAAAGACAAGGTCGTTATTCTCGAGAATTGGTTCGCCTGCTGCATCGTGCGGTAGCTCTGAGGCGATTTTCGACTGATCCATATTACCCTTCACTGTTTCGGCTCGGCGCCCTTTTTAGTCGCCCTTTTTAGTCGTGCTTTGGGCGCAATGTCGCACCCTCATTTGGCGCTTGCGCAGAACTCAAAGCAAGGATAGTCCCTCTTCTGACAAACGCTTGCAAGTACGGAGCTTATATCCATACAACAAATGACAAATAGCGGTCTGTATATTCCTAACTGTTTTAAGCGTACCCGTTTCTTTCCCTGATGCGACAAATGTGCGAGTCTGCGGCAAACTTTGTTGGAGCTCAATATGGAAATTAAAGGCAAAATTGCAGTCATCACAGGCGGTGCTAGCGGTATTGGCAAGGCCATGGCTGCCAGATTTATCCAGGAGGGCGCCGCGCATGTCATTATCGCAGACGTGAGTCCCACATTAGATGATATCGCAGGCGAACTGGGCGTCACGGCGATTCGCACAAATGTTGCCAAAGAATCTGAGGTTCAGCACCTAATAAGCACTGCAGAATCCATGCACGGCCAGATCGACTTGCTTTGCAACAATGCCGGGATTGGCGTGGCAGGTGGTCCGGAGACGTCGAATGAAGATTGGCAACGCATTTGGGAAATTAATGTCATGGCTCACATCTATGCGACAAGGGCTGCTCTACCCGACATGTTGCGGCGTGGCGACGGTTATATATTGAATACAGCCTCTGCTGCAGGTCTGTTGACGCAAATTGGCAGTGCCCCATATGCGGTGACCAAGCACGCTGCTGTGGCCTACGCTGAATGGTTGGCGATTACCTACGGCGATCGAGGTATCAAGGTTTCAGCACTCTGCCCGCAAGCCGTGCGAACCGCCATGACCGAAAACACTAAGAACGGCGGCGTGGCTGGCATCGATGGAATGATGGAACCCGAGCAACTGTGTGATTCGGTAGTCGAAACGCTGAAATCAGAGAAATTTCTCATCTTGCCTCACCCTGAGGTCCTTACCTACATGCAGCGGAAAACAACTGACTATGACCGATGGATCACTGGCATGAAGCGACTACAAGCACAATTTGGTGGTGAATCTATGTGACAAATCTGCCTTAGTGGTTCTATAATGCCCCCAGCGCCGATTTGAGTATCAGCTTGCGGGCGCTTTATAAATACCGCTAAAGAGGGTCAAGGCCAAAACCTACTTTAGCTTAGCGAGTGGGTTTTTTTTTGCGCTTTTGGCCCAGGGGACGTTTACATGCCGCTCAGAATACCGGATGGCCTTCCAGCAGCTCAGATCTTGAAGCAAGAAAACGTCTTCTGCATGTCGTCTTCTGACGCGTCCCAGCAGGATATTCGTCCGCTTCGAATTCTGCTGCTGAATTTGATGCCGAAGAAGATTGAGACAGAGATTCATTTACTGCGGATGTTGGCAAACTCACCCCTGCAGACTGACGTGGAACTGATGCGAATCAGTGACAAACCTTCCAAAAATACTCCCATCGAGCATATGGAAAATTTCTATATGGACTTCGAGCAAATCCAGCACAATAAGTACGACGGTATGATCGTGACCGGTGCGCCACTCGGTCAATTAGACTTTGAGGAAGTTGCATTTTGGCCACAGATGACTCGAATACTCGACTGGACAGTGACGAATGTGACCTCCACGATGTTTCTTTGCTGGGGCGTGCAAGCAGCAATGTATCACCTCTATGAAATTAACAAGTATCTGCTGCCGAAAAAAGTATCCGGCGTATATCCCCATTACCTTGTGGATCCACTGGCGCCAGCTGTGCGTGGCTTTGACGATCTATTTGATGCCCCCCACTCGCGTTATGCTGAAATCAAAGAAGCTGACATTAATCATCACCCTGATTTGGAATTGATCGCGACTTCGAAGATTGCCGGGCCTTATGTATTCCAACGAAAAGACGGCAGGCATCTATTTGTCACCGGCCATTCTGAATATGAGCCAGATTGTTTGCGTGACGAATACCAACGAGACCGCGCAGCTGGGCTTCATCCAGAAATACCGGAGAACTATTTTCCTGATAACGACCCATCAAAGGCGCCGACAATCACCTGGAAGAGTCACGGTAATCTGTTGTTCTTAAACTGGCTTAACTATTATGTCTACCAGCTTTCACCCTACGATACCGAATTGATTGGCAGCAAGTTAGATCACACTTTGCGTCAAGGCTGAGTCTGTAACCTAGAATCTAGAACGCAAGCGCACTAGGTATGAGACCAAACTCTTCGATCATGTCCACGGCATAGGTAATTTTGCCGGTCAGAGTCGCTGGATCTCCGTAACTGAGGCGTAAACAAGCCTCGGCCATATTTTCAACGGGGACGACGCGATCCTTCGATTCTTCAGTGATGAGTTTGTGATGCACGACACCGGGCGTTGCGACGAGCCCAGGAGATATAACATTCACACCAATACCTTTACCATAGACTTCTGACGCTAGCCCAGTGGTCAATCTCTCTAGAGCTGCTTTACACATACCATATACCGTCCCTCCTCTGCCGCCATTATCTTTGGCTGGATGCAAAGCAGCATGGGAAGAAATATTGAGTATCCACCCGGATTGTCGCTCGATCATACCGGGCAGCACGAGTTGTGAAAGGTGAAATGGCGCATATACCTGAACTTCCAACATTAGATCGTAGTGCTTTTTCTGGAAGCTTTTCACCGGTGCAAAATAGGTAATTGCAGCATTGTTAATGAGTATATCAACTACGCCATAGCGATCCGTTGCCTCTTTAATGAGATTTTCGCGTTGCTCCGGAATTGCCAGGTCGGCTCTTACCCCCAGCGCATCACCACCCGCAGCTGTAATCCTTTCTACCACAGACCGGATACTACCTTCGAGGCTATGGTCACCCTCGTTCTCTGTTCTGGCCGACACGACGACCTTTGCTCCCTCCATCGCGTAACGAATTGCCAATGCTTCACCAATGCCCCGACTCGCGCCAGTCACAATGGCGACCTTGCCTTTGAGTAGATCGCCCATAGCTTCGATTCCCGCCTTTTTTCAAAGTAAATTCAGCTAATTACCACCCTGGAGTCTACGGAAACCAACCAGGGAACTACACTTAAATCAGAATCAACTTTGAGTGATACCCACGCATGAAACGCTTAGAAACCAACCCTGAAAAGGGCCTTCAGATACTCAATAAAGTACATTTTTTTGATCACTTTAGTAGTGACGAAAAAGATATTTTAACGGGGTCACCCTCTCACTTTTATCTCTCACCAAAGGATGAAGTCATTATCAGCGAGGGTGCCTTCGACAACTCTTTCTATGTGTTGTTAACAGGCAAGGTATCTATTTATAAAAAAAGTACACCTAAGCCGATAGCTGAGTTACTACCGGGTGACTGCTTCGGTGAAATATCCTTCTTAACTGCGCACCCCAGGACGACGTCCGTCAGAGCCCAAGTTGATTGTATCTTTTTCGAAGTGGATCGCCATACCATCATGAAGATGCAAGTCAATATTCGGGAAAAGCTCAAAGATAGCCTTATTACAGTCCTCGTTAAACGTCTGGACGACATGAATGATCTCGTTAGCAAAATGAGCTCGGTAATTATTCCGGCAGAAAGCAACGATACTGTTGGTGGTGAGGACTGGAGCCAATCTGTTTGAAGCCGCTCTGCTTGTATAGCTTTCTAGCAACATTATTCTCTATAGCAACTTCCAGATCGACCTGCGCCAGGCTCTTATCGATCGCAGTATCGATGACATTTCTGACCAGTTGCCGGCCTAGTCCGGCTGATCGATACTGTGGGTGAACAAACAAGCTAACCAACTTGCCATAGCGACCGACCCAACCCAGTGTGACCCATCCTATAGCCTGTTTTCTAGATTCAGTAAAAGCCCCGACGTGCACACAATTGACTTGTTGCTGTAAAAGATCTTCCAGCAACGACACCCCGTAGCTCGAGCGGCCCTGGGACAGCTGCCAAACTTCAAAGCAATCAATGGCATCGACGATGCCCACAGGCCGAATCAAAAACTGACTTTTCACGGGGCTTTCAGAGGGTAATCAAGATATGGACACTCTTATTGTCTAATGATCTTCAGTGGTCGCCTTTGCATGACGAGTCAATGGGAATATGAGGGCGAGCCAGGCAGCAGTCGCCAGGAAGGCAATGGGCAAGTACAGAGTACCCATTGCTGCGCCGGCCTTTTGCAGCACGACAATACCAACTGAAGACACACCTTTACCGGTGCGGTAGCCAAACACATCAATGATTTCTTTCGCACGATAGCGTTCATCGTATCCGAGCGGCACATAGAGTACTTCTTTTGCCGCTCGGAATAGTGAGTAGTCGAAGGCCTTAAATAGAAAGAATGCAATGCCAACAGTCATGACCGAAGGTGAAATCACAGCAATGCTAATGGCGGTTAAATGAATCAATGGCATCAGAATATGGATCAAGCGCAGTGACACGAAAGACATTAATAGCGGAACGAGTAAGAATTGTAGAACCAGTACACTGGTATTGAGCGTACCCCAGAATTTACCTTGAAAGGCCGTTTCCTCATCCGGTGACCCGGAAAACTCCAGAGACAGCAGTCCCTGGAACTTCAGATCCAGGACAGCGGAAACCACCTGTGAGACCATCACGATCCCTAGTAAATAAGCGAGTGTCTTGTTCTCGCGAAACAAGCCCCAACCCATCTGTCCGGACTTTACTTCGCCCTGCGGTGCTTCAGGCTCTCCATAACGTAGATACGTGAAATTAGATACGAGTGCTGCAGGAATCAGCGAAAGTGAAGCCAGCAATAACATGGTTTCTGTGCCCCAACTGGTCGCCGTAATACCCACCAATGTGCCCCCGATAGCACCACCAATACCCGCGATCCCGGTAATTGGACCATTAAGTTTCTTTGCGCCATCAGATGACAGGCTCGAATTAATATAGCTCCAGTACTGTTCAATCAACAGAACAATGTAGAGCTCTTTGAGCAGGTACAGAACTGGCGTCACTGTTTTGCTACCGGAGAGAACAAGCAAATAGCAGGTGAAGATGAGCAGACCGGAACCGAGAGAAGTAACAATTAACGTTCTCCTCGGACCCAAACGGGTCAGAATACGGCTATAAAGAGCGACACCAAGAAACACTACCAGGGGCATCGCTGCCATCACTAATGGTAGGTTTTCGGCGCCATAAGCAGTTTTGAACAACACCGTTGACGCTGACCGAATAAACTCGTAACCCGCAAGCGTAAACATGGCGGCCGCGCCCATGAGCGCGGCAATTTGGATCTGTCTCTTCATCGTCTAGCCCGCAGGTGCTTCCCAATAAACGTCAAAAATATAGCCCTCAGGGTCAGTTGCCTTAAAGCCGCAATAGACCGCCTCGTCCTCAACGGAAACCGCTAATTTTTCTGCCCACGCCTGCACCTGGTCTTTCGTACCGCAGCGAAACCCAAACTGAGCTCTGCCGTCATAGATGAGCGGCTCGCCCTTTTCGAAGACGATGACAACCCCTGCGCCTAGTACGAAACCGTCTTTGGCTTTGAGGTCGAATGTTTCTGCATACCATTCTGCAAGCCATTCTGGTTTTCTAGCAGGTAGGTTGATGTGGTCCAGACGCAGCAGTAAACCGGCGGTGTCAATTGTTGAACTGTTCATAAGTGCGAAATATACGTTAGTCACTCTGTTCACGCGAGTCTATACCATCAACAATAACCATCATTTATGGTTATGAAGGATAGCCATCTGCAGGGTGAATCTTATTCCTTGGTCAGTCGCTAAAGCTTCAGGTAATGTACGCAGCTTTACACTCAAGACAGACCTATGGATAAGCCAACGCTAAAACCTAACAATCCCTGCTTTTCTTCTGGCCCTACATCGAAGCGTCCTGGCTGGTCATTGGAATCGCTAGAAACCATTAGCATGGGCCGCTCTCACCGAGCTACCGCGGAAAAAGCCAAGTTAAAGTCAATCATCGACCGCAGTAAGGCAATGCTGAGTATCCCCGATGACTACCGCCTGGGCATCGTGCCTGGGTCAGATACTGGTGCCTTTGAGATGGCCATGTGGACCATGTTGGGCGCAAGGGGAGTCGATGTTATGTCCTGGGAAAGTTTCGGTGAGGGATGGCGCACAGATATCAAAAAGCAATTGAAACTAGACGACGTCCGTGACATTTCCGCTGCTTACGGTGAGCTACCGGATCTGTCCAAGCCAGATTTTGAAAGGGATGTGATCTTTACCTGGAATGGCACAACGTCAGGTGTTCGGGTCCCCAATGCTGATTGGATTCCTGATAATCGGTCTGGACTAACTTTCTGTGATGCAACATCTGCAGTTTTCGCCATGGATCTCGACTTTAGCAAACTGGATGTTGTGACATGGTCATGGCAGAAAGTGCTCGGCGGTGAAGCAGGTCAGGGCATGATTGCCCTCTCCCCGCGTGCCGTTGCACGCCTCGAGTCTTATACACCTGCCTGGCCCTTGCCAAAGATCTTCCGTCTGACCAAAGGTGGCAAAATTATTGAAGATATTTTTGTCGGCGCGACGATCAATACACCCTCGATGCTAGCGGTAGAAGACCATTTGGATGCGCTGGATTGGGCAGACTCTATTGGTGGCCTGGCAGCATTGATGAACCGCAGTGAATCCAATCTTGCGGAAATCGCACATTGGGTTGAGGGCTCTGACTGGGCTGAATTCCTGGCCAAAGATCCTTTAACCCGTTCCTCGACTTCCATATGCATCGGCATCAAAGACGGCTGGTTTCAAGCGCAAGATGACCAGACAAAATCGGCGCTGGTTAAAAGTATCGTCGGTACTCTAGCGAAGGAAAGCGTTGGTTATGATATCGGTTCCTACCGCGATGCACCGGCCGGATTTCGTATCTGGGGTGGCGGTACTGTCGAACAAGCGGATATCACAGCATTATTACCTTGGCTCGATTGGGCCTATCAGGAAGCTCGAAGCCAATAACAATCGCTGAGCCCGAATTTTAGTTTAGGCTTCATTGAGGATTTTACTCAGGGCTTCTGACAGGCTTGCCTCCTTGCAACACTGGGTATTGACGCTCAGGGTCCTGTTGAGGGGTTCGCGTGCCGTGTGGTGATACCACATCAGCACCATCGTGTGCATACTGAACGATATAGGCTTTTCTGATGCCCCTGGTCAGATTTGGACCGGTACGGTGCGGCGTTAGAGAAGAAAACACCACAATATCACCTGCTTCAGCCGGAACGGCAATGGATTCTTTGGCTGTCTCAGCGCACTGGTATCCGAGTGGCGTTACTTTGTGACGAAACGTCCCTTGTCTGTGAACCTTGGGTATTACCCAGGGACAACCGTTCTCAGTGGTCGCCGATGTCAGTGGTATCCAACAAGTGAGATAGTCCTCCGGCTCAACAAACGTATATCCATTGTCTTGATGCCAGGGAAACACTTCAGAGTTGCCAGGCTTTTTATAGACGGCTTGATCCCAATAAAGCCGCGCATTTTCACCCAGCAAATTATGGCAAAGATTGGTCAGCACTGAATGACAAGTGAATGCCCTTAGCTCTGCTGAACGTTTAACCAGGTGCGCCGTAAAGGTTAACACGTGAGCTTTTGAAATACCGAGCGTGCCTCCTCGCTCAATCAGTACAGCTTCTCTTTCCGCTTCAAGAGGGTCAATCGCCTGCTCAACCTCGGCCACCAAATCCACCGGTAAAACGCCCTTCAGTAACAAGTATCCTTCCTGGTTCCATTGATCAAGCTGCGCCTGATTAAGTAAGTCGCTCGTCAGGGATTTGTCTTGCCAGACAAATCCAGCACTTTGGGGATTCGGTTCCAGGTGCATCCTATTTTCCAACTGAACGGGTGTTCTTTATAATAGGTGTCCTGGTACTAAATCAAGAGACAAAAAATGACTGCAGTGACAGAGATCACCACTGGCCTTGAATTCCCCGAGGGCCCCATTGCGATGCCTGATGGCTCAGTTCTACTGGTTGAGATAAAGCGTGGCACGCTATCACGCGTTTTGACTGATGGTACGGTCGAAGTTGTTGCAACTCCTGGTGGAGGGCCGAATGGCGCGGCCATAGGTCCCGATGGCCGCTGTTACCTTTGTAATAATGGTGGGTTCGAATGGTATGAGATTGGCGACAACCTTTACCCTGGCAATCAACCAGATAATTACAGTGGCGGCAGGATAGAAGCCGTGGATCTAGGCACCGGCAACGTTGAGGTACTCTACACCCACTGCAACGGAGAGCCTCTACGTGGCCCCAACGATATCGTGTTTGATCGTGAAGGTGGGTTCTGGTTTACCGATCACGGTAAGACTAGAGCGCGAGATCGAGACCGGACCGGCGTGTTCTATGCCACGCCCGATGGTCAGTCTATTCAAGAAGTGATTTTTCCCCTTGAAGCGCCTAACGGCATTGGTCTGTCACCGGATGAAAAGATACTGTATGTCGCCGAGACCCCGACGGGAAGATTGTGGGCCTATGAGGTTGAAGCACCAGGCAAACTGAATGGCAAGCGCGCAATGATGGCTCAGTTGCCTGACTTCCATATGTTCGATTCTCTGGCGGTGGATGCTGAAGGTAATATTTGTGTCGCGACATTAATAAATGGCGGCATTACGATCCACAGCCCAGATGGAATAACCGTACGTCATGTATCTATGGATGACAGGCTAACGACTAACATCTGCTTCGGCGGTGAAGACTTGAAAACCGCTTATATTACGCTCTCTGCCACTGGTAAGCTGGTCAGTTGTGAGTGGGAAAATCCGGGATTGCCTTTGAATTTTCTGAACACTTAATCCGAACACATAATATGTTGAATCGCCTTATGAGAATTTTATTGGCAAGCTACCTGCTAGTGCTTGCGCCCTGCTTGTTTGCCCAGACAATCGACGATTCAATACTAGAGGAAGTTCACTTCCTCATTCCTGCGGGTCCTGGTGGTGGTTGGGATGGCACCGCACGAGGTGTCGGGGAGGCATTAACTAAATCGGGTTTGGTGACCGACGTATCTTTTGAGAATCTAAGCGGTGGTGGCGGCGGTCGAGCGATCGCGAAGCTAATCGAGACCGGCCGACGACAGCAAAATACTCTACTGATTAATTCAACACCCATCGTCGTGCGATCACTACAAAAAATATTCCCTCAGTCGTTTCGTGATCTAGTGCCTATCGCGAGCGTGATTGCTGATTATAGCTGTTTCGCCGTCGCTAAAGATTCTCCGATTCAAAACTTTGCAGACGCAGCGCGGCGACTTAAGGTTGACCCCAGGTCTGTTAAAGCTTCAGGCGGCTCGGTTCGTGGTAGTACCGATCACTTTATTCTCGCCCGCGCATTTGAACTCGCCGGTATCAACCCCCGGGCTTTAACCTACGTGCCCTATGATGGCGGCGGTAAAGCCATGGCGGGTTTATTGACCGGTGAAACCGAAATGCTTTCAACGGGTTTAAGTGAGGCTATTGATATGGCCAGAGCCGGTGAGATTCGTATTATCGCCATCACGGCGCCGGAGCGTTTGCCGGAAATACCAAGCGCGCCCACGCTGGTGGAACAAGGTTACAACCTAACATTCGCAAACTGGCGTGGGTTTTTTGCCGCCCCTGATCTTGCACCGATACAGTACACTAAGATGCAGAACACAATTCGGCAGGTGATCGCTACCGATGAGTTTGAGAATGTTCGCCGCCGCAACGGTTGGTCGCTGCTGCATCATGAAGGTAGTGACTTCTATCAGTTCCTGGAGCAGCAGGAGGCTGAAATTAAATCTTTGATGACAAAGCTTGGGTTTTTGCGCCCAGGAACATGAAACCATGGCTAACCAATTTGCGCATCGTCGGCATCTTCTTTTTGCTGGTAAGCCTTGGTTATCTTTGGACGGCGCAAACTATACCGCTCGATTTTTGGAGCGAACAGGAACCTTTTAACGCGCGTTCTTTACCTTACTTGATTGGCATGGCCTGTGTGATCGTATCGCTGTTAATGCTGATTCTGCCCTCCCCTACATTCGATTGGGCCCAGCTACTTGAGCTGAATATAGTGCCTGCAGTCATAATGTTAGCGTTGCTGTCCACTTACGGTTTTATGATCGATAAGTTAGGTTTTCTCTTCTCCACATTCTGCCTCTTAGCCTCAGGTTTTTTATTACTCGGCGAAAGACGACCGCTAAGGATATTGTTGGTTGCCGCTGGCGTGACTGGCACTTTTTGGTTCATCATGGATTTGCTGGGTATCTACCTGAACCCAGGTGACCTATTTTTGGATTGGTCATGATTGATGGTATCTTGCTTGGCTTACAAACTGTAATGACGTTGCAGAACCTGGGCCTGGTACTGGCCGGTTGCGCAGCTGGGACACTAATAGGCATGCTACCGGGGCTGGGTCCTATCTCGGCAATCGCTCTGATGATTCCGGTCACTTATGGCTTCGATCCCGCCAGCGGCATGATCTTACTCGCCGGTGTCTATTACGGTGCGATATTCGGTGGCTCAACGTCCTCGATTTTAATAAACGCCCCAGGTGTTGCGGGAACTGTCGCCACAGCGTTTGACGGCTATCCTTTAAGTCGGCAGGGTAAAGCGGGCAAAGCATTGGCGGTGGCGGCGTATGCGTCGTTTGCCGGTGGCACAATTGCTGCGATCTTTCTGGTCCTTGCGGCGCCATCTTTAGCAGAATTGTCGCTGGCTTTTCAATCCGCTGATTACTTTGTTTTGATGTTGTTGGGGCTCGCGTTGGTCGCAGCCTTCTCCGAGCGAGGTGATTATCTTAAAGCGATACTGATGACAATTGTCGGGTTAATGCTTTCAACTATCGGCACCGATCTGTCTGCAGGCGTACAACGATTTACCTTTGGTCGCATGGATCTGATCGACGGCATTAGCTTTCTGTTGCTGGCAATGGCGACTTTTGCTTTGGCAGAGGCATTCATGATGGTGTTGAAACCAGCGCCTAAAGCAGAAACTCAATTTCCCACCTACGCCGATTTATCCCTCAGTCGCCAAGACGTGAAACGAATTGTACCGAGTATTGGACGCTCATCGGTACTGGGTTTTCTCGTTGGTACATTACCCGGCGCGGGAGCGACGATAGCGTCATTTTTGGCCTATGGTATGGAAAGAAATATTGTCAGCTCTGCAGAGCGTGAGCAGTTTGGCAAAGGCAGCCTTGCGGGTCTTGCCGCACCAGAGGCGGCGAATAACGCCGCATGCACCGGCAGTTTCGTACCCCTGCTGACGCTTGGTATTCCGGGTTCCGGTACCACCGCTGTGTTACTAGGGGCATTGATAGCCTACGGCGTCCAACCCGGGCCTCGGCTCTTTATTGATGCGCCTGAGGTTTTTTGGTCTGTGATCGTCTCTATGTATTTCGGCAATATGATTCTATTGGTCCTAAACCTACCGCTGATCCCTCAAATCGCTCGTGTGCTCCTATTACCTCGTCCAATTCTCGTCCCGCTGATCATGTTTTTTTCTGTTATGGGCGTGTATCTAGTGTCTTTCAACAGCTTCGATATCCAGCTGATGTTAATGATTGCGGTTGCAGCGGTCACACTTCGACTTCTGGAATTTCCAATGGCACCGCTACTGTTGGGTTTTATTCTCGGCGGCATGCTGGAAGACAATTTACGTCGGGCGATCATATTGTCAGATGGTAGTGGGTCATTTTTATGGGATCGACCCCTAACTCTGACGCTGGTTATCGTAACAGCCGTGGTCATCATCACCCCACTTATTCGTTACAGCCTGCCGCAAAAGCAGTTGCGGGACACTGGTTAAATGGCTAAGGTACTTTCATTCTCGAATTCAACCGGAGGTTAGTATTTTAATGAGTGTATTTGGAACTGAAATTGCTCTCGCGCCGGTTCGACCTTCCCGTAAGTTGTAAGCTTTGTTTTTAAGCAATGTCTATAAGCAATGTCTATAAGCAATGTTCTATAAGCAATGTTCTATAAGCAATGTTCTATAAGGTTTGTTTCGTCGATCTGGAGCGCACATTCAATATCGCTCTTATTCTGAAAGGAAAATCCGTTGACGGAACATAAGCAGACACAATTGTCACTCACGCAGCTTTCGCTAAAACAATTAGGTTGGAACAATTTCTTCCAGCAACAGGTCGCCATTGATGACGACAGTATTCCCGCGCGCGTTGTACGCCAGGATCTAGGACGATATCTACTGATGTCTGAACAGGGACCGATGGTCGGCATATTGCAAGGTAAAGCGAGGTTGGAATCCAGTAAAGCTGATTTGCCTACTGTTGGCGACTGGGTGCTGGTAAAAGAACAAGAACAGGGTGACGAGTGCATCATTCAATCGATGCTTGAACGCGCCACCAAGTTTAGCCGCAAGCAAGCCGGAGAAAAATTCTACGAACAAGTCGTCGCAGCCAACATTGATACCGTGTTTATTGTCACTGGGCTCGACGATAATTTTAATGTGCAACGCATTGAACGCTATCTGTTTCTCTGCAATACCAGTGGTGCTTTACCTGTCATTATTCTAAATAAAGCAGACATTTGTGACGATCGTGACCGTTTTCTTGATGAAATACGTGAAGTCGCTTGCGGCGCCCCGGCACATGTAATTTCGGCTCTGAATGAAGACGGGCTCCAATCACTCCAGCCTTACATCTCTGAGGGGACGACAGTTGCCGTACTAGGGTCGTCAGGGGTCGGGAAATCGACTTTGATCAACGCACTATTGGGCTATGACCACTTCAAAACAGGCGCTGTACGTGACACTGATAGCAGAGGGCGACATACGACGACGCATCGTGAGTTGTGCCCTATCCCTGGGGGTGGATTGATCATCGATACACCGGGCATGCGCGAACTACAGATCTGGTCAGAAGAACAATATCTCGCCACAACCTTTGAGGATGTTGACGAACTGGCAACGCAATGCAAATTCTTTGACTGCCAGCATCAATCTGAACCTGGCTGTGCTATTCAGGCAGCTATAAAGGCAGAAAGCTTATCAGCAGAACGCTGGGACAGTTACGGTAAGTACCTCAGAGAACTGGCTTTTCTCGCTGAACAACAGAGCATAAATGCAAAGTTGCAGAAAAAGGCGAATAACAAAAAATTCTCCAGATTCATCCGCAATCGCTCCGACAAACGTACCGACGAATGACTGGTAAAGGGAACGACGGATAAAGAGAACGGCCGACAAAGAGAACGGCGGATAAAGAGAACGGCGGATAAAGAGAACGGCCGACAAAAAGACTGCTAATAAAAAAGGGGCTCATAGCCCCTTTTCTTTTTACAACATTACATACTTTGGGTCTGCTTCTAACCCTATTTAACTAGCAGAAAGCATCTCTTTCAATGCGGCCTGACGTTTACGCTCATTCGCAATATATTGGATATACTGATTGGCGCTCTTGCGTCGATCTTTATCCTTTGCTGCAAGACGGAAAGCCTTCTGAGCACCATCCCATTCTTCCAATTGCATCAATGAGATAGCCAACCAGAACTGAACCTCTTCAACGTCCTTGAGTCCGTCTTCTTGCTCGAGTGCTTCACGATAGGCTGCGACAGCCTCCTTATGACGATCTTCGTTAGAAAGTGCCTGCGCCAGCCGATAGAAGATTTCACCGTCTTGGGCGTACTCACTGGCATCTTCCCATGCTTCAATTGCGTTGTCGTAATCCTTTGACATGGTGTAGGCAGTCGCCAGTAGTCGAATGTTTTTTTCATTCTTCTCTATCACCTCGTCTCTAAAACCCTTCTCAAGAACCGCGGTCGCTTCAAAAGGCACTTCTGCGTTTAACAGGCGTTGAGAAAGCATAATGATTTCAGACTCTTTGGTGAACATGCCTTGCGTATAAGCTGCATAGTATGCGGAGAGCGCTTTGTCATCCCACAACTTCTCGCCATACATGCCAGCCAAATGCATCCAATACTGTTTCTTAGGAAACAACACGATCATTCTCTCAAGGATCTCGATCACCTTGTCGTAATTTCTCTTCTCGTTATAGAGAACAACCTGGATATAAAACCAATTCTCTTTCATTTCCTTACCCAACTCGATCGCGATTTCTTCAACGCGAAGTGCTGTTTTTAGGGAATCGTCTAATCTCTCCATCTGGTAGAAAGCGGTTGCCTTAATGAAAGTGATGTCGGCATCAGGTTTCTCATTCAACGCCATCCACTTGTCAATAAACTCTATCGACTTAGCGTAGTTATCCTCCGAGTAGTACAACTGGAAGAGCGCACGTGTAGACGATAATTCCAGGGCGAGTGAAATCTTTTCTTGTTGAAGAACCTTCTCGTAGGCATTTTTTGTGCCTTCCATATCGTCCATTGTGTAGTAGGCAAAAGCTAAAGTGTTCCAGATTTGGGCAACTTCATAACCGTTCAAACCACGGCGAGTAAGGGCTTCCTTTAGCATCTCCACAGCCTCAGCCGGGTTAGCGATCAAATCAGGCTTCTCTTCACCCTCCTCAACTGGGATTGAATCGGGGTCAATCAAAATCTGCGCTTCAGATATGATCTTGTAGGTTCTTTCTTTGATGGGTGGAACTCTGCGTCGCTCTGCAGCTGCTGCCGCACTCTTCGTGTCGAGCCCGGTTGAGACTTCAATTAGCAGTGGTGCGAACATGAGAAGACTAGCAATCACTAAATATTTCATATTGAGCTCCTACCCTTCGGCCAATTCGAACACGATACGGTTTTGAACACCGGCCGTTTCTGTTGGCTCACCATCGATGACTTTAGGCTTGTACTTGAATTTGTGCGCAGCACGTAGAGCAGCGGAATCAAATACACTATTCGGGCTGTCAACGCATGGACCGGCGCTTTTAGGCCTGGTCCAACCACAATTGCTGATTATCTCTGGCGTGAGAACCGTTCCCTGAGCCGAAACTGTAAATTCAACAATCGCCCAACCTTGAAGCCCGCGAGATAATGCTCGACGTGGATACACTGGTTGCACCTTTACGATTGGCAGATATTCACCATCACTGATACCAAATCCGCCGCTGCCAATATCTATGCCAGCACCCGTGTCCAACCCAGCCATTGTGAAGCCTGATTGGTCAATGTTTACGTTTATGTTTTGCGGTGGCACATCGGGTGGAGGCTGATCAGGGGGCGGCGGTTTCTTGGCTTTACGATTTTTGGTTTGAACTTCGTTATCTTCTTTGACTCGAACGATATCGACGATTCGGCCTACAGTGTCTTCGGTCAGCGCTTTCTTGCCACCAGAGATCAGAAACTGCATCAGGTAGAACAAAGCCAGCGTCACAACGACACCAACAATCATGGATAGACCTACTCTAATAACCATTATCTATCCCTCTTCCGATGCGATGGCTACTTGCCCGATACCGATAGTACGGGCGGCTTCCATGATCGCTAAGACTTTCTCAACTTTAGACTCACTGTCTGCCATGATTACCAGGCCACCTTTAGGGTTCTCTGAATGGAGGCGTTCCATCCTTGGCCTAACATTCCGCACATCTATTTGCTTCTTGTCGATCCAGATCGAATTATCCTTGCCTACGCCAACGAGCAACGACACAGTCTTTTTCGGCGTGGCTGTCAGTGCGTCAGGGCGGTCGATTTCGACGCCGGTTTCCTTGATAAACGTTGCCGTCACAATAAAGAAAATCAACATGATGAAGACCACATCCAACATCGGCGTTAAATCCGCAACTTTCTCTTCTTCTTGAGTAACTCTTCTTCGCATTATTATTATCTCGACCGGCTTTTTGGCCTTAAAATTTCACTCGATTAGTGATCCATGGTCAGGGTGTCTTCCATATAGTCAGACTCTGCCTGTACCTTGGATGTCATAAACGTATTCGCCATTACGCCCGATAGTGTCGCCACCATGCCGGACATCGTAGGAATCGTTGCCATAGAAACACCTGCGGCCATCGATCTAGCATTGCCACCTGAATACGCCATCGCTTCAAAAACTGACACCATGCCTGTCACTGTGCCTAACAGCCCAAGCAACGGCAGTAGCGATATCAATGTCTTGATAAATGACATGTTAGTCGTGAGACGCATATTCACTTCAGAGATCAGGCGAAATCGAATCATATGCGCATTCCAAGAGTTTCGCTCATCGCGACCCTCCCAGTATGCTAAGGCCCGACCAACATCTTTTTTGTGCTCAGTACCGATATAGAGCACGCGTTCGAAGATGAGGGCCCACATGACGAAGGTTGCGGCGGCGATGTACCACAGTACATTGCCCCCTGCTTCCATAAACGTCCGTATGGCTATAATTATGTTATCCATAGTCGTTACTTCTTACCTGCGTTTTCGGCGTGCTCAGCGATCAAACCAGCGCTTTGCTCGGTCAAAATGTGCAGGACGCTAGATGAACGACTTTGAACGATTGAGTGCAACAGCACGGTAGGAATCGCAACACAGAGACCCAGTACCGTTGTCATTAGTGCTTGAGAAATACCACCCGCCATCGTCTTGGGGTCACCAGTACCAAACAGAGTGATCGCCTGGAACGTTAAAATCATACCGACTACCGTACCTAGTAGACCCAACAAAGGCGCTACCATGGAGATAATCTTAATGAACGCAATCCGCGCATTGATCGCCGGTTGCTCTTTCAGAATCGCTTCATCTAGTTTCAACTGTAGAGTTTCAGGATCAACATCCTTGTTTTCCTCATGGACCTTTAGCACACGTCCGAGAGGATTACCGGTATTGGGCGTAGGGTTCTTAATCTGCGCTTTCACATTACGTGCGGTCAGTGTCAACGTCACAAAACGCTCGATTGAGAGCAGGAATGCGACCACACCAATGGCAATGATGATGTAACCCACTAAACCACCTTGATGAATACGTTCTTCAACGGTTGGAATCTGTATTTGTAACTCAAGTAATTGACCGCGAGTTGGGTCAAGACCAAAAGCGACAAAACCGCCCTGAGCTGATTGGATCGCAGCGGCAGAATCTACAAACCGACCTGCGGGCTGGGCCGGCAGTTCCTTTATGACGTCGTTGTCGATGTCATAAACGACATACTTACCATCGCTGACCAGATTGTAAGCACCGATTCGAACCACTTCTTGCTCGGACACGTCGCCGTTAAGCTTATTGACGACTGCAGTAAAGCGAGTGATCTTGCCGGTCTCGGTCATTTCACGCTGAATCTCGAACCAGAGGCGCTCGATCTCTGCGATGGACGCGAGCTTCGAACTTTTACCCATGGACTGAGCGAACTCAGACAACCATTCAGAGCGTCCAGGATACTCGGCACTGACGATCGATCCTTCGAAGATACCTTGAGTATCGCCACTGACCTGCTGAAGTACGCCAAACAATTCACGCAATGAACCAAGACGCTTGGCAAGGATTTCCTGAAGACTGGCGAGTTCCTTTTCGTTCTTTTCGAACTGACTTTCTAGGCGCTCACTGCGAGTCTCTTCTTCACGCTGTAAACGCTGTGCATTCGCGAGGCTCTTGGCTTGATTTGCTTTGTCTCTAGCAAAAACCGCTTCGCGGTCCGAGTTGGCTTTCTGATTAATCAGCTTGCCTTCTTTGACCATATTCAGCAGCTGGGACAGACTGGCTGCTTCGATCTCGTTTTCTGCCGCTTTAAGTGGTGCTGATACAATCAGACCAAGCGCTATGATGAGTGTTACTAGATTCTTCATTCTTATTCTCCTGGCGCCGGTACGGGCAGCCTAACTAAATCGGCTGTCTGGGTCTTACGTGCAATTCGAAGTGCATCTCTGATGCCACTTCGATACTCGTCTCCCAGAATTTCCCATGTACCTGCCTTTTTATCCCAGGCACCGCTTACTTCACCATCAGGTGTCTGGAAAACCAGAGTCACGCGGCCCCATTTGAGTATGTCAACTTGACGGTCTTGACCGTTAAGTTCAATGATATCGGTGTAAGCCTCGATCGTTGCACCGTAGGAATTTTCGACTTGATAGGCCTGCATCACCTGGCTAAATTTCTCGGACACTTCGACGTCCGATCGATCAAGTGTTTCACGCAAGAAATCGATTCGCTCATTACGCTCTGAGGTCAAGAAAGGAAGGTCAAGTCCGATAAACGTTTCGAGGTTGTCGATCATCCGTTCTATCAGCGGTGAGATCTGTCGATTCACAACGGTGACATTGGCGATAGACTCGTTGAGTTCAACCATTTCGGCGTTCTGATTTTTAATCAAACGCGCCTGCTGCTGGTTATACACTCGAAGACCGTCAACGATTTTCATTACCTGCTTGTACTGTGTCAGCAGATCCTGCGTTTGGTCGGTCAATGAATCGACCTTTAACTGTGACTTCCTGCCATCGGTAGTCGTCGTCTCACGGACACCTAAAACTTCATCAAGTGTTTGTGCTGAAATCTGGGTGCTTACGATCGACAACATGCTAATCGCAAATGCGACAAACATACGCCTAATCTGATGTTCTCTCATGCTTATACCTATTAGGAATTGTTGCTCTTATTAAGTTAAAAAACAGGCTATGACTGTGGGCAAAAAGTATTGACACTCCCCTCTCGGGCATTGCCTGTTGTCCTAAGCAGGATGTAGAAGCGCTGTGACTTTGTCAAGCAACCACCCGCCAATTCCACCAATTTAAGTGGCTTCCCCAGATTCTTCCAAAAGCAAGCCCCTTGCGGTTCGGCCAACTTTACCGGCTGTTAGAAAACCTGCCGACATTGAAGCCTTCTGCATGTTGACAGGCGTAACATTGCGTTGGAAATTTTGTTGCAGCACGGTAACCGGGTGCGACTAAATTTGATTAACCGAAAATGCCCCATCAAGTTTCGAGCGATTGTGCGTAACGACAGCGCGTGATGATTCGGTCGTCAGATACAACTCAGCGACTCGCTTAATGTCGTCTACTGTCGTTTCGATAATTCGCTTTCTCATCGCTTCTCGATGTTGCGGTGTTCTCCCGAACAACGTCTGATGAAATGCTTGCCTTGCTTCTCCTGCCGGCGAACCGGGAGCATCGATACTACTCACAATACCGAGAATAGCCTCTTCCACCAGGTCGAAATGGATATCGCTATTGCACACCCAATCGATTGACCCATGAAAGGATTCAAATGTTTTATCCAAATTAGGGTCGCGATATGAATAAAAACGAAACAGTCCATTTGCGCCGTCGTGTGTTGCACCTCCACCATACGCCCCACCCTGCTCACGAATCGCCCGATGCAGATAACCGTTGCGCAACACGCCCGCCAGCACTGTCAAGGCTGCGCTATCGCGATGCGCTTCTGGAACCGTTGGAAACACCTCTGCACAGTAGTTAACATCTGTCGTGGTAATCCATGCTTGATGTCGTGGCACAACAATCTCAGGCGCAGTCAGCACGGTATTAACGGTAGTTCCAGCGTTCCGCCAGGGGTCAGAAAAAGACGACAAGTTCGGTAGATCACCTTCTGTAATGAGTAGTAGCTGTCGAGAGCCACTACCGAGGCAACCATTCAATTCGGCGAGTTTATCCAGCAGAGCATCTAGCGGCTCATCATCGTTAAGTTCCTGATCCAACGCCTTAAGCCAGACGGTCCCGGCCAACCCGTTTAGCTCGTGATTGAGCGCCGGTACTGGACGAAAATACGCTGCCGCAGCGGTCATCGCTAAGCCGTGACCGTTATTAACAATATTGGCTTCTCGTCTTATTCTAAGGTGGTTCACAAGATCTCGAATGCGGTTTCGTTCCCCCAGGCCAGGCGTAAAAAATGTGTCGGCCAATAACCCGTTCATAGCATCAAGATTCTTCATCAAGCTACGACTAGACAGGACGAACTTTCCTACGAGTTGATCAGGGTCCGTGATTGCCCCTCGGATACTGCTGTAGCAGCCGAGGCCGCCCGTTAGGCTGTGCTGCAGATGCTGTGTATCCAGGTAGTCACGATTGCCAGATCCGACTTCGGTCACAATCTGGCTGTAAATCTGGAGAAACTGCCTTAACTCTTCTGACATGTCTGGCAGATCTGCAATCTGTTGTTCGTAGGCAAGGCCGTTTGTCCCAGTACTGTAATGGCTGAGCGCAATACCATTGGGTAATGTGATCTGAGCGCTTTCCAGGGACAGTCGCCGAGGGCTAATGTCTGACAAACCCACCTTCGGTAGCATATGGACAGGTTCTTCTCGATTCTGCCGGGCTTCCAATGCGGCTGAGCGCTGAACCATCGAGTCGATTTCTTCGACCGACAGCTTTGCCTTGATATTGGCGAGTTTTTCACTCAATGCAGATTCTCGCTGCGCTATAACGTCTTCGTCGGGATACAACGTCAAGCGAACACGGTGCGTGTTCTCTAGCAGGTAGGTTCGAACTAATCCTGGTATAAAATCAGGATCGGAGATTTCAGTGCGCAGCTTGCTCAGAACCGGATCCAGATCTAACAGCGCGATTGGATCACTGCGATGAATCGTTGCCGCGAGACAGGAAAACATCAGTTGCAAACCATAGGGAAAGCCGTCACCACCTATCTCTCGATGGCTCAGTTCAATCTGATGCAGACAGGCTTCGATCCGGTCTTCTGCGACACCATTTTTGGCAACGTCTTCCAGGGTATCCAGGATGAGTTGTTCAATCGCGTCAGCATCGCCGCGTTTTGCGCCCTCTACACCACAGAAGAAGCTCATTTCAAAGTTAGCTTCTTCTAAACCACAGAGCGGCGACGGCGCCGCAGCCAGGGGGGTATTTTCTAACACCAATCGCAACGGTGATGCAGAAGTGTCGAGCAATACATCTGAGAGAAGATTGCACTTAATCAGGGCTTCTAGATCAGTATTCGGTCCTAGCTTCCAACCCATGACGACATGACTTTCTTTACTGTCTTCGCCTTCGCTGATGGCATAGGGGTGTTCTACTCTGCAGGTTTCTGTCAGATTAATTTCTGGCAGTACTTCGACATGGGTACCGGCGGAGTCAAACCGGCCCAATGCTTTGGCTTCCAAATTGACCTGATGATCGATTGCCGGAATATCGCCAAAGGTCATGAAGATAGCGTTGCCGGGATGATAATGAGTCTTATGAAATTCCGTCAGTCCTTCATAGGTTAGATCAATGATTTGCTCGGGATTGCCACCGCTATTGTGATGGTAAGTCGATGTCGGAAACAGCTCTGCCTTAATAGTCTCATAAAGCTGCGAGACTGCAGAACTCTGATCGCCTTTCATTTCGTTGTACACCACCCCCTTATAAATCAGATCAGAATCAGGGTCATCGGGTATCGCAAATTCAATTCGATGTCCTTCTTGGGCGAAATCCATCGGGTCGAGCGTAGGGAAAAATACGGCATCGAGATAAATATCCAACAGATTATTAAAGTCTTGTTTATTCTCACTGGCAAACGGATATGCGGTGTAATCACTTGCCGTAAATGCGTTCATGAAAGTGTTCAGTGAGCGGCGAATCATCAGGAAGAATGGATCGCGAACCGGGTACTTCTCACTCCCACATAGCGTTGTATGTTCAAGTACATGCGCGACCCCCGTGGAGTCTTTCGGCACAGTTCGAAACGCCACCAGAAAAACATTTTCCTGATGTGGCATGTCTAGGTGGTAATGGATCGCCCCCGTTCGCCCGTGACTGAATTCCTGAACGGTTAAGTTCAAATTCGAGATGTGATGAGCGCGAATAAAACTAAAAGCTTCGTGGTGTAAAGGATTGGCCATCATACGAGGTGGTGACCGCCATCTAGAACAATGTGTTGCCCTGTGATCACGGTATGGCCTTCTATAAAGGCAACGATTGAATCAGCCACGGTTTCTGCCGTGCAGGTTAATTTGAGCGGGGTTACAGCTTCGAGAGAATCTTTAAACTTATGGTAGTTGTCACCCATACCTTTCTCGAGCCATTCGCCCTGAATAAAACCTGGGCATACCGCGTTTACACGTATTTCGGGACCCATGACTCTGGCGAGGGATTGAGTCATTGTCAGTAATGCGCCCTTTGATGCCGCATACGCGATAGAGCTGCCAACACCTCTAACGCCGGCGATGGAAGAGACATTCACAACGGACGCCTCGCCACTCGCTCGCAAGGCTTTTTCTGCGGCCCTCAGCATCTGATAGGGACCGACAACATTGACCCCGTAAATATTAAAGAAGTCATCTTTATCGAGGCCGTCTAGTTTGTGGTGGGGCATAAACTTAGTGGTCCCAGCATTGTTAACCAGAGCATCAATACGGCCAAACTTTTCGACTGTCAGATCGACTATTTTTTTGCAGTCTTCGTCGTTGGCCACATCCGCCTGGCAAACGAGTACATCAGCACCGAGCGCAACGCATTCTTCTGCAACCTTATTGGCGGCATCAGCACTAGAAGCATAATTGATGACGACATTGCATCCTTTCGATGCCAATAGTTTTGCTGTCGCCGCACCAACGCCGGATGAAGATCCTGTGACGATCGCAACTTTATTTTGTAAATCCAATCTCTTCTCCTCTAACGCCCTTCAGGATGTTCTTTTTTAAAGGACACCCAATAATCGTCAATGGTTTGCTTCATTTCTTTGTGAAGCACAATCATGGTGTATAAATTCGGTAGTGTCATAAAGGCGATGGTAATGGCTGAAATCAACCACACCAATGTTGTATCGGCGATCGCCGCAACGAAGAAGCCCACAACATAGACTGCACGATAAGGCATAACGGATCGAACTCCGAACAGATACGTCATGGCGCGATCACCGTAGTAAGACCAAGCAACAGCGGTACTAAACGCGAACAGCACGAGGCCGATAGCCACGATGTAACGGCCATAGTCACCCAACGCGCTTCTGCTGAATGCTTCCATCGTCAAATCCACTGAGTGAATAAGAGACTTACCGGTTAAGCTCACGCCGTCTTCTATGCTCCCGTCGCTGACTTCAACGCTACCGGTGATCGCTGCTCCGTCACGATAAAAACGGGTATCTTCAGCGATTGAGCGATTGTGCAAGATCGTGAAGCCAGTTGAGACAGGGATACCATTGGCCAATCGAATTGAGCCGGTGTAAGCCTCAACAGGGTCTTCGCCACCGCCGAAGCTCAAGTGTTGAAATAGCGCATCTCGCTGTTCTGGTACGGTCTCCGAATAAATGCCGCTAACAATTTCCGTGTCAAAACTCTGAAATTCGTTTTCAAACTTCTCGGTCCAAACGCCGGATGACAAGATCACCAGACCGGTGACGGTACAGATGATGATGGTATCGATAAAGGGTTCAAGGATGGACACCATGCCTTCTGAAACCGGCTCATGGGCCCGAGCGGCCGCGTGTGCAATGGGCGCGCTGCCCTGACCTGCCTCATTTGAGAACAACCCCCGATTGACGCCGCGGTTAAACGCGTAGGCAAAGGTAGCACCCAGAAAGCCCCCCGTGGCAGCTGACCCCGTAAAAGCATCACTGAATACAGAAATAAACGATGGCACGACCTGATCGACGTTGGCACCAATGACCATCGCGGCGCCGAACAGATAAATAACAGCCATGGTCGGTACGATTTTCTCTGCAACTTTCACGATACGGCTAATACCGCCGATAATCACAGCGCCGAGTAATGTGGCTAGTACCAGACCCGTGATCCAGGGCTGAATACCGAAGGTCGACTCGACACCACTAGCAATATTATTACTTTGCGGCAGGTTACCGGTCCCAAATGAACTCACGACAGTCGCGACCGCAAAAAACACGGCGAGCCACTTCATGTTGAGTCGTTTCTCCATGACGTACATGGGGCCACCGACGATACGACCATCCGCGTCTTTTTCCCGATACTTATGGGACAGCGTCACTTCAACGAACTTGCTGGTCATGCCGACAAATGCCGTCATCCACATCCAGAATAATGCAGCAGGCCCGCCAAGATATATCGCGAGTGCCACACCGCCGATGTTGCCGGTACCGACAGTACCTGAAATCGCTGTACTCAACGCCTGGAAATGTGAAGCATCTCCTTCGTCATCGGCTCGATCATACTTACCTCTGACGATGCGCCAGGCATGAGCGAAGAAACGGAATTGGGGGAATTTAAGATAAACCGTCAGAAATAGACCCGTACCGAGAAGAAGAAACGGAAAGTATTGAGCAGAGCCCAGTAGACCATCTAAAAAATTGAGAAAATTTGTTAATACTTCCAATGAGCTGACTCCAGCATTGCGTCACAACGGCGAAGACCATAGCAAATGAGCACTCAATAGTAACTAGCCCTGTCTGGCACCCACATTCGGATCGGAATACCGCCCTTGCCACTTTCATCTTTATCAGAAAGCGGCCGCGGCCGTTTTGCGGTGATGAGCAATATCAATGCATCTAGACAATCGTCTATCTGCAGATGGCGACGAGGGTGTTCACGAAGCCAGGATTCAACAATACGGTCGACAGCAGGAAAGTACTTTCGAATGAGTGTTTGGCGGTTGGTTTGACCTTCACAGGTTTTTTTACTGTTTTGTAAGGCTGCGCCATTAACAGTGGCGAAAGCCAACTCAGGATGACACTCACCTATAACCCCTCGCGCCTGTTGACTTTGCTGTAGTAACTGATCAACGTCCCGGATCAAAGGTGTAATGAACCAGGCCTGCTTGGAGAGACCTTTGCCGAGTATCGAGCGATTGATCGCAGAGGCTTGCGGGTAGTTATCAGCATAGGCTGCACCATAACAAGGCACCGGAAATACACTGCTGCGTCTTGGCCCAAGCAGCGCACGCACCTCAGATTCGATAAATCGGTCTTCTGCCACTTTGAGTCCGATTGGCACATCGATCAAAATTCGCGTCGCATCACCATGCTCGCGCCACAGATCTTGTACTGACGGATAAATCTTGGCCTTAAGCCCGCGCGGACCCTGCCATACCGCGAACCAACCTAGCTTACATCCATCAACGCCGACAAAAGTTGCCACCTACTTGGCAACAGATTCCCGCATGGTGACAAATTCCTCGGCTGAGGTTGGATGAATCCCCACGGTGGCATCAAATACCGCCTTGGTCGCACCCGCCTTAAGCGCAATCGCGATTCCCTGGATAATTTCTCCCGCCTCGGCGCCCACCATATGTACGCCCAGGACCCTATCGGATTTTTGCTCCACGATAATTTTCATCATGGAACGTTCATCACTCCCTGAAAGCGTATGTTTCATCGCCTTAAAACTGGATAGGTAGACATCCACGTCGCCATATTTTTCATTCGCTTCGGCTTCGGTAAGTCCGACCGTACCAATATTAGGCTGGCAGAATACCGCCGTTGCAATGCCTTCATAATCCATTTTGGTGGGTATATCCTGAAATTGGGTTTGTACAAATGCCATCGCCTCCTTGATCGCAACCGGTGTCAACTGAATTTTGTCGGTTACATCACCAAGCGCGAAAATATTGGGTATCGAGGTTCGGAATTCATCATCGACGAGAATTGCGCCATTTTTACCCTGTTTTACATCGACATTTTCAAGACCAATGTCCGTCACGTTAGGCGTTCTACCCGTCGCATACATCACCAGATCGACTTCCATCGTCTCGCCCTCTTTGAAGGTCACGAGAAAAGAACCATCAGCCTGTTTCTCGATTTTTTCTACATTGCTGTTGAAATGTAGCTTAATGTCCTTTTTGACCAACTCTTCTGCTACGACCTTGCGCACGTCTTCATCGAAGTTCCGCAAAAATAGCGGTCCACGATAAGATAGATGGCTCTCAATACCCAGGCCGGCGAAGATTCCGGCGAACTCAACGGAGATATAACCACCGCCCACGACCAGACTGCGCTTTGGCAAACTTTCGAGGAAGAATGCCTCATTTGAGGTAATGACATGCTCGCTGCCAGGGAAACTCGGAACGGCAGGCCACCCGCCCGTTGCGATCAGGATTTTATCTGTGGAAATAACTTGATCGCCGATCGACACGTGGTGTTCATCGACAATTCTGGCGCGGCCATCAAAATGAGTCACGCCAGCATTGTCCAGTAGCCCTTGATAGATGCCATTGAGACGACTGATTTCGGTGTTCTTGTTTTTAAGCAAAGTCGGCCAGTCGAAGTCTGGTTTAGCTTTGCCCCAGCCGAAGCCTTCCGCGTGCCGGTACTCCTCATGAAAGTGCGAGGCATAGACGAACAATTTTTTAGGGACACAGCCAACATTGACGCAGGTGCCTCCCATATATCGATCTTCAGCTGTTGCAACACGGGCGCCGTGTGTCGAGGCCATGCGGGCTGCTCGAACGCCACCTGAGCCTACGCCCATAACAAATAAATCGTAGTCGTACATGTGAATTCCTTAACTCTAAGTTTGTTGGCCAAAGCTGTTGGCCTAAATTTGCTAACCTAGCACTCTTATTACAGAAGAGTATCAAATTGAATTTTGTTCTGGTGCCTTTTCCCGCCACGGCCTCGCTTGACCATATGAATGGCGATATCAGTGGCCGCATAGATGGAACGATTCAGCGTAGCGGCAATCAGCTAATCGTTGGGTTTCGTACACTATCCCGTCTTGGCATTCGCTGGCCTGAAGCGGGTACACCCCCCGAACGTCGGTCAGGACTCTGGGAGTTTACCTGCTTTGAATGCTTTATTGGTCTTGGCGATGCCGACACCTATATAGAAACAAATCTTTCTCCCGCCGGCCATTGGCAGGCATTTGAGTTTGAAGCCTATCGAGATGTCGCAGTACCCAGTCAAACGGTTCGTGTGGCTGGCCAGTCGGTTATCGATACCACTATGAATACCAGTAGCAATAACCAATACCGCATAAACTGCACTATAGACATCGAACACCCTCGGTTTGTTACAAGTGACTGGCACATTGCACCCACAACCGTCCTTGAAGACCTAGAGGGCCAACTGCACTATTACGCGCTTTCACATTCTGGCGGGCGCCCCGACTTTCACCTAGCAGCAACGAGAACTCTCGTTTTACCATTAAGTGACTAGCCGATACGTTGACTTGACGCACGCCCAACTGAATACTCTCGCGTCAACCATTCAGAGTTTTGCTATGCAGTTTCAATTTGGTCTTGACCAGCTTCTGACCGACCATGCCAAGCTTAACCAGATCTCGAAGCGAAAAATCGCTTTGGTGGCTCATCCCGCATCGGTCACCGATGACATCACGCATAGCCTCGATGCGTTGATCGCGGTCGGCTGTCCGATAAAGAAAGCCTTTGGCCCTCAGCACGGCATGCGCGGCGACAAACAAGACAACATGATTGAATCGGAAGACTTTCTCGACCCCATTCATGGCATCCCAGTGATTTCTCTCTACGGCAAGCACCGGCGTCCAACACCTGAGATGTTATATGGCATCGACCTTATCCTGTTTGACCTACAAGACATCGGTTGTCGAATTTACACCTACATCACGACACTGAAATACTTTCTTGAGGCGGCGGCGGATTTAGGGATCGAGGTGTGGGTTCTGGACCGCCCCAACCCTGCCGGGCGACCGGTGGATGGATTGCGACTTGTGAGCGGCCAGGAGAGTTTTGTCGGCGCCGATACTCTACCCACCCGCCATGGCCTAACGACGGGTGAACTGGCCCTTTGGTTCAAACAAAAAAACGATCTTGCCGTGGCGCTCGAAGTCGTACCGATGGTCGGTTATGACCCCAATCAATCTGCGTGGCCTGGCACCAATGCCTGGGTCAATCCTAGCCCGAACGCTGCCAGTATTAATATGACTCGTTGCTTTCCAGGTACTGTACTACTAGAAGGGACAACACTTTCGGAGGGGCGAGGTACGACCATTCCGCTCGAATTGATCGGAGCGCCAGATTTTCCAGCCAGAGACGTACTGGCCGGTCTAAGCACATTGGCTCCAAACTGGTGCTCGGGCGCATCAGTTCGAGTCTGTAGTTTTGAACCCACTTTTCATAAGCACGTCCATGAACTCTGTCATGGCATACAAATTCATACGGACAATCGGCATTATCAGCATGAGTTATTTACGCCCTACAGATTGATAGCGGGTTGTTTGAAAGTCCTACGCCAGTTAAGACCTGACTACGACTTATGGCGCCATCATGAATATGAGTACGAGCTCAATCGAATACCTTTTGATGTTATCAATGGCGGCCCAGGCTTGAGGTTGTGGGTGGATAACCCTGCTCAGTCCATCGCAGATCTAGAACATACTCTACAACGTGAATTGGCAGAATGGCTCGAGGAACGTGTCCCTTATCTGATTTATTGAGCGTAATTCTATAACCGCAACTTATGCGCGTGATTACCGATTCCAGCCATTAAAACCCATGCTAACATCCGCCCCTCGAAGACCTTGTGAGAAAACAAAAGACATGCCCAAACCATACAAAATAGCGATTCTAGCCGGCGATGCGATTGGTCCGGAAATCATGACCCAGGCCGTCAGAGTTTTCGACCTGATCTCGCGACATCGAGACGTCGCGTTTGAGTTGATCGAAGCACCTTTCGGCGCCCAGGCTTATTTTGATCATGGCAAGGCGTTCCCAGAGGAAACCAAGCTTATCTGTGATTCTGCCGATGCCATCCTCAAGGGTCCAGTTGGGCTGAGTCATGAAGAAAGTCAGAAAATTCCGGTTGAAGAACAAGCGGAGCGCGGCGCCATTCTTCCTCTTCGCGCTAGATATAACACCTATGCTAATTTTCGACCCATCTATTTGAGCCCTGAAATGGCTCATTTCTCGCCATTGAAACCAGAGGTCATTAAAAATGGTATCGACATTCTCTTGATAAGAGAACTAGTCGGGGGTCTCTACTTTGGCGAAAAAGAGCGCGGGGTTGATAGCAATGGTAAGCGTTACGTTAAAGAGGTGCTGGCCTACGATGAGGACCAAATACGACAGATATTGAAAGTTGGTTTTGACCAAGCGATGTCGCGCAAGAAAGTCTTGCACAACATTCATAAGAGCAACGTGTTGATGTCGAGCGTGTTCTGGAACGAAATTCTCGAAGAAGTCCGTGTCGGCTATCCTGAGGTTGAGGTCAAGCACATGCTAGTAGATGCTGCAGCGACCGCTTTATGCCTTAACCCTGGTCAGTTCGACGTTATGGTGATGGAGAATATGTTTGGGGACATTCTAAGCGATCAGGGTGGCGGCATCCTTGGCTCCCTGGGCTTGATGCCATCGGCATGTATGGGGCCAGAGAAAGCTTATTACGAGCCGTCTCACGGATCTGCGCCGGACATTGCCGGGCAAAATGTAGCAAACCCGTATTCCATGATTGGTTCGGTGGCCATGATGCTAGATATGAGTTTTGACCTCACCGATGAATCCAATGCTGTATGGGACGCCATGAAAAGTGTATTTGAATCTGGGTTCTCGACTTCCGACCTCTCCAATGCCAGTTCAGACACGCAGATCGTATCAACAGTGGAGTTTGGCGATAAAGTCATGGAGAAATTGACCGCGTCACTACAAGCGATGTCTTAAGCGATGTCTTGATCGCCTCGTTTTATCGGAACCCTATAGTTTGGTTTGGAGAAGCCGTTAGCGGATCAGAGCCTTTAGCGAATTAGAAGCCTTTAGCGAATTAGAAGCCGTTAGCGGATCAGAGCCTTTAGCGAATTAAAAGCCTTTAGCGAATTAAAAGCCTTTAGCGGATGAGAGCCTTTAGTATCCTAGACTGTTCCGACCGTCGTGATGAAGCCAGCGATCATTGCCAGAACGGCAAGCCAGCCCCAGCCAATAAAAGCCCACATAATAAGCGGCTGGTCGAATAAGTCCCCGAGTATATTGACGATTGAATCAACAAAGAAGAATTTGAGGGCGCCTAAAACAGATTTTTTCATGACCTATTAACCTGAACTTCGAAAGCGCGCATTCTAACTGGATTACCCGCTTTGGAAAAGTCACAAAAAGCCATATTCTTTCCTAACGTAGGGCATTAGGTAATCGGTTTTTACTTTCCCAGGCGATAAATTCCTCGATTTCCACTTCAAGGGTGGCATAAATCTCTGCCATGTCGATATGCTCATCAAATTTGGCCCGTTTCGAGAATAATGTTACCGGGAATACAAAATTGTCGGTCTTACGATATCGAAGCGCCTTGTTGGCACCCCTTTCATCGCTATAGCTCACCCAATCGAGCCGGAACTCTTTAGCCAGAATGTCACCAAACAGGACTCCGATCGCCTGCCATTCTTCTCGCTGCGACTTACGTAATACCTTACGGTCAACCAGCTGCTGTAAGCTCTTGAGATCTTCCCGGGTGCCTGTGATTCTGACCAATCCCAATTGCCGGATAAGCAGATCCTTAGCCGCCCTACGCTGACCGGACATAATTGACTGTTGGCCGACGGTAAGCGTTTTAACAATATATTTGGTGGGTTTCACTAGGAATCGATAGTTCTCTAATTGCTCCGGAGTCAGCGTGGTTACTGACGTTTCAGTTTCAGCTTCAGCCCAGACAGGTAGCGCCAACATCAAGCCGATGAATATCCCAACGTATTTCATAATTCATTCCTACCCTTCACTTAATTAGAGAGCCTTATAGAGAGACTTACAGGACGCATTCAAGATACTGATTCCCGGGCCGATAACTACTATAGGCAATAATTCTACCAATCCGTTCACAGGAGCTGATGGAAGCGTGAATATTATACCAGCCAGCCACTATCGACCCAGTCCTACTCTATTGAGCCAACGTCCTGAAAAGATAAAGGGCTCCGCCCAGAAAAAATCCTTGTTGCATGCTGACCGTCGTCATCTTCTAGAGAGACGAGTTAAAAATCAGCGGAGTGACTACCCTGTAGACCTTCGCGACGGGGTCGACCGGCGTTATTCACAACGCCTCTCCATTACGACCTGATAGTGTTAATATGCTGACCAGCTAAGACTTGAGTCGCAGTTTGCAGGAGATTATAGAACAAATTCACAGTGTGGAAGGCAGGTTCGAAATCGCCGTTACCGGCGGTGGCACCAGTGCCATCAGTAAACTCCTAGCTGCGCCTGGTGCGTCCCGCAGTCTCTTGAATGCAGTAGTTCCGTATAGTGATTCTGCATTGTCGAACTATCTTGGCACGACGCCAGCGCAAGCCTGCAGCGAGCAAACAGCAAGAATGCTCGCCACTCGCGCATTCCATAACGCGAGAGAACTCGACCAATCAACTGTCATCGGGGTGGGCGCAACTGCAGCGTTGCAAACTGACCGTGCCCGACGTGGTGAAGATCGAATCTTTGTTGCGGTTCAAACATCAACGGCTAGCAGGGTCTATTTACTTGCGTTGGACAAAAATCAAAGCCGTATCGGTCAGGAAGAATGCTGTGCAGATTTGATCATTCGTTTGATCGCAAGCAGCCTTGGCATCCCGGTTTCGGGTGTGCCGTCTCCCCTGCATGAACAGACTGCAACCGATGAGTGGCGGAACTTGATGACGGGCGAGTCATTACTCACGGGAAACAAGGACTATAAAGCATTGTTTTCTGGTGCGTTTAACCCGCCACATGAAGGTCATTTTACGATTCGTCAATTCGCTGAACAGAAGCTCAAAACAGAAGTGGCGTTTGAAATATCCGCATTTAACGTCGACAAGCCGCCATTGGATTACATCGATATCCAGCAACGACAATTCTGGTTGAATGATGGACCGCTGGTGTTTACTCGTGCGGCGACTTTTCTTGAAAAATCAGGACTTTTTCCCGGTGCTACCTTTGTTATCGGGGTCGATACTCTGGTGCGAATTGATGACGCCAAATATTACGCAGGTTCTGAAATCGCCAGAGCAGCGGCGATCGAAACATTCCGCCAACGTGGACACAAATTTTTGGTGTTTGGAAGGCTGAGCAACGGTGAGTTTCAGAGTCTCGCGACAGCAGAAATCTGCGACGAACTTCGCCTACTTTGTATTGAAGTATCTGAGCAAGAATTTCGTCTTGATGTATCTTCTAGCGCAATCAGGGACTATTAAGAAGGACTACTCATAGGGTCTGACGAGCTCTACAGTTGCTGCTGCCTTACCTGGTGCTGACAAACTAGTCGGATTAATGGATAGATTAATATTGTCGCACCAGTTTAGGCCTGCCGTCATTTGAAGCGGCGCTGGTATGTCTGCCAGTGCATCTTCTACCGCTGTCAGTCGCTCTGGTAATATCATACTAACCGCGAGTAGAGATCTTGCCTGTACACCGGGATCAGCAATCCGGTTACGCTGCCCCCAGGAAACCAGATAGTCGTCACAAAAATTGCTGTCCGGTGCATTCGTGACTGCTACATCTCGGGATATTCCATAACTGAAGTACATCATGGCCTCTTCGAAGGCCATGGCGAGATCTTCAAATTGAGTACTGTAGTTGCAGTAGTCATTGGAGTTGTCACTCGGGAATTAAACCGCAATATCATCGGCTGTGAGGGCAGCTTGCCCTGATGTTGCTTGAACGTCAATTGAGCTGAACGAGACCTGTGCTAAATCGCGCATCACGCTCGATGACAATGGCAGAGTATTCGTCAGTCGTGTAGACGGAACTGAACTCGCCGCGGCGGATATGGGAATTGACCGATTGACAAATCCCAGCGTGTCTTGCGGAAAGAAATCGCTAGCGTGTGCTAATTCGTGAAATAGTAAGGAAGCCGTGCGGAGGCTGACTGAATCGATATCACGATCAAATGCTCGAATATCAGTATTATTGTTCACATACCGCCACAGAATAGCGAAATCAAGCTTCTTGGCGAAGGCACTACGAAAGTCCGGCGCTGTGTCGATGACAGCCCTCTCCTCTTCAGTTAGCCACATGCGATCAGGGTCAAGATACATGGCACCGGTACGGCTGGTGTAAAACGACGGGCGAATATCGTAGGAAATCACCACGCCTGTCAGGCTCCGCATCAAGAGTAAAATTTCCGGGGGCATCCTTTCAAGTATCTCTCTGAACCGTACGCCCATCCATTCATGTGAAACAATGACACGTGCCATCACTTCATCAATTGTGGGCGATGTTGTTTGCATGCCTATCAATGGTATCTTCTGAAAATTACAGGCACCGGTTGCGACACTCACCAGGCAATCTATCAGAGGAATCGAGATGGGTGTATCCACCACTGTTTGAATCAGTGCCGTTTGTTCGCCTAAAGTAGGCTGCGGAATTGAGGGCTCATTGACGTTGGTAGCCGGTGGTGTTGTTGTTGTTGTTGAAGATGGCGTAGATGGCGACACTGAAGTCGTTGGCGTAGCAGCGGGTGCCGGCGAGCCACCACCACTACCACCACCTGAACAAGCGCTTAGTATCAACGTCACGCCAATCAAAATTAATAGCTTCAATATCCAATGCCTTTGCTAGATCTGTCCTATGGCCCTATTGTACCCATGCATGCAAGACTACAAAGTCCGAATTCGCAAACGGTGCATCGTTTATTCACCAATATCGAGAATATCTAGGACGAATGCATATTCTAGCGCATCAGTTTTGTACCGTTCATAGCGACCACTCGCGCCACCATGGCCTGTTGTCATGTCAATATTGAACAATAAACGATGGTCGTCAGTCTTTTGATCGCGAAGCTTGGCGACCCACTTTGCAGGTTCAAAATACTGAACCTGAGAATCGCGTAAGCCTGCCGTGATAAACATGTGCGGGTAGTCCTTTGCTGTCACCTGATCGTAAGGAGAATAGGACAGAATATAGTCATAAAATGACTTTTCGGCTGGGTTTCCCCATTCTGCAAACTCGCCGGTGGTTAACGGAATACTTTCATCCAGCATGGTGGTGACGATATCCACAAATGGAACATGTGCCACAATCGCCAAATAGAGCTCTGGTGCTTCATTGGCAATAACACCCATCAAAAGCCCCCCAGCTGAACTACCCATGGCAATCACCTTGTCTTTGTGGCCATAGCCAGCATCAACGAGTGCCTGAGTCGCATCGATAAAATCCCTGAAGGTATTTCTCTTGTTTAATAGCTTGCCGTCTTCATACCAGTGCCGGCCCATTTCCTCGCCACCTCGGACGTGGACCAAAGCAAACACGATACCTCGGTCTAGTAAGGACAATCGTCTGGATGAAAACTCTGGTTCAGAAGACGATCCATAAGCACCGTAAGCACTCATGTATAGCGGGGCCTTTCTCAGTTCAACGATATCCTTACGGTACACAATTGAAACCGGTACTTCTGTCCCGTCGCGAACCGTCACCTTGATTCGCTGTCGTTCATACCTATTTGAATCGAAATCGCCTCGCACGGCTGCTTGCTTCAATAGCGTTTGTTTCCGGGTCGCCATGTCGTATTCAAAAACAGAATCCGGGCGACCCAGACTGCCATAGCCATACTTTAATTTTTTGGTATTAACTTCGGGATTAGAGTGCAACCAGTTAGTGTAAACTTCATCAGGAAATGGCAGCAAATGATCTACGCCGCTGATGCGCTCGATGATCCGAATTCGCGGCAAGCCATCAAAGCGTTCCTGAAGGACGATATAATCCTCGAACACTTCAATATCAGAAATAAGCGTATCCTCTCTGCCAGACACGACCTCCTCCCATAGAGTCTTATCACCCAACTGGCTATCGTTCACCTTCATCACACGAAAATTTTCAGCTTGCCAGTTGGTAATCAAGTACAGGGTGTCGTCGACATGGCGAATACGATATTCATGCTTATCTTCTCTCGCAAGCACCAACGCAGGCTTTTCTGTTGGCGCGGTAGCCGGTATTAGCCGAATTTCAGAACTGTCGGTATTTTGGCTCGAGATAATGACAAATTGTTTACTGCGTGAATTGTACACGCGAGTATAAAAACTGCGGTCGAGCTCCTCATATACCAGTTCGTCTTGACTCTGCAACCTGCCGAGTACGTGACGATAGACTTGATAAGGCAGCAGCGTCTCCGGATCTTTTTTAACGTAAAACAGGGACTTACCATCTGCCGACCAGGCGACAGAAGTCGAAACTCCAGTGATTTCGTCGGGCAACAATTCACCGGTCGTAAGTTCCTTGATATACATAGTGTAGATACGACGGCTTACATTGTCAGCGAGATAGGCAAGCTTGTCATCAGCGAAATTAACCGCCCAGTTCCCAACCTGGAAATACTCGTTCCCCTTAGCTAAATCGTTTACATCAAGTAACACCTCGCCCTCTATCGCACCCGGAATACGACGTAGGTAAACGGGGTATTCACCACCCCGTCGAAACTCTCTGTAGTACTCATAGTTGCCTTGTTTAATAGGTACTGTTCGATCATCGGCAACTAATCTACCGGCAATCTCTTGATAGAGAGACTCTTGCATTTTCTCGGTATGGAGCATCATTAATTGCGTATATTGATTCTCAGCCTCGAGATACGCCAGCACATCGGGGTCGCTTCTTGCGTCATCTCGCAACCAATAATACGGATCGATTCTTTGATGGCCATGAAGCTGCATGGTGTGAAGGCGTTTTTCAGCAATGGGCGCAGGAGGTACTTTCACATCAGGTTGCTCCGGCTGACTACAACCAGCCATCAGTAGAGTGGCGATGACAGTGATGAGAGTGAAGCTGATTGTGTTTAATAAGCTCAAGCAAGATTGTTGCATTAACGACCACTAAATTTAGGTTCACGCTTTTCCAAAAAGCTCGCAACACCTTCCTTGTGATCTTCAGTCTGGAATAAGACCGCCAGAGTTTGTGACACCCAGGTCCCCGTATCTTCATAGTCACCGTAAAAAGATCGGCGCAAACCTTCCTTAAGGTAGCGGACAGCAAGTGGTGGATTCAGTGCAATACGCGCTGCCAGGTCTGATGCGGTTGCTAACAGCCGATCGTGGGCGACAACTTCTTTCACGAGGCCAATCTTGAGTGCTTGTTCGGCGTCAATGATATCCCCGGTAAATAGCAGCTCTGCCGCCATTTGAGGACCAACAATTTTGGGTAGGCGGATTAATCCACCAACGTCACTAACCAGTCCACGACGGACGAACATTTCCGAGAACTTTGCACTTTCAGATGCAATTCTGAAGTCACAAAACAATGAGAGATCCATGCCCCAGCCTATTGCTGGACCGTTTACCGCTGCAATGATCGGCCGATCGCAATCCAAAATCGCTTTAGCTGCAGGGCTCGTGCCGGGTCTCACAGAACGTAATCTCTCACCGCCAGTATTGCCGTCACCAGTCATCAGTTCTTTGACGTCATCACCAGAACAAAATGCTGGGTCCATTCCAGTGATGATAATCACTCGAACATCCTCATCCTTCTGCATAGACAGAAAAGCCTGCTCTAGTTCGTGATAGGCGAGCCGACTCAACGCATTTCTCGCTTCCGGTCGGTTCAATGTCAGCGTTACAACGTGTTCATGAATGCTGAGTGTTAAGTTTTGAGGATCGACATCATTAGATTTCAGTTGGTAGGGTTTCATTTAGCATGCCATCATTAAGTGTTTAGTGCCTGAGTTTACCTGTACATGTTTCACCTGTCAGTCGGGCAAAAAAAAGCCGCTCTACAAAGCGGCCTTTCTTTAGGCAGAGATTTAAGCGGAGATGGCCTCTTCAGGCGCGATATAACCCAGGTCATGGGCTTCGGCAACAAACTGATTGGTCACATGTCCATCATAAACGTTCAAACCCCTTAGTAGGTGGACATTTTCTTGTAGCGCGACGTTCACGCCCTTATCGGCCAATTGGAGCACATAGGGCAATGTTGCATTGTTCAGCGCTGCGGCGGAAGTTCTGGCGACAGCACCGGGCATGTTGGCAACGCAATAGTGAACGACCTCGCCCACGATATAAGTAGGTTCTGCATGCGTCGTGGCATGAGAGGTCTCAAAACAACCCCCTTGATCAATCGCAACATCAACCATAACGGTACCCGGTGACATACGTTTCACCATGTCGCGAGTAATGAGTTTTGGCGCCGAAGCGCCTGGAATTAAGACAGCACCGATTATTAGGTCTGCCATTAAGGCCATTTCTTCCACAGCTTCATGGGTTGAATACAGCGTCTGAATTCGATTGCCAAACAGGCTGTCGAGACGACGTAATACATCCAGGGATCGGTCTACTACCGTTACTCGCGCGCCCATTCCTACGGCCATTTGTGCGGCATTTTGACCAACGACACCCCCACCTAAAACTAATACTTCACCTTGTGCTACACCAGGTACACCACCTAGCAATACACCACTTCCACCATGAGACTTTTCCATACACATAGCGCCAGCCTGAATGGACATACGCCCCGCCACTTCAGACATGGGAGCGAGAAGCGGCAATCGACCCATCGCATCTGTGACTGTTTCGTAGGCGATGCAGGTGGATCCACTGTGAATAAGATCTTTGGTCTGTGACATGTCAGGCGCTAGATGAAGGTAAGTGAATAGGGTTTGACCAGCGCGTAGCAGTTTGCGCTCGATTACTTGCGGTTCTTTAACTTTTACAATCATCTCTGCCCGAGCGAATATTTCCTCTGCAGTTTCAATAATCTCAGCACCCACGCTGCGATAAGCGTCATCGGAATAACCAATGCCAATTCCTGCGTTGCTTTGCACCATGACTTGATGGCCATGTCGCACCAGCTCGCCAACACCTGCCGGTACAAGACCAACTCGATACTCGTGATTCTTAATTTCTGTTGGTACACCTATTTGCATCACAGTTCTCCAGTGAATTTTCCGGTAGTATATTCAGCGGTTGATAGTGAATCTCACTATTTCGAGGATTTAATTTAGGGTATATTTGCCATATGTTAGAGTTTTGCTAAGAATATGTATCATAATTTTCCAGATAAACAGCGAAAAACACTAGACCGTATCGACCTTAAGATCCTCCGTGAATTGCAGGCAAACGCCCGGCTTTCTAACACGGAGCTCGCGAAACGAATCAATCTCAGCCCCACCCCTTGTAGCGAGCGGGTCAAGAGTCTGGAACGGCAGGGTTTTATCCAGTCTTATCAGGCACGCCTTGACCCAATACTCCTCGAGCTTGAGCTGCTCGTATTTGTGGAAATTACTCTGCAGCGAACATCCCCCGATGTATTTGCCGAGTTCAGCGAAGCCGTTCGGCAACGCCCCGAGGTTCTAGAGTGTCATCTTGTGTCCGGTAATTTTGACTATCTTATTAAAGCCAGGGTAGCGGACATGAAAGCCTATCGTGAACTGCTTGGCGAGACCTTACTCATGCTGCCCGGTGTTAGCGAATCCAGAACTTACGTGGTTATGGAGGAAGTTAAAGAAAGTCAGACCTTACCTATTTAAAGCACTTTTTATAAAGCACATCTTGCCGGTTTCAATTTAATGGTGTATATATATACAGTACTTTTATTTCGTGACTTTCCATGGGCCGTATTGAATCCATCCCCGCTCTCTTTTCAAAAGCTGCTTCAAATTCAGTTTCAAATTTGACGACAAGAGAGGCTTCAGAACCAACATCCAAGCGAGACGTTCTCGACGCGCTGATGAAAAACCGACACATCTGGCGCGCCTCGAGTATCGATACCCAGAACCGGGTTCATGGCATTGCCACCGGCTACAAGCAATTGGATGCTTTGCTGGCCGATGACGGCTGGCCAAGTCAGGGACTGACCGAGATCTTGCATGATCAGCCCGGTGTCGGCGAATTGCGGCTATTCACTCCGGCAATGGCCAAACTAAGCCAAACTCAGACCCGCTGGCTACTATGGGTCACGCCTCCCTATATTCCTTATGCGCCGGCACTTTCCCAGGCCGGTATAGATCTCACGCGGCTGCTCATTGTGAACCCAACAGGCCAGACTGATCAGCTCTGGGTCATGGAAAAGGCCCTGGCTTCGTCAAGTTGCGCCGCTGTGATCGCCTGGCCCGGCCAATTGAACAATAAGCAACTACGCCGGCTGCAGGTCGCCAGTAAGACAGGCCATTGTCTGGGTATTCTATACCGCCATAGTCGAGCAGCAGATTCACCCTCGCCTGCAGAGTTGCGGCTACGCCTTTTCTCTCAGCCAGCATCCGCTCTTAGCGACTGTAGTCAGTTGAACTTGCAAATACTCAAACGTAGAGGGGGCTGGGCAACGGATGTTCTGCAATTGGAACTGAATGACAGGTTGAACCAGTCAACTCCAGATTTCAGCGAACTGCAGGTACAGCAATGGCATCAGGGCGAGTCGGACCTGGTTTATATGGATCAACCTGACGGAAATGCTGGCTATGGTCTCCAGTAAAGAGGTCTCCAGTAAAGAGGCCTCCAGTCGATCATCTGTATGGCTATGTCTGCATTTTTATCAGCTGGCTTTGGATATTGCATGCCGAGATGAACAAAGCCGTACCGAACCGCTAGTCATTACGGAAAAACAGCAGGTATACCAGTGCAATACCATGGCAATGGCGCTCGGTATCAAACCCGGCCACAGTATGGATACCGCATTCTCGTTAAGTGAGCAGATCAGCAGCAGCGAACGTAATCTCGACCAGGAAACCACCGCACTAAAGTATCTTGCCCAATGGGCTTATCAGTTCACGCCTAACGTGGCCATTAAGGTCCCCCATTGTTTGATTTTGGAAATCACCAGTAGCCTGGCATTATTTGCTGGATTGACGAATATGAAGAATGACGTCCGGTCGGGGCTTCAGGAACTCGAGTATTGCGCCACAATGACTGTCAGCTCTACGCCTCAGGCAGCGATGCTATTGGCGATAGCCGGCATGCCTAATGATGCTGTTTTACCTAAAGCTGATATAAGTTCTGTGCCGGTGCACTATTTGCAAACCACCCAAAAGATTGTCGCTGGCTTACAACAAATGGGCATTCATCACTTGAGCCAGTTACTCGAGTTGCCCGCCAGTGGGCTCACTCGACGTTTTGGCACATACTTTACGGACTATTTGCAGCGCCTGACCGGCGACAAGCCCGATCCACAAACCTTCATTAGCCCAGCTGCAAACTTCTATCATGATGTGACTTTCTTACATGATGTGACCAACCTTGAATCTCTCGCTTTTCCCGTCAATCGGTTACTGGGAGAGCTCGAAGATTTTCTATCAGGGCGGCAGTTCTGGATCAGTCATATGACGTGGCATCTTTCTCACCGCAACCACGGTAGGCAATCATTTAGCGTTTATCTTGCAGCACCGGCTAACGACAGCAAAATGTTTCTCGCTTTGACCCAACTCAAACTTGATCAGATCAATAGTGTGAAAGAAGTCGACAATATTGCACTCAGCGTGAACCGTTTTTCCCCGGCGGGTCAAACATCAGGCGACCTGTTTGCGGGTAACGGCTTCTCTGCATATGGGAGGCAACATGAGGGGGAACAAAATGCACCAGGCGACCAGCAAAACCAGCTGTTGAATATGCTGACAGCCAGATTGGGGCCCGGCAAGTGCTTTGGTTTGTCGGAAGCCAACGACCACCGTCCAGAAAAAGCCTGGAAGAAGATTCGCCTGCATGAAAAAGACTATTGGGTTTCGCCAGAGCAGAATGACCTACCCCGGCCAAGTTTCCTGTTGCCAACCCCCAAAGCACTCAATGTCGTTGATAACACCCCTTGCCTCGCTGGGAAGCTAGCGCTTGTGAAGGGACCGGAAAGAATTGACTTTGGCTGGTGGGACCAGCGAGTCGACAAGCCCCTTGCCCGCGACTACTATGTCGCCAGACAAAGGGACGGTGGGATGTTATGGGTGTTTAAACATCTAGATGCAGGAAGATGGTATTTACACGGTATCTTCTCGTAGAATGGAAAGTGTGCTTTCTAAAAAGGTAAATGCAATGAATTTGTCAGAACTTGAAATGGAATCAATCACAGGAGAATCTGTGAGCTTTTCAGAATACCGCGATCAGGCATTATTGATCGTTAATCTCGCCAGCCAGTGAGGCCTCACTGGTCAGTACGCAGGTCTGCGTACCTTACAAGAGAATAACCCTAACGTCCGAGTATTGGGATTCCCCTGCAATCAGTTTGGCGCACAGGAACCCGGCACCAATGCAGAAATCATGGAATTTGCGACATCCAAATATAGTGTCAACTTCCCGATGTTTGCGAAGATAGAGGTCAACGGTCCAGGTACTGTACCCCTTTACAGTTGGTTAAAATCCAGCGCACCAGACGAAGAAGGTAACGAAGATATCCCCTGGAACTTCGCTAAGTTTCTGGTCAGTGCCGATGGCAAAACAGTGAAACGATTTCACCCCAAGGTGACCCCTGAGGAAATTGCCGAAACACTTTAGGCAACATACCGGTTAGGCAACATGCCGGCTTCTAGCCGAAGTAGTAACCGCCATTCGCGTACAGGTTTTAAATGAAACCTGTGCGCGAAACCGTTAAAGCACCCAATTCCCATCTATTTCCCATCCACTGCCTGGCCAATTGCAAGTTTTGATGTCGCCCCACTGGCCTGGAACTTAAAGGTTATGCTGCGAACGCCACGCAGAAGTTCGTCATAAACCGAAAAATATGCGATCTTCTGCGGCTCTAAACTCGGTTATTCACTATCCATGAACAATTCAGAAGAGTACGACGGCAGAAAAGCTTTTTTTGATAGTCTGTTAACCATTTATGGTCGAAAACCAGTACTGGAAGCGCTACAAGATCCCACTATAAAGCCATTTCGCTTACACCTGGCGGACAGCAACAAAACAGCCGGCGTGATCCAGAAGATGACCAAACTGGCTACCGCTAAGGGTGCCGAGGTCTTACACCACAATCGCGAGGCACTATCACGCATCTCCAAAAACCGGCGGCAAGATCAGGGGGTTGTGTTGGATATCGCAGCACCTGGCTATCGTCCAATCAGCCAATTATCCATCGGTACCGAGAGAGAACTGATCGCGGTGGAAAACGTCACAAATCCGCAGAATTTGGGGATGATAATTCGCGCAGTAGGTGCTTCACCGATGGCTGGTGTGATTATCCCCAGAAAGGGCTGCGCGCCTCTCGACGCAATGGTCATCAAAGCCAGCGCGGGTACCATCTTTAAAACACAGATCTTTTACTGCGACGATTTACAGGCTGAGATCGACGACCTCAAGCAGAAAGGTTACCGGCTATTTGGCCTGACTGGACAGGGCCGAACTGCATTACCAGCGCTATCATCTGACGGACCCGGCATCTTCATCTTGGGTAACGAAACGGAAGGCCTATCTACCCAAACACTCAAGGCTTGTGACGATTTGGTCCATATACCGATGCACAATCAGGTGGAATCTCTCAATGTCAGCATCGCGGCAGCGCTCGTGTCTTTTCGCAGCATGTATCGTTAGTGGCTGGCATCGTCATGAGAATTGAATTATTGTTGCGCCCTGCAATCCAACCCCTTGATTTCCCAATAAAGCTATATCTATGAGACGTATCTATTGTGTTGTGCTTCTGGCAAGTGCCTTCCTGGTTTCCTGTGGTAATGACGAGGGCTTCACGTTTGCCCCGACGCCTGCCGCTGGGCTTACCATCTTCAATGCGATCCCCGCTTCTCCATCACTGACTCTGGAAACGAACAATCGTACAACGGGCTCAATTTCATTTGGTGAATCCACAGGAAATACGGATGTACTGCCACAGATTCCACTAGATTTTCGCGTCTCATTTTTTAATAGCGGCGTTAGTCAGACGGTTCTCGAGGATACGTTTACCCTGGACATCGACTTCAACCAGATCGTTGTACTCACTGGCAGCGTGGACACCGCAACCGCCGTTAAAATCGTTGAACCACCCTTTACCTACGCTGCAGGCTCAACCGACACCCGCATTCGTTTCATGAATGCCACGAGTAGTGTCGCCAGCGCCACATTGACACTCACCAATCCCAATGGCCCTGATGCCACGGTGGCTATGACGAATGGCCAGCCGACCGGCTTTAGTACTGCAATATCCGGTGACGGTAACCAAATTGAAATTCGTGATACCAGTAGTAGCGCCCTGCTCTGGCGTTCTGGCGATTTCACACTTTCTGCAGGTGCGGATCGCTTTTTCGTGCTTACCGACTATTTTGGACCAGGCGTTGGCACGGTCCGGATGTCCAGCATCAATGAACCATCAGGCCCTAATCTCTTTCAGAATGAGGAAATACCTTCGGCCATTCGATTCGTCAACCAGACCGCCAATCAAGGTCAACTCGATTTTCTAGTGGATGGAGTGCTAGCCGCGAGCCTTAACTTCGGTGAAGCCAGTGATTTTATCGAGTTTCCCGCGTCAGCAGTGATCTTTGCTGTCACACCGACAGGCGACGCTACGACCGAATTAAATAGTATTCAACGGACTCTGATTCGAGGGCAATTCGCCACCAACCATGCCGCCGTTAACACCGACGGGACCGGCGTTGGCACGAGCTTCTACATAGAAGATCGGCGACCAATCGACACACAAGCCATTATCAATGTCACCAAGCTCGCTCCTGCCGTTTCGTTCGTCGACCTTTACTTTCAAGATGCGGGAGAATCTTTGTCAGGCGGAGCTGATATTGCAAGCCTCGCAGACTTTTCCTCGGGTCCATTGTTCGTTCCACCAGGCACCTATGATCTATATGTGACCGAAGCGGGCAACACAAATATTTTAATAGGACCACAAACGATTACGGTGGACTCCCGTGGGATCTACACCATACAGATCGTTGAAGCCGCGGGCGGCGGAGAACCTATTCAACTGGCTTTGCTTGATGATTTTCAAAACTGAAAAAACACCTTCTCAACAGTTCTGATGGACGCTTGTTCAAATGCCTCTGAGAACTGTTGTAACGGAAAATAAGCAAGCCGCTCAGCTGACAGCGTTATCGTCCCCTGTGACAAGCACTGGATCGCTTTTTCCATCGGCCCGCAGCGAGAACCTAGGATTTGAATTTCGTCAACCACGACGCGACTCATGTCTAATGTTAGATTGCCAGGATAGGTACTTTTAACGACCAAGCAACCTTTTGCTTTAACTCCGCGCATTGCTAACGCAAACCCTGCTGGATGTCCGGTGCAATCAATCGCAATGTCAAATATAGCCGCTTGAACTTGCGTCGGCGTGATGTAATTCAGACCCGACTCAGTGAGCTGGCTAGGGTCGCGTACACACACTTTAAGGTTAGCGTCAGGCGCCAATGCAGAAATTACACGGGCCACCATTCTTCCAAGTCGACCAGCGCCGACCAATAATACCGAACCCACTACCTGGATCTGTTCTAAAATCTGTAACGCGGCGGCGAGCGGTTCAGCCTGAGCTGCTTGCCAATCTTCGACACCGTCAGGAACGTTTATTAGATTATCCCTTGGAATTACAACGGTTTCTGCGAAAGCACCTGAGGCCTGTTTAATCCCCAGCACAGTCCGCTTTGCACAATGATGGCTTGCCCCTTGTTGACACTGCCGGCAATGCCCGCAGCCAAAATTGATATCTGCGACAACACGCTGTCCTGCCTCCGGACCCGAAACCACCGTTCCGACAAACTCGTGGCCAGGAACCCCAACAAAATCATAATAGCCGCGCAACAATTCTAGATCCGTACCGCATATGCCCGCTAACCTTACAGCCACTTCTACACCACCTTCAAATGATCCGGGGCCGTCCACTTGCGTGAGAGATAGCTTTTGATTTTCAATCCAGAGCGCTTGCATAGAGTTGAGACTTTGCCATTTGAAGCAACTAGTTTATATTATTCAACACCAAATGAGGCCGACACTATGACTGCCAAAAAATTGAATGTCCGTCGCTTATCCGGCTCCCTGGGTGCGGAAATCACCGGGATCGACCTGGCCAAGGTAACGGCTGCCGATATTGAATGGATCAAGACAACATTGTGTGAACACATGGTGCTGTTTTTTCCAGGGCAGAACCTCGATGCAGAACACCACGTCGCACTAGGCCGAAATTTCGGCGAACTTGAGGGTCATCCCCACCTTAAAAACCCTATCGATGGCTTTTCGGAAATATTCGAACTCACCGCCTCGGAGGGAGGCGTCGCAGATGAGTGGCATACCGATATCACTTTTCAAGAACGACCCGCGCTCATGTCTATACTGAAAATGGTGACGTGCCCAGAAATTGGCGGCGACACGATGTGGACTAATCTTTGTCACGCATTCGACGAATTATCTGAGCCCATGCAACAAATGTGTGAAGGGTTAACGGCGCTGCATGATGCCCTGCCCCACAATCGCCCGGATCAGATGGCGATTCATCCAGTGGTACGTGTTCATCCAGCGACCGGTAAGAAAGCACTTTATGTGAATGAGCACTTCACTCGCCGTGTGGTTGAGACCAACGCGACAGAAAGTGAGATGTTGTTGTCCTACCTTACGAACTGGGTCAAGAATCCACGCTTTACAGTCCGATATCATTGGACCGAAGGCACCATTGCCATGTGGGACAATCGTTGTACTCAACATTTCGTGCTCAATGACTTTAAGGGTGAGCGTATTATCCAACGTGTCACAGTGACTGGAGACCGTCCCGAAGGCGTTAACGCACCTGCGTGGAAACCCTGGACAAGAGACGGCCGTTTGTCTGCCACCAGCCGCCACGATCGCCAGCTGTATCTTTACTTGAAAACAAAAGCGGCTGACTAGCCTGAATGAAGCAATGTCCCCTGGTCGCCAAAAACCAAAATTACATGGGCAAAAGATTCGCGTACTATAACCCCTTTTGAAAATCAGGAAGACCTAGTGCGAGCACCTCTGGAAGATATTACCGTCATTGAAGTTGATAGCTGGATGGCAGCGCCAAGTGCGGCTGCAATTATGGCGGATATGGGCGCGCGCGTGATTAAAGTCGAGCCCTTGAGCGGTGACCCGATGCGCAGCACTGGACGGCCAGCCAAGATAAAAGATGAGGCTATGAAGGCCTATGACTTTCAGTTTGATGTCGATAATCGTGGCAAAGAGTCCATTTGCGTCGATCTTACGAAGCCCGAAGGTGTTGCGTTAGTACACACGCTCGTCGAAAGCGCTGATGTGTTTTTGTGTAATTTGTTAGCCCAACGCCAAACAAAATATCGATTAGACTCCACGACCCTGCTTGGCCTGAACCGCAAACTCGTTCATGCCACATTGACAGGCTATGGCACAACCGGACCTGAAGCCTGGCGTCCAGGATTTGACGTGACCGCATTCTTCGGGCGCTCCGGTCTGTATGATTCAATGCGCGAAGGTACAGATGGCATCGTCCCAATGGCAAGACCTGCCCAGGGCGATCATACCACTGGCCTAGCGCTTTTTGGCTCTATCATGGCGGCTCTGCGGCTGGCAGAAAAAACCGGCGAGGGTCAGGTTGTAGAAACATCACTGTATGAAGCTGCTGTCTGGACGCAAGCAGCCGATTATGCGGTGACGGCCGTGGATCTCGCACCTGTTAGGCATCGAGCGCGGCAAGAACTATTCCTGCCAACGGCCAACCGTTACCCGTGTGGTGACGGCAAGTGGGTGGTTTTCAATATGCCTGAGACTCATTATTGGCCTATGTTCTGTCGGGCTATTGGCAAGCTAGAATGGTTAGAAGAAGAAAGGTTCGTCGACGTGCGATCAAGATTTCTATTAATGCATGAACTGGTACCCCTCATCGATGCCGCACTAGCGCGCAAATCCCGAGATGAATGGGGTGAAATCTTCGATGAGGCTGGATTGATCTGGGGTCCTGTACTTGGGCTACACGAAGTAGCGGCGGACCCCCAGGCAGCCGCCATCAATCTGTTCCCACCGATGACCCATGAAACATTGGGTGAGTACCGAACGGTGAATATTCCTATGCGGTTTGCGACGGCGGATGTGAGACCCAGGCACCGATCACCGGAACCGGGTGAAAATACGCGCTCCACTCTGAAATCAGCCGGTTATGATGATGCAGCACTTGATCAACTGGCAGAGGATGGCGTCATTAATCTCTAGCGGTTGAACTGGGCTCTTTTCATCACGCGGGGCCATTGCTAAGGTATTGAGGTGTCACAGGAGACCTTGTCATGACCACGCCTATAAATCGACGTTCCTTCCTGAAAATCGGTGCAATTACCGGACTTGCCAGTAGTGCCGGACTCGGCGCTACAGCAATGGCGAGTTCTGCGACAGGAACGGTGAAATCCTATCGCCGTCTCGGCCGCACAAACCTGGAAATATCGGATATATCCTTTGGTTCATCCCGATTAAGAACGGGTGAGGAACATCTGGTTCACCATGCGCTCGAGCGTGGTATCAACTATATCGATACAGCCGAAAGTTATACAGGTGGCGACTCAGAACGTGTCCTTGGCAATGCGCTTAAAGGCAAACGCGATCAGGTCTACCTCGCAACGAAAGCTCACGTAGGGGCAACCACAAGTCGCCGACAGATCATGACTGATCTCGATGCTAGTTTGCGGCGGCTCCAGACTGATCATGTCGAGATATTTTTTAATCATGCGGTAAATGACATTGCCAGGTTGCAAAATGCCGAATGGTTCGAGTTTGTCGAACTTGCCAAAAAGCAGGGCAAGATTTCCTGGACCGGTATCTCTGGTCACGCTGGCAACCTAATAGATTGCGTTGACTATGCGCTCGACGAAGATATTGTCGATGTTTTGCTACTGGCTCACAACTTTGGCCAGGATCCAGCCTTTTTTGAACAATTTACGCGATCCTTCGATTTTGTTGCCAACCAGCCAGACTTACCCAGAGTCATGGCGAAGGCCAACAAACAGGATGTCGGCGTTATTGCCATGAAAGTATTGCGCGGTGCAAAGCTCAATGACATGCGCCCATTTGAGAAAAATGGAGCCACATACGCTCAGGCTGCATTCAAGTGGATTCAGTCTTTGCCAAACGTTGATGCATCAATCATTTCCATGACCAGTGCAGAAAACATTGATGAGTTCCTGGGCGCTTCAGGACAACGTGAACTGACCCAACATGACTTAGATCTGCTCGAGCAGTACGCCCGCTTGACCAATATGAGTTATTGCCGTCACGCTTGTAATGATTGTTCCGGTGCTTGCCCCTACGGGGTCGAGATTTCAGACGTCCTACGAACGAGGATGTATGCGGTCGACTATGGTGATATTAAGTTTGCCAAGAACGAATACGATATGCTTGCGACCAATGCAAACGCTTGTCTTTCCTGCGATGGCTCACCCTGCCAGGATGCCTGTAGCCATGGTATTGACGTGGCCAGGCTATGCGGCCCTACTCATGTGATGCTTGGCTAATCGATATGCACTTACATCTCGACCTCGTTGGCGGTATTTCCGGCGATATGTTTATTGCTGCAGCCCTGGATTGCTTCCCAGGCATGGTGGAGGAACTTTCCAGCCAAATTGATCTGGCCGGTTTCCCTGATCTTGTTCGTCTGGAAACCGGACCATTTAATGACGGGGTATTGTCAGGATACAAATTCAAAGTTATTCCCGAGACAGACTCCGATGGTCACCATCACCGGCACTATAGTGACATCAAGTCCCTATTAAGGCAGTCCGCGTTAGATGAGGAGACGAAACGCATCGCGCTAGGTATCTTCAAGGTGATTGCGGATGCGGAGGCAGAAATCCATGGCAAACCCGTTGAACAGATAGCGTTTCATGAGGTGGGTGCCTGGGACTCGATCGCTGATATCGTTTGTGCTAGTTACCTGATTAACCGAATGCAAATCAGTTCTTGTAGTTGTTCTGCCCTGCCATTAGGCGGCGGACTCATCAAGACTGCGCACGGTATGTTGCCTGTACCAGCACCAGCAACGGCGTTAATTCTAAAAGAGTTTGAGTTCGTGGACGATGGCATCTCGGGAGAACGTATTACGCCAACCGGCGCAGCGATCATCAAATTTTTGGCACCAGATCAACGACCACGAAGCCGCTTAGTCAGTCAGGGTTTTGGATTTGGCAACAAACAATTCCCTGGGATTTCTAATACGCTTAGAATGCTGGCGATGGAGCCAGTACTCACAACAGAGCTACAATCAGACCAGAAGCACGGGCAATCACAGCATTGGAAATCAGAGAATATCCACCAATTGGAATTTGAAATTGATGATCAAACCCCTGAGCAGTTGGCCGTTGCCATCACTAGACTACAAGCGATGACCGGGGTGCTGGATGTCGTCCAGTACGGTGTTTATGGCAAGAAGAATCGACTCTCTCACGCCGTTAGAGTGTTGTCAGACGGGCAGGATATCGAGCATTTAGTTAGCCGTTGCTTTAGCCTCACCACAACACTTGGGCTTAGGCACAGCCAACCAGAACGTCATCTGCTGCGGAGGGAAGCAACCGACATCACGGTCGGGGACAAAGTTTATCGGGTTAAGATTGCAGAGCGCCCTGGTGGAAAGACAGCAAAAACAGAAATGGATGATTTTGCTCAGAGTGACTCTGTTGCAGAGCAAGCTAACATTCGTCGGCAGCTGGAATCCTCAGCATTGAAGGACAAAGATGACTGAATGAGGAAAATAATTGACTCAAAGCAACGACTCAGCGATTACCTTGCGACACTAGGACCTGCGGCTGTTGCAGTTAGCGGCGGCGTTGACAGTATGACACTAGCGGTTCTGGCACATCGTGTAAATCCAGAGATAGAGATGTTTCATGCGGTTTCGCCAGCAGTGCCCGTGCAAGCGACGGAGCGTGTTCATCAATACGCCAAAGCTGAAGGTTGGTATTTGAAGGTCATCGATGCTGGAGAGATCGAAGACCCGGAATACCTGGCAAACCCCGCTAACCGCTGTTATTTCTGTAAAACCAATCTCTATGCCACCATCGTTGAGAATACCGAGAGTCTGGTGATGTCGGGCACTAATATGGATGACCTCGGCGATTATCGCCCCGGGCTCAGTGCAGCTAAAGAACATCAAGTTTGTCATCCTTACGTAGATTGTGAGATCAGCAAACAGATGCTACGTGAGATAGCCCGCGAACTAGAACTGGTTGATTTACACGACTTGCCAGCAGCGCCCTGTCTTTCAAGTCGAATTGAAACAGGCATCCGGATTGATCCCCATGTATTACCTGTTATCAATGACGTTGAACAAACACTTTGGCAGAGCTTGCAGCTATTAATCCCAATCAAAGGCGTGCGCTGTCGGGTAAGATCTGGTGGCATTGTCATCGAACTTGAAACAACTGAAACGATCAATGAGCAAGCAGAGTTTTACAAACTCGCCGAAGGATTGACGGCAGAAAAATTCGAAGCCGCTGGGTTCAAGGAACTTGCGAGATTCGTTAGCGTTGAACATTATCGGCGTGGAAGTGCCTTTCTAATCGAAACGCTGGCAGTGGAGTAAGATTTGACAGATTCAGAGGTACTACTTGATTTCGATCGCGAATCTAGAATAGGCATTGGCGAGGCCGTATTTTGTCAAGGTAAAACGCCTGCCCAGTTACTCACCATCTGCGATCAGTTAGATACAAATAGGCGCATGCTGTTTACCCGTCTCAGTCGTGAACAATTCTCGATCATAGAAGGTGCTCATCCAGATTTATTGGACTATGACGAACAGTCTCGTACTGCATGGATTAACCCATTGCCCGATGCTGAGAACAGCGATGTGGCCATTATCACCGGTGGTAGTTCGGATGTTGCCGTCGCCCGGGAAGCGGCACGAACACTCGCATTTTACGGCTACGGGTCTAATAAAATTGATGATGTTGGTGTCGCAGGCCTCTGGCGACTGTTGGACCGAATCGAAGAAATTAAACAGCACAGAATTGTCATCGCCGTTGCTGGTATGGACGCTGCACTACCAACCGTGTTGGGGGGGCTCATTCCTTCACCGATCATCGCCGTACCCACATCAGTGGGATATGGCGTGACTCGAGGTGGAGAAACCGCCCTCGCCTCACTTCTGGTGAGCTGTTCTTCTGGCATTACGGTGACAAACATCGACAATGGCTATGGTGCAGCCTGTGCTGCGATCAGAATTTTGCATGCTTTTAACTAGCGAGAAACACCATTCAGCCCCTGAACATCGTCCAGTTCTCCGCGAAAGAACAATGGCTCGACGCCATTAGACTTAACATCGGCCGTGACTTTTGATTCAATATCACTCACATCCGCAGCCTCGAATTGGTTGGCGGCATCCAATACAAGTTTTAGTAGCGTCGCATCGCTGGTTGAATTGAGAAACACCCCCGGACGTTTCAGCACCCAGTGGACAGCATTGATGATCGCTGATGGTTCTCTCAGTGGCTCATACCAGCTGAATTTCTTATCTTCTGCTTCGGGTCGCCATCTTCGCTTTGCCGTGGATTTAATGGTTTGCATCGCAATTTTTCTGTCCTGACAATGCTGGTAAAGGGTCTCAAATTCGTTTGCGTATCGCGGGTCCTGCATCGACATATAGCTGTAAGGTAACAACACCGACGCGAAATCAAATCTAGTGAGGCTCTTTAGATGCATTTCGGCAATCCGTGTTCCATGCCCCGTCACGCCGATAAACCGCACAAGACCTTCGTCCCTGGCCTGCATCGCAGCTTCTAACGCGCCTCCTGGCGCCATAACGGTGTCCCAGTCACTATCTTGAGCCAAATTATGGAATTGAATGAGATCCAGCTGGCCGGTATTCATTCTTGTCAGAGAGCGCTCTATGCTTGCTCGCGCTTCTGACCCACGCCTATCTCTAGTCTTTGAAGCGAGAAAGACTTCCTGCCGATGGTCGGACAAAAAGTCCGCAAGACGCAGTTCAGCCTCGCCGTAACTGGCGGCGACATCAAAATGATTAATACCGTAAGACCGAACCAACTCAATCGTGCTATCGGCTCTGTCTTGCTTCATGCCGCCAAGTGCTGCAGCACCAAAGATAATCCGGCTACTTTCGTGACCGGTTGAGCCAAAAGGGATTTTCGCAATCATATTCTCTTCCTGAACAGGTCGACACAAGCTAGAAGAGTAACAATAAAAAATTCAATACGTCCACTTGCACTTTGGCGACGTATATCCGATAACGACGCAATCCCTAAAGCCAAATACACTAAATTTAGCTTTCACCTGCGTTACAGACCAAAAGCTACAGGTTACTCAGCCATGGCAAGAATCGCGATTATTGGTAGTGGAATCTCAGGCTTAACCTGCGCTTATCTGCTGCGCGACGTGCACGAGGTCACCCTATTTGAAGCGAATAACTATCTCGGCGGCCATACCCACACCCATCAAATCGTTGTGGAAGGTCAAACCGTAACTGTTGATACCGGCTTTATTGTCTACAATGATCGAACATACCCTAATTTTATCCGCTTGCTAGACGAACTCGGCTGCCGCGGAGATCCCACAGAAATGAGTTTTTCTGTGAAGGACGACGACAAGGATCTTGAGTATAACGGTCATAACCTCAATACACTGTTCGCACAACGGCGTAACCTTCTCAGGCCAAGCTTCTGGTCATTGGTCCGAGATATTCTGCGATTCAACAAGCTGGCAAAGGCGCTACCCAAGGACGAATCCGCCAGCCTGGCGAGTTATCTGGATAGACATGGATTCGGCGAAGCATTTCGAACTCAGTACCTATACCCAATGGCAGCCGCCATTTGGTCTAGCGGCGACAAGGCAATCGGCAGCTTTCCTGTTAGAGCGCTGGTGGATTTCTTCGTCAACCATGGCCTGGTTGACCTCAATAATCGACCCCAGTGGTATGTCGTGAATGGTGGGTCGAATCAGTATATTAAGGCGATGCTACCCTACCTGAAGGATGTTCGACTTTCCTCGGCAGTAAACGCGGTAAAAAGAGTAGAGCGGAAAGAAGGCAACATCACTGTCTGCACAGACACCGCAGAGGAATATTTCGATGAGGTAATATTGGCCTGTCACAGTGACGAGGCGCTTGCCCTGCTGGATTCGCCATCGCCAGAGGAAGCCAACATCCTGGGTAGTATTCGATACACCTCTAACAAGGCGTATCTGCACACAGATAGTAGCCGACTACCCAAGCGGCATCTCGCCTGGGCGAGTTGGAACTATTGGATTCCCGCCGGCTCAAACGAGGATGTCGCACGTTTAACTTACAACATGAATATTCTCCAACATATTCCTACCAGAACCCAGGTGCTTGTCACCCTGAACGACCCCGGAATCAATCCAGAACACCTGATCAGCACATTCGAGTACGCCCACCCGTTTTACGATCAAACAGCATTGGACGTTCAGGCACGACACCATGAAATATCAGACCAGAACCATACACATTATTGCGGAGCCTACTGGTATTTCGGGTTTCACGAGGATGGTGTTAAAAGTGCACTGCGTGTCTGCCAAAATCTGGGGGTCGCCTGGTGAGTTCTTGTGTCTACCGCGGTGACATCTTCCATAAGCGTTTCACACACGGCGGCCACGCATTTACTTATCAGCTCGACTATTTGTATCTAGATCTAGAAGAAATAGAACATGTGTTTGCTCAATCGCGCTTTTGGTCGGCCAACAAACATAATCTCGTCAGCTTTAGGCGTCAGGACTATTTACCTGGAGAACGATCGGACCTGCGGGATGAAGTCATCCATCGAATCAACTTGCTATCGGGTGAAATATTTTCCGGAAAGGTTTTCCTACTCGCGACATTGCGCTGCCTCGGTTACTGTATGAACCCCATATCTCTTTTTTATTGTTTTGATGGTGATGAACTCAAGTACCTGTTGGCGGAAGTTCACAACACGCCATGGAATGAGCGACATGTATACCTATTATCTGGGCCCGATTTTAATATCAAGACAGAAAAAAACTTCCATGTTTCACCATTCATGCCCATGGACACCACCTACCAATGGAACATCGGTGAACCTGGCGAACAGCTAAATGTAGGAATAAATGTAAGCCGAAATTCAGAACCGCTTTTTACCGCCAACATAAGACTCGTTCAACAAGCGCTAAACGAAGGTACTGTAACCTATAATATTTGGCGCCAGATTCGCCAGAGCTTACGCACAGTTTCAGCCATCTACCTCCAAGCGGCAAGGTTGTGGATAAAGAAAGTGCCATTCTATGGTCATCCTAATAAAAAAAAGCTTCAGGAGTTGAACAAATGAGAACACTGGACCTCGATCACTTGCCAAACCAGGTCACGCGCAAAGATACCTGGTTGATGAACACCATCAAAAGTAAGTTCTACGCCAATATGCAGCATCTCAAGCATGGCAGGGTTATATTTATAGATGGCGAATTCACGTCAAACTGCGGCGTAGATGCAACACCGACAGCAACCGTTGAAGTGCATGATGATCGCTTCTATACAACGCTGGCAGCCGGTGGCGCGGTAGGTGCGGCAGAAGCCTATATGCAGGGTCTCTGGACCTGCGACAACTTGACGGACTTGATCAGAATTATGTTACGTAATATGGATGTCTTAGAAGGTCTCGGCAACGCTGCATTCAAAAAACCGTTGTACAAGCTACTTCATTGGATGAACCAGGATACCGAGAGCGGCGCCAAGAAAAACATTGCCGCTCACTATGATCTGGGCAATCAATTGTTTGAGAATTTTCTCGATCCGACCATGACCTACTCCGCAGGTTTTTTCGAGCATGAAGGTGCGTCTATGGAACAAGCATCGATCGCGAAGCTAGATCGAATTTGCCAAAAACTAGAATTAAGTGAGAAAGATCATATTGTCGAGATTGGTACTGGCTGGGGTTCCTTTGCTTTACATGCTGCTGGTCATTATGGCTGTCAGGTCACCACTACAACGATCAGCGAAGAACAGTTTGTATTGGCTCGTGAACGGGTAAAAGCTGCCGGGCTGCAGGAAAAGATCAACGTCGTTAAGAAAGACTACCGGCACATGAAAGGCCAATATGACAAGTTGGTGTCGATAGAAATGATCGAAGCGGTCGGGCTCAAATTTTTGGGCAACTACTTTCAGAAATGTTCATCGCTACTCAAACCGACTGGCAAGATGTTGATTCAAGCCATTACCATCGCCGATCAACACTTCGAGTACTCAAAGCGCAATGTAGATTTCATCCAACGCTATATTTTCCCTGGTGGTGCCCTGCCATCTGTGACCGCATTAACCAACACAGCCACAAACCTCACTAGCCTTCGCATGACCGCGTTAGAAGATATTACCGATCACTATGCGATGACCTTGAGAGAATGGCGAAAGAAGTTCTATGCGAACGTCGACACCATAACCGCGTTGGGATATGACAATCGCTTTCTGCGTATGTGGGAGTACTACCTCTGTTATTGTGAAGGTGGTTTTAAAGAACGCTCAATTGGCTGTGTCCAGGCCGAGTTTACAAAGCCAGCTTTTGGCCATACGACTGAGTCATAGTAAGGCTCAAATATATGGCTCGACTATAGGGCTCTTCTCTAAGGAATCATATGAAAGCAATTGATCTTGTCGAACAAGGGCATGTGCCTGACGTGTTGGTGCGAGTCGGTATCCGTCGTCTTCTCAAACAACGCCTCAGCAAAGAACGGAATCGCTATCAGACCTCCAATGCATTGGCTCTCTTCATTCAACAGATGACATCTAGCCCCCTCGCAATCAACACAGCAGATGCCAACATGCAGCACTATGAGGTACCTACCTCGTTCTACGACCAGGTATTGGGTCAGCATAAAAAATACAGCTGTTGTTACTTTGAGCCTCACGTCAGCAACCTTTCGACAGCGGAAGAAGCCATGTTGGCACTTAGCTGCGAGCGTGCAGGCATAAAAGATGGCATGGACATTCTGGAGCTCGGTTGTGGCTGGGGTTCACTAACACTTTGGCTAGGTCGTCATTATCCGAATGCTAGAATCACTGCTGTCAGTAACTCCAGTACGCAAAGAGACTACATAGTCGAGCAGGCCACAGAGTGCGACCTTAAGAACATTAACGTCGTCACTTGTGACATGAATGACTTCAGCTCAGACAGAAAGCACGACAGAGTTGTGTCGATTGAAATGTTTGAGCACATGCGTAATTACCAATTGCTCTTTGAGAGAATAGCAGGATGGCTAAAACCAGAGGGCAAACTCTGGTTCCATATTTTCGTTCATCGGACGATGCCGTATTTTTTCCAGGATGATGGTGATGCGGACTGGATGGCCCGACATTTTTTCACCGGTGGCCTAATGCCTAGCTGGGACCTACCAACGCAAATACCCTCTCCGATGAAACTAGAGAACCGATGGGCAATAAACGGCTCACACTATGCCAAAACCAGCAAAGCCTGGTTGAATTTGATAGATGCCAACTCAATGACGATCAGGAAAGTTCTCGACGAAAGTGATGATCCCACTGATAAAGTCATACTATTCAACCGCTGGAGATTGTTCTTCATGGCCTGCGAAGAACTATTTGCTTATAACGATGGTAGGGAGTGGTACGTCGCACACTATCTATTTGGTAATAAAAAACTCTGAATAATGTTGTTGACCCGACAAACGGTGTATTTTGAACCTTGACTACCCTGTCATCTATCACAGTTTTCTCTACAATGATTAATACACAACATAGGAGTTGCTACCATGCCATTTTCAATCGCTGGTCCGGCCTCTCCTGCTCTACCTTCCCTGGATGGAATCAATCGTGCAACGGACCGCATTAGTAGCGGGTTACGGATCGACTATCAACAAAATGCTGCCGAGGCGGCGATAACAGGACGCTTTGACACTGCCGTCGGTGAAACGACAATTGAGTTTAGAAATGCACTCAATCAAGTTTCGGCACTCCAAAAGGCGGACCAAACGCTTGGCAAAAGCCAGGAACTCGTGGCACGAATTCAGGCTCTTTCTGTGCAATCAGGCAATGGTGCCCTGAACAACGAAGACCAAACAGTCATCGGAGAAGAAATTCAGGGCCTTTTGGACCAGTTCGCTGATGACCTTCAAGACGCGAACTTTAACGGCAATCAGTTGTTCGGCGGCGATGGTATTGATATCGAGGCATTGCAATCAAAGCTTGATAGCCTCAGACAAAATACTAACAACGTTTCATCTGACCGTTTACAAGAATTACAGTCGGAAGTTTCTGAGCTAAGAACGACAATCGGTTCAGACCTTAACGCCATCGGTAGTCGCGTCGAACAACTTTCATCCAGTAGCCTTGCGCTTGAAGGTAGCCGAAGTCGGTTGTCAGACACTGATCTTGCGACTGAAGTTGCGAACCTGATTCAAGAGCAGATTAACTTTGAAGCCAGCGTAAAAGTGTTTAATCATCAACGGCTAGCGGAGGAGTCGATTCTGAACTTGCTCGGTTAAGTGACAGTTTCTAGCGTATGCACCCTGGTCAATAGCCCCTGGTCAATAGCCCCTGGTCAATACGCCATGCATAAAGCTGAATGTGAAATCAACCTCTTCGATCGGCACGTCGGAATGTAATCCTGAATTTGCATGGAGTCTTTTGTCTGCAGCGGAGAAGGCATCGAAGACCTTCAAGTAGCCTTCACGATCGAACAATTCATCTTCGAGTTGCATTAGAAATAGGGTTGGACAATAGATATTGGTGGCGTCCTCGAGAATCCGCTTTCCATGGGGAAACTGACCCGAAACACCTACCAACCCCAGGGTTGCCACAACCACATCTGCCCTTGCTGCAACCAGGGGTATACCAAAAATAGAACCCATCGACAAACCGAAGTAAGCGAGCTTGCAAGCACCAATTTCATTCAATGCTTTGGCTGCTTCAATAGCAAATTCCCAATCACTAATCATGTCCGCAATGCTATTTTCACGTTGATACTCAGCGAAAAAAGCCCCTCGTGCGCCATCGCCTACTTTGCGTAGCCCATGGACTGGGCCGTCGATCGACAGGCACGGAAACCCGGCTCGTACAAACCTTCCAGCAAGATCAGCTATTGGCTCTTGATACCGATCACCAGACGCACCGTGACCCAAGCAGATGAGTGTCGCACCTACTGTCGACTCCTCTGGCAGCCAAACAGCCCCAGTAACAGGACGATTGCCCTCAAGACTGAACTCTCTCGCTGGGCATCCATTAGTGTCCCTTGCAGATGTCCACTTAATGTTCATTTAGTTACCCCAGCGAAAACCGATGACCTGGTCGATGTTCAATCAGGTCCCACAAATTGCCGTACAAATCTTTAAACACCGCGACGGTACCATATTCGGTAGTTTGTGGTTCACGAACGAAGCTGATATCCATAGCTTGGTAGGCTGCATAATCTCGAGCGAAATCATCCGTGCCGAGGAAGAAACCAACACGTCCCCCTGTCTGCTGACCCACCGCTTGCTCTTGTGACTCGCCCTCCGCTTTCGCCAGCACTATTGCAGCGCCTTGACCGCATGAAACGACTACCCAACGTTTATGTTCATCTAACTGGGTATCTTCGAGTAATTGAAATCCAAGCTTGCCAACGTAGAAAGCCAATGCTGCGTCGTATTCATCAACGACGAGTGTAATCTGAATCAGTGATTGCATAAGAAATGTTGCTGGTATGATTTTGGGTCATGATAGTCAAACCAAGCACACCAACCTACTGCAAATTTTTAAACACTTTGGTTTAATAGGCGCAAACCACACATTACTGCTCACATTAAAAGAGAAAACTATGAAAAATCTGTTCTCAATTGAGGGGAAAGTCGCTCTGGTCACTGGTGGATCTCGCGGCATTGGAGAGATGATTGCGGCCGGTTTCTTGGCGAACGGCGCCAGGGTTTATATCAGTTCCCGAAAGGCAGAAGTTTGCGATGCAACGGCTGAAAGACTCGCGAAAGAATACGGTGGGGAGTGCATATCCATGCCCGCGGACCTGTCAGATGTCACCGCGATTGAAGCCTTTGCAAAAGATCTTTCCAGTCGTGAACCTAAGCTCGACATATTGGTCAACAATGCCGGTGTTAGTTGGGGTGCTAGTCTCGAAGAATTTCCTGAAATTGGTTGGGATAAGGTCATGGACACCAATGTTAAGGGTGTTTTCTTTCTGACCCAGAAGTTATTAGCAATGCTAACAGCGTCAGGCACAGCCGAAGACCCAGCCAGAGTAATCAACATAGGTTCCGTCGATGGTCTGAAAACGCCTGCCTTCGAAACGTTCTCGTACGGCCCGTCGAAGGCTGCCGTTCACCACTTGACACGAGTATTGGCTTCGCACTTAACCAAGAGGCATATTCTTTGCAATGCTATCGCCCCAGGCCCCTTCCCGACGTGGATGCTCAGCACGGGTGTTGGCGGTGGCGGTGATACAGACATTGATTGGGGTGCGGTTGCGAAAGGCAATCCCAGAGGTCGAGTCGGCACGGCAGAAGACATTGCAGGACTAGCAATATTCCTGTCTTCTAGAGCTGGGGCTTATACGGTTGGGGAAGTCATCACCTGTGATGGTGGTTCTACTTACGCCCGCTAACGAAGTTTGAATGCCCTTTCACTGCAAAAAAGGCAAAAAAAAGCAAGGCACATATGCCTTGCTCTTTTTACTACTGACGATCCTTAAAGAGCGACGATATCAGCAGCTTGAGGTCCTTTCTGACCCTGGCTAACGGTGAATTCAACCCGTTGGCCTTCAGCCAGAGTTTTGAAACCAGAACCGCTAATGGCGCTGAAATGCGCAAACACATCTGGGCCACCTTCCTGGGAAATAAAACCGAACCCTTTTGATTCATTGAACCACTTAACGGTTCCTTCAACTTTGTCAGACATAATCTATTCCTGAGTTAATCTACATTGGCCTTTAATGGCGTTGACGCCGGAAAAAAAAGGCTTTCTCCTAAAATAACTACAGAACGAAGCATTACGAGTAACAAGACGGCAGAGCTTTTATGAGGCTTTCTTTCTAGCTAAGAATAATTGTATAGAGGAAAAATATGATGTCAAACTAATTCGGGGGCGAAAAAAGTCAAGATGAATGTGCTATTCGTGAATTTTTTTCACACATATCTGCAAATAACCACTATTGTATTCCATAATACCCATCGAGGTCGTTAGCGAATGCGCACAACTCCCCTGACTGATTCGGAGTGTGGCAGTCCAGCTTATTACCAATAACAAATGCATCGCTATCATCATCCCCGATGCAACCACAAAGTGTAAACCAGTTGGCCTTTGCTGCTGTCACCCTACGGAAGGGTTCAACTACCCCAATCGCTAACTCAGTCGTACCCAGCTTCATATCGCTACGATCCCGTCCACAGTTTACATGCTTCCGTCTCGCCATTTTTGTTTGGCTTTATTGATGACCTCGATAAGGTAGGGTTGTCCTGCCTCAAGATATATTCCAGTATGATTGTACCTAAGGTGCGCATAGATTCGCGTTTCTGTTCCATCCTCGTCAGGCGTGATTAAGTTACGACGAGACATATTTTTATACGCTGGAAAATCTAAATATTCTTTGACTGCACCATCCCTATAAATCACCTCATAACGTGCACTAGGCAATGATTTGGGCCGGTAGTTGCTATCGCCCTGAATCCTTTCGACTACAGAAAAATGCACAGTAGGTAGGAGCGAAGAAACTTCATCATGCTCAATGGCGCAACAACGTCGATCTGTTAGAGTAAGAGCTTCTACAAGAGGGTTTCTTTCCTGCTGGTGGCTTAAGCCGAATGGATTGGCATCAATCTGAATGTCGTCTGGCCCAATGCGAAATTTTTCATCAGGGCCAAAGATTTTCTCGTATTCAATCGACTTCGATGAACCAAACCTCTGTCACTCGTGCATCGCGATTCATTAGAGTGGGTTGAAAAGCACGGCGCTTGTCATCGATCGATACTAGATGCAAAGCTGCTTTGACACTGCCCGGCAGTGTGTGGCCATGTTCAAACATCACTTCTGTTGTGGGGCGTTCGCGGCTAGAGAGATTCGGCAAACCAATCGAGGCAACCGTATCAAAGACTGCTTCAATGATGACACTAGGTTTCATCTCTGCACCCGTGATAGACGCAAATCGCCGGGCTAAAGTCGCACCTCGACTAAAACCGACGATAACAATGTAATCAATCTCGTAATGATCTCGAAGATCTTTTCGTGCAAGCCATAAGATTGTTGAGACATCGGCACTCTCATTAGCCAATCCGGCATTGTATTTACGCTAAAAGAAATTGCCGTACGTTCCAATACCATTATAGTAAAATGACCGAGAGCCACTTTTCAGTAGAGTACTGCCCGGTTTCTTCTGAAGCGTCCCACCAAGTAGTAGATGAATTTTTAGTACGTTGGTGATGCTGCTATCTTCGATCGCCCCGAAAAATTTCTTAGTTTGAATCGCATCTACCGGTCCGTTGTCCGTACCATCAAAGTTAAAAATGAGTAACTTTGCCATACGGTACCTTTCGGGAAGCCAATAGGTTAAGTCAATCTGCTATCAGATCGGATGAGTCCGGATTAAGTTCAAAATCATTCGCCGCCAGTTGAATACGTAACCAACGAATCAGATCATTCCACATCGTATCGATCTCAGTCTGCGGGGGCATGATGCCAGCAGACTTTAGTTCTACCGTGACAATGGGTTTGTTCCGATCAATGCCAACATAGTTACCCAAAGAACCAGGATAGACACCTAATTTCTTCAGGTACAAACCACCGAGGCTTTCCGGGGCGGTCGGAGGTCCGTCATAGTCGACTAGATGATACGGTGCATGCATCGAAATGATAACGTCTGGTTCAAAAGCATTAATTTGATTGACGACCCATTGCGTCTCGACCTCACTTGCGGGGTGATCGCCCGGGTCTCGGCGGGGATGACTTCCCGTCTCCTCTTCCCAATATTTGACAGCGTTCCCAGGCCAATCGGCGGTTGGAAAATTTCGATTCAGGTCAACGCCGTTACTATTCTGGCGCTGGGATTTTTTGCGCAGGAGTCCATCCGGGTTCACTGTTGGTATGATCCGCCAATGAAACAGGCCACTGTGATATTGGTCAAGAATTTTAAGCCACTTAAAGACAACGGATACCGAGGAGAACTCGTCTCCATGTATTCCGCCTAATACAAGCACTTTGCCTTGCGCTCTTTTACCTTGAATCGGCAGATATTCCCGGTAGGCAATGGAGTAGCCGTCGTTACTTAAACCACTGTGGATCAAGGGTTGGCGGTTGCAATCCTCAACGCTGACACTTCCTAACTTGTTACCAATGGCGAGGCACAATTTTTTGATCGCCGCGGCATCATCATCTACCTTGGCTGCCGCAGCAATTTTTGCGGCCTTGGCTAACTGTTCTGTTTGCTTTCTCAAAATTTCCGTTTTAAGCCTGGCGCTTTCGAGTTCAACATCACGTCGAGCCTGGTTAATAGAGGGTACGGCGCTGGTGGCGTTTTCTGAGTCAGTCGATGGCTTTTTGTCCGCTGAAGGCTCTCTATCTGCTGAGGGCTCTCTACCCGCTGAGGGCTCTCTATCCGCTGAAGGCTCTCTACCTGCTGAGGGCTCTCTATCCGCTGAAGGCTCTCTATCTGCTGAGGGCTCTTTACCCGCTGAAGGCTGTTGCTTCTGACTAACGCAAGACACGAGCGTGGCGAGGATAGCGGCGAGCACTAGGGATTTAAGAAAAGTGGAATGGCAACACTCTCCCGGACATTTTTTTTACGCAGCTTCTAACCACCGCGTCTCATAATCTGCTGGTGACAGATATTCGTTTCTAGAGTGTTTGCGCTGACGATTATAATAAACCTCGAT